>Ga0335078_10003693_pt1 | contig 22747 bp, 16 predicted proteins | sample Lox_Sample_32_FD_206711 | JGI IMG/M metagenome (GOLD analysis project Ga0335078, IMG submission 206711) | Soil microbial communities from Loxahatchee National Wildlife Refuge, Florida, United States - Lox_Sample_3.2 | ecosystem: Environmental > Terrestrial > Soil > Wetlands | place: USA... | reverse complement strand
ACGGGCACGCCGGTGAAGAAGCTCGTGATGCCGCTGACGTCCCATCCGCCCAGCAGGCTGCGGACCGCGCCGCTGGTTGCGTGCCTGAAAAACGGCAAGGCATAGATGTAGTTTGCGGTGAAGACCTGGGCTCGATTCAGATCCGATGTTCCCCGCCACCGGTTCATGTCGTAGTTGTCGTCCACGTTGGTTTCGAAGTAGGTGGACGTCGAATTATCGATCATATGCGACCAGGTGTAGGCAACCTGCGCCGTCAATCCCCAGCCGGTTGTGTGCCGGAGTTCCGTTTGCAGAGCGTGATAGCTGGAGGTGGCGGAGAACTGCTTCTCGCGGATCGAGGTGTAGCCCTGATAGGGGACGAAGTAATACACGTCGCCAGGGTTCGTCATCAGGATCTGCTGGACATCGCAATTGCCGCTGGCGTCGCAGGGACCGTCGTTCCCCGAGGAGAGAGCGGGCACGTTCTCGGTGCCCACGCCCACAGGCACCTGGTCGAGATTACGGCCGGAGTCCAGATGCCGGGCCAGGGTGCCGACCCAGGCCACGGTCACCAGATTGCTGCCCCGAAACTCATGCTGAACATCGATGTTCATTTGAGTGATGGCGGGGTTCTTCTGGTAGTACGGAATGGCCTGAAGGCTGCCCGGCCCGACGCCCGCCAGTCCACCTGCCGCGTTGAAACTATACGTCGTCAGGTTGAAGAGCGAAGGCGCGAGGGTGGTCGGAGCGTTTCCTTCCAGCCCGATCGTATTGGCGTCGTTTCCATTTCCCGCCTCGTAGTAGAGTCCGATTCCGCCGCGGATGGAGGTTTTGCCCGAGCCGGTGGGGTCGAAGGCGAAGCCGAAGCGCGGCCCAATGTTCTTGTAGTACGTCGCCTGGCATCCCTTTGCGATAGTCCCGGCGCCACACTCCTCCAGGCCGTTGCCGAAGGTTGTGAAGTCGTAGATCCGGCCGGTCGCTGGATCCGGATGCAGCAGGCCGTCGGCTCCCGGCAGGGCCTGGGCGGCGGGATTGTACAGCGATGGTATGAAGCTCGAGTCCACCGTGGGCTTGGTGACATCGTGCGGCGGCACCAGCCAGTAGTAGCGCACTCCGAAGTTGAGAGTGAGCCGGGGATTCACTTTCCAGTCGTCCTGGAAATAAGGTTCGAAATCAGTGCGCCGCCAGTGGCCGACGCCGTAGCCGCCGGTGTAAACTCCGTTGGCGTTGAACGTTCCTTCCTGGTACTGGTCGATTCGGCCCAGGAACATGTCGGCGAGCGCGTTGCCCGTAGTCACCGAGTTCGTGTTGTTGAATGTGTACCACCCCTGGGTGGGGAATCCGAACTGCTCGGTTAATTGGAACTTTTCGAGGAACACTCCGAACTTGAGTGTGTGGCTGCCTCGAGTCCAGATGACGTTGTCCCGGTAGGTGTAGACGGGCTCCGCATCATAGGGCCCTCGATAGTTCCCATTGTTCACGGTGAAATCGAAGGGCGTGCCGCCGCTCACGGAAATCGAGGGCAACTGGACATTGGCAGCGTTCGCCGGAAACAGCGTGGAGGCGCTCCATGAGGATGGTTTGTCGACGGAATGGGCGATGCTCCCCGGACCCGCCTGTACCGCGATAAAGTGCGGCGTGTCGGTATAGCTGAAGATGAACTCGTTCACCAGGTTTGGCTTCAGGTTGTTGTTGAGGTGCAGCACGGTCTGGCGCGCGGGCACCTCGTAAGTTGATTCCGTGGTGTCGTAGTTCGATCCGCTCCAGAGGGCGGGAACGACGGTCTTTGCCCAGCCGTCATTCGTGAAGCGCACGAACAGCGACGTCTTGTCGTTGATATTCTGATCGACCCGGATGCTCTCCTGCGAAAAATTGGTGGGTACGCTTTGCGCGGAAACATAGCCGTCGATTCCGTTATTGGGCAGCGGAACGAAGCCGTTGAGCCACGCCGCCGCGTTGGGGCTGACCGTCACCGTGTGAACGGGCACGCCGCCGACCGTCGGCAGCACGCAGCCTTGCGAGATGAGAAGAGGAACGCCCGTGACAGGATCGCACTGGCTGAAGTCTCCGCTCCTCATCAGGGTTGTGGGTACGTTCTCGTTGTTCGGCGTGGCTGACGCCTGCCGATACCGGGCCCATTCCTGCGACCAGAAAAAGAACGTCTTGTCCTTGTTCGTGTTGTAGTGATGCGGAATGTAGAAGGGACCGCCCAAGGTGTAGCCGAAGATGTTCCACTTGAGCGGCGTCTTGGGAGCGTTGCCGCCGGGCGGGGCGATCTGCTGATTGGCAAACCAGTCGTTCGCATCCAGAGCGTCGTTGCGCAGGAATTCGTAGGCGTCACCGTGAAATTCCCGGGTGCCGCCTTTGGTTGCGATCTCCACCAGAGCGCCGGCATGCTGGCCCATGTCGGCGCCGTAGTTCGACGTCGAGATGCGGAACTCGGCGATCATGTCAATGGCCGGCGTCACGGCTCCGCCCATGGACGTGGAGCTTTCCTGGGAGTTGTTGCCGCCATCGAGCTCCAACTGGCTATACTCCTCGCGATTGCCGTTGAAGGAGACGCCGACCTCGGCGCCGGAATGGCCAAGTTGCTGCGCCTCGCCGTAACCATTGTCCTGGGCGGCGCCCGGTACCAGGAACGTGAGGGCGCCGAAATTGAGGCCGTTCAAAGTGAGGTTCTGGATTTGTTTCGAGGTCACCACGCTGGAGATCGTAGGTGATTCGGTCTCCACCTTGGTCACATTCCCGCTGACCTTCACCTCCTGGGTTACCTGTCCGACCGTCAACGTCAAATCGACCCGGAGAGTCTGGCCCGCGCTGATGCCGATGCCTGACCGCTCCAGCTTCGCGAAGCCGGACAGCTCGGCGGTGATAAGGTAATTTCCGATCGGGATTCTCTCTGCCGAGTACTCTCCACTGGAGTTCGACAGCAGGGTGCGCACGAAGCCCCGTTCAGGATTGGACACTGTGACCTTGGCGCCCGGCACCACAGCGCCGCTGGTGTCCGTTACCGTGCCCACAATCGTGGCTGTATCCTGGGCCCGCGCCGCGTGGGCTGTGAACAAGAGGCATGCCCCGAGCAACAGGCCGGCGTGTGCGAAAAGACTGAAGACACTTCGGTCGCGAAGCCGCGACTCCTGGGGATTTGGGAACGTGTCTGGCATGTCCGGCTCTCCTTTATTGACTCTCCCCCCCGGGTAGCGAAACAACTCGGTTTGTTCTTGGCAACCTTTCGGTGTCCTGACTTGCGTTAGCGGCTCGACAGCGTGGTGAGACTGGAGCGTGGCCTGAGGGATCTTGAAATCGGTCCGGTCCCTCGGCAGCCACATGCCGTATACCTCCGACCAGCGCCCGCTGGATGATGAACGCCGCCAAACCAGAATAGCCTCTCTTTTTACTGTGCTGTATTGCCGGTGTCAAGCGGATTCTGTAACTCTTGAATACTTTTGAACTTTGTCATGGGAGCTCCGAACTCCTGCTTTTGCGGGCTCCCCAAATGCTGTTCTTGACCGGTCTTTCGCGCTAATGTGGCCCAGGCACGTCGAGCAAGTGGATGCCTTCGCGCAACATGGCTACAATCTTGGGAGGGACAGCAACATGCGTCATGTGGCGGGTGTCGGGTTCGTAATCTTGGCGCTTTCGGCGCCAGTCCCCCAGGCATCTTCTCCGCAGCAATCCTCCTCCGATCCGAAGGCGATGTTCGAGGCGGCACGACAGGCACTTCTGGCTCACGATGACGCCAGAGCGGAACTTGGATTCCGCAGGTTTCTGGAACTCGATCCCCGATCGGCTGGCGGTTACTCCAATCTCGGAGTGGCCTGCATGCGCCTGGGCAAGTACCACTCCGCCCTTCAGGCATTCGAGAAGGCAAAAACTCTCGCGCCCGGATTGCCTCAGATCGATCTTAATCTCGGGCTCGTTTACTATCGCGAACAGGACTTCCGTGCAGCCATTCCGCCCTTTCGTCGAGTCTTGAAGCAACAGCCCGACCACGCCCAGGCGCGGTACCTGCTGGGCGTGAGCTCCTTCATGACCGGCAATTACCGGGATGCCGTTTCCGCACTTGAACCTCTTGCGAACGCGGAGCGACAGAACCCGGATTTCTGGTGCGAACTCGGCATCGCTTATGGCAAGCTCCAGCGGACTGAAGATTCCGCCCGAGCCTTCGATCGCATGCTTCGCGCGGGCGCCGATACCGCGCAGATGCATCTGCTGCTGGGAGTCGCTCATCTCCAACTCGATCAGCTCTCCGCGGCGCAACGCGAGCTGGAGAAGGCGGCGGCCATCGACCCACAACTGCCGTTCGAGCACTACAACCTTGGCGTGGTCTATCAAGAGCAGGGAAAACTCGATGAGGCGAGCGCGCAGTTCAAGACGGAAATCGAGTTGGCACCTGGCGAGCCCTGGAGCTACGAGAGCCTGGGAAAGATCGATCGGCAAAAAGGCGACTTCGAGGGAGCGCTGGCAATGTTTCGCCACGCGATGGGCATCGATCCGCGGCTCGTCGATGCCAATGATGGTGTGGGCGAGGTCCTCCTCTCCAAGAACGACCCGGAGCACGCACTCCCCTATTTCCGGCGCGTCGTGCAACTCGAGCCGGACAGTGCCAAGGGCCATTTTCAGTTAGGCAAGGCTTACGAGCAGGCCGGTCAGCAGCAGAACGCTCAACGCGAAATCGCCGAGGCGGCACGACTGCAGGCCGCTGCGCGGAGGAACCTCGAAAGGAAGATGATCGGGAAGCTGCCGGTCCCGTCCGCTGACTTCTAACGTGATTTTCAGATCGACGAACCATGCGAGTTTTTCTGATCACACTTGTTCTTGCCGGAACACTTCGCGGCGTCGGGGCTCAGGAGCGTCGACCTCTTCTGCCTCAACCTCAGCAGATTCACTACGGAGCGGGTCGAGTCCCGATCCGGGATCTTGCCGTCCGCCTCCCGGCGGGGTTTGCGCCGGAAGACGTCGATGCCGCCAAGGCGATCTCCAACTGCCTTGCTGAACGCTCTGGCGCCGAGGTGCAGGTCTCGACTGCAGGCTCCGGCGCGCGGGTGATCGTCCTGGAGCGCACCGGACTAGTTGGTGCTTTGCCGCTACCGGGCGAGCAGCCGGGACCGGAATCCCGCGAAGCTTACTGGCTCACCATTACGCCTGCGCGCGTTGAGCTTCGTGCCGTCTCGAGCGCCGGCTTGTACTACGGCGCGCAGACGATCTGTCAGCTTGTGGAAGGCTCGGGCGATTCAGCGACGGTTCCCGAAGTGGAGATCCACGACTGGCCTGAATTCGCCTACCGCGGGACCATGGTCGATATGAGCCATGGCCCGCTTCCCACGGAGGATGAGGTCAAGCGCCAACTGGATTTCCTGGCGCGCTGGAAGGCGAACCAGTATTACTTCTACAGCGAAGCGAGTATCGAGCTCAAAGGCTACCCGCTCCTCAACCCCGGCGGACGATTCAGCCAGGACGAGGTCCGGCGCATCGTCGCGTACGGGAAGGCACGGCACATCGATGTAATCCCCTGCCTCGAACTTTACGGGCATCTGCACGACCTGTTTCGTGTCGAGAAATACAGCAGCCTGGCGGACATGCCGCACGGCACCGAATTCGATCCGCGAAATCCCGGCGTGATGCCGCTGCTGGAGGATTGGGCGAAACAATTCGGCGCGCTGTTTCCCAGTCGCTTTGTCCACATCGGATTCGACGAGACCTTTCAGATCGAAATGGCAGCGAAACAGGGCACGAACCGCGGCAATCCGGCCGCTCTGTTCACACACCAACTCGGCGAAGTAGCCCGGCTGTTCCAGCAACAAGGTAAGACGGTGATGGCCTGGGGCGACATCATCGTCAAATTTCCGGACATCATGCAGCAGCTGCCCCCAGGTCTGATCGCGATCGCGTGGGACTACGATCCGGGCCCGCCGGAGCACTACGCGCCGCGGCTCGCTCCGCTGCCAGCGCATCACATCCCGCATATGGTCGCTTCCGGCGTGACGATGTGGAACCAGATCTCTCCCGACTTCGCGAAGAGCTTTGACAACATTGACGACTTCCTTCGCGAGGGCCGCAAATCGCACGCGCTTGGGCTCATGAACACGATCTGGACCGACGATGGCCAGGCGCTCATGCGTGCCGCATGGCCGGGCATCGCGTATGGGGCCGCCGCGGCCTGGCAGAGCGCGCCCATCGATCAGCGAGCCTTCTTTGCGACCTATTCCAGCCTTATGTATCCTGCGGCTGCCGCGCAAGAAATTGGGTCCGCTTTGGACGATCTTGCCCAGGCCGAGGTGGCGATTCAGGGAGTGCTGGGTGACGACTCGATGCTGGAGTTCTGGAATAATCCCTTTACCCCTCAGATGCTCAAAAAATGTGCCGAGCATCAGGACGCGCTTCGAAAGACGCGGCTGCTTGCCGAGGACGCCGAGGAACACCTGGACCGCGCAGGATCGCGCGGCGTCCGTGCGGACGCAGTAACATCGTTCCTGGTTGCTGGCCGTATGCTGGATTATGCCGGGGCGAAATTTCAAACCGGTCCAGAGTTGGTTGCAATGTGGCGAAAGCTCGGGCCCAGGCGGCCGCCGGACGAGACCTGGTGGAACGAGTGGGAATCGCAGGCCACCTATCAGGATCATTCCCGAATTGTCGACTTGATGGACGCGATGTCGGAGCTGCGCGAACAGTACCGACAGGACTGGCTGGCGCAATACCGTCCGTACCGCATGGCATCCGCGCTCGGTCGCTGGGACGCGGAATATGAGTTCTGGCGCCAGCTTCAGGAGCGCCTGATTCAGTTCTCAAACACCTCCAAGGAAGGGGACGCGCTTCCGCCATTGGAATCGCTTGCGCCCTCGACCGTCGCACGCATTCCGTAACGACCGACTCTCTGCCGGTCACGACTAACGTAAACCGAAGCGGCTCAACTTACTTACCCACGCAGAACGTCGAAAAAATCACGCCCAGCAGATCCTCCACGGTGGTCGCGCCGGTGATGGTGTCGAGCGCGTGCAAAGCGTCGTAGAGATCGAGCAGCAGCATTTCGTGATGGACGTGTTCGCGGGCGGCGTCGCGGGCGCTTCCCAGCGCGCGCAGACTTTCGCGCAGCAGTTGCTGATGCCGCAGGTTGGTGATAAGCGCGCCGTCGGCGGCATCGCGCGCCGGAGCGGCCAGATCGAGCAGCGCGGTCTTGAGTTCGGCGACGCCCTCGCCCGTGAGGGCTGACGTCCAGACAAGCGTTGCCCCGGCCAGACGATCGTCGAGGCCCGGCGCAGTTCCCGCTGTCAGCTTGCACGGCAGATCGGATTTGTTCAGCGCCAGCAGCAGTGACCCTAGCGACCGCACGCGGTCAAGCAACGCGGTGTCTTCCGTCGTCCACTCCTGCGACGCGTCGAGGACCAGCAGCCGCAGGTCGGAATCGGCGATCGCCTCGAGCGTCTTGCGCACGCCGATCTGCTCGGCTTCGTCGACGCTTTCGCGCACGCCGGCCGTATCAACCAGGCGCACGGGAATTCCTCCGATGGCGGCGCTTTCGGCCACGAGATCGCGCGTGGTGCCGGGCATAGCCGTGACGATGGCGCGCTCCTCGTTGAGCAGCCGGTTAAACAAGCTCGATTTGCCGACGTTCGGCCGCCCGACGATTGCCAGACTCAATCCGTCGTGCACCAGGCGGCCGTACTCGTATCCCGCGGCGAGCGGTTCGAGGTCGGCGGAGATCGCATCCAGGCTGCGCCCGATATCGTCCCAGCTTGAGACGGGCACGTCGTCCTCAGCGAAGTCGATGCCCGCTTCCAGCCGCGCGATCAGGTCCACGAGCGCTTGCTTGTGCGGCTTCAGGCGCGTTGAGACCGATCCTTCCATCTGCTCCGCGGCCACTCGGGCCTGGTAGATGGTGCGCGACTCAATCAGGTCGCGCACCGCCTCAGCTTGCGTCAGGTCGATGCGGCCGTTGAGGAAGGCGCGCATGGTAAATTCCCCGGGTTCCGCCACGCGTGCGCCACGTCCAAGGCAGCATTCGACGAGATACGCGAGGATCACGGGCGCGCCGTGACAGGAAATCTCCACCACGTCCTCGCCGGTGTAGGAGTGCGGACGTCGAAACGTTGTCAGCACCACCTCGTCGAGCACGCGGTCCGAGACGGGATCGTGAAACTCGCCGAGCGTTGCATGCTGGGTCTCAATGGGAGTCTTCGCGAGATGGACGAGGCTGGCCGCGATCTCGAGGGCTCGCTCACCCGAGAGCCGCACCACGCCGATGCCTCCGCGCCCGGGCGGAGTGGCGATGGCGACGATGGTGTCTTCGGAAGAAACTGACATTATAGGACGTCGATCACCAGAGTGAAGACCCTGATATCGTAGGGCCTGCGAGGCACGGATGTCACCAGCGTATCTATCCGACAATTGTGCGGGCGTGTCGACCCGCAGTCCGGCTGATGCGCCAGCGTTGCAAATCGGGAGTATCCTTGCTCCATGCTGAACCGACGCGCCTTCCTCGCCACTCCGCTGGCCGCGTCCGTGGCCGGCCTCATCAACGTTGCGCCGGAGCGCAGTCTGCGCTCTCACATCCGGCGGAATCCTCTGGCCATCACCATGTGGGACTTTTCATGGCTGGAGCGACGGTGGCCCGGTGCCGGATACGAAGACTGGGACGAAGCCCTCGACGGGCTTAAGGCGCGCGGCTATGATGCGGTCCGCATCGATCCTTATCCTCACCTGATCCACAACGGTGCGGACAAGCTATGGGAACTTCTGCCGGTGTGGAGCGTGCAGGATTGGGGAGCGCCCGCGCGTTGCCGCGTCCAAGTGCAGCCGAATCTGAACCAGTTCATCAGGAAATGCGCCGACCGCGGGATGTGCGTGGGCCTGTCGACCTGGTTTCGGCAGGATCTCGATAACCAGCGGCTGAAGATCAAAGCTCCGGCGGATCTCGCCGGGGTATGGAAGTCGACGCTCGATTCCATTGCCGCTGATGGCCTCATCTCGAGCCTCTTGTACATCGACCTCTGCAACGAGTTTCCGCTGGAGGTATGGGGTCCATTCCTGCCGAAAGGCTTGGTTCGGCGGTCCGCCGAAGGAGTGCGGTGGATGGCGGAGTCGATTGCGCCGCTGAGAAAGTCCTATCCGGCGCTCGATTACACTTTTTCGTTTACCAGCGAATATGAAACCTGGCGGCAGCAGGACGTCTCCATGCTCGACTTCCTGGAGCTGCACTTGTGGATGGCCACCTGTTCGGACTTCTACGACCTCGTCGGCTACCACTTCGAGGCGTTCGACACCAAGGGGTACGACAATCTGCAATTGAACGCTGAGCGGGTCTACCGGTCGAAGCCGGACTATTGGAAGTCGCGGCTGACCTCCGGAATCGATCAGCTCGCCGCCTGGTCGAAGTTCGCCCACAAACCCCTGTTGACCACCGAGTGCTGGTCGCTGGTGGATTACAAGGACTACCCTCTGCTCAACTGGGACTGGCTCAAGGACCTGTGTGAGGTGGGAGTGAAGCACGCCGCCCATCAGGGATGCTGGGCGGCCATGGCCACGTCGAATTTCTGCGGTCCGCAGTTCGTCGGCATGTGGCGCGACGTCGACTGGCATCGGCGCCTCACCGGCGTAATTCACAACGCCCGGTTGCCGTGGTAGAGATCAGAGCGCTCGCGTTTCCTGACTCTGAAATCTTGCGTAGTTTTTGAGGTTGACGCTACGGCCGCTGCGGCTTCGACGCGGGATGGATGACCACTTTGCGCTCCGGCCCTTGGCCCTCACTCTCCGTGCGCACCTCGGCTCGATCGTTCAGTGCCAGGTGAATGATCCGGCGTTCGCGCGCGTTCATGGCTCCAAGAGCAAAAGAGAACCCCGTGTCGCGCACGCGATCCGCAGCCACCTGCGCCATCAGTTTCAACTCCTCCACGCGCATGCGCCGGTACTCCTCGCAGTCGAAACTGATTTTGGGGAACAGGCTCTCTTCGAGGCGTACAGCGCGCAACACGACGTACTCGATGGCGTTCAGCAGCTCGCCGTGAGCTTCGAGCAGCAGACCGGCGTCGGGCCCGGAGAAGTCGACAATCGTTTCAGGCGACATCTCGTCGGCCGGTGCCAGGTGTCGAATCGCGACCTCGAGGCGGAATCCACCCAGCTTCACAATTCTGCGCGCCAGGTCTTCGATCGCGGCGTGATAGCGTTCGAGCGGAACAGCACTCGTTGGGGGTTCTGATCCCATAAACCTTCAGTTCTTTGCAGGCAGCGGCTTGCGCGCTCCGCGACCTTGGCCTTTACCGGCGTTCTTCGCCGGGCCTGAGCCGTCGCTGTCCTTGGCCTCGGGAGCGCTGGCCAGAACGGGCGAATGGGGAATGAACCGGTTGATGATCAACTGCTGGGCGATGCCCACCAGATTCGCCGTCATATAGTAAAGCACGACACCGGAAGCGAGGCGGTAGAAAATCGTGCCGAACAGCAGCGGCATTACGTACATCATGCGCTTCTGGGTGGGATCGGTGGCGCCCATGGGAGTCATGATCTGCATCACGAACATGCTGATGATCATCAGCGTGGGCAGCAGCGCCAGGGGAATGCCCAGTGGATGGCAGGAGTCGGGCAGCGACAGGTCCTTGAGGCATCCAAACCAGGGAGCGTGACGCAGTTCAATCACCGTGCCCAGCACTTCGTAGAATCCGTAAATCAGCGGAAGCTGGAGCACCATGGGCAGGCAGCCGGCGACCGGATTGATGCCGTACTGCTTGTAGACCTCCATGATCTCCTGGTTCATCTTCTGCTTGCGCGGATCGTTCATCTTGTACTGCTTGTACTTCTCCTGAATGCGCTTGATGATCGGCGCCACCTTCTGCTGCTTTTGCGCAAGGTGGATGCCCTTGATCTTGAGCGGAAACAGAGCCAGGTTGATCAGCACCGTCAGGATCACGATGGCCCAGCCGTAGTTGCGGACCCAGTGATCGTAGATATAGCGCAGGCCGAGGAACAGCGGCTCGGCCAGGATCTTGAAGACACCGAATTCCACCAGATTGTCGAGCGGCGGATTCATCGACTTCAGCAGATCGAGGTCCTTGGGCGCAACGAACAGTCCGAAGGCGAGCGGTTGCGGAGAAGCGGTGGAGAGATCGACCTCGAACGGCGCAGGCAGCTCTTTGTCCGTCCAGTTCGCGGGCTTCCAGGACTGTCGGCTGATCTTGAAAACGTCGCCGGGCGAGCGGGGCAGGAAAATGTCTACGAAGTAGTGGTCTTCCAGGCCGGCGTACTCGAGCGCTCCTGAGACGCTCTGCGGACCCTTCAGCTTGCTTTCCTTGACTTTGGTGACGTCGCCGCCCAAGTCGTAAACGGCCTCGCTGTTCGAGCTGAGCGTCTTTGGACCGAGAGAGTAGTCGCCGAATCCCGCAGTCCACTGCACACCCGCGGGCAGCGCGCCCGCCTGGTTATCGGCGCTCACGCTGGCGTCCACTTCGTAGCCTTGTCCAAACGAGAAGCTCTTCTTCACCTCGGTCTGGCCGTCGCTGTAAGTGAACGTCAGCTTCGCGGGAGCCTGTAGGGGCACCCCTTGTGGGTGCCCGTGGCTTTGGGCGCCCGCAAGGGACGCCCCGGCATCCGAACTGGTCTGGACCTCATAGATGGCGTTGTTGAGCTTGCCTGCCATCGCCGTGTCCGGCAAAGCCAACTGCATCGGCCAGCCGAGTTGGGGCGCGGCCTCATCGTTGACCAGGTCGAGCGGTTTGTCATGGGCGTCGGTGTACTTCTTGAGGACCCAGCCCTTGATGACCGCGCCCTGAGTGTTGAAGGTGATGCGATAGAATTCGTTCTCCACCACCACGTCTTCGGCCTGCTTGCCTTCAATCGGCACCAAGGCCGGCGCCGGGGCGCGTTTCGCGGGCGCGGCGGAACGCGAGCCCGAAGCGGCAGGTGTTGCGGTCTGCGCAGGCGCGGACGCGTTCGGATTGGACGCGGGCGAACTGCCGGGCCTCTGCTGCGGGGAACTCGCCGGCGTTTCGGGCTCCGGACTCTCCGGCGCGTACCCCAGCCTCGTCATCAGCGGACGCCACAGCAGGATGATCAGCAGCGTCACGCCGAAAGCCAGGAAGATGCGCTTGTTTTCACCCAGATTCAAAGCCACGCCTCTTTACAACCCGCGTCCGAAACCTCTTCGTCGCATGGATTCTGTTGCTTGTCACTTGCCACTTGTCACTTGCCACTTGCTTCCTCGCGTTCCGGCACGGGATCGTATCCGTAGGGGCCCAAAGGCCGGCAGCGTCCCAACCGTTTGAGCGTCAACAGCAGGCCGCGCCTCAGGCCCCACACCGACACCGCTTCGTGCGCATAACTCGAACAAGAGGGATAAAAGCGGCAGGACGAAGGCAGCGCGGACGAGATCGCGGCGCGATAAAAATCAATCGCGGCCAGCGCGAAGGTCTTCAGGAGGTTCGCTGTGCCGGCGTCACTGTTTCGGGCTGTGCTCCCGACGGTGTGCCCGTAGCGCTTGCAGCCGGCGGGCTGGTCGATGGGAAAACCCGCAGCAATTCCCGCGTCAAGCTGGCGAAAGGCGCTTGCGCCACGCCCTTGCGCGGGTTCACCACGATATCCCATCCGGCCGGAATGGCGACTTGATTCAAACGGAAGACTTCGCGCACTCGCCGCTTCAGGCGGTTGCGGAGCGGGGCGTTGCCCACCGCCGCAGGCACCGTCACACCCAGACGGCTGTGGGCGAGTCCGTTCGATCGAAAGAACACGGTACATAGGGGCGTGCTCCGGCGCTTTCCTTCCTCATAAACCCGCCGGAACTCATTTCGCCTGAGCAGCCGAAGATGCTTGGGGAATGCGTGTGGCCGACGGCCGGCATTCATGGTGTCAGGCGATGCCGGCCCTTCTGGCGCCGGCGCCGGAGGGTGTTGCGTCCTCCGGGCGTGCGCATCCGGATCCGGAAGCCGTGCGTCTTTGACCTGCGTCTGCGGTTCGGTTGGAACGTCCGTTTCAAAACAAACCTCTCCCTGCGCCTGAAGGTGAATGATCGCGGCGGTAACTAACAGGATAGCCGCCCGTGACGGGCCGCGTCAAGCCGTCATAGCGCACGGTGACTGCCATCACTGACTTGCCGCGGTCGGCCTCATTATGTGTGAGACGAGCCCCCGGCACGGACGGGTCTTTTTGACCCGGGAGGCTGAGATGAAAAGCACATGTGAACTGATCGACGATTTTCTCGCCCAGACGCGGTTGGCCCTCGTGGGCGTGTCGCACGACCCGAAGGACTTCAGCCGCACCCTGTTTCACGATTTGATCCGGCACGGGTATGAGATGGTGCCGGTGAATCCCAACCTGACTGAAGTGGACGGCCTCCGCTGCTTCGCCCGCCTGCAGGAGGTGACGCCGCCCGTCGACGGCGCGTTGCTGATGACGCCGCCGGCCCAAAGCGAGCAAGTGGTCCGCGACTGCCAGGCGGCGGGCGTCACGCGCGTCTGGCTGCACCGCGGCGCGGGAACGGGCGCCGTGTCGCCGGTCGCGGTCAATTTCTGCCACCAGCACGGCCTGAGCGTGATCGAGGGCTATTGCCCTTACATGTTCCTGGACAACACCGCGGCCTTTCACCGGGTCCATCGCTTCTTCTTCAAGCTGACCGGCAGATATCCCGCTGCCCGGGCGCGACAGGCGGTCCGATAGGCTCGGGCAGTTGGTTGGCCCAAGAATGTAAACTCAGGTGCCGACCGTTCTACGGTACGGACCATATCGGTTCTTCTTCTACTCGGCCGAGCGGCATGAGCCGCCGCACGTCCTCGTGGAGCGAGGGGGCGTCGACGCCAGGATCTGGCTCGATCCCATGCGGCTTGCACAGAACCATGGCTTTGGCCGAAAGGAACTTCACGGGGTGGAGACGGTGGTCCAGGAGAACGAAGAATCGAATTGCGCCCACCCATTCTGCATCGCCCGTGCCGCCGATGAGCTCATCGCGAACCTCAGTGCCATCCAGAAGGCTCGCACGCTCTCGGGAGTCCCGGCTCTCCGGAACGCTTACAACAGTTCCTTTGACCTGCAGGGCTGCCATTGTATCCTAGAATAGTCGGGGGCTCGGCTTAGGTAGCGATGGCGCGGCGGGCGTGCCAGGCTTCACGTTCTCAGGATAAAACAATTGCAGATCGGCGAACTCCTCCATCGGCTGCAGAAAACGCAAGGCGTGAGCCAGAACAAGATGGCCAAGGCGCTGGGCGTCAGCCCCAGCTATCTGTCGCTTCTGGAACGCGGCAAGCGGCCCCCCACCCTTCGGATGATGCGGCGGGCTGCGAAACAGATGGGGATTGCAGCGGGGCTGGTGGTTTTGCAATCCATGGAACCGGCGGCGCTCGAACCCCGGGCGGGCAAGCTGGTCGAGGAGATCCAACGGAAATTCGAGAAGGCGCTTTCGTCCGGCAATTTCGCGCCTCTGCAGCGCCGATTTCCCAGCTAGCGCCGCGCCGAACACATCAGTGTTGCGGGCGTTCGAGCAGCGCCTGCGTCCGCGCCTGATAGAGTTTGGGCAGTTGCGGCGGCTGACGCTTTTCGAAGTAAGCCTTGATCACATCGCGTGCCACGGGCGCAGCCACAGACGACTCCTCGCCGTGCATCACCAGGGCCGCCACCACAATGTCCGGATTGCTGAACGGCGCGTAGCCCACGAACCAGGCATTGTTGCGATAGCCGGCCTGGTGCGCCGACTGTTTCAGGTTGGCGCTCACCACCTGCGCGGTACCCGTCTTGCCCGCGATGTCGAGCCCGTCAACGTGCGCGCTCGCTCCTGTCCCACCCTCGTTCACCACGGCCCAGAGCCCTTCGGTCACGGCCGACAGCGTGTCCGTGCTGATGGGGAAATCGCGCGCGTGATCTTCCGGCGGATTCTGGCCCAGCGCCTCCAGCTCGTTCCGGAAGACAAGGTGCGGGCGATGGAACGTGCCGCCGGAAATAACACCGCTCATCAGATTCGCGAGTTGCAGCGGCGTGACCTCGACCGCGCCCTGGCCGATCGCCACCGAGATCGTCTCGCCGGCCCACCACTTGCGTCGGAAGGCGCGTTCCACCCACTCCGGCGACGGCATCAGACCCGCGTCTTCGCCCGGCAGATCGATTCCCGTCCGTGCGCCGAGGCCGAGCTGCTTCGCGAAGTACGCCAGCTTGTCGATCCCCAGCATCTTGCCCAGCGTGTAGAAGTACACGTCGCACGATTGCGCGATGGCGCGGTGCAGGTCCACGTCGCCGTGCGCCTTGCGCTTGTTCCACACCCAGTCGTGATACGTGTGGCCGTAGATGGTAACCTCGCCGTGGCAATCGACGGTGAAATTCGGCCGGATGGTTCCGGTCTCGAGCGCGGCCGTGGAGGTGACGATCTTGAACACCGAGCCGGGCGCGAGCTGCGCCTGCGTGGCCTTATTCATCAAGGGCTTTTCCGGATTGCCCATCAGGTCGCGCCAGGAAACGGCATCGATGCCGTGCGCGAAACTGTTCGGATCGAACGCCGGATGGCTGACCATGGCCAGCACTTCGCCGCTGCGCGGATCGAGCGCCACCACCGCGCCCTGGCGATCGCCCAGCGCCATCTCGGCGGCCATCTGCAGGTCGAGATCGACCGTCAGGCGCAGATCGCTGCCCGGATGCGCGTCGAGCGTGGTCATCGAGCCGACTTCCTGGCCGCGGCTGTTCACGATCACCCGCCGCATGCCGTCGCGTCCCGCCAGCACGTCGTTATATTCGCGCTCGATTCCGCTCTTACCGACCACGTCGCCGGGCCGGAACTTCGAGTGGCTCTCGGCAATGACGTCTTCCGAGACGTCGCCGACGTAGCCGATCAGCGCCGCGGCGATATCGTGTTTTAGATAGAAACGCTGCTGGGTTCCGATGAGGTCGAGTTCGGGATACTCCACGCGATGCGATTCCACGAACGACACGTCTTCGAGCGAAGCCGCCGGCTTAAGCAGCACCGGCTGATAACGCGGCAGCTTCGCAGTGCGAGCGATCAGGTCCAGGACGTCCTGCGGGTCGAGGTCGAGTCCATGGGCAATGGCCGTCAGATTCTCCGGCGCGAGTCCCGCCGCGTTCTCGCGCGAAAGCAGGATGCTGAACGCCGGCGAGTTGTCCACCAGCACGCGGCCTTCCCGATCGAGGATGCGCCCGCGAGGGGCAATAACCGGGAGATTGCGGATTCGGTTGCGGTCCGACTGGTCCAGGTACCTCTGGTGTTGGTGAACCTGCAAGCGCCAATATCCGCCCAGCAGGCCCAGAAAGACAAAACACACCGACCATTGGAACGTGGTGATTTTCCAGGCGGCAAGGCGGTGTTCGTCGGAGATTCGTGCGGGCATTTTCCGGGCGAAGCGAAAACGTTAGGTCTGAACGTACCACAGCGCCGCTTGAAGGTTCAAGCGTAGAGCCAGCCTTCAGGCCGGCACGCTGGGCCGAGGCCCTCCTCTACGGGCGTTGCGAATGCTGCGGTATTTCCACGCTCGAGTCCCTCGCCCGCAAGCCGCCAGAAGTCTTAGGAAGAGCCTGTCTCGCATAGGATGCTTTCATCGGCGTTTTACTGGATAATCATTAGACCATTGTGGAAGAATGTCAAGAACAATTTGGGCCCTTGGCTGAACTCAGCCAGTCCGGCACCAAGCCCGAGGCGTGCCCTCGAGTGACGACGTGTGGTGTGGCGCCACTAGTCAGGAGCCCGAAGCCAGAGTGTGAGCCGATGCGCCCGATATGGATGCTGGCGAATGGCCGCTGCGCTCCAAGGGCGACTGCGGCACATTCACGACATGACGTCGGCGGGAAGCATAGAAACGAAAGGCAACGAGTGATACACTTGCCCGGAGACCGAGCTTCGAGGAGGGGCCATGAGAGGCGAGAATCCGATCTTCCGGTTTGCGCGCGGACAAGATGGCATGAATCGGCGGCAAATGGTGCAGCGCCTGATCGGCACGGCTGGAGGCGGCGCGGCGCTGGCTACACTGGGGCCGTTGGCCCATGCTGCCGAGGCCGAGTCTGGCCTGCCTGCCAATCCCAAGGGAGCCGCGGATGGGCAAAATGCCGCCGCTGCAAGTTCCGCAGCGTCCGGCGAATGGTCGCCCCAGTTTCTTGACCCGCATCAAAACGAAACGCTGACCGTGCTCGGCGAGCGGATCATCCCGGGATCGGGACGCGCGCAGGTGAATCGTACCGTCGACCTGCTTCTGACCGTGGACACGCAAAAGAACCAGAGCAAGTTCCTGGAGTCGCTCTCGGCATTCGACGCCGAGGGCATCCAGCGCCATGGCCAGCCGTTCCTGCGCCTCAGCGAAGAACAGCAGATTGCCATTCTGACCGCAGCGTCGACGGCGGAACCGGGTCCACAGGAGGCGGAGGGCGATTGGGATCCCTGGAGCGGGTCGTCTGCTTCTGCGACCGCCAGTGAATCGCATCTGACTCTGCGCGATCATTTCGACGTCGTTAAGGAGTGGGTCGGCCGGGCCTATTGGTCCTCAGAAGTCGGTCTACGGGACCTCGGCTGGACGGGCCGCGTGATGTGGGAGAGTTGGCCGGGCTGCGAGCATCCGGACGGCCACGCGTGAAATTCCCAGCCGGGCGCGGGGGGACGACGGCGACGGCTCTGGACGTGCTGGAGGCAAACGCGGCAGGCGCATCGGAGGTCACGGCACGCACCCGGCATCAGGTCGCCATCCGGCTGCTTCCCTTCCTCTTCGTCCTTTACGTTGTCAATTATCTCGATCGCACCAATATCGCCTACGCCGCGCTGGGCATGTCGCGCGACCTCGGATTCAACGACAGCGTGTTCGGTCTCGGAGCCGGCATTCTCTTCATCAGCTACGTGACCCTGCAAATCCCGGCCACCCTGCTCGTGGAGCACTGGAGCGCGCGCGGAGTGATCGGCGGCAGTTTGATCGCTTGCGGCGCGGTCACCGCGTCCATCGGTCTGGTGCACACCTCGGGTCAACTTTACCTGGCGCGCTTCCTGCTGGGCGCGGCGGAAGCAGGATACTTTCCCGGAGTCGTCGTCTACCTCACCCACTGGTTCATTCGCGACGATCGCGCCAAGGCGGGCAGCAACTTCATGGCGGCGATCCCAGTGTCGTTCGCGGTCGGATCGCCCCTCTCCGGATGGATTCTCGGTCATCACTGGCTGCACATTGCCGGCTGGCGCTGGGTGTTCGTGCTGGAAGGATTGCCCGCCGTGCTGCTGGGCCTGGCGGCTCTGTTCTACATCACCGATTGGCCGCACCAGGCACACTGGCTGGCCTCGGGCGAACGGCAATGGATTGAGCAGAAGCTCGAGGAAGAGAAGCCCCGAGACGCCATGCGCGTCAGCACGGGCAAAGTCCTGCGATCGCGCCCCGTGGTGATGCTCTGTTCCGTCACCTTTCTCGCCTACTTCACCGCTTACACTTTTGGCTTCTGGTATCCGACCATGCTGAAGCGCTGGTCCGGCCTCTCGGACACGCACGTCGGATTGCTTGGCGCGGTGCCTTATGCGGTGGGATTCGTGGTCATGCTTGTCAATGGCTGGCACTCCGATCGCACGGGCGAGCGGCACCGGCACGCCGCAGCGCCAGTGTTCATTGCCGGCTTGGCGATGCTCGGTCTCATTTTTTGCCACGGGTCGCCCGCGGTCACCGTCGCCTGGTTCTCGTTCGCCGCCTTGACAGTGGTGTTCCTGCCCACATTTTGGGCAATTCCACCCGAGATCCTTCCGCCATCGTCCATCGCGGCAACCGTAGGGCTGGTTAATGCCGTGGGCAACATTGCCGGCTTCGCCGGACCTTACGTTTTCGGCTATCTGACCGCACGGACCGGGTCGTTCTCGTATGGCCTCGCGCTGTTGATGATTGCAGCGGTGGCGAGTGGCGTGGTGATCGTGCTGCTGCCGCGTCCGGCGCCGGCAATCGTTCCTCAGCGAAGCTGAGGCGCGACCGCGGCGACGTTTTCGAAGTCCAAGGTGAGAAATGGCCGACATCGCGAACATCGTACTGACCGACGTTGAAGCCCGCGTGTTGGGCGCGCTGGTCGAGAAAGAGATCACCACGCCCGATTACTATCCGCTCTCTCTGAATGCGCTGGTGAACGCGTGCAATCAGAAGTCGAATCGCGAACCGGTGATGAATCTCGAAGAAGAGGACGTCCGCCAGGCGCTGGACGGATTGAATCGCATGGGTCTCGCGGGCGCGGCGCGGGGCGCGGACAGTCGCGTGACCAAGTACGAGCATCGGCTGCAGGAAGCGTTCAATTTCGAGCGCCGGGAAACGGCGGTCCTCTGCGTGCTCTTGCTGCGCGGACCGCAGACGCCGGGCGAGTTGCGCGGACGCACGGAGCGCATGTATCGCTTCAACGAGCTCGAAGACGTGCAAACGGCGCTGCGCCGCCTGATGGAGCGCCAGCCGCCGCTGGCGAAAGCGTTGCCTCGCCAGCCCGGCACCAAAGAGCTTCGTTACGCTCACCTCTTCTGCGGCGACGTCGAGTCGTGGCAGCCAGCCGAACCGGATGCGTCCGGCGGCGAATCGGTTGACGCCCAACGGCTCGCGCGACTCGAAGGCGAAGTCGCGACCCTGCAGTCCGAGGTCGCGGACCTGAAGCGGCAACTGGCGGATTTTCGCAAGCAGTTCGAATGAACGAACCCGAGCGTCCGGCGCAGCCCTAGGCTTCGGCTGTGGTGGGATCGATGACGGTCTTGACCTCAGAGATGCGGTTCGCCGGAAAACCGCCCTGGGCGGCGTGCTCGCGTATCAAGTCCTCACTCGGTGCGATGTAGATGCAATAGACCTTGTCGTCGGTGACGAAGCTCTCCACCCACTGAATCCCCGGACCCAGCCCGCGCAGCACGCCGCACGATCTCTGCGAAATATTGCGCAACTCCTCCGGGTTAAGGTTTCCCGCGCCGGGAATCTCGCGCTCAATCACGTATTTTGGCATTTGATCCAGTCCCTCCGACTGCGATTCCGCTGATCGCTCCGCTCAGCGCGGGAGATTGTATCAGATGATGCTTGACATCACGCCTACTGCGGCGCCGGTCCTTGCGTCACCTGCACCAGATCGTCCGGACGCACCCACTTCGCGAACGCGGCCTGGATCTGGGCTCCGGTCATATCGAGATAATGTTGCGCCGCGATGAACGGCTCGTCGAGCGGCAGTCCGATCGCCGAACGTCCGAGCCAGCCCGCGGCGATGCTGCCGAAGCTCGCCTCGCCGAGCGGAATGCGCCTGAGCACAAGCGCCTTGGCGCTTTGCAGTTCAGTCGGGTCCAGCGGCGACGTTTGAAGCGCTTTCAGATCACGCACCACGATCGTCCGGGCCTTGGAGACGTTGGGCGGATCGCAACCATAGTTCACGGAATAGACGGAGCGCGTCTTGCCGGCCTGCAGCGACGATCCCACCGTGTAAACCAATCCCGCGCTTTCACGCAAGTCTTTGGAGAACCGGCTGGCGTAGAAAGCGCCGCCGAGGACCTGGTTCCCCAGATCGAGCGCGTAATAGTCCGGGCTGAACCGCGTGATGCCGAGCGTTTCGGCGAGGGTGACGGCGTCCTGAACGCGGCTCGAGTCCGGCACTTCGGTCTCGAGCGGCTGATTGACAGGAACGGCGGGAAGATCGGTAGGCGGCTTGGCGCCCGTGGCCCGCCACGATCCGAAATACTTCTCGACGGTCGCCTTTGCTTGCTCCGGCGTCACCTTGCCCATCACCACGATGGTGGTGAGATCGGGGCGATACACCCGGTCGTGGAAGTTCTTCACATCTTCCAGGGTGAGTGACGAGATCGTCTTGGGCGTCGCCTCGCGTAGAGTGGGATCGTCTTTCGGAAAGAGATCCGCGTGCAAGGCCTGCGACGCGAGATGGTCGGGACTCTGGAGTTCGCCCGCAGCGTAGGACGCCATCTGCGGCTTGGTAACGTCGAAAGCCTGCTGCGGCAGCGCTGGATGAAGTTCGTTGTCCGCGAGCAGCTCGACGGCGCGATCGAAATGGCTGGCGAGCGATTCCACCGAGAAGCCCGTGCCGGCATTTTCATTGGCGCCGATATCGTCGAGGGCCTTCTGAAACGCGATGCGGTCGAGCGTGGTGGTGCCGTAAGGGAAGAGCTGGCTCAGGACGTCGTCGACGCCGTCCTTCCCCTGGGGCGTCTCCAGGTCCGCCTGGCTCTTGATCTGTCCGTACACGCTGACGGTGTCGCTGACGTCCTCGGGCTGCACGATCAGCTTGATGCCGTTGGCGAGCGTCATCTCCTCGGGATGCGTGGTGGCCTTGGGCACCGCCAGGCGTTGCAGCGCCAGCGTGGCCCACTCAGGCAGCGCGACCTGTTTCGCCTCTTTGGGCGTGAACGATTCCTGACCCCCGAAGGTGCTGTGCGACGTCGGCTTGCCCGAGGGTTGCGGAGTGAGAATGGCCGTGATCGACTGCGGCAGCGAGAGGTACTGTCGCGCCACGCGGTTCACGTCGTCCACGGTCACCTGCTGCATGGCCTTGACGTCATCTTCAGGCGATTGCCTTCCTTCTACGGCCACTGCGCTTGACCACGCGTCCGCCAGGCCCTCCACCGAATTCTTCTGCAGCTCGACGCCGGTCAGCTCATGCAGCTTGGCGGCCTCGACAAGCTCGGGGGGAAAGCCGTTCTTGAGATCGGCCTCGAGAATCGACCGCATGTCGCCGGCGAGCCCGCTCGCGTCCGCGCCTTTGGGATAAGCCGCCAGCGCGAATCCGATGCCCGCCTGCGGCAGCGATTGAATCTGAAAGCCGGCGAAGAGCGCCTTTCCCTGCGGGACGAGAGCGTAAAGCGTGCCGCGCTGGCTGCTGAGCACGTCGCCCAGAACCTGGGAAGCGGCGTAGTCGGAGCTCGACGTGCCCGGCATGCGGAACGAGATCAAGGCAAGGCCGTAGGGAAGATCGGTATCCAGGTTCATCGTCTGCGACTCGACGGGGCCCAGATGAATCTCCGGCTTCGCGGGAACCTGCTTGGAGGGAATATCGCCGAAGAAATTCTTCAACTCCGCGAGCGCGCCTTGCGGGTCCACATCGCCCACAATGATCAGAATCGCGTTGTTCGGGGCGTACCAGTCGTCGTAGAACTTCTTGATCATCTCCGCCGTGGTCTTATCGAAGGTGGGCCGCGTGCCGAGGCCGGGATCGGACAGCGGCGTCCCCTTGTACATGGCGGCGAGCAGCTTGATGTAAAAAGTGAAGACCGGGTTCGAATAGTCACGCGCCACTTCCTGCTCGATGGCGCCGCGTTCGTGCTCCCACAGTTCGCCGCTGTCATCAACCGCTCGCATGCGATTGGCCTCGACGCGCAGGGCCACGTCGAGGTCCTCCGAGGGAATGGTGTAGAAGTACTGGGTCACCGTCTGCTGGGTGTCGGCATTGAATGAGCCGCCCATGGCCGCCGCGATCTCAGCCAGTTGGTCCGCGTCCAGCCCCGGGCTGCCGCGAAACATCATGTGCTCCAGGGCATGGGCGGTGCCGGGGAATCCCTCGGGCGATTCGATCGAGCCCGCCAGGTAATTCACCATGGTCGTGACCACGGGCGCCAGGCGATTGCGGACCACCACCACGCGCAGGCCGTTCGGCAGCGTCGCACGCAGCACGTTCGCGCCGGTGTTCCCCTGCGGATTCGCCGCCGCGTTGGCGCGAGGACTCAGCGCAGTGATGATTGCCAGGACGCACACCAGCAGAAGGGGAGACTTGGCCGCCGCAGCGCGGCGGGCCGGAGTGGATCGCGGTGTGCAATTCGTCATGAGTCGAGAGCCTCCTCGGATGCCACTATCGGGTAGCCGCAGACCTCGTGCGTCTACCCTTAGATTGTAGA
>Ga0335078_10003692_pt1 | contig 22751 bp, 16 predicted proteins | sample Lox_Sample_32_FD_206711 | JGI IMG/M metagenome (GOLD analysis project Ga0335078, IMG submission 206711) | Soil microbial communities from Loxahatchee National Wildlife Refuge, Florida, United States - Lox_Sample_3.2 | ecosystem: Environmental > Terrestrial > Soil > Wetlands | place: USA... | reverse complement strand
CGGCTTTTCGCCTGAAGGAGAATTATCCATGTCGTTGTCTGTTGCTGTCCACCGTTCTCGGTCCGCGATGTTGAGCTGTGCGCTAGTGCTCGCGTTGACGCTAGTGATGCTTCCCTTGGGGATGCAAGCCGCCAATCCGCCGTCGGCTCCGCCACTCATCGTCGATAACGTACTGCCGAACCTGTTTTACGGTGGGATTCCATCCACCGGCCCCAATGCTCCGGTACTGGTGTTCGTGCACGGGCTGTCGGGCAGCTTTCAGAACTGGATAGAGGCCAATAACTGTCCTTCTACTACCGGCACTCCTCCGTACGTGGGTCCTACTTGCAAGGGATCGAACAATATCATGTACGACGAGGCCTATCAAGCCGGCTTACGCACGGTCTTCTTGAGCTTGAACGCCAATAACCAGAACAACTCGGCCAGCATCCAGACCAATTCGGCAATGCTCCAGACCATGTTTCCGAGGATCCAAGCCCAGTTCCCCGGCGTGGCCAAATTCTATTTCATCTGCCACTCCAAGGGAGGGCTGGATCTACAGGGCGCCATTGCCAATCCGGAGTGGCTCGGCATCGTCAACCAGGTGCTGATGTTGGGGACTCCCAATCAGGGGGACGCGCTGGCCGATTGGATCTTCCTTCCGGCCAACCAAGGGCTCGGTTCACTCCTGGGCCTGCTTACCCCCGCCATGCAATCTCTGGAAATACCCAACGTGCAAGCGCTGCGGGCCCAATGGGACCCGATTTTCCAAAATTCCGGAATCCCCTTTTACACGTTGTCGGGCAATACGGACACCTGCGCTAACCCTAAGGGCTGCAGCACAACAGTCACCGGGGGAATCCTGACATCGATCACTGGCGGCACCAATGCCCCACCTAACGACGGCTTAGTGGATCAGCCGGAAACCTTGCTGCCCACGAGTTACGCCATGGAGCTAGGAGTCATTAATTGCAATCACTTCGCATTGCTACAAGGTAGTTTCTCATTTTCGTTTGTCTACGCCAGCGTGGTGGCACAGGATAACGAGCAATCCGGCCCCGGCTTCGCGCGGGTGGGTACAGGCGGTTTCGGCGATCAACACAACACTTGGGCTTGGTCGATGGCTTGGTTCAATAACAACCTCTACGTAGGGACAGGCCGCGAGGTTTATTGCGTCACTAACGCTACCTCTGCCATCCAACTCGGGCTGCCTGGGCTTTACCCGCCTTCTATCGGCGATTGCACTCCGGATTATCATTACCTGCCGTTGCAGGCCGAGATCTGGCAATATAATCCGGCCACCGCGGTCTGGACATTGGTCTACCAATCTCCGAATTCGCTGTACACCGTGGACAATAACGGCAATCAGGCGGCTACTGCCCGGGATATTGGCTTCCGCGGTCTACAAGTGGTGAATGAGCCCGGCGGCGTGACAGCCTTATACGCCGGCGGTGTAACTTCGGGCGAGATATTCGAGTGCCTGCCCCCTTCTAAGACGATGGGCTGCACCCCGCAGGGCTCCTGGCCTCCGCCGGAAATTCTGCGGACCGTGGATGGTGTCCACTGGGCGCCAATTCCGCAGAACGGCACCTTGACTCACGTTTCCAGCGAAGGCAGTATCTGGACTCCGGCGCCGGGGGCTTTCCTCGGTTCGCTCACGGCGAACGGCTGCTACGGCACCGTAACTCCACAGTGCCCCAACACTACCTCATATCAAAATTACAGTATCCGCTCGGCCGCGCAGTTACCGGCCACCTCGACTGGCATCGTGTTCTTGCAGGTGGGAGATTTTCCGGGAGTCGGCCGCGTGATTTCCGCCGCGCCGGGAATCAATCCAGCGCTCGGCGACAACTGCGGCCAACCGGTCTGCTACCAATGGGCCAGCCCGCCGACGACCACCTTGCCCATCTGGATTCTAAACAATTTCAACAACTTCGTTTATGCGGGAACCGGTACTCCTCCCGGCGCTCCGGCCGCCACGTATGGTGTGTTCAAGAGCGATGGGATAACGCCTCCCCCACCGGGCTCCGGCTGGGCCTATAACTGGAACCAGGTAATTACCGATGGAGCGTACGCGGTGGGTCTGGTCGCCGATTACGCCATGAGCTTGCAGGTTTTCTCGGACACAACATCCTGTCCCGGCATCGGATGCTTGTATGTAGGCACCGACCGGCCTAACGAAATGGTGCGTATCCACCCAGACACCACGGGGATGGTCCCTGTGGATGCAGTGGATAGCTGGGATCTGGTGGTCGGTAATCCCCGCACCATCCCGCCGGGAGAACCGGGCGCAGGGCAGCTCGTTGCGCCCATCAGCGGGATCGGGCAGTTTTTCGATAATGGATTCACCGGACACTTCTGGAGAATGGGCGTGGGCGGGCAGGGATTGTACATGGGCACTTGGGACGAGAGCGCCGATAATGTCTTACAACCCACATTCGGCCCGCTTTGGTCTCAGGAATTCGGAACCGATATCTGGCGAACCCCCGACGGAGTCCACTGGTCGTTTATGAGCAAGATCGGCTTGGGCGATGGCTTCAATACGGGAGGCCGGAGTTTTGCCAGTACCCCCTACGGGCTCTTTATGGGCACGGCGCGCGAAATCGGCGGAACTCAAGTCTTCCTTATGGACAACAGCCCTTGCACCAATGCGGGTTGCGGGTCCTCGGCCAAGCAGCCCGCGTCGACGCCCGTGCGGCACGCGTCCACCACGCTGAGCCCACCGGTAGTGTATTCCGCGCCGGGCTCCTTGACCAACAATCCAGCCGTGTCGCTGTCCTGGAACGCGATATCCGGAGCGCAGGATTATTTGGTCTATCGCATCGCCATGTCCGGCAGCGAGACCGTAGCTGCTCCGGACGGCCCCGGCTCCAGCGGCGCCGCAGCCGCCGCATGCAAAGGCGCCAGCGGCAACAAAGCGGCTATTTGTTCACAGTTGCCGGCGGTGCAGACGGCTGCCGCAACGTGTTCTTCGAGTAATCAATCCGGATGCTATGGTTTCCCGGGCCCCCCTGTGCTGGTGACTCGCGTCACCAGTCCGGCGTATTCCGAAACTCCTCCCGTCTCCACCTGTGGAGCGACGGGAGCCAGCTTTTCCTGCACTTTGCAGTCGCTGTATTTTGTACGGGCGGAAGACGCCAGCGGGAACCTTTCGGTACCCTCCAACGTCGTGGGCGGTCCGTCGCTGGCGGCCAAATAACGTTCCGCAATCGGTCTGGGGTGGGAGGCTGGCGTGCCCAGGAGCGCCCAGCCTGCCTGGCCGCGCCGCAAACGGCAACCACTTTCGGTGGCCGTGTTTCAGTACTTTTGGCGTACTGGTACCAAGAACTGGCTGACCCCTTGAATTCACGAGGTAGCGACATCTAAACTCTGAGGGTGAGTCATCTTTCAGGGATGCAAGAAAATAAGGGAGAGAAAACTTCAATGATTTCGCGTTCCGTTCGAACAATGTTGTCCATGGCCATCACGGCCGCGGTAATTTCATGCTTAGCAGGCTCGGAGAAGCTGGTTGCCCAGAGTCCGGCGACGGCAGCACCGAATGTCACTTACTCTGCCTCGGGGATCTTCGCCAGTACGCCGCTCACCGGAGCAGACAAGTTCAAGTTGGCAGGCCAGCCGTTCAGCATCAAGGTGGTGGCCAACGCGGCGACTATCCCAACCACCCATGGCGCGACTTGGGCCCAGTACACCAAGCTCAAGATGTCGGGCGAAGTCGTTTCCGGCCTGCTGGTCGGCCAGCCTCCGTACCCCATTTCGAGTAGCCTTACGAGCATGGAACTGGCAACCGGGAATCCCAGTTATGATGTGCTCGCGCTTTTCGCGCCCGTAAATGTCCTCGGCGCCCAGGTAGACATCACGGCTACCATCGAGATGCCTCCGGGAACTATTAAGAACGGGCTCATCCATCCCTTCACGGCTCCCGTTACTCTTAGCACGGCCAACGCGATCTTCACCTATACGGACCCATCGCTCGGGGACTCGACTACGCTGCAGATTGCCAGCGGCACCTTGAACGCCACGCTTCCGACCCCCTCGGCTAAGACCAACGTGGAACTGCATGCGGAGGGCGTTCGGGCGGTCACGTACCATGGAGACGGGACGGCATCGGTGCGGCCTGTCCATGATGCGCCAATAGACTTGGGCGCGCAAGGAGAAGTGGTTTCGCTTGTATTCTATGCGTCGGGAGTGCGCGATGCTTCCGAGGTGCGCGCGCAGATTGCCGGGCACGACGCTCAGGTCTTGTACGCCGGGCCGGCAGATCGCTTCCCGGGCTTAGATGAGGTCCACGTACAACTGCCGCGCAGCCTGGCTGGAAGCGGCGCCGCCGATGTGGTGCTGACCGCGGACGGTGAAACATCCAATCCCGTCCACATCCAGATCCAGTAAACGCCCGCTGAGGGTTCCCGCGGCGCAGACGATCGGCATTCGTCGTCTGCGCCTTTTTTTCGTGGCTCTATGGCTTTCGGTTCACTTGAATGCGCCCGGGCCTTTTCCAAATTCCGCGGCCGGCGAGCCGGGCTCGATTCCAGGTGCCAGGGGCCGCAGTTTTCGGCCCGACCGGTTTTTGGGAGTACAGTACCCTGCCCCCGAAAAATGGGCCTGCTTTGCTTGATTTGATTAGTGGCTTTGAGGTATACGTTGAGAGGTAAGAGGGGAGGAAAACTTATGATTTCTCAATTTCGAAAGATGCAGTATATTGCAACGGCGGCGGCGCTAATCGTCTGCTTTGGTGCTTCAGACAGGCTCGCGGCCCAGAGTCCGGAAGCCAAGGCTGTGAATGTCTTCTACACAGCTTCGGGGACTTTCGCCAATACGCCGGTCAGCGGAGAAGACAAGCTCGAAATGGCAGGCACAGCATTCAGCCTCACCACTTGGGCGCTTACTTCGACGGCTCCTAAGCAGCATGGCACGCATGCGGCCCAGTACACGAACCTCAAGATGCAGGGTACTGTGGCGCCGTGCTTGATCGGGTGCGCCCCGATTACAATCCAAAGCGAATACGCATCGATCGAGCTGGCGACCGGCAATCCCAGTTATGACGAGATCTCTTTCTTTGTTCCGGTGTCGGTGGACGGTATTCAGATAGATATTTCAACCGTCATCCAACTGCCGAAGGGCACGCTCAGCTCGCCTCTGATCCGTCCTTTAACGGCGCCCGTTACGCTGAGCAGCACGACCGACGTGACCTATGCGGACCCCGTACCACCATACGGACCCGCTTCGACTACGCTGGCGATCCAAAGCGGGACACTTTCAACCTGCGTCTCCGGCCAAACGGGCTGCCCGCCGGCCGGGGCTGGTCCTAAGCAAGGCGCTGCGTCGTCCGCCCCCGTGGTGCTGCATGCGGGAAGTGCGCGGGTTATCACTGCCCATCGCGACGGAACCACGTCGGCGCACCCGATTTCTGGCGCTATGATCGACCTGGGATCCTCCTCAGACGTAGTAACGCTCGAATTCTATGCGACGGGCGTGCGCGACGCATCCGATGTTCGCGTGCAGATCGCGGGACATGACGTGCCCGTACGATACGCGGGCGCGTCCGGTCGCTTCCCCGGTTTGGATGAGGTCACAGTCCAAGTGCCCCGCAGTCTGGCTGGGACTGGCGAGGCGGATGTGGTGCTCGCCGTGGACGGTCATGCGGCCGAGCCTGTACGCATCCACATCCAGTAACATGTGTAATACGCCGGAGCGGCCTGCGCTCCGGCGTAAATTCTCGACGTGCCAGGCGGGCGCACATATCGCGACACGTGAACTCTGGGTAAATTTTGCATCGTCACACTCGGAGGGCGTCCGCCCAGGTGCGAGACCTGCAATTCGAAGGTGACAAGAAAGAATACTGTTAACAAACGATGTAGTTACACCAGAAAACGCTTGGGTGTATACTATTGAGCATCCAGGCGGTCGAGGCGTTTTTTCTTAGGCTCCACCCGCTGAAGTCGCGCCGATTGCCTGGGAGGGACCCGGTTAATCGTTTATGAAACGAGGGATGCACGCGTATATACTCCTGGCGGGGCTCTGTTGGTTCCCGCGCCTGGCTGCCGCCGTCAACTGTTCAGGCCTTCCGACCTCCTTCACCGGGAACGAATTTCCCAATGGCAACTTCTTCTCCAATTTTGTCAACGGCGCGCTTGGGTCCTGCTACCTCATACCTTTGACATTCGGAAATGGGAATAACGGCCAAGGCGGCGATCTGAACGCCGTATATTGGAGAATCTACTACAAGATCAACCCGAAATATCAGCTTATCCTCGTCGGAGAGTACCCTAATGCGCGTTACTTCTCGGTTACCGCTTACGACGACCACTCAGCTATCTCCCAGAGCATTCTGGACGCGGACATCGTTCCCCTGACCTCCCAGAATGTGAACCCCTACTCTCCAGGGGTGGCCTTCGTGCCGGGCCAAAAGTATGTGGTGCCCATCGGTTTCGAAGGTACACCAGGTGCGATCGAGACCGGCTGTGAGATGAACGGGTACAATGTGAACGTCAATGCGCTGGATGCCACCATCCGGCATGCGGGGATGAACTGGAATACCGATCCGACGGTCTTTCAGAAAGCGCCCAATATCCCCGTACATCAGGTCGATACGCCCTCGCACTCGGTTCCCAACACCGCGGGAGAAATCCTCATACGCGCCTATTTGAACATCACCACGGCGAATGCCCAGACGGCCCCGCATCTCATCGTCCGCGACGTTGCTTCCGGCTGCGCATACCCATCGGCGTATATACTCGGCTTGCCGTCCAACGAGTTGGTCGTCACCACCAATCAGACTACGGGCCAAAGCTGGCAGAATAGCACGCAGGCCGACGGACATCGTCTTTATGACAATTCCGTTTTGGTGCCGTATTGCTACGGACCTGGAAGCTCCTACCCACCGGCGCCTACCTCCGCCGTTGAACTAAGCTGGTCGCGGGGAGTGGAGTACGTGCCGGGTACCAATCCGAGTGCCAGCTATGTCAGTGCCAGCGTACCGGCCGGCATTCCGGCTACACTGCAAGCTGCGAACGAGGTGATGCGCATCCGCTTGCGCATACCTGTAGTGCCGCCCACGCCATGCACGGACGGCTGTTCCCGTTCGGGGAACGAGCAACTGCGGTATATGAGCCTGTCGTTTCAAAATCCGAATGGAGTCACCCTCGCAAGTCTGGCGGACGACTCCTTCACGCAGGATCCGAACGGCTATGCCACGCTGATCGTTGGCACCGGCGCTGCCATTCCATCTTACATTACGCCCGCAAATGGCTACACCTTTCTCGACCTGACGAAGCTGACCGGTTATCAAAACCTGCAATCGCTTTACATACGGAACCTCGCTTCCACCGGCAATTTCGCTTGCTCCGGTCAGGTGGTTCCCTTCAATACGACCGTGTATACGCCTCCGCCTTTGGGGGGCCTGATGGGCGACTACCTGCCCGTCGTGGACTATCCCGTCGCCGGCACTCTGCCGCAGGTAGCTTCCGCTCTGGTGGGACCTAATGCCTGCGACGTCTTCCCCAATGGCCGGCCGGCCGCGGACCCCTACTGCGGAGTCGTCAGTTCGTCCCCGATCGCGATCAGTTCGGTTCCGCCGCAGGCGACCGGATTGAGCGCCATCGCCGTACAGGCGCTGCCCCCCATCACCCTCAACGGTGGTGGTTTTGGGCTTTTGCCGCAAGGGCTTCCGTACACGGGCAATACCAACTATCTTAAAATCACCGACGTCACTCAGAACTGGAGTGCGGGTTATACGGGAAATCCTTGTACGGTGTCCATTAGTAATTGGGCTTCCAACGAAATAGAACTGGTGGCGAACGTGAATCAAAACGGGCAATGTCCGCTGGCCGCCGGGGATCAGATCAACATTCAGCTCTGGAACCCGCAGACGCTGGCGGGCCCTGCCACCGCCACGGTCACCGTGGCGCCGAATTGAGCGTCACGTTTGGCTGCTGTTTTGTCTCGAGTAATATGCGCTATGCAAATCGCCACACGGATATGTAATTATCGGCGGGCGGCCGCCCATCCGGATTGGGCGCGGAGCGGCGCTCGCCAGCCTCGGCTGATTGCCAGGTACTCGGAGAGAACTTCATGAAAACACCGACGCGCGCGTGGTTGTCTTTGATGGGGCTGCTGGCCGCGCCCTGTGTCCCGGCCCATGCTACAGTCCAGATTCTGTCATTCCGGCCGACGTTGAAACCGCCCCAAACCATCGGCACTTCCATCACCTGGACGGTGACTGCCACAGACACCAATCCCGGTCCATTGGCTTTCAAGTTCAACATAGCCGCTCCCAACGCAACGTCCTTTACTTTGCTCATGGACTTCAACCTGGGTACGCTCAATGCCGGCACCTGGACTTCACCACCATTCTTGTGGGTCCCGACCGGGATCGAAGGTACCTACAAAATTCAGTTTATCGCCAAGGATTTCACCTCAGGCGAAAGCGCCGCGAGCCAGATTTCCTTCCAGGTGAATCCGTTGGTTACCGGCAGCACTCCCGTGGTGGTACCAACCAGTAACCCGTTGATGGCGTTGTTCAGTGCGCCTTCCTGCGCCGCGGGAAGCGCCATGCGCGTAAGCTTTTCCACGACCGCCCAAAAACTCGCGCCGGCGTTTACGACGAATTGGGTTAACTGTCATCCCCCCAACACCATGACGTTTGAGATAGCCGGCATGTACCAAAATACGACTTACCAGATGTACTCTCAGACGGTCACCGGGGGGAAGATCGTTAATGGAACCCCTGTGAGCTTCACGACCGGGAGCCTGCCGGCTAGTATTCCTTTCCCCCCTTTTCAAGTCGAGGTTCCGCCGGGCTCCCATACCTATACCGCAGACTCCGTGCTACTGGTGAATTCCTTCAATTTTGGGACTGGATACAATTACCCCGAAGTGGCGACCGACTTAAGCGGCAATGTTATCTGGTTCTATTACCCGCGTGACTCGGATAACGTTGAACTGCTAACCCGCCCTCTGCAGGGCGGCAACTCCCTGACGATTCAATCCGACTCTGCCTGGAATCCGGCCTCGCAGAAGGAGCAATTCCTTCGCCAGCTCGATCTGCTGGGCAACGTGATACGGGAGACCAATACCGGCGCGCTCCAGCAGGAGTTGCTCGCCATGGGAGCAACGGACGCGCAGCCGTGTAACTCTATTTCCAACCCGACGATCGGCTCGGCCTGTCTCGGCTCGTTTCATCATGATGCCATCCAAAGTCTGCCCAACGGCTCTACCGCGGTCATCGCGGACATTGAAAAGATTTTCCCGGCTGGGACGCAGGGCGACACCACCGGTCTTCCGGTCGACATCATTGGAGACATGATTATCGTCCTGAATGCGAACTGGCAAGTTTCCTGGTATTGGGATGCGTTTGACCACGTCACCGGCTGTCCGGTCCCCCCCAACACGGGCCCTTGTCAATTGGATATCAATCGCCCGGCCGTCTTAGGGGAAACCTGCACTGCCAACCAACCAGGCTGCCCTCCAGTATTCCTGCTCGGCCCTGGCATCGCACCTCTGGCAAAAGATTGGCTGCATGCCAACAGTCTCTATTACTGGCCGAACGACACTTTCGGCGGCGCCTCGGGAGACATCGTTTGGTCATCCCGGCACCAGGACTGGGTCATGAAGATCGACTATAACAACGGCTCGCAGACCGGCGGCTTGGGGACGGGAAACATCTTATGGCGCATGGGCCCGGACGGCGACTTCTATTTCAATAACAATTATGGCGATCCCTGGCCGTGGTTCTCGCATCAGCACGAGATCGGGATCGAAAACAATGGGGCCGGGCCCATGACGCTTTTCGACAACGGCAATACGCGGGTTTCTCCACCACCCCTTGGGCTGGGTCCCGGATGTCAACCTTCGGACTGCGACAGCCGCGGGATGGCCTTGACCTTCGACGAGACGGGCATGACGGTTACGCCGCAACTGAGCGTGGACCTGGGAGTCTATTCGATGGCCATGGGAAGCGCGCAACTTCTACCCAATGGCAACTATTTCTTTCTGGCGGCAATCGTGGTGGTTTCGCAGAATGACGTAGCCAGCTACTCCATCGAGATCCTTCCCGCTGCGGGTACGGACACCGGCACACAAGTTCTGAACCTGCGAAGTCCCGAAGCCTATCGCGCCTGGCGGATGCCAAGCCTGTACAACCCCCCGACTACCTAGCGCGGGCGATGCACGCCTCTGGCGGGGCGGCTCTTAACGCGCCGCCGCCGCCTCGCAATCCATGAAGTAGTACCCGATCATGTGGCAGATATTCATGTGGGCATCTTCGATCCGCCCCATGTGCTGCACGGGAACCTGGATGTTCAACTGGGCCTTGGGGCCGAGTTTCCCACCGTCGCGGCCCGTCAAAGCGATGGTGCGGCAGCCGACGGAATTGGCGTAATCCATGGCCAGAACCACATTCGGGGAATTCCCCGAACCGCTGATCGCCATGAACAAATCGCCGGGCTGGGCAAAATTCTTGAGTTGCTCCGCAAATATTACGTCATAACCCACATCGTTGGAGTAGGCCGTAATGGTGGGGAGCTGATCGGTCAGCGCCATAATGCGAAACCGTTTGTCCCGGTTGTAACTACAGCCTTTCACGATATCGCAGGCGAAGTGCGACGCCGTCGCGGCGCTGCCGCCGTTGCCGCAAACGAATATGTGCCGGCCGGCGTCCCGGGACTCCCGGAACCACTCGATCGCCTGGCCGACCTTTTCCAGGTCGATGGACTCGATGGCTTTTAGCAGATCGGCTTTATATTGTTCGGGGAAGGTCATAGATCCTCCAGTTAGTCCAATCTCTTGCGGAAACTGCTCGCGCTCAGTCCCATCACCACCGTGCCATAAACCAGCAGGGTGAGCATCTGGGGCCAGAGCACGGAAATGCCCGTGCCCTTGAGGAAGATTCCACGCACGATTTCAATCAGGTAACGCAACGGATTCAGATACGTGAAATACTGCACCGCGATGGGCATGTTGCGAATCGGATACGCGAAGCCGCTCAGCATGAACGTGGGGATCGCGATTAGCGAAGAAGACATGATGGCCTGCTGCTGCGTGTTGGCGATGGTCGAAATAAACAGGCCCATGCCCAGGCTGGTCAGCAGGAACAACGCGGCGCTGAGCACCAGCACCAGCGGATTGCCGCGAAACGGGATGCCGAAGATCGCGAGCGCCGCGGTGGTCATGAGCACCAGATCCATCATGCCCACCATGGCCGCCGGAATCATCTTGCCGAGCATCAGTTCCAGCGGCCGTATGGGCGTTACCATCAACTGCTCCATGGTGCCGATTTCTTTTTCGCGCACGATCCCCATGGCCGTGAGCGTCACGGTGACCACCATGAGGAGATTGCAGACCACCCCCGGAACGAAGTAATTGCGGCTCTTCAAGTCGGGGTTGAACCACACCCGCGCGCTGTCGGTCACGCGCGGCACGCGCAGGCTCATGGTGCCCATGCCTGCCCGGGCCATCATCCGCGACTGCTGTTGCGGCGCCGCCAGGCTGGAAGCGTAACTGGCTACCAACTGCGTTGTGTAGGCCGAAGCCAGCGACGCGGTATTGGAGTTGGTGCCATCCACCAGGATCTGCGCGGCGGTCGGGCGGCCCAACAAAATGTCCCGGCCAAATCCGGGAAGCACCCGCACGATTACCTGCACGTCGCCGCGGTCCAACGCATCCTGGATCTCTCTTTCGTTTTGCGGCAGGGCCGTCAGCAGAAATCTTCCCGACCCCTGGAAATCCGCCAGCAGATCGTGGCTCTGCGGCGATTGGTCCATGTCCATCCAGCCCATGCGCAGATTATCCACGTCCAGGTTTACCGCGTAGCCGAAAATAATGAGCTGAAACATGGGCGGCACAAACAGGAACCAGCGCGTGCGCTTGTTCCGGAACATCTGGCTCAGCTCTTTTCGAACGATGGCGAAAATCCGTTCTCTCATGCCAGCCTCCTCATGCCAGCTTCTGCCTCATCTTGCGCTCCGCCATCCAAAAGACGAGGGCGGAGAATACCGCCAGAAACAGCACCTGGCCCCATAACAGTTGGAGCCCGATGCCTTTCAAAAAGATGCCCCGGACGATGGTGACGAAGTAACGCGCCGGCACCACGTGCGTGATCACCTGGATGGGCACCGGCATGTTCTCGATCGCGTAAAGAAATCCAGACAACAGAAACGCGGGCAGGAACGTGGTAACCAGTCCCATCTGGAAGGCGAACAACTGCGACCTGGCTATGGCTGAAACCAGGATGCCCCAGAAAAACGCGCCCGAAAGAAAGATCATGGTGCTTAATGCCAGCACCAGAACATTGCCCCGGAAGGGCACGCCGTAGACGAAAATTCCCACCAGCACCGCGATGAGCGTATCCACCACGCCCACCACGAAGAATGCCAGCATCTTGCCCACCACGATCTCCGAAGCCCGCACGGGGGTGGAAAGCAGTTGCTCCATGGTGCCCATTTCCCATTCACGGGCGATGGTGAGGGAAGTCAGTAGCGCGGCGATCACCATCATCATGGCGGCGATCAGACCGGGCACAATGTAGTTGCTGGACTCCAAGGTGCTGTTGTACCAGACCCGCACCCGCGACTCCACGGGCGGCACAATCGGGAGGCCGGCCCGCCGCACCTGTCCAGCCGAGCGCATCTGGAGAGAATAATTCCCCAGCAGGGATTCCACGTAGCTCAAAGCGATCGACGCAGTGTTGGAGTCGCTGCCGTCCAGTAGTACCTGGACGTTGGCCTTGTCCCCGGCGTTGAAACGCTGGGAGTAATCCCGCGGAATCGCCACGCCCATCAGGACTTTGCCTTTGTCGATGGCTTTCTCAATGGTGGCGTAGTTGTCCACAAAGCCCTCGATTTCGAAAAACCGCGAGCCGCGGAAGCGTTCGATCAGCGCCCGGCTGTCGGCGCTATGGTCTGCGTCATAGATGAGCGTGGGGATGCGGTCGACATCCAGATTGAGCGCGTAGCCGAATAGCAGCATCTGGAACATGGGCAGGATCAGCGCCATGATCAGGCTGCGGGAGTCGCGCGCGATATGGCGGCACTCCTTCAGGAACATGGCTCGAGTGCGTCGCACGTTCATGGGTTTTTTTGTTCCTCGGCTTCGATCAGCCCCACAAAGACGTCCTCCATGGAAGGCTGGATAGCCTCCAGCCGGCGGATTTCAATGTGCTTCTGTTCCAGCACGCGGCGGATACGCTCGATGGCGGCCGCCAGATCCTCCACGGTCACATGCAGTCCGGCGCCGAAGACGGCCACGTCCAGCACGCCCGGCTCGCCTTCCACGGCGCGCATGGTTCCTAGCAGATCGGATGTATCGAGTTGCAACAGTTTGTGCGAATGAAGGTCCCGCTTGAGTTGCTCCGGCTGGCCCAGGGCGATGAGCTTGCCGCGGTAGATCAGCGCCAGACGATGGCAGTATTCCGCTTCGTCCATGTAGTGGGTGGTGACCAGAATGGTTTGTCCCCCTTCGGCAAGCTGATAGATCAGATCCCAGAAACTGCGCCGCGCGATGGGATCCACGCCGGAGGTCGGTTCGTCCAGAAACAGGATGGGCGGGGAGTGCACGATCGCGCAGCCCAGCGCCAGGCGCTGTTTCCAGCCGCCGGCCAGCAGCCGGGTGAGCGTTGAGCGCCGGTCCGTAAGCCCCGCGATACGCAGCACATAGTCCTTGCGTTCCGTGCGCAGTTCGCCGGGCACTCCGTAAATCCGGCTGAAGAATTCGATATTCTCCTCGACGGTGAGGTCGTCGTAAAGGGAGAACTTCTGCGACATGTAGCCGATGTTCTTGCGAATCTCCTCCGCATCTTTGGTTACGTCGAGACCCGCCACCGCGCCCCAGCCGGAAGTAGGCGTCAGCAGCCCGCAGAGCATGCGGATGACGGTGGATTTGCCCGCGCCATTAGGTCCCAGGAAACCGAAGATCTCACCCTTGCTCACCTGGAAGGAGACGTGGTCCACGGCTACGAAGTCGCCGAACGTCTTGACGAGATCCCGGATTTCGAGGGCCGGGGTGGTAGGGGGCGACGGGATCATTTCCGCTCCGCCTTGCGCACCTGCGCGATGAAGACGTCCTCGAGCGACGGCACGATCTTCTGGAAAACCGCCGGGCCATGACCGCCCTGCTCGAGCTGACGGCGCAATGCATCGGGTGAGGTGCGCGCGGAGCTCAGGAACAGGTGCAGCGTAGCGCCCGAAGGTTCCACGCACAGGACTCCTTCGGATTTCAGCAGCGCCTCGCGCGCGGCGCGCGGATCGCGCGCCTCCACCTGGTAGCAATCCTCCGGAATCTGATGGCGGGCGGCCTCTGGCGCATCGCACTGGATGAGCCGGCCGCTGTACATCAGGCCCACCCGGTTGCAGCGCTCCGCTTCGTCCAAATAAGCCGTGGTCACCAGAACCGTGATGCCGTCTTTGACGAGTTGATACAAAATGGCCCAGAAATCCCGGCGTGAAACCGGATCGACTCCGTTGGAAGGCTCATCCAAAAACAGGATTTCCGGGCGGTGCAACAAAGTGCACATCAAGCCCAGCTTCTGCTTCATGCCGCCGGAAAGTTTGCCGGCTTGGCGGTCGCGGAAAGGCTCCATGCGGGTCATGCGCAATAGTTCCGGCAGGAGCCGCCGTCGCTCCGCGAGGGGGATACCGAACAAATCCGCGTAAAACTCCATGTTTTCGTCGACTGTGAGATCGACGTAAAGGCCGAAGCGCTGCGCCATGTAGCCGATGGAGTCCTTAACGGCCTGCGTATCGCGGGTCACGTCATGGCCGGCCACCCAAGCCTGGCCCTCGCTCGGATCCAGCAGGCCGCACAGCATGCGCAGCGTGGTAGTCTTGCCGGCGCCATCCGGACCAACCAGCCCGAAAATCTCGCCCCGGGGAATTTCCAGGTTCAGGTGGTCTACGGCCGTCAACGCGCCGAAGCGCCGGGTAAGGTCCCGGGTGCGAATGATGCCTTCCATCAGTTCCCCGTGAAAATCTCGGCGTCCGCGGGCATGTTGGATTTCAGTTCCCGGCGCGCGTTATCGATATCGATCTTGACGCGATACACCAGCTTGACGCGCTCTTCGGCCGTCTGGATCTGCTTGGGAGTGAACTCGGCGTCCGAGGAGATGAAGGAGACATGCCCATCGTAGCCTTTGCCGGGATTCGAATCGGTGGTCACATGGACCTTGGCGCCGAGCTTGACGCGGCCGAGGTCCTTTTCCCGAATGTAGGCGCGCAGCCATGGATGATCAATATCGCCCACGGTTACGACGCTGGTTCCAGGAGCCAGCACCTCGCCCACATCGGCCGCTTTCACCAGCACCACGCCGTTGATGGGCGAGACGGCAATGGTATCGGCCAACTGGGAGTCGATCAGATCGATCTGGGATTTGGCGCGCGCTATATCGCCCTGGCGGGCTACAATATCCTCTTCGCGGCGCTTGGTCTCAATGGCATTGGCCTGTCCTACTTTAAGGCTGGCGCGCGCGCGCGCCACCTGCGCCGAGGCGCTTTCGATGGTCTCCGAACGCGGCCCGGCCTGTACCAGGGCGGCTTGTTCCTTCACCTGCTTCAGATTGGCTTCGGCGCTCTCGTAACGCGTGCGGAACTGATCGTATTGCGAGGTGGAGATGTCGTCGTTTTTGTACAGCGTCTGGGCACGCTCCCAGTCCTTTTTAGCGCCATCGTACTGGGATTGAGCCGCCGCCACGGCCGCCGTGGCCTGCTGGAGCTCCTGCGGCCGGGCGCCGTTTTTCAATTGCAGCAACTGCGACTCGGCGGCGCTCAAGTCGGCGTTGCGCAACTGCAAGTCGGCTTGCATGGTCTCTCGCTGCCATTTCAGGGCACTTTCGCTCTCGGCGTACTGCGCCTGCGCGGTGGCCAGCGCGGCGACCGCCGTATCGCGCTGGTGCAAGAGCTGCTCGCGGTCCAGGCGCGCGATCACCATGCCCTTCTGGACGGTATCGCCCTCGCTTACGGTGCGCTCAACCAGCCGGCCGGAGGTTTTGAAAGCGATGTCCACCTGGGTCAGCTCGATGTTGCCGGAGACCGGGATGCGATCGCTGGCCTCCGTATGCATGCTGCGATAAGCCACCACACCGGCCGTCGCTGCGGCGGCAATCAGTACCACTGCCAGAATTAGTTTTTTCATCTCGTGATTACTCCTTTTCTACTGGATCATGCCGCGCACGTTGCCCATGGCCTTCCCCAAGTCGATACGGGCGACGTTGTAGCTGAATAGCGCCGCGATGCGGTTATCGCGCGCCCGTTCCAGGCGGGTCTGAGCGTCAGTGACTTCCAAGTTGCTGGCGAAACCCGCGCCAAATCGGCGGCGCGCCTGCGTGAGTTCGCTGTCGGACAGGGTCAGCCCTTCCTCGGCTACCTTGAGCTGCTCTTCGGCGGAATGCAGGGTGTCCAGCGCCGTGCGGATTTCGAGCTCGATCTGTTCGTGCAGGTCGTTGGTGCGCACCCGCTCCTGGCGGAACTGCGAGGCTGTCTCGGCCCGACGCGCGTCCCGCCGGCCGCCATCGAAAATAGGCACGCGCAAGGCAAAACCATAGTCCCTGGTGGGCAGTAGGGAGACAATGTTGCCGTTGGTCCCCGTGGTGCCGTAGTCCGCAAAAGCGTACAGGGTGGGAAGCCGCTCGAGCTTCACGGAATTGGCGTTCAGCCGCGCCGCGGCTTCGCGCTCGGCCTGGGCTTTGATGTCCGGACGATTTTTCAAAGCTTCGGCCATGGCCTGCTGCACGTTCACCGTCTCCACCGGCGTGTAACTCAGTTTGTCGGTCAGCTCCAGTTCGGTGGCCAGATTCAAGCCCATGGCGCGCAGCAACTGCAGATAAGCCTTGTTTCGATCGTTCTGCACCATCAACAGGTGCTGTTTTTCATTGGAGAGCTGTACCTTCGCCCGGGTGACCTCGATGCCGGTGCCCGTGCCTGCCTCCTTCTGGTTCTGCGACTGCTTCAGGACGGCTTCGGCCAACGCCACATTAGCCTGGTAGGCTTCCACATCGGCGTCCGCGCGTAGCGCCGCCAGATAGGCTTTGGCCACGGTGGACGAGACCGCGTCGTCGGTATTGCTGCGGTCCCCCTTGGCGGCGCGCAAGGCTGCGCGGGAAGATTGATACCGGCGGAAACTGCTGACGTCCACTATGCTCTGCGTGACTCGCGCCCGCACATCCACCGAGTTGAAGGGGCCCACCACGCGTGGAATATCGTGGATAATGTCGTTCAGCAGAGGCTTTTCGACCGTGTTGGCCAGGGGGCCGGTTAGGCTGTTCTCAGCTTGCAACAGCGTCTGGTTGGTGGCCAGATCCAGTCCCAGGGCGGCTAAGCTCTTCATAACCGTGCCTTGCTCGGCCTGGGCTTCTATATCCGGCAGCATCGCCGAGCGCGCTTCCACGGTGCGGGACTTGGCTTGGCGCACATTCTCGTCGGAAAGCTGGATATAGGTGTTGCCCTCCGGAGAAAGCGCGATCTCAACCGCGCGCTTCAGGTTGAGGCGCAGCGGCCCGCGATCCGGTATAGCGTCGGCGGCCCGGATGGCAAAAGGAACGGCCAGAAATGGAATCAGCAAATAGCGGCGCATTTTATCACTCCTTGATTGCGGCGTGAGCCTCTTCGATCACATGGGCCGTCACTTGAGCGCGAAATCCGGCGCTCAGGAAGGCCACCAGTTGCTCCAGGGCCATCTCCGAGCTGGAAGCCAGGGAAAGATCCGAGATGACTCCCAAATCCTTCGATCCTCCGCGCAAGGCTTGGCCTAACGCCCCGATGGCAAAGTTCAGGCGCCAGAACAGCTCTCCTGGCGCCAAATCCGGCAACGCCCGGCGCATGGCGGCGGCGAAACGCTCCAGCACATCGCGGAATTGGGCGATCAGAATTCCGGACAGGAGATCGCCTTCGGCGTGGAGGCGCCCCAAAAGGCGCATGAACACCATACCCCCGCTGGCCGGATCTCGGGCCATGCGGAATGTCGGGGCAATGAAAGCCTCAATGACCTTTTCCAGGGAAGGCGGATTGTCGCCGGCCGCCAGCTCACATCGGTCCAGCAAAGCCAGACGCTCCTGGTTGGCCGGCGCCGACCGCCGGAGAATCACAGCTTCGAGCAGCGCCTCTTTGGAGTGGAAATGATAATGCACGGCAGCCAGATTTACTCCCGCGCTGGCGATGATGCTGCGCAGCGAAGTGGCGGCGTAGCCCTGCTCGGAAAACAGGCGTTCCGCGGTGTCGAGGATGCGCTCCTTGGTGTGGTTCACGGGTGTTTAAAACAAACGACTGATTATAGCGCTTGAAGGTTGGCTTGAGAAGGTTGTCTAGATTAGAGCGGTACTAGAACGGTAGCCTCACTTGCTCAGGTTATGGAGCGTCTCACAGCAAGGCAAGGTATCCACTAACGAATTCAGCACCCCTTTTTTCACACTAGTCTAATGTTATCAATGGCTTGAGGAAGATTGCCGCAAAGGTAGCGATGGTCCGCTAGCGGAAGACTTCGGCCAAATCCATTTGCAATCCCGGCAGCAGGGGCGAAGTGAAAACGTCGTCTTCGATGACCGCCTGGGCCTGGAGTCCGGCGTGTCTCCAGATGTGGCGCGTTTTGTAATAGACCACCCACACTTCGCCGGCGCCATTTTCGAAATACTTGGCCAGCTTGCGCTCTACCGATTCGGCAGTGTTGCTGCGCGAGATCACTTCCACGGCGATCATAGGCGCGTTCTCAAGATAACCTTCCCGGTCGGCGCGCTCGATTTGTTCCCCTGCGACCACGCTTACATCCGGCTGCAACCACTGGTCGCGGCGCGCTCCCAGACGGAAGCCTAGTTCCACGAAGATCAAGAGTCCGCGCTCGGCGGCATATGCCCGCAACGCTTCGGCGATGCGATGCTGGATAATGCTGTGTCTCAGCTTGGGGGGCGGCAATTCGATCAACTCCCCGTCCAGGAGCTCGCGCTTGCCTGGCGCATCGGGCAACCTCTCGAACTCCTCAAAGGTCAACTGAGTAGTCGTCGCGCCCATGCTTCATCTTAACCGTTCTTTGCGAGAATGGTGTGTCCATGCAAAACAGATTCGACCGGCAGGTGGTGCTGATCACGGGCGCCTCTTCAGGCATTGGCGCGGCATTAGCTCGAGAGTTCGCGCGCGAAGGCGCCCACACCGTGCTGATGGCGCGTCGCGCGGAGCGAATCGAGGAGCTGGCGGGAGCATTGACCAGTGGTGCACGGCGCTCCTTAGCCCTTACGGGTGATGTGACTCGCGACGGAGATGTGGAACGCGCGGTGCATCTGGCCCGGACGGAATTTGGCCGCCTGGACGTGGCGGTGGCCAATGCGGGCTTCTCGGTATCCGGCTTGCTCACAGATCTTACCCTGGAGGACTACCGGCGGCAAATAGAAACCAATGTTTTTGGCGTACTGCGGACACTGATGGCGACGCTGCCGGCGTTGCGGCAAACCCGCGGCCGCATCGTCCTGACCGGCAGCATGTTCGGGATGATGTCGATACCCGGCGCCACACCTTACTGCATGAGCAAGTGGGCGCTAGGCGGTCTTGCCGAGGGCCTCTCGCTGGAGCTGGCAGGCTACGGCATAAGCGTAACGCACATCCTGGCCGGAGTCATCGAAACCGAGATTTACCAGGTAGATAACCGCGGGGTACACAGCGATGCACCTCCCCGGCGCCCCCCACCCAAACTACTGAAGTTGCCGGCAGACCAGGCAGCCCGGCAGATCGTGGCTGCCGCGTACCATCGCAAGCGCACTTATATTCTCCCTAAGCATGCGAAGCTGGCCATCTTCCTGCAGCGGCATTTCCCTAGGCTGGTGTATAAAGCTATCTCGACCGCCACCCGAAAAGCGCTTCAGGCACGGATGGGACCCACACGGGACTCCGAGGGTACTGCGGGTAGCACGCCGGACTAGCGCCAGCGGCCTTCCACAAACACATAGCCGCCAGGCCGATGTTCCCACCTGGCCGCCACCCATTTGGCACCCCGCCGAGGCGGGCGCTCCCACCTGCCTGGTGCCCACACGTATGCGGTACCGTTCCACCTGTGGTAGCCGGCGATCCAAACAAAGCCGGGGCCGGGACGCGCTGGGCGTGCTTCAACGATTGCGGCAGGTGCACGGGGACGAACCTTGACAATAACCTCGTCCGCAAGGACCGCTCCCGCACTCAAAAGAACTCCGAACGCGGAACCAATCAAGATTTTCTTCAACATCGCATTACCCTCCATATCCAACTCATTATACCGATGCAGCCCGAGGGCCTCCTGCGGAAGTGCCCATTGGGGTGGGCTGAAGCGCACACATTTGGAGCGGGGGTCAACACCGTTCCAAATAGGCCCAAAGTACTATACTAGTCCTTTAACTTAGTCGAAAAGTTGACTTTCGAGTGCTTATCGGCAGAAAATCCAGGAGATATGCAGAAGTTTTTTCAGATGGCTTTATTGATCGGGGCGCTAGCCGCGACCCTCCGGCCTTGTGGCGCCGCCACTCTGCCAACGCTGACCACGCTTTACAGTTTTCTGGGAGAAGGGGACGGAGATAGCCCTGAAGCCAACCTTGTGTACAACACGAGCACTGGTGCGCTCTATGGTACGACTATTGCCGGCGGCGCCTCAGGTTGGGGCACCGTATTCGAGTTGTCGCCGCCGTCCCAGACGGGCGGGCCTTGGACAAAAACGCCGATCCATTCCTTCACCGGCGGCACTGACGGGGCGAATCCGGTGGCAAGTCTGCTCCTGACCAGCGGCGGAGCGCTTTATGGTACGACCGAGTTGGGCGGCGCGAAGGGCTTTGGCACGGTGTTCTCGCTGACACCGCCGACGCCACCAAGCACCGCCTGGACCTTCACGACGCTCTATGCCTTCACTGGCCAGAACGGAGATGGGATGAATCCCGAAGGCGGTCTGGCCATGAATAAGCAAGTACTTTATGGTACGACCACCTTCGGTGGATCAGCAGGCTACGGCACTGTGTTTTCGTTGACGCCCAAGGCTGGCGGCCGCTGGGCGGAAGCAGTGCTCTACAGCTTTAACGGTGCGCCTACAGGGTGCGGAACTACCGGCAACCCTGCTTGCGACGGGGCGAATCCCGAAGCCGGCGTGATCGTGCTCTCCAGCACTGGAGTGCTTTATGGTACAACCTTCGCTGGCGGGACATTGGATTATGGCACGGTGTACTCGTTGACGCCGCCGACGCCGCCGGCTACGGTCTGGACCCCGAATGTGCTTTACAGCTTTAACGGTGCACCCTCAGGGATCGGCGGCGGTACGGCGTGTGGCACTACCGGTCAGCTTCCCTGCGATGGAGCTTATCCGGCAGGGGGGGTGACTGTCTTCACAGGCGGCGTGCTCTATGGCACTACAACCATTGGCGGAAACCCGACCGGTTGTCCGCTGGGAGGCTTCGTGCAGGGCTGCGGCGCAGTCTTCGAACTGAAGCCACCAACGCCTCCGGCCACCACTTGGACCGAGAGCCTGATCTACGTTTTCACGGGGCCTCCCAAAGATGGATGGTCGCCCTCTGAGAACCTAGCCATAGGCGCCACCGGCACCCTCTACGGCACAACCTTCGCCGGGGGATCCACGGATGATAATTGCTTCCCAGCGTCTTATCTTGGCTGTGGCATCGTCTACCAGTTGAAGCCACCTGTGGCGCCGGCGACGGCCTGGACCAAGAACACCCTGGCCATCTTCGACGACGTCAACGGGGGCGGCCCCAACGGCGTGGTCCTGGGTAAGAACGGCGTACTCTACGGCACGACCTTTTTGGGGGGGGTTACGGGCGGCTATGGCACTGTATTTGAAGTTGTGCCCTAACCCAGCGTTTTGGCGTTAGACAACTGATTCAAAAACGGAATGTTGCAATATGAAGTTCCAACCGAAGTCTCTCTTGATGAGCGCGCCGTTGATGATCGGCATGCTCTGTAGCGCTGCTACGCCTCCAGTGATGCTTTACAGCTTCCCGGGCCAGGCCAATGGGGCCTTTCCAGAAGCCGGCCTGGTCTTCGACGCGACGATCAACGTGCTCTACGGCACCACCTATGCCGGAGGTGCCGCGGGTCTTGGTACAGTTTTCCAATTCTCGCCGCCGACGCCGGGGGCCACGAACTGGAACAAGAAGGAAATCTTTGGTTTTTCCGGCGCCGACGGGGCTAATCCGCTGGCGGGCCTGATCGTAGGTCCGAACCTTGTCCTTTATGGCACAACCAACCTGGGGGGTGGCGCAGGTTACGGTACCGTGTTCCAATTAACGCCACCGGTGCCACCGGCCACGACCTGGACCGAAACGGTGCTCTACAGCTTCGCGGGCGGCAATGATGGCATCAATCCCAGGGCCGGCCTGGTGCTGAACAGCAGCACGGGAGTGCTCTATGGCACGACTTACGCCGGTGGGGCTGCGAATTACGGTACCGTATTCTCGTTGACGCCGCCAGTGGCGCCGGCTACGACCTGGACCGAGCAGGTGATCTACAATTTCATGGGCGGCACCGATGGAGGACATCCCGAAGCTGGACTGACCCTGGCGTCCACCGGAGTGCTCTATGGCACGACGTATTCTGGCGGCTCCGCAGGCTGGGGAGTCGTGTTCGAGTTGGCCCCGGCAACGGGTGGAGGGTGGACGCAGCGTGCTCTGTACACCTTTACCGGAGGCGCTGACGGAGGCTCTCCGGAAGGTGGTCTTACTATCGGTACGAATAGCGTGCTGTATGGAACGGCTTCCTTCGGCGGGGACCTCAGCGCCAATCACTGTCCGCTGAACGGCATCCCTTCAGGCTGTGGCGTCGTATTCCGGCTAGTACCCACAG
>Ga0335078_10003691_pt1 | contig 22753 bp, 24 predicted proteins | sample Lox_Sample_32_FD_206711 | JGI IMG/M metagenome (GOLD analysis project Ga0335078, IMG submission 206711) | Soil microbial communities from Loxahatchee National Wildlife Refuge, Florida, United States - Lox_Sample_3.2 | ecosystem: Environmental > Terrestrial > Soil > Wetlands | place: USA... | reverse complement strand
CGCAGGCCGAAACCAAACGACCCTCAGCAAACACCGCCGCCCTTGCCGACCCGGCCACCGGCACGCCCGGGCCACCGGCTGACGGCGGCCAAGACTGCGAGCTTGCCCTGGCAGAGCACGGGAACACGCGGGCGCGATGAGACGACCTGTCCCGGGCAGGAAGGCCCTTGGTGTGCCCGCGCGTGCGGTGCCCGGCGCCTCTTGACCCACATCCCAGGGGCCGGGCCGCTTTGGGCGCGTGGCACCTCCCCCGGTCCGGCTGGTGCTGGGCCAGGATGCGCGCTCTGCTGGGTGAACTTGGCTTCAGCGCGGGACGTGCCGCCTGACCGCGAGCCCGGCCCTCCCCGGCAGGGTTCAGGCCGGGCAGCCGGTGCTACTGACCGGATCGCCGCATTCGGCCCCGGTGCCATCGGGCGCAACTTCCCCGGTGACCGGGTACGCGCCGACAGCCCCGGCCGGGCGTTGCATCGGCGGCGCGAGTCCGGGGGTTGCGGCAGCGCAGCTCGGTATGGTCAGGGTGCGGTCAGCCCTGCTGGCCGGGCCAAGCGCGTCACCCTACGGGGTTGGATCTCCCGGGAGCAGCGGGCGCATGAACGTCCGCTGGTAGCGCAGGACACACCCGCTGTCATCTCTGATGCGATCGGCCGCGACGAAGTCGGGATCGCTGCCGAACAGCCGCGCTGGCGGCCTTCGGTGACCTGACCGCGCCTGAGGCGCTGGAGCTGCTGGGCAGGGCACCGGACCCGGCCAGCGTGGCCCGGCTGTCCGGGCGCAGATCACGGCCGCGCTGAAACGGGCCCGCCGCCGCCAGGCAGAAGACAAGGCCGCCGCCATCGCCGCCGCGCTGCGCACCGTGCACCTGGCCCAGCCGCCGGCCGTGGCCGCCGCCTACGCCGCCACGGTACGGTCCCTGGTCGCGGTGATCAGCGCGTTCAACACCGAGATCGCCGCCATGGAAGACCAGGTGAAGGAGTGTTTTGGCCACGCCCGGGACGCTGAAATCTACCTGTCCCAGCCCGGCCTGGGACAGACCCTGGCGGCCCGGGCCCTCGGTGAGTTCGGCGACGACGAGCACCGCTACGCCGACGCCAAATCCCGCAAGAACTACGCCAGCACCAGCCCAATCACCCGCGCCTCCGGCAAGAAGAAAACCGTGCTGGCCCGCTACATCCGTAACGACCGGCTCGCCGACGCCCTGCACCAGCAGGCCTTCTGCGCCCTCACCGCCTCCCCCGGCGCCCGCGCCTACTACGACCAGCTCCGCCGCCGCGGCCAAGGCCGCCACGCCGCGCTCCGCCAGCTGGCCAACCGCCTCGTCGGCATCCTCTACGGCTGCCTGAAAACCGGCACCACCTACGACGAGCACACCGCCTGGGGCCACCACAGGCAAGATCAGCAAACTGCCGCTTGACAGCCAAAGCCCATGGGATGTCTAACCGCAGGCGACGACATTGACCAGATGCCTGCGGCCGACGGCGTGATCGGGTCAGCCGGGGGCCTAGGTTGCGCTGATACCAGGTGCCCGCCTTGCCGCCGAGGTCGGCCGGGTCGGCTGGGCCAGCCGGGACGAACCCGGCCTTGGTCAGCACCTTCTGGGATGCGACGTTCGCGTCGCTGGTCGCCGCCCTGAGCTGGCGCAGGCCGTGCCGCGACACCGCCAGCCGGCACAGCTCCCGCACGGCCGCGGTCGCCACTCCGCGGCCGGCCTCCCGCTCCGCGACCCGGTAGCCGAGTTCGGCGGTGCCGTCTTGCAGGCGGTACAGGTTGAATCGGCCCAGCACCGAGCCGTCCTCGGCGACGAGCACGTAGAAGGCGCCGGTACCGGCCTCCTGCTCGGCCAGCATGGCGTTGTGCAGCTCGGTGAACTGGTCGTAGAACTCATCGCCCCTATCGGAGATCGAGGCAGCGAAGTACGCGCGGTTCGCCAGCTCGAAGGCAAGCACCGCCGGGGCATGGTCGGCTCGCAGGCGCTGCAACTCGGGCACCGCCCGACTCTACCGAGATGGTGAGCTGAGGCCACCTGACTTTCCGCCGGGCCAGGCTCGGCCCGGCAGCGCCCTTACCTCCTACCGCACTACGGCCCACGACTCCGGCTAGTGCGCAAATCTCACCCCGCGCAAGCACGAACCTGCAGGTCAACATCGAGGCCCGCGAAAACCCGTGATCGTGATAAGAGTCAGGCGTGATGAGGGCGGCTGTTCCCGCAGCCTGAAAACCCGGCTCAAGTGTCAAAGTCATCGACCCAAAGGATCGCTAGGTCGATGGGGACCTGGCCGCGAGTCTGTTCAGTTCGGTGGTGACCGCTTGGACGCAGTGGCTGTAGCTCATGCCGGTTACCGAGTAGGTTTTCGTGGTCATAGCGGGCCTTCCCGTGTTCGTACTGGCGGTTGACGATCGCACCGGGCGGGCGATGCCGTCGGATGCGTGGCCGGCCTCGCGGGTTGCGGTTCACTGCATGGTTGCGTAAGGCGTGCCCGGCCGGGGTTGGCGTCAGTCTGATGACCCGAACTGGATGGGGACGTTGATGGTCTGCGTGGTGGCCCATGTCCGGGCACCCGGTGCGAGCTGCCAGACGGTCAGCCTGGTGCCGTGGATGGCCAGGGCGTCCCACCCGGCGGTGGGTCCTTGCGCGAGCGTGACTGTGCCCGGTGGCAGCGAAGGCAGCGGCCGCTACGGACCGGCGGCCGTGAGGGTGTCGGCCCGGTTCCCGGTCAAGGTGATCGCGGTTGTGCCTGCGGTTCCGAAGGATGCCGAGGTGAGCCTGGCTCGGCCCAGCGGCAGGGCTGGCGAGAGGGTCCAGTGGGTGCCGCTGTCGGCGGAGGTGGCCGTCAGCAGGCGTGCCGCTGGGCCGCTGCCTGCCGCGAGCAGCGCTGTGGTGGCGCCGGCGGTGGTGGTGGTGAGCCGGAGCACGGTGACGGCCTGGTGGGCGTAGGTGGTTGGCAGCGTGGGCCCGGCGGGGTGCCAGCTGCCGCTCGCGCAGGCGAAGATCCCGGCGGTGCCGGGGCGGGCGCAGCTGGCTGCCAGCAGGGGAGCCCCGGCGGGGCTGAACGCCGCCGCGGTGAGGCTGCCGGGCTTGCACCGGGTCGCGGCTGCGGTGCCTGCTAGTGAGTGCTGGCTGGCCTGCTGGGCTCGGGCGGGCCAGCGCCTGCTGGCCCGCCCAGGAGGGAAACGGCACGCTCATCTGGCGATAGCTGCCGGTTCGATGGTGATGTCCGCTTCGGTGGCTGGCTCGCGGGCGAGCTTGCTCGGCCACCAGACCCAGCGGCCGAGGTCGAGGTTGAGTGCGGTGACCAGGACCGACCTGACCACGATGGTGTCCAGCAGCACGCCGAACGCCACGGCGAAGCCGAGTTCGGCCAGGAACGTGACGGGCAGCATCGCGAGTGCGGCGAAGGTGCCGGCCAGCACGGCGCCGGCCGAGGTGATGACCCCTCCGGTCGCCGACAGGCTGGTGAGCGCGCCGTGGCGCGGGCTGTGTTTGCCCGTCTCCTCGCGAACCCGGGTCATCAAGAAGATGTTGTAGTCGATCCCGAGGGCGACGAGGAAGACGAAGACGAACAGCGGGAACGAGGTATCGGCGCCGCCGAAGTTGAACACGTTGTTGAACATCAGCGAGCTGACGCCGAGCGCTGCGGCGAACGACAGTACCACGGTGGCGATCAGCATGATCGGTGCGATCAGCGCTCGCAGCAGCAGCCCGAGGATGAGGAACACGACGAGCAGGATGACCGGGATGATCACCGTGCGGTCGTGCGCCGAGGCGCGTTCCACGTCCAGGTTGATCGCCGTGTTGCCGCCGACGATCGCGTCTGCGCCGGGAACTGTGTGCACGGCGGCCCTGACCCGGTCGATGGTGTTGTACGCGGCCTGGCTGTCCGGCGCGCTGGTGAGCGTGCCCTGCAGGTAGGCGTGGCCGGCCCTGCTAAACGGCCCGATGACACCGCTGATTCCCGGGGTGCCCTTGACTGCCGAGGCCAGCTGCGCTGCTTGCGGCTCGTCGCCGATCACGATTACCGGCTGTCCGGCACCGGCTGGGAAGTGCCGGTCGATGACCGTCTGCCCGACCACCGAGTCCGGGCTGTGACGGAATCCCTGCGCAGTGGTCAGGCCGCCTGCCTTCAGGCCGGTCAGGCCGACCGCCATCGCGCCAAGGATCACGGCCGTGACGACCCAGACCGCTCTCGGCCTGACCGCGATGCGGCGGCCGACCCGCGCCCAGAATCCCCTCGTTGTCGGCTCTTCGGTACTGAATGCGGGCTTGACCGGCCAGAACAGCCAGCGGCCGAAGATTACCAGCAGGGCGGGCAGCAGGGTCATCATGGCCAGCAGCGCCACCACGACGCCGATCGCCAGGACGGGTCCCAGGCTCTTGGTGGAGTTCAGCTCCGCGATGGTCAGCGTCAGCAGGCTGACGATCACGGTGCCGGCGCTGGCGATGACGGCCGGTCCGGCCCGGCGCAGCGCGACGGCCATCGCCTCGTGCCGGTCCTGGTGCCGGCGCAGCTCCTCGCGGTACCTGGCGGTGAGCAGCAGTGCGTAGTCTGTTCCCGCGCCGAACACGAGCACGAGCAGGATGCCGGCGCTCTGCGCGTTGACGGTCAGGCCGTGCCTGGCCAGCAGGTAGATCAGTCCCTGGGCGGTGGTCAGCGCGACGCCGGCCGAGATCACCGGCATTAGCCACAGCACCGGGCTGCGGTAGGTGATCAGCAGCAGCACGATGACGACCGCCAGGGTCGCGTACAGCAGGATGCCGTCGATGCCCTTGAACGCGTTGGCCGAGTCGGCTGCATTGCCCAGCGGACCGGCGATATGCGAGGTCAGTCCGCTCGCGTTGGCCTGGGCGATGGTGCGCAGCCTGGCCGCGGTGGCTGCGGCGCTATTCCAGCCGTTCGGACCGAGGTTCACCGGGACGACGGTCTCCAGAGCCTTACCGTCCGCTGAGAGTACCGGGCCGGTCAGCTGGCTGCGCACCACGCCGGCCACGTCGGCGAACCGGCGGGCGTCGGCGGCCGCCTTTCCCTTGTCCGCGCTGGTCAGGCCTGATGGACGGTCGTACACCACGACAGCGGTGAAGATGTTGGGCGATTGGAACCGTGACTGGACGTCCAGCACCTTGGTCGACTCGGCTTTGGCGGGCAGCCAGGCCGACGCGTCGTTCTTCTCCGCGCCGGTGAGCTTGCCGGCCAGCGGGCCGGTCACGGCCACGATGACCAGCCAGAAGACAAGGACAGCCCACTTGGTCCGTCGTCCGCCCGGGGCGCGAATGATCGCGCTGGCTTTACTCATACCTCGATCTCCTTCTGGCTCTACGTGATCCAGGCGGGGCCTCAGTGCGCTTCCTCGGGCCGCGCCGCGGTTGTGTACGGGTCACTGCGAGGGACGGTATGCGGCACCGGCCTGGCGGGCGTCACGCGAAAGTGCGGGCCAGGTGGAATATCCGGCGGCCAGCCGGGCACGAAAGTGCGGCCCGGAGCCGGCCGGGCCGCGCCGTTAGGGGATCAGGCCCAGTTCGCGGGCCCGGGCGACGGCCTCGGTGCGGTTGGTGGCGCCGAGCTTGTCCAGGAGGTGGCTGACGTGCTTCTTGACGGTGTCGAGGGTGACCACGAGCTGTCCGGCGATGGCCTGGTTCGATCTGCCCGCGGCCAGCAGCCCCAGCACCTCTAGCTCGCGGCTGGTCAGCGGCTCGACGATGCCTGGCGCGGCTGTGGCGGTGTCTCGCCCGGGATCCGGCGCAGCGTCCCCGGGGTCAAATGCGCGCTGGAGCCGCGCCAGGCAGCCGAGCGGGACCCCGGCAGCGGGCTGGGCGGCCCGCTGGGCCGCGATCAGCCGGGTCAGCAGAGCGGCCATCGGTGGGCCCTCGTCGGCGAAGACGCGGATATAGCCCTGCGGGCAGGCCAGCGTCAGCGCCCCGGCCAGGGCGGCGACCGCGGCGGCTTCCTGGCCGGTGGCCGCCAGCGCCAGCGCCCGCAGCGCGCCGGCCTCGATGATGCTGCCAGCCCGGTCCTGGGTGACCGCCGCCGCGTGCAGCCGGTCTAGCAGCGCCAGCGCCTGGCCGGGCCGGCCCTGGGCGACCAGCACCCGGGCCAGCACCAGATACCCCGCCTCGCGGGGGTAGTCCGGGGCGTCGCCGGGGCCGAGGCCGCACTCCTGTGACCAGCTGGCGGCTCCAGCTAGATTGCCCTGGGCCAGCAGCAGCCGTGCCCGCTGTGCCGGGACGGGGTTGAGCAGGCCCGCCGGACCTGGTGCAGCCTGTTCAGCTTCGGCGATCGCCTCCAGCGCCCCGGCCGGATCACCGGTGGCCTGCCGGATCATCGCCAGCGTGGCCAGGCCGTTGGCCAGCGGCTGGGTGTAGGGGTAATTCTCGGCGAGAGGGATGCCCTCGGTGACCTGGCAGAGGGCAGTACCAAGCTCGTCCCGCTGGTATGCCACCTCGGCCAAGCCCACATACCCGACGCCAGCGCCAGGCGTTAGGCCGATCGCCTGCTGGTAAGTCCCGGCAGCCACGTCCAGGCGACCCCGGGCGCGCTGGATCTGGGCAAGATGGTGATAGCCCCAGGCGGCGACGGCGGACTCGCCGACCGCACGCCACTGAGCAACGGTCGACGACAATAGCTGCTCGGCTTGCCATAGTCGGCCGCCCATCCATTCAGCGATGCTGAGGTACCCCCGGGCGTGAGAGGCCAGCATCCACTCGTCCTCGCCGGCCTCGGCCAGGGCCCGTGACGAATCCGTGGCCGCCTGTTCGGCGTCGCCACGGAGCTCGGCGAGGTAAGCACGGTCGAGCGCGATCGTAGCGGGGACGTTGGCCAGCAGGCTCGCGTTCCGACCGGTCGACGGTTCGTAGGGCTCGCCGGCACCCTCGCCGGCGCTTGCCTGGGCGCGCTCGGCGGCATCGAGCAGGTCCGCAGCCGCTGTCACCCGGCCGCTGAGCAGGGCCAGGCGCTCCTGGGCCAGCAGCAGCCGCGGCCGGGAGCCAGCCAGCCGGGCAGGCAGCGCCGCCAGCCACCGCTGCACGGTCACACGCTCGCTGCGGCACAATAGCTCGTCGGTATACCGCTCGATCAGCCGCGCCGCCCAGAGCATCTCCCCGGCCGCGACCGCGTGGCCGATGGCGTCATCGGCCAGCCCGTGCTCCTCATGCCAGGCCGCCGCGTTACGGTGCAGTTCTGCGGCTCGGCCCGGCTGCCCCTGCTGCAGGCGGGCGCGCAGCAGGTCGGCGAATAGGTGGTGGTAGCGCCACCAGCCACGGGCCTCATCGAGCGGCATCAGGAACAGGCCGGCCCGTTCCGCCTGCTCCAGCTGCGCCTGGCTGCCGGGGCGGCCGGTCACCGCGTCGCACAGCGGGCCGCAAAGGCGCTCCAGCACCGAGGTCTCCATCAGGAAGGCTCGTACCTCCTCGCTCTGCCGCTCGAGCACCTCCTCGGCCAGGAAGTCCAGCACGTAGCGGTTACTGCCGGTGAACGCCGCCACGAACCCGACCACATCGGGCTGCCCGCGCAGCGACAGGGCCGCTAGCTGCAGACCGGCCGCCCATCCCTCGGTGCGGTCTGCCAGCGCGGCCACCGCCGCATCGGGCAGGTCAGTGACGGCGGCTTCACGGAGCATGGCGGCTGCCTCGTCGGCGGTGAACCGCAGCTCGTCGGCGCGCAGCTCGGCCAGCTGTCCGCGCGCCCGCAGCCGGGCTAGCGGCAGCGGCGGGTCGGCGCGGCTGGCCAGCACCGGGTGCAGGCCCGGCGGCAGGTGTTCCAGCAGGAACTCCAGCGATGCGTGCACCGGCTGGGAACCGATCAGGTGATAGTCATCCAGCACCAGTGGCACCTCGCCGTCACTGGGCTGGGCGGACAGCTCGTTGATCAGCGCCGTCACCAGCCCCTCGAATGACACGGGGGCAGGCGGGCCGAGCAGCGGGCCGACCCGTTCGCCGATGCCCGGGCGGACCCGGTCCAGCGCGGCGACCGCATGTCGCCAGAACCGGGCCGGGTCGTTGTCACCGGCGTCCAACGACAGCCACGCGGCCGGACGCTGGCCGGACCGGGCCCAGTCGGCCAGCAGAGCCGTCTTGCCGGACCCGGCCGGGGCGCACACCAGGACCAGTCCCCGATCCGCCCCCTCATCGAGCCGCCGCGCCAAGCGCGGCCGGGACACGAAACCAGCCCGCGGGCCGGGTACGTGCAGCTTGGTGGCCAGCAGCACATCCCGCTCCGCCGCGGCAGTCCCCGGCCGGGCCGCCGCAGGCGGCTCAGTCACCGGCGACCTGCACGCTCACCGCGTCCAGCCATCCATCGTGCAACGATAAACCCATCGTAGCCCCGGCCGATCCCGCCCGCGCGGCCAGGAACGGGCGCAGACTGCCGGCGGGAGACCGGCCCGAAGGTGCGGACGCCCCGAAGCGCCACCACCACCCGGGGAACCGGCCGCCGCGGCCGGGCCCGGGTCGACCCCGGCCAGCGGCACCTTCGTGCCCAATGCCGCCACCGAAGATTCCACCCGCAGGGCACTTTTAGGTGACGCCCGGCCCGGGGGGCGCTTCGTAGCGTGCAGGGACAGAAACGCACACCCACGAGAGGACAAGGAATGACTGCTGTCAAGCCCGGCCGGGCGCTGAAAGGCCCGCAAGCGGGCGGGCAGGCATGAGCTGCCCGCGGCCGGCGGCCCATTACGAGATCCGCGTCGAGGGGGTCCTCGGCGAGCACTGGGCCGGCTGGTTCGAGGGCCTCCAGGTCAGCAGCGAGGCCGGAGAAACGATCATCTCCGGGCCGGTGCCAGACCAGCCAGCGCTGCACGGGGTCCTGGTCAAGGTCCGCGACCTGGGCATGTGCCTGATCTCGGTCCGCCGGCTGGACCCAGGCGAAGCCGGAACCACGACCCCGGAAGGAGGCAACCGATGAGGCAGACCCGCGTCGCCGACCGCCGCCCCGGACCCGCCAGCTGGCCGCAAACGCCGCTGCCACCCGACCCGCGCGACGCCGACATCGTCCGCGCCCATCAGATCACCCGCCGCGCCGGCCATCCCCGCGCCCGGACCACGCCAGGCCGCCGGTAGCGCGGCCTGCCCAGCAGCCCGCGGCCGCCCGCCGAACACGCCCAGGAGGACACCATGCATCCGCTGATCCTGCAACAACTCGCCGCCGACCACGTCAACGACATGATCGCAGCGGCCGCCGGCTCGCGACGGGCACGTCAGGCGCGCCGCACGCGGCGGTCCCGAACGTCCAGGCGAAGGACGCAGCCCGGCCTGCCGCGCAGCCAGGCCGAGCTCCAGCCAGCAGCTTCGCCTGCGCCTGCTCGCCTGGGACGCCGCCGGACACTTATCGCCATCCGCCGCTTCCGCTGGAACCCCCGGCCCGAATAGCCGCTGCCGACCGCAGCGCCGGTTCCTGCCGTCTTCGCAGAGCTATCCGCAACCCCGCACCGGAGGTGCGCCATGTGCCCACACCAGCCCCCATGCCCGCCGGCTGACCGCCCGGACCGCCACGCCGCCCACACGGTGGCCTTTCATCCCGAGCAAGGGTGGAGCCTGCTGTGCAACGGGGTGATCGTGTTCGACGACATGGGCGAAATCCTGCCCGGCGGCCGGGTGCTTCCCCCGCACCGCCCGGCCCGCGTGCGGCTTCCCGCCGCGGCGTGAGGAACGCGCAAGGGCGCTCGCGATGCGCCAGATCCGGTCCGCAACTCCCCCGTCGGACTGAAGTCACACGGCGCATCCAGGTCCCGGCCGATGTCGAGGTATCCGCTACCAGCACCCGCACGGGGCGAGCGGTTCATGCCACGGGCACGAGCTGCCTGGACCGTCATCGCGCTGGTCATGCTGGCGCTGTCACTAGCCGGTCCGCTCAGCGGCGAAGTCCCCACGGCCACGAAGGCGGCGCGGACGGGCATGCACCTGGCCGCTGCCGCGGTCCCAAACTCGCATTCGCCGCGCTGGCTCAGGCCAACTGGCGGACACCCACCCTCGGCGACGCGGCGAAACGCCGGGTCAGCGTAGGTCATCTCGCTCAGCGCCGGTCGGCAGCTCGGCGTGTACAGCGGCAATCAACATGCTGAGCAGGACACCCAGGACACCGCAGCCGACGTCAGCGACCGGCTTGATGAAGCTCTCACCGAAGGGATGACGAAGATGACGACGCGGGATGCAGCAGCGAGCACGCTGCCGCGCTCAAGGGCGGAGCAGCACGCGGGCCGATCGGGGCGGGCGCGAAGCTGGCTGGGGGCAGGCCTGGCAGCCTGCATGGCCGGGTGGGGCGCGAACCAGTTCACCCCGATGCTGCTGTACCGGTCCCAGCTGGGCCTGAGCGTGGCGATCGTGGAGGCCATGTTCGGCCTGTACGCGATCGGCCTGATCCCGGGCCTGCTCGTGGGCGGGTCGGCCTCGGACCGCATCGGCAGGCGCCCGGTGGTAGCCTCCGCGCTGGTCTTGTCGATGATCGGCGGCGGCCTGCTCATCATCGGCGCGCACGGTGCCGGGTGGCTGTTCGCCGGGCGCCTGGTGGTAGGGCTGGCCAGCGGCAGCGCGTTCAGCGCGGGCGCTGCGTGGATCAAGGAACTGTCGGCACCGCCGTATGAGAACGCGCCACCCGGGGCGGGCGCGCGGCGGGCCGGCAGTGCGATGACGCTGGGCTTCGCTCTTGGCCCGCTGGCGGCGGGCGTGCTGGCACAGTAGGCACCGCTGCCGGCCACGCTTCCCTACCTGCCGCAGCTCGTGCTCACGGCCTGCACGCTGACACTGGCCACACGAACCCCGGAGACCGTGCGGCGGAACACGGCTAGCAGCCCCGCAGCCGGACGGTGGTGGCAGATGCGCGTCCGCGGCCTGGCCGAGCCACGGTTCCTGCGGGTCGTGCTGCCGCTCGCGCCGTGGGTGTTCGCCTCGGTCGCCATCGCAATGGTGTATGTGCCGGGCCTGGTGGCCGGCCAGGCCCCGGGCGTCGCCGTCGCCTTCACGGCCGCGGTCGCATTGTGCGCGGCACTGGGCGGCGTCGCGGTCCAGCCGCTGGCGCGGCGGCTTGCCAGCCACGATCACCCCGAGCGGCCGCGGCTGCTGATCGCCGGCCTGACGCTGGTGATCGCCGGGCTGCTGGCAGAGGCCGGCATCGCCGCGCTGGGACAGCTAGGACCGTGGCAGCCGGTGCTGGTGCTGGTGGCCGCGGCGGAACTGGGCTGCGGATACGGCATCTGCCTGGTCTTCGGCCTGACCGAGGTGGCGCGGCTCGCGCATGCGGACGACCTGGCCAGATGACCGCCATGTTCCAGGTAGCCAGCTACACCGGCTTCGCCGCACCCTACCTGCTGTCGGTCTTGCGCGCATACGCCTCCCCGACCGCGCTGCTGCTCGGCGTCGCCGCGCTGGCCGCGCTCACGCTGGCAGCCACGGCCGGCAGGCCCGCCGTGCTAGCGCGCGGTGCCCTCCCAAGCCGGCAACCCGATCGGCCGTTACACGATCAAAGGATTAGGCCCAGCCCTCGTGCGCGGGCAACGGCCTCGGTGCGGTTGGTGGCGCCGAGCTTGTCCAGGAGGTGGCTGACATGTTTATTGACGGTGTCGAGGGCGACCACCAGCTCGGCAGCGATGGCCTGGTTCGACCTGCCCGCGGCGAGCATCCGCAGCACCTCCAGCTCACGGCTGGTCAGCTGCTCGACCAGGCCCGGCACCGCTGCGGCGGGGGCGCCTGGCCGGGAGCGCGGCCCGGCGTGCGGCCCGTCGAATGCTTGCAGCAGCCGCGCCAGGCAGCCGAGCGGGACCCCGGCGGCGGCCTGGCCGGACCGCTGCGCCGCGACCAGCCGGCTCAGCAGCGCGGCCATCGGCGGGCCCTCGTCGGCGAAGACCCGCACATAGCCCTGGGGGCAGGCCAGCGTGATCGCCCCGGCCAGGGCGGCCACCGTGGCTGGTTGCTCACCGCTGGCCGCCAGCGCCCGCAGCGCCTGCAGCTCGATGACGCTGCCGGCCCGGTCCTGGGCGGCGACCGCGGCGTGCAGCCGGTCCAGCAGCGCGAGCGCCCGGCGGGCCGGCCCTGGGCGAGCAGCACCCGCGCCAGCACCAGATGTCCCGGCTCGCGGGCGTAGACCGGCTCGTCGTCCGCGCCGAGGCCGGTTTCCTCCGTCCAGCGGCGGCTCCGTCAAGATCGCCCTGGGCGATCAGCGGCCTGGGCCCGCTGCGCGGGGACGGGGTTGAGCAGCCCAACCGGGCCGGGTGCCGCTTGCATGGCCTCGCCGATCGCGTCCAGGGCCCGGCCGGATCCCCGGTGGCCTGACGGATCCACGCCAGCATGGTCAGGCCGGCGGCCAGCGGCGGCGCATAGACGAACTGGCGGCACAGCGCGATGCCCTCGGTGAGGTGCCGCAGCGCGGTGTCGAGCTCATCCCGCTGGTAGGCCACCTCACCCAGGCATGCGTACGCCGGCCCGGCCGCTGACCGCGGCGGGCGGCCGGGCACTGCGGTGATCTCCTGCGCCTGCTGGCAGGTCCGGACGACCGCGTCCGGGCGGCCCTGGCCACGCTGAACCTGGCTGAGTGATTAGCAGGCCCACCCGGCATCGGTGAGCTGGCCGCTGAACCGCCCCCGGCGATGCCGGACACGAAGGCGCGCTCGGCCTCCGCGAACCGCCCGCGGAACCATTCCGCCACGGCCAGGAATCCCTGGACGGTGGAGCTCAGCAGCCACTCGCCTTCGCCGCACTCGGCCAGGGCTCGGGTGGAGAACGCGGCCGTGGCCTCGGCGTCACCGCGGAACTGGGCCAGGTAGGCGCGGTCCAGCGCAATATGCGCAGGGACGTTCACCAGCAGGCTGCCGGCCCGGCCGGAGGTAGGCTCCAGCGGCTCCCCGGCCGCGCCCGCGGATGCGCGCTCGGCCGCGTCGACCAGCCGCTCCGTCTCCTCCAGGCGGCCGCGGGTGCCTGCCAGCTGCGCCTGCGCCAGCAGCAGCCGGCGTCGGGACCAGACCAGGTCATCCGGGGGCGCTGACAGCCACCGCTGGATCGTCGTCCCTCGCCACGAAGGTGTAGACCGTGTCAAAGTGCTGCTCGATCAGCCGCGCGGCCCAGGTCATCTCCCCGGCGGCCACCGCGTGCTGGATCGCGTCATCGGCCAGATCATGTTTCTCGTACCAGGCCGAGGCGTTGCGGTGCAGCTGCATCGCCTGGCCGGGCTGTTCCCCCAGCAGCCGGGCACGCAGCAGATCGGCGAACAGATGGTGGTAGCGCCACCAGCCGCGCTCCTCATCCAGCGGCACCAGGAACAGGCCCGCCCGCTCCACCTGCTCCAGCAGCGCCTGGCTGCCGGTCCGGCCGGTGACCGCGTCGCACAGCGAGCCGGACAGCCGCTCCAGCAGCGAGGTCTCCAGCAAGAACGCCCGCACCTGGTCACTCTGCCGCTCCAGCACCTCCTCGGCTAGAAAGTCAAAGACGTAGCGGTGGCTGCCGGTGAAGTCTGCCACGAACCGGGCGACATCAGACTGCCCACGCAGCGACAGGGCAGCCAACTGCAGCCCGGCCGCCCATCCCTCGGTGCGCCCTGCCAGCGCCGCTACGGCCGCATACGGGATGCGGCCGCCCGGACCGGCCGCCATCTGCAGCGGCGCCGCCGCCTCGTCCGCGGTGAACCGCAGATCGACGGCGCGCAGCTCAGCCAGCTGCCCGCGAGCCCGCAACCGCGCCAGCGCCAGCGGCGGGTCGGCGCGGCTGGCCAGCACGGGGTGCAGCCCCGGCCGCCGGTGCTCCAGCAGGAACCCCAGCGACGCATGAACGGGCTGGGAGTCAATCAGGTGGTAGTCGTCGAGCACCAGCAGCGCCTCATCCTCGCCAGGCTGGGCGGCCAGCTCATTAATCAGGGCGGTCACCAGTCCCTCGAACGACAGCGGCGCGGGCGGGCCGAGCAGCGTGCCCACCTGTCCGCCTATCCCCGGGCGCGCCCGGTCCAGCGCAGCCACCGTGTGACGCCAGAACCGGGCCGGATCGTTGTCGCCCTCGTCCAGCGACAGCCAGGCCACCGGCGGCTGGGCGCACCGGGCCCAGTCGGCCAGCAGGGCCGTCTTGCCGTACCCGGCCGGGGCGCAGACCAGAACCAGCCCCCCGCCCCAGTCCCTCGTCGAGCCGTTCCGCCAGGCGCGGGCGCGGCACCAGGCCCGGCCGCGGCACGGCACGTGCAGCTTGGTGGCCAGCAGCACATCCCGTCCGGCCGCGACCGTCCCCGATGCGGCCGCTGCGGGCCGTTCAGTCACCGCTGACCTGCACGCTCACCGCCTTCAGCGGTCGTCTGTGCCACCACTAAAAAGACCTATCGTAATCACCAAATACATCGTATAGCGATGTTAATTGCCGCCCATCGGCGGGCCGCGTGGCGCCGGCCATCAGGCGACGGCCCGCCACTGGCGACGCAGGTCAAAGCGCATGCCGTCGCGATTGATTCGACCACTCTGTCTCAATGACGCAGATCAGCGGCCCCGGCGCCAGCCGGCCACGAGGCGGATCGGCACTTTCGTGCCCGGTGCGGCCGCGGAAGATTCCACCCGGCATGTCCACTTTCGGGTGACGCCGGGGCGGCCGGGCCTTCCTAGCGTACGGAGGACACAAGCGCACACCGGCAGGAGGAAAGGAATGACCGCTCACAAGCTCGGCCAGCTCAAGACCGGCACCGCCGGGGGCATGGTGGCGATAGACGACACGGCGCTGGTCGTTACCGACACTCGTGGGCCCGGTATCCCCCTGGTTTACCTGAACGGCGCCTACACCAGCCAGTCGGACTGGCAGCGCGTCATCGCCGAACTCGGAACCGAGTGGCGACACAGCACCTACGACGAGCGCGCCCGCAGCCGATCGAAGCGGTCGGCGGATTATTCGTTCGAGGCCTGCATCCGGGATGTCGACGCCGTCCTCATGACCGGCGGCCTCCGGCCGATCAGGCGGTCAACAGTAGGCTGCAGTGTCCTGGCCTGGCGCAACGAGGTGGAACGCCGTGTCAGGGTCGTGTCAGGGTCGTGTCAGGGGCGGTGCCGATGATGGCTGCCATGAGAGATTCAGCCATTGCAGTCTCAGGGCTGCGGAAGGCGTATGGGGACAAGACCGTGCTCGATTGCATCGATCTAGATGTTCCTGCGGGCACGGTTTTTTCCCTGCTCGGCCCGAATGGGGCGGGTAAGACGACGACGGTGAACGTACTGACCACGTTGGCGAAGGCCGACGGTGGGACGGCCCGCGTTGCCGGGCACGACGTCGCGGCCGAGACCAAAGCGGTGCGCGCGGTAATCGGGGTCACCGGCCAGTTCGCGGCGGTGGACGATCTGCTGACGGGGGAAGAGAACCTGCAGCTGATGGCGGATCTGCACCATCTGCGGGCCGGCGAGGGCAAGCGGGTGGTCACTTCGTTGCTGGAACGGTTCGATCTGGCGGAGTCGGCGCAGAAGCTGGCGGCGACCTATTCCGGCGGTATGCGCCGGAAGCTGGACCTGGCGATGACGCTGGTCACCAGGCCGCAGATCATTTTCCTGGACGAGCCGACGACGGGACTGGACCCGCGCAGCCGGCGCACGATGTGGACCATCATCCGCGAGCTGGTGGCCGACGGGGTGACCGTTTTCCTCACCACCCAGTACCTCGAGGAAGCCGATCATCTCGCCAACCGGGTCGCGGTGCTCGACCAGGGCCACCTGGTTGCCGAGGGCACTCCCGGCGAGCTCAAGCGCCAGGTTTCCGGCAGTCACGTCCGGCTCGAGTTTTCCGACGTCGCAAGTCTGGACGCGGCGGCGGGGGTCCTGGCCGGCTCCACCGTGGATGACGAGGACCTGACCCTGCGGGTTCCCAGCGATGGCAAGGCGAAATCGGTGCGGGTTCTGCTGGATCTGCTCGATGAGCATTCGATCGACGTTGAGGAGTTCTCCGTGCACACGCCGGACCTCGATGAGGTTTTCCTTGCCCTGACCGGCCACGCGAGCACGGAGGAGGACGCACGATGAGTACCACTTCAGCAGCGCTGGCCGATTCGCGGATCATGCTGCGTCGCAATTTCAAGCACATCCTCCGGAATCCGTTCACGATAGTCAACGGGGCTTTGATGCCAGTCTTTATCATGTTGATGTTCGTGTACGTGCTCGGCAACGCATTCAATGTCGGCGAACACTACGTCGAATACGCCACACCAGGCCTGATCCTGCTGGCCATCACCTACGGGTTGTCGGCCACTGCGGTATCGGTGAACTCCGACATGACGAAGGGCATCATCAACCGGTTCAAGGCGATGAATGTCTCCCGCGGTGCCGTCCTGACCGGTCACGTCGTGGCCACCATGCTGAGCTGCCTGATAGCCAGTGCGGTCATCGTCGGAGTGGCCTTCGCGCTGGGGTTCCGGTCGTCTGCGAGCCCCCTCGACTGGCTCGGCGCGATCGGCATCATCGTCGCGACAGCTTTCGCGGCCGCCTGGCTCACGGTCGCGCTGGGAATCGCTGCGAAAACTCCGGAATCCGCAGGCCTCACCGTCGTGCCGCTGATCCTGCTGCCGTTCCTGAGCAGCGCGATCGTGCCGGCGGCCAAGATGGGACAGGGAGTCCGGCAATTCGCGGAGTACCAGCCCTTCACACCGATCATCGAATCGCTGCGCGGACTGCTCGCCAGCACCCCGTCAGGCGGATACGCGGCCGCCGCTCTCGCCTGGTGCGCCGCGATCGCCCTCGCCGGGTACCTGTGGTCGCGTGCCACGTTCAGCAAGCGAGCGTGACCACCCGGGCGATGGCCTTCCGTGGACCGTGATCGGGCCTGACCCCGAAGCCGCCGCCGACGAGCGGATACGGCGCGCGCTTGCCAGCAACGAGCGCGCGCCGCGGGCGTCCGGACCGATGCGTCACAGACGGGGCCGGCTAAGCCGCCCATCAACAGATCAATTACCAGACAGGAGGAGAGCTGTCATGCCTACATTCGACACGCCAGAGCCCATCGCCGCCACTGTTGCTGTCGCCGGTGCTCAGGTGCGGGTCACCGCGAGCAACCGGACCGACACCGTAGTGCTGGCCGAACCCATCGACAAGGCGAGCAAGAAGGACCTCAAGGTGGCCAGCATGACCAAGGTCGACTTCGCCGGCGGTCAGCTATCGGTCAAAACGACCGTCTCCGGGGACAAGAACGGTTCGGTCGCCATCACTATAGACCTGCCCGCAGGCTCCAGCCTGGTCGCCTACCTGGCGCACTCACGTGTTCACGCTGACGGCTCATTCGGCGAGTGCGAGCTGCACATGGCATCGGGCCGGGTCCAGCTCGACCGCATCAGCGCGCTGCAGGCGAACATCGCTGCCGGCGAGGTCACGATCGGCCACATCGCCGAGCGCGCCAACATCGACGGTGCGGCGTTCGCAATGCGGATCAGCGAGGTCAAGGACACCGTCAAGCTCTCGAACTCGGCTGGGCAGACCTGGATCGGTCACGCCTCGGCCGACCTCGATCTCAGCAGTGCCCACGGCGGTTTCGACATCGACCGCGCCGACGGCAACGTCACCGCCCAGACGGCCGACGGCGCCATCCGGATCGGTCGGCTGACACGCGGCCAGGCGGAGCTGATGAACCGCTCAGGAAACATCGAGGTCGGCATCAGCGAGGGCACTGCTGCCACGGTGGACGCCAACAGCAAGCGAGGGTCGGTGCGCAACTCCGTTCCGTCGCAGGAAAACCCTGACACGCCGGACAACAAGGTCACCGTCCGCGCCCGCACGCGGTACGGCGACATCATCATTCAACGCGCAGCAAACTGACCGGCGCCGCGATCGCCTGGTGCATCGAGATCGCGCTCGCCGGATACCTGCGGGCGCGTGCCACGTTCACGAGGCGAGCGTGACCGTGACCCGCTGAGACCAGCTCGTCTGCGTGCCCTCCCGAGCCGCCTCGGGCGAACCGTGCATCGCCGAGGCGACGCCACGCAATCTGCTCCATTGGGCCACGTCCGGGTGGGACCGATCCGGCAGTCCGCGCACGCCGGCGCTTGCCGCGAGCAGCCGCGCGGCCTGCTCGTGCTCACCGCAGCGCAGGGCCAGGTCCGCGACCCCGACGAGCACCTGCGCGATCAGGGGCGCGTGTCCCGCCTCGCAGGCCGCCGCGCGGTGCGCCCGGCCTCGCTGAGATCGCCGGCGCGGTAGCCGAGCAGGTCGTGTGTCACCGCGCGGATGTTCGCCCGCTCCGCTTCGTCGCCCAGCATGGCCGTCCGACGCCGAGTTGCTGGTGCGCCTCCCCGGCGTTGCCGCCCCACCGGGCGAGCTCCGCCTTCGAGAAGGCCAGCTCAGCCAGCGCATCCGGCCAGGTGACCCGCTCCGCGCACCGCTGCGCCTCGGCTACGACGGCCGCGCTGACGTCCTCGTCGCCGAGCAGCCAGAACAGCTGCGCCTGCCGCGACCGCATCCGGATGACATCCTCGGTGGCACCGACCTCAGTGACGACCGCGATCGCCTGCTCGTAGTGGTCGCACGCGCCGGCGAACTCGCCGCGCACGGCGATCCGGTTCGCCAGCTCGGTCAGGGCGAACGAAATCCCCCACCGCTCGCCGAGCGCCCAGAACTCGGCGAGCGCCATCTCCAGGTACGCGTCCGCATCCTGCCGCCCTGGCCGGGCGTGATCCGCATCTTGCCGAGCTGTAGCCGGGCCAGTGCGCGTACCCAGGGGTCCTCGTCGTCCAGCAATGGTTCCCACGCCGGCAAGAACGCGTCCGGCGCCTGCAACATGCGTTCCAGCGGGACGACCAACCCCAGCAGTGGGTTGCGGGACTGACTGCGCTGGCTGAACTGGTATGCCTTGTGGATCCACTCCGCGGCATGCTGTTCGTCGCCCCGCCCGGAGGATATGAACATCACGGCAAGCGCGTACACCATGGCCTGGATCTCATCGGTCACCTCGCCGGGCGGTTTTAGTGGCCGCGGTGATCAGCTCCATGCCTTCGGCCCTGTGCCCGCTGAGCCATCAGTACCAGCCGGCGCCCGCCGCGAGCCGCATCGCCGCGCGCGCCTCGACGGCCGCGATCGCACCACGCATCGCAGAACCGATGTTGTCGTGCTCGGCTTCGAGCGTGGCGAGCCATTCCAGTTGCTCGGCGCGGCGAAGATACGGCTCCGCCGTCTCGGTGAGTTCGGTGAAGATGGCAGCCGGACGATCCCGCATCTCCGCGGGCGATGCCAAGAGCCTCGCCCGCACCCGCTACGCGCTGTGGAAAAACCCTGAGAACCTCTGTGCCTGGCCGCGTTCGCCCGGCTGGCGTCGGTGGAGGGTGACTCAGAGCAGGCGGCACTGCTGGCCGGGGCAGCCGAGGGCCTGCGCCGGAGGGTCGGCCTGCAGGCCTGGCCGCTGCGGCGGCGAGAGGAGGCCGAGCTGGCCGCCCAGGCCCGGCAGGCGCTGGGCGCGGACCGGTTCGGCCAACTGTCCGCCGCCGGTGCCCAGCTCACCCAGCAGGAGGCGGTGGCCACTGCCAGGAACCGGCGCGCCGCCAGCACCTCGCTGACGGGGTAACCCGGGAACACCAGGCCCTCGGGCGGCCGGCCCGGTCTGCCAATGTCGACGCCAGCCGTGGCCGCGGTGTCCGCTGGCCGGAAGCGACGTTGGCCCCCGTTGGCGATCACGTAACTGCTGCGCTAACCCTGCCGCCGACCTGCAACCACCCCGACACCCTTCGTCCCGGGCCGGCCGGCGAGCACCAGCGACGCTTCACCCGCGGCGCCCCTGGGACGATGGCCCCGGCAACGTCGGGTCCATGGTGCGCCACTGCTGCCCGCCGGCCTCGACGCCAACATCGGCGGCCACGGCAGCCAGGGCCCGATCCGGCCCCGACGACATGGCATGGGATCCCGCCACCAGTCACTAGCAGCCCCTGCCCGCCCGGCTACCCCAAGCTCGCAGCGGCCCCCATCTGGGCCGGCACCGAACTGCTGGAGCTAACCGGCAACGGCAACCTAATGGTCCTTTCACCGCTAGGCGGACACGTCAGTGGCGGCGTTGTCGGCCACCGCTCATGCGCGCACAGAATGCGCCCTATCTGGGCTGCCTGCGACGTCGTCGACCTTGACCCAACCGCCGCGCATAACGAACGGCGGATCTCGCGCGGTGACGTTGACCAGCGCAAGTTACAGAATGTGATTCGGCTCCTGGACCAGCACCGCGCAAGTTGCCGAATCGGTCGTTGGCACTGGGCTGCCGCTCCGCTCTGGATGGATCGTTTGTGCGGGCGTGCACACTCTTCCCAGTCCGTCACCGCACCTAAACCGGTCGGGCTGCAGCCGCCGACTCCACCGGTTACCCGTCAGTCGTTGAGGGTTGACAGGTGAGAAGCGATAGTCCTTGCACAGTCGGCGGCGCTGGCGGCAGTGGTGTCCACGACCAGGTCATAGACGACGCCCTCGTGTACCCGTGTGGCCTGGAGACGAGCCATTCCGCCAACCCGGTCCGACCGGCCGTGCTCTCGGGCGACGGCGACCTCGGGGTCGCAACGAACCCCGACCCACATCACCGGAAGGCCCGCCAGGGCTGACGCCAGCCGCTCCTGCGACGACCGGCCGCCCATGAAGACCTCATCGAGGATGAGGCCCGTCCCGCAGCGGCCAATTGCTGCGACGCCTGCGTACCAGGACGCTTCGGCGCGGCGGAAGTCGTCTCCGACGGTCACAGATCCGTCCGGCCCAAACTCGATGGAGCCTTCAGTGCCCACCGGCTCGTCACCGTCCTGTCGCGCCCGGATGAGGTCATCGACTTCGTCACCGCCCGGCAGCGCCGAGATGAGGTCATCGACACCGAGCGTCATCCACGTCGGGCCGAGCAGCCGTTGGAGGCAGCGAGCGATGGAGGTCTTGCCCGAGCTCGAGCCTCCGTTCAGGACGATCACCGGTTTCACCCGCTCGACGATAGCTGGCCGCTGCAAAAAGGCACTCCACCGGTCAGGTCGGACAGAACTGGCGCTCAACAAGAGCCACATAACGCTCGATCCGTGCTCTTGCGACAGCTCGTTCAACGAGCCCATAGGCCATACGGAACGGCGGCTACTTGCGCACGGTTTCAGGTCGGCGGGGGTGCCGGCACCGCCTCGGCGGGGTGCGACAATCGGCGCATGCCGGAACGGCTCGAGGTGCAGCGGGCGGTGGCCGCATCGGCAGGCGAGATCTTCGCCGTACTCACCGATCCCCGGGGGCATGTTGCCATCGACAGCTCCGGCATGTTGATGGAGGCCAGCGGGGATATCGTCGCCAAGGTGGGCGACACCTTCGTCGTGCACATGGACCGGGAAGCGCTCAACGACTATCCCCTCGGTCTCTACGACGTCACCATCGAGATCGTCACGTTCGAGCCGGACCAGGAGATTGCCTGGACCGTGCACGGCCAGCTGGACCTCGGCCACGTGTACGGCTACCGGCTGGAGCCGATCGAGGAGGGCACGCTCGTGACGTCCTACTACGACTGGTCGGGCGCCGAGCAAGCCTGGAAGGACGCCGCCATCTTCCCGGTGATCCCACAAAGCGCCCTGCGGGCCACGCTGGGGATCTTGGCCCGCACTGTCGCTCCTGGCAAGCCCCGCCCCGCGCTCCTGGAGGTGATTGAGCGGATCCGCACCGCTGGATCACCAGCCCGCCGGCTGGGCGCAGGGTGGCAAGGAGGCTGAAGGACGGGTACGCGATCGCGGTGTTTGCTCGCGCGGCCGGGGACGCTGTGACGAACCGTCGCCTGTGTTCTGGTGGGCCATAATGACCGGGTGCCGCCGAAGCCACGGTCCGTGGACTACTGGGATGACTGGTATGCCAGCAAGGCTGCGACGCCTACCGTCGGGGAGATAATGAACCGGCATCTGGGCTTGCCCCCGGATCTGCTGGCGGGGGTGGTCCCAGCCGAGGCGATCCCCGAGCTCACCACCGGACTGCGGTTGGAGCCCGGCGATACGCTGCTCGACCTGGCATGCGGCCGGGCCGGCTACGGGCTGACGGTCGCGCAGGGCAGCGGGGCCGGGCTCGTCGGCATCGACGTTTCCGCGGAAGCGCTCGCTCAGGCCCGCGAACAGGCGGTGCGGCTAGGCGTCACGGACGCCCGGTTCCACGTCGGCGACCTCACCGCCTCCGGGCTGCCGGGCGGCTCCGCCGACGCGGCGCTCTGCACGGACGCGATCCAGTTTCCCGATGACCCGTCCGCCGCGTACCGTGAGATCCGCCGGGTCCTCAAGCCTGGCGGGCGCGTCGCGCTGACCTGCTGGGAGCCGGTCGACCGGGACGACGAGCGGTTGTCTGTCCGGCTGCGCCGCGTGGACCTCGCCGCCGGGCTGGCCGAGGCGGGCTTCACGAGAATCGAGGTCCGTGAGCGGCCCGCCTGGCTGGAGCGCGAGCGAGCCATCTGGGAAGAGGCAGTCACGATTGATCCGGGCGACGACCCAGCGCTGATCTCCTTTCACGGCGAAGGCGTCCGCTCCCTAGAACACCTCGCGCTGATCCGCCGCGTCCTAGCCGTCGCAACCGCACCCTGACAAACGGCGGCACTCCTCATTGGGCTCCAGGGCAGGCGCCGCTCCTCAAGTGTGCGAACGGGAGCAGCTCAAGCTGCCGCGCGGCTCCGCAACCGGTTGAGAACCAGACCAATGAAGCCCGGATCAACCTGATCTGCACGCGAACGTTGGACAGCGGCCCAAGGGCCACCGCCATCCAGAATGAACACCTCTTTGTTTCAAGGTCAAGGGGGGTGCGACCTCCCCTTTCCCGCAGCGGGCATTATCGGCTCGCTCGCGGCTGCGTCGAGGACGCCCTGCGGGCGCCGCTGCGCGGCCGGGCTGCG
>Ga0335078_10003690_pt1 | contig 22754 bp, 18 predicted proteins | sample Lox_Sample_32_FD_206711 | JGI IMG/M metagenome (GOLD analysis project Ga0335078, IMG submission 206711) | Soil microbial communities from Loxahatchee National Wildlife Refuge, Florida, United States - Lox_Sample_3.2 | ecosystem: Environmental > Terrestrial > Soil > Wetlands | place: USA... | reverse complement strand
ACCGCCGGCGGCGGTTCTCCCGCGCCGGCGCCGCCGGGCAGCCCGACCCCGTCCCACCCCGGCGGCTAGCGCGGCCGGGCGCTCGCTAGCTCCAGGACCGCTTGCTGAGCAGCTGCTCGATCCTCGTCACGGTCGCGCCGATGTCGGCCGCGCACGCGATCCGCTCGGCCCAGGACCACCAGAACCACCAGGTGCCGTCCTGGCCGCGCCAGGCGTAGACGTCCTCGGACGGGCCGGCCGGGTGGCAGACCTCCAGCCGGGGGATGCGGCCCGGCGGGGCGGCGAGGCTCGCCCGGAGGCCGCGCCGGCACAACTCCACGGCCAGGTGCTCGAGATGGTTCAGGGTGGCGCCGCGAAGCCCTGGTACGTCCCGTTTCGGCCGGGTTATCGATACCATCAAGGTCATCCTTAGTGATGAATTAGCAACGCGGAGTAATACTACGGCGGAAAACAGCGCAGCGGGGGGAGGTTGCACCATTGCGTAACGGCGTTCCCGCGACCAGGGTGCGGCGACGGCCGCCACGCGGCGGGGGCGGTCAGCGCAGCGGCGCGGGCAGCGGCTGGCAGTGCAGCACGGTGAGCCGGGACACGGCGCGGGTCAGCGCCACGTAGAGCTGGTGCAGCCCGCGCGCGTGCGCCGCGACGATGGCGGCGGGCTCGGTCACGATGACCTGGTCGAACTCGAGGCCCTTGGCCAGGCTGACCGGCACCAGGGTCAACTGCGCGCCGGGGCCGTCCCCGCCCAGGACGCGGTGCACGACGCCGGCCCGGCCCAGCGCCCGGCCGAGCCCGGGCACCTGCTGGTCCGCGGCGATCACCGCGGTGGAGCCGGGCCGGCCCAGGGCGTCGGCGCAGGCGCCGGCGAGCGCCGCGGGCAGCGCGCCCGGCGCGGCCGGCGTGATCGTCAGCGAGCCCGGGTCCTGGCGGAACGACCGCGCCGCCGGCACCCCCGGCGCGATCAGCGGCAGCAGCCGGCTGGCGTAGTCCAGGATCTGCCGCGGCACCCGGTAGCCGGTGTCGAGCAACTGCAGCCCGGCGCCGGGCTTGCCCAGGTGGGCGAGCAGCGCGGGCCAGTCCGCCACCGCCGCGGGGGTGGTGGCCTGGGCGAGGTCGCCGAGCACCGTGGCCGAGCCGGTGGCGCACCGGCGGCCCACGGCGCGGCACTCCATGGCCGACAGGTCCTGCGCCTCGTCCACCACCACGTGGGACAGGCTGGGGGTCCGGTCGATGAGGTCGCGGGCCTCGTCCACCAGCACCGCGTCCGCGGCGGACCAGCGCGCCGACCTCGGCCCGCGGGGCGCCGCCTGCCAGCGGATCTCGGCCTGCTCGGCCGGGTCGAGCAGGCCCTCGGCGGCGCTGGCGAGGAACCCGGGATCCGACAGCAGCCGCAGCACCAGGCGGACCGGGTCCGCGGCCGGCCACGCCGCGTCCACCATCGCGCGGACCTCGCGGGTCCGCCGCACCGCCTCATGGGTGCGGTCGTCGCACGACTCCCCCGAAGCCTCCATCCGGGTCAGCACCACGTGCGCGATCCGGTGGCCGAGCATCTCCCGCCCCGCGCCGTACCGGACCCCGCGCTCGCGCAGCCCGCCGATCAGCCCGGCGATCTCGCTGGCCGGCACCCGCCACCGTCGCGATCCCCGGGCGAGCATCAGGCCCTCGGCCGGCCCGGCCACCCCGGCCCACAGCCCCCGGCGCAGCACCTCCGCCATCCGGGCATCGCCCTTGACCCGGGCCGCGCGCTCGGTGTCGGTGGCCCGGACCTCGACGGTGCCGACCAGGTCGGACATGGTCACCTGGGTCACGCCCACCTCGCCCAGCGCCGGGAGCACGTTGCCGATGTAGGCCAGGAAGGCCCGGTTCGGCCCGACCACCAGCACGCCGCCGCGCTTCATCCGGCTGGCGTGCGCGTAGAGCAGGTAGGCGACCCGGTGCAGGCCGACCGCGGTCTTCCCGGTGCCCGGCGCGCCCTGCACGCAGATCGTCGCGTCGGCCCCGGCGCGGACGATGTCGTCCTGGTCAGGCTGGATGGTCGCCACGATGTCGCGCATCGGGCCGGACCTGGGCCGCTCGATCTCCGCCAGCATGATCGCGCTGGGCCGCCCGTCCGCGGCCGCGGCGCCGCCGAACTCCTCGTCCTCGTAGGCGGTCAGGTCCCCGCCGGAGAACCCGAACCTGCGGCGCCGCGTCAGGTCCATCGGGTCGGCCTGGCTGGCCCGGTAGAACGCGCGGGACACCGGGGCCCGCCAGTCGATCACGATCGGCCGGCCCTCGGGGTCGTGGACGTGCCGGCGGCCGATATGGAAGCGCTCGGCACCCGCTCCGGAATCACCCTCTTCACTCCATACGCTCCCGGCCGCGTAATCGAGCCTGCCGAAGAACAGCGGGGCATCGGGGATATCGCGCAAGGCCTCGGCCCGGCGGTAGAGGTCGGCCTTGAGGTACTCCACCGACACGCGGTCGCCGCCCAGGGCGGGCAGCGCGAGGACGTCCTCCCGCATGAGCCGCAGGTACTCCCGGGACTCGCGGAGGTGGTCGCGCTCGGCGGCCAGCACGGGATCATCGGGGTGACCGGGCTCGGCGGGCCTGGCATCTGTCCCGCTGGGCGAGGGCATGCGTCATCACCTCGAAGGGGTCTCGGGACGCGGGCACAAGAGCCAAGAGCCTAGCAATCCCCGCCCGGAACCTCATCCGATTATCCCGCGGCCCGCCATCCACCCGCCCGGCCCCGGCGGCGGCCGCCCGCCCGGGCAGCCATCGTGGCCGTGACCCGTCCCACCCGGCGCGCAGCCATGATCGTGGCACGGAAGGCCCGCGTGGTTGCGCGTTTGGTGCCCTTCTAGGGGCAGCAAACGCGCAACCACGACCCCGGCGGCGCTGGGCGGGCGCGGCTAGCGGCCGTTCATCAGGGTGCGGAGGATGTCCAGCTTGCTCCGCAGCACCCCCAGGTCATGGATGAACTCCTGGCGCCAGCCGGAGTCCACGGCCGGCATCTGGTGCAGCGCCACGGTCGCGTCGTCCAGCGCGTCCTCACAGCGGCCGAGGTAGCACCTGACTCGCCGCATCGGCTGCGCGGGGGCAGGGTCGTCAACCATGCCCACTATATTGGCATACCTTGGCACACCCAAGTATGCCAAGGTAACGCCGGGCACGGCAGATTGTTACGTTGACCACGTGCCAAGATCACCAGTGCCCCCCTACCGCCGGGTCGCGGACGCCCTGCGGGCGCGGATTGACGCTGGTGAGCTCTTGCCCGGCGAGCAGGTGCCTTCCATGGCCCAGCTGGTCGACAGCTACGGCATATCACGCGGAACGGCGCGGCGCGTCCTGGCGACCCTGAAGGACGAGGGCTACGTCTACATCACGCCAGGCTGGGGGACGTTCGTCGTGGAAACCCCGCCGGGCCAGGAAACCGGCCGCCCTTAGCTGGCGGGGGTGACCAGGTACTGGCGCAGGCACAGGTCCTCGAACGTGACCGGGCCGCGCGGGCCGGGCACGTGGTCCACGTTGATCCCCGTCTCCGGGACACCGCGCAGCTTGAACCCGTCGAGCAGGCGGGTGCTGGCGTTCCAGAAGGCGCCCGTCCCGGCGTAGGCGGCGAGGAACTCATGCGCGGCGGCCGGGTCGGTGGTCACCACGCTCGCGGCCAGGCCCGAGGTGTGCTCGTTGGCGATCCGGGCCGCGCTGGCCGGGCCGTCCGCGGGCGCCACCGTCACGGTCGCCTCGCGCCCGGCGTCCAGTGCCCACTCATGACCGAGCGGGTGATCATGAGGGGGCATGGACACCTCGACCCCGCGGGCGCGCAGCGCCGCCCTGGCCGTGGCGACCAGAGAATCCCAGGCCTGTGCGTGCACAAGCAGCAGGTTCAGCCGGTTGCACACCCCCAGCCGGTCAAGGCTGGCGGTGATCACCTCGGCGGCGAGCGCCGGGTCCGCGGCGCGATCCAAGTAAAGCACGCCGCCGCCGTCGGCGTGGGCGAGCGTGCGGACCCCGTGCCTGGCCGCCGTCGCGGCGAGGGCGCGGGTGGTGTCACCGCTGCCACGCAGGATCACCAGCGGGATGAGGCCGGGCCGGGCCACCAGTTCCATCGCCGCCTGCCGGTCGGCGGACCGGACGAGCTGCAGCACGCCGCGGTCCAGCCCGGCCTCGGCCAGCGCGGGCGCGATGACATGGTCGAACAGGGCCGTGGCCGAGCGCAGCGCCGCCGCGCCGGTGCGCAGCACGCCCGCGTTGCGGGACTTCAGCAGCTGCGACGCCACGTCCACGGTGACGTTGGGGCGGGCCTCGTAGTTGGCGCCGATCACGCCCACCGGCACCCGCCGCTCGGCCAGGACGAAGCCCCCGGGAAGCTCGCGGACCCGCCGCTCCGGCGGCGGATGGGGGGCGGCGGCGAGCAGCGAGATCTGGCGGGCCATCTCCGCGATCCGCGCCTGGTCCAGGGCAAGGCGGTCCAGCAGCCCGCGGCCGAGGCCGCCCGCCTCGCCGGCGGCGACGTCGGCGGCGTTGGCGGCCAGGACCGCGGGCGCCGTCTCGGCGAGCAGCCCGGCCATCGCCCGCAGGGCCGCATCGACCGACTCGCCGGGGGCGGCGGCCAGGCTCGCCGCGCCAGCCCGGGCGGCGTGACCGCATGCGGTCACGGCTGTCGCGGCGTCCGGCCCGGTCATCGCGGTCAGAACAGCACCGACGCGAACGTGGCGGTCTGGGTGAACCCCACCCGCCGGTAGGCGGCGCGCGCCGGGCGGTTGAAATCGTTGACGTACAGGGAGACCACCGGCGCCACCCGGCGCAGCGCGTCGTCGACCACCGCGGCCATGCCGGCCTCGGCCAGGCCACGGCCGCGCAGTTCGGGCCGCACCCAGACCCCCTGCACCTGGCAGGCCAGCGGGGTCACCGACCCGATCTCCGCCTTGAACACGACCCGGCCGTCCTCGATCCGGGCGTACGCGCGGCCGGCCTCGATCAGTTCGCGCACCCGGGCACGGTAGGCGGCGCCGCCGTCGGGGCCGATCGGTGAGATGCCCACCTCCTCGGTGAACATGGCCACCGAGGCGGGCAGCAGGATGTCCAGCTCCTCCGGGCGGACCCGGCGGACCAGCGGGTCGGGTCGCACCTGCGGGGGGGCGGAGATCTCCATGACCGGCTGGCTGGCCCGGACCTCGCGCGGCGGGCCCCAGTAGGGCCGCAGCGACTCCCACAACCCCAGCACGGCCGGGGCGAGGCCCACGATCGAGGAGCAGCGGCGGCCCATCAGCCGGGCCCGCCCCGCGAACGCGGCCACCGCGTCCGGGGTGGCCGCGACGGGCACCAGGTTGGCGCCCACATAGCACAGCGAGCTGATCTGGCTGCCCGGCTGGTAGCCCCAGACCTGGCCGCCGAGCCGGCCCAGTTCCAGCCCGGCCTCGTGCACGCGTGAGCTGACGAACACGTTGACGACGGGGTCACGGTCGCACAGTGCGAGGACCGCATGGAGATCGCGATCGTCAAGCAGGCGCAATGCCGAAGATCGACCGGCCTTGGTGCGCAGCACCCGTCCAGCGTATCGGCCGGCCGGCCGCGCCCGGCACACCAGGACGTGCCCTGGCGCGCCGCAGCGGCTCAGCCGTTGGGGGGCGGTGGGGGCAGCGCCGGGCAGGTGGCGTTGATCAGCCCGGGCCGCCCGGGCAGGGCACCGGTGGCGAGGTAGCTGTTGACGTAGTTGTTCACGCAGAAGTTCGGCTGGGACAGCGACTGCCCGTGGTTCCCGCCACCCACGACCACCACGAGCCGCGCGGTGGGCAGCAGCCTGCGCGCGGCCAGGGCACCGGCGTACGGCGTGGCCGCGTCCAGCGTGCCCTGGATCATCAGGATGCCGGGCAGCCCGGCGCCACGGATGGCCATCGGGTGTGCCGGGCCGCGCACCGGCCAGAACGCGCACGCCGCGTTGAACCAGGCGTTGTCCCACGCCTCGAACGGCGCGGTCCGGTAGACCCGGCGGGTGTCGGCGTTCCATCTGGCCCAGTTCCGCGGCCAGTTGACGTCGCTGCACTCCACCGCGTTGTAGACGGCGAACTCGTTCTCGCTCTGCACCCCGAGCACCCGGTACTCGTTGATCATCGCCTTGGCCGACCCGGTGTGCAGGTAGCTGGCGAGGGCGGCGGCCAGCCCTGGCCAGAGCGTATTGCTGTAGCCGCCTTGCAGGAAGGTGTCGTCGAACTCGTCGGGGCCGATCATCGGCCCGCCGGAGCCGGCCACCGGATGCGCTTCCAGCTCGGCGCGGGCCCGGTACCAGGCGGCCTGGACCTGCGCACCGGTGCTGCCGAGCCCGAACACGGCGGCGTGCGCGGCGACCCAGGCGAAGAACGCCTTGATCCGGCCCTCGAACGCGTAGTCCTGGGCGATGTTGTCGGCGTACCAGGCGCCCCGGGGGTCCACGACGCTGTCCAGGATCATCCGCCGGACCCGGTGCGGGAACAGCGTGGCGTACACCTGGCCCAGGTAGGTGCCCCAGGAGTAGCCGAGGTAGCTGATCTTCTGCTGCCCGAGCGCGACCCGGATGGAGTCCATGTCCCGGGCGGCATCCGCGCTGGTCAGGTAGGGCAGCAGCCAGCCGAACCGGCGCTCACAGCCGGCCGCGTAGGCCCTGGCCCGCCCGATGAGCACCCGCTCGGCGGCCGCGCTGGCCGGGATGTAGTCGGGCCGCACCCCGGCGAAGAAGGACGGGTCGCAGGTCAGCGCGGGCACGCTCGCGCCGACGCCGCGCGGGTCGAAGCCGATGATGTTGTACTTCGCCGCCACGGAGCGGTCGAGTTCGGCCGCGACCTGCCCGGCGAGGTAGCGCCCGCTGGCGCCGGGCCCGCCGGGGTCGACCAGCAGGTCCCCCAGCCGCTGGGCCGCGGGTGCGGTGGCCGGGACCATGGACAGCGCCAGCGTGATCTTCCGGCCCGACGGGTCGCGGTAGTTCAGCGGCACCGCCAGGCGGGCGCACTGCATGTCGTAGCCCGAGACCGTGCACGGCTGCCAGGCCAGCCCGGCGCCCGGTGCGGCGGCGGACGGGCTGCCCGCGGGCCGCGACGCGCCGGACGCGCCGGCCGAGGTGCAGCCGGCCAGGGCGACGGCGGCGGCGCAGGACAGGGCGGTGACGGCCAGCGTGACGTTCCCCCGTGAGAACGCCCTCGCCAACTCGCGGGGCAGCGGCATAGCAGCCATCTTGCCGCACCCGGCGAGGTGCGCAGGCCAGGGGCGGCCGTGGCGCGGCCGGGCCCGGGCGCTGGTCAGGCGGAGCGCTGGCGTTCCTGGAGCGCGCGCCGGTACTCCTCGATCACGATGTCGTTGAGCTCCTGGACCGAGGTGTCCTTGCTCAGCTTGTCGAAGGTGATCTCGCCGTGCTGGAGCAGGTTGATCCGGTCGCAGATCTCCATCACCTGGCCGTAGTTGTGCGCCACGATGATGATCGAGACCTCGCCCTTGCGCTTGAGGTCCCGGATCAGCTCCAGGATCAGCGCGGCCTCCTTGGCGCCCATGGCGGCCAGCGGCTCGTCGAGCAGCAGGACCTTCGGGTTGGAGTAGACCGACCGGGCCACCGCGATCGCCTGCCGCTGGCCACCCGACAGCCGGGCGACCGGGGCGTCCACGGACTTCAGGCCGATGCCCATGTCGTCCAGGCGCTGCCGGGCCTCCCGGCGCATGGTCCGGTTGCTCAGCAGCGGCCAGCGCACCGCCTCCCGGTTCAGGAACATGTTGTGGTAGACGCTGAGCTGGTCGATGAGCGCGAGGTCCTGGTATACCACGTCGACGCCGAGTTCCCGGGCGTGCTGCACCGACTTGAACGAGACCTCTTCCCCGTTCAGGATGATCTTGCCGGAGTCCGGCGGCTGGAACCCGCAGAGGATCTTGAGCAGCGTGGACTTGCCCGCGCCGTTGTCGCCGAGCAGGCCGAGCACCTCGCCCTTGCCCAGGTGCAGGTTCAGGTCGACCAGCGCGGTGACCGCGCCGAACCGCTTGGAGATGTGCTCGACGCGCAGTGCGTCCTGGTCCGCGCTGGCCGGCGGGGCCGCGCCTTCCGGTGGCTGGGCAGTCATGACACCCTCCCCGCTCCGCGCAGCCGCGCCAGCTGGACGTTGGCCACCATCGCGGCGAGCACCGCGATGCCGAAGATCATGTTCACCACGTTGGCGCTGATGCCGATGAGGTTGAAGCCGTCGAGCAGCAGGGCCAGCACCAGCGAGCCGAGGAAGGCGCCGAGGATGGTCCCGGAGCCGCCGAGCATCGCGGTGCCGCCGATGACCGCGGCGGTCACCGAGTAGAACATCGCGTTGAAGCCGCCCGCGCTCGGGTCAATGGTGTTGACCTGGAACGCCACCTGGAGCCCGACGAACGCGCCCAGCACGGCGGTGATCATGAAGTTCCCGTACTTGAGCCGGGCGACGTTGACGCCCGCCTCGCTCGCGCCGAGCTGGTTGCCGCCGACCGCGATCGTGTGCAGCCCCCAGCGGGTCCAGTTCAGCACCACGTGGAAGATCGCCACGAGGACGACCGTCCAGGTCAGCATGGCCCACGCGTAAGTGCCGATCCAGTGCCCGATGCCCTCGACGCTGGGCGAGGGGGGCACCGGCTCGGCGTGCGAGGTCCACAGCGTGAGCCCGTAGAGGAAGAACCCGGTGGCGAACGTGGTGATGAACGACGGCACCCCGACCGTGACCGTGAAGAAGCCGTTGACCAGGCCGACCACCAGGCCGAACAGGAGCGCGGCCAGGATGGCCAGCAGCGGCGGCCAGCCGTAGAAGTCGATCAGGTAGTGCATGAGGAACGGCGCGAACAGGTAGACGAAGCCCGGCGACAGGTCGATCTCGCCGCAGATCAGCAGGAACACCTCGCCGATCGCGATGATCGCGATCGGCGCCATGATCTGGGTGATGTTGATGATGTCCAGCTTGGTGAAGAACGTCGATGACGCGGAGGAGATGAAGCCGAAGTAGATCACCAGGAGAACGGCGACGACGAAGACCGTGGCCTCGCGCTGCCGGATGAACACTGTGCCTGCGCGCTGCACCAGGCCCCACCCAGGGCTGCTCGGCGGCCCCCCGGCCGGCTCTGCGGCGGCTGGCCCGGTGCGCTGGGCGGTCTCGCTCACGTCGACCTCTCCTTCCGTGCCACCGGCGGGGGCCCGCGCTGCAGGCGGCAGGCGGGCGGTCCGGTCCGGCAGGCGGGCCGATGGCCGGACCGGCCTGCCGCCCAGCCGGTCCGGCCGTGGCACGGCCGGACCGGCTTACGGTTAAAACCCAGTATCCGGCGCGGCGCGCCGGCCTGGAAGAGGGGGCCCCGGCCCCGCCTTCGGTCAGGTGCTGGTGGTGGCCGGCGGGTTGTGGATGGGACCGGACCGCGGGATCACCTTCTGCGCCGTGGTGGAGCCCTCGAACCGGCTGGACACCTGGTACGCGCTGACCGTGTCCTTGGTCACGAACGTGAGGCCGGTGTCGGTGTCGGGCGGGGACAGCAGGCCGCCGGACAGGTTGTAGAGGTAGAGGTAGAGCGTCGGCAGGAAGCCCTGCAGGTAGGGGTTCTGGTCGATGGTGAAGTCGAGCTGGCCCGCCTTGATCGCGGACAGGGTGCCCGGGGTCAGGTCGAACCCGCCGGCCGGGATCTTGCCCGCCAGGCCGTTCTTGGCCAGCACCGGGCCGAGGAACTGGGTCGAGCCCGCGTCCACGGCGAACGCGCCCTTCAGGCTGGACTTGTGCGCCAGGATGTAGGAGTTCTCGGCCGGCTCCTCGGCGGAGGTCGCCGCGCCGGTCGCGATCTCGGCCACCTTGAAGCCCGCCGGGGTCAGCACCGAGGCCGCGCCGTCGTAGCGCGGCTGGATGTTGCCGGTGCCCGGCGTGGCGATGAAGATGACGACGTCGCCCGGGCTGGAGATGAGGGTCTTGATCCGGTTCCCCATGGCCTGCCCGGACTGGTACAGCGCCTGCCCGACGTAGCAGAGCCGGTTCGTGCCGATGTCCGGCACGCCCTTGGTGACGGTGCCGTCCGCGTTGTAGCTGATGACGGGGATGCCCGCGTTCATGGCGTTCATCACCGGCGCGGTGAAGCCGGTGGAGGTGATCACCGTGGTGGCGATGCCGTTCGCCTTCGCCGCGATCGCGCTGTTGAGGAAGCTCACCATCTCCGGAACGCTCGAGGTGGATGCCGAGCCGCCCCACTTCGGCGTGGGGACACCGAGCAGCGCCGACGCGTCCTGGAACCCGTACTGCGTGGGGACGAAGAACGGGTTGCTGTAGACGTGGTTGACGAACCAGAACTGCCAGGCCGGGGTCTTCGGGAAGTTACCAACCGTGCTCTTGGCCGCGGTGGCCGTGCTGCTCGACGAGCTGCAGGCCGCGAGCAGCGCCGACGCAGCGGCGGTCGCGCTGACGAGCCCGGTGCCGCTGAGCAGCGTGCGCCGCGTCGGCCCGTCCTTCATGTTCAGCGTCTCGACCGCTTCTTCGACCTTGGGGTCGACTTTTCTCATCGCGATCCTCCAGAAGAGTTCCGTGGAGCAGGGCTCTGCCCCACGAGGTGCGTACGGACGGGGGCCGAACTGGCGGGCTGCGCCAGCATCATCCCCGGACAGCCGGCCCGGGAAACGGTAATTCCGGGCCGTGCGGGCGTCACATTCCTCGCGGTGGGCACCAGATCATGGCCGGCACAGCGAAACACGAAAGGTGGCACCGTGGTGCGCTGGCAGGCCGGCCCCCGTTGCCGATGCGCTGCCTGCCCCCGGTCCAAGGCTGGTGGCCGAGGGTTTCCCCTGTCAGGCGCCTGGTCGGCCGCTGACCTGTTGATAGCCATGCCGTCCGCTGCCCCCCCGCACCGCGGCCCGACGCTAAGGCCGCTCATGATCGCATGTCAAGACGACGCGCAGATCCCGGTATCAAGCCGTGACCATCGGTCACGGCAGGGTTGGTGTCCGGCGGCCCGGCGGCTGCCCCGCGCCGCCGGGCGGGGCCTGCCGGGAATGGCCCCGCAGCGCGCCCGGGCTCGGGCGTGGACAGGTGCGGGCGCGTCCCCCGCGCACGCGGCCACCCGCCCACGATGATCATTAAGCCTCCAGGCCCGTGCTATGTTCAATCGAACACGTCCAAACATGTTCACGCTAACAAGTCACTGATTGATAACGGATCGGGAACGCAATAGAAACACTGCCAGTGCCTCGCGGGAATTGAGGAATTGCACGGATGTGGTCGCCGTCCGAGGCGGAGGAAGGTGCGCGGATGCTCGCCAGGCACCGGCAGGCGCTGATCCTCGAGGACATCCGCCGCACCGGCAGCGCCCGGGTCAGCGAGCTGACCCAGCGGCTCGGGGTATCGGACATGACCATCCGCCGCGACCTGGAGGTGCTGTCCCGCTCCGGCCTGGTCGAGAAGGTCCACGGCGGCGCGGTGCTGCCGGGGGCACCGCGCAGCCACGAGCCCGGCTTCGAGGCCAAGTCCAGCCTCGAGCAGCCCGCCAAGGCGGCCATCGCGGCCGCGGCGGCCAGCCTTGTCGCTCCGGGGAGCGCGATCGGGCTCTCTGCCGGGACCACCACGTTCGCCCTGGCCGAGCAGTTGCTGGGCGTCCCCGGCCTGACGGTGGTGACCAACTCGGTCAGGGTGATGAGCCTGTTCATCGACGGGCCAGGGGCCGATCCCCGGGTCAGGGACATGGCGGTCGTGCTCACCGGCGGGGCCAGGACGCCGTCGGACGCCCTCGTGGGCCCGGTGGCCGACCTCACGATCCGCTCCCTGCACCTGGACGCGTTGTTCCTCGGCTGCCACGGGATCGATCCCACCGCGGGCCTGACCACGCCCAACCTGGCCGAGGCGGAGACCAACCGCGCGTTCGTGAAGGCGGCGCGCAAGGTCACGGTGATCGCCGACCACACCAAGTGGGGCATCGTGGGGCTGAGCTCGTTCGCCGACCTCGATGACGTGGACACGCTCATCACCGACGGCGGGCTGCCCGACGAGGCACGCACCGCCCTGGCCGACCGGGTGGGCCAGCTCATCATCGCGGGCGAGGGCGCCGCATAGCCCAGGCCGCCGCCCGGGGCGGGCCGCCCGGGGCGGGCCGCCCGGGGCCGGCCGCTAGGAGACGACGACCTCGGGAGCGCCGGCGCCGTCGATAGCCTCGGCCAGCTTCATGGCTTCCTCGATCAGCGTCTCCACGATCTGGGACTCCGGCACGGTCTTGATGACCTCGCCCCTGACGAAGATCTGGCCCTTGCCGTTGCCGGAGGCAACCCCCAGGTCCGCCTCCCTGGCTTCGCCGGGGCCGTTGACCACGCAGCCCATCACCGCGACCCGCAGCGGCACCTCCAGCCCCTCCAGCCCGGCCGTCACCCGGTCGGCCAGCGTGTACACGTCGACCTGGGCGCGCCCGCACGAGGGGCAGGACACGATCTCCAGCCCCCGTTCGCGCAGGCCGAGCGACTCCAGGATCGCGGTGCCGACCTTGACCTCCTCGACCGGCGGGGCCGACAGCGAGACCCTGATCGTGTCCCCGATCCCCTCCGCGAGCAGCGCCCCGAACGCGACCGCCGACTTGACCGTCCCCTGGAAGGCCGGCCCGGCCTCGGTCACGCCCAGGTGCAGCGGGTAGTCGCACGCCTGGGCGAGCTGGCGGTACGCGCTGATCATCACCACGGGGTCATGGTGCTTGACCGAGATCTTGATGTCGGTGAAGCCGTGCTCCTCGAACAGCGAGCACTCCCACAGCGCGGACTCCACCAGCGCCTCGGGGGTGGCGCGGCCGTACTTGGCCAGCAGGCGCTTGTCCAGCGAGCCCGCGTTGACACCGATCCGGATGGGCACGCCGGCGTCCGTCGCGGCCCGGGCGATCTCGGCGACCTTGTCGTCGAAGGCCTTGATGTTCCCCGGGTTCACCCGGACTGCCGCGCAGCCGGCGTCGATCGCGGCGAACACGTACCTGGGCTGGAAGTGGATGTCGGCGATCACCGGGATCTGCGACTTGCGCGCGATCTCGGGCAGCGCGTCGGCGTCGTCCTGGGACGGCACCGCCACCCGGACGATCTGGCAGCCGGCCGCGGTGAGCTCGGCGATCTGCTGAAGCGTCGCGTTCACGTCGGCGGTCAGCGTGGTGGTCATCGACTGGACCGACACCGGCGCGCCACCGCCCACCGGCACCGCGTGCTTGCCCTTGCCCACCATGATCTGCCGGGACTTGCGCCGGGTGGCAACCGCCTGCGCGGGAAACCCGGGCATGCCAAGTTCTGTCGACATGTGCTCACGGCCTCACTGGATGTGAATGGGATTGACGATGTCAGCCACGATCAGCAGCAGGCTCACGCCTACCAGCAAAGCAAACACACCGACGCTCACCGGGATGAGCCCCCGGTAGTTGGCCGGGCCTGGGTCGGGCCTGCCGCGCAGCCTGGCAAGCCAGGCACGGACCCGCTCATAGATGACCACGGCGATGTGCCCGCCGTCCATGGGCAGCAGCGGGAGCAGGTTGAACAGGCCCACGAAGATGTTCAGCGACGCGATGATCAGCAGCACCAGGTCGGCCTTGGGCTGCCAGCCGATGTGGGCCGCGACCACCTGGCCGGTCACGTCCCCGGCGCCGACCAGGCCGGTGACCTGCCCGCCCGGCGTGCTGGCGCGGTTCCTGGAGAACAGGTCGGTGAACAGATGGGGGACGGCCTTGGGCAGGTTCGCCGCCACCTGGGCCGACCCGGCCACCATCGTCCACCACTCGCGGGCCGCGTACGAAACCGCGGAGACCGGGCCGGACCGCTTGAACGTGGTCTGCGGGGCGACCCCCAGGTAGGTCCCCTTGCCGTCGAGCCTGGCGAACGACGGGTGCAACGTCACCAGGTGCCCGTTGCGCTCCACCACCACGGTGGCCGGTTCCCCTGGGGTCAGGCTCCGGATGGCCTTGCCCATCTCGTTCCAGCTGTTGTGCACGGGCACGCCCGAGATACTGACGATCTTGTCGCCGGCGCGCAGGCCCGCCTTCTTGGCGGGGGACGACGGATCGCCCGAGACGCAGGAGGAGTTCACGTTCTTGGGCACGCATGCTTCGATCGCGCCGATCGTGGTGGTGCTGCTGATGGTCTCCAGGCCGATCCCGGCGGCGACCACGAACAGCAGGAACAGCGCGAGCACGAAGTGCATGAACGACCCGGCGGCGAGCACGACGATGCGCTTCCAGCCGGCCTGCCGGCGAAACGACCGCGGCTCGTCGGCGGGATCTACCTCGTCGAGTTCGGTCATCCCGACGATCTTGTTGAACCCGCCGGCCGGGATCGCCTTGATGCCGTATTCGGTCTCACCCTTCTTCGTGGACCAGATCGTCTGCCCGAAGCCGACGAAGAACTGGGTGACCTTCATGCCGAACAACTTGGCCGTGGCGAAGTGCCCCGCCTCGTGCAGCATGACCGAGATGAGCAGCGCGACAACGAAGATGGCGACGCCCAGGAGGAAACTCATCCGGGCGACCCTCCCCTCTTCAATGCCGCGCCCACCACGTGATGCGCGGGGAGCCCCCAGGTGGCAGCCAGCTCTGCGGCCCGGGCCCGCGCCCATCCATCGGCGGCGCGAACATCGGCCAGGGTAACCGCGTCCCCCGCGCGCCCATCGTGCTCCGAGACTACCTGCGCCACGGTGTCCACGATCCCGGCGAACGGGAGCTTGCCCGACATGAACGCGTCCACGCACACCTCGTTGGCGGCGTTGTAGGCGGCGGGGGCGGTGCCGCCCGCCTGCCCGGCGGCCCGGGCGATGGCGACCGCGGGAAACGCCTCCTCGTCGAGCGGCTCGAAGGTCCAGGTGTGCGCGGTGGACCAGTCGATGGCCGGGGCGGCGCCGGGGACCCGGTCCGGCCAGCCCAGTGCCAGCGCGATCGGGATCCGCATGTCCGGCGGGCTGGCCTGGGCGATCGTGGACCCGTCGGTGAACTCGACCATCGAGTGGATGACCGACTGCGGGTGGACGACCACCTTGATCTTGTCGAAGCCGAGCCCGAACAGCAGGTGGGCCTCGATGACCTCGAGCCCCTTGTTCACCAGTGTGGCGGAGTTGATGGTGATGACCGGGCCCATGTTCCAGGTGGGATGGGCGAGCGCCTGCTCCGGTGTGATGTCCTCCAGCTGGGCCCGGCTCCGGCCACGGAACGGGCCGCCGCTCGCGGTCAGCACGAGCCGGGCGACCTCTCCCCCACTGCCGGCCCGCAGGCACTGCGCGATCGCGGAGTGCTCGGAGTCCACCGGCACGATCTGGCCCGGCCCGGCCAGCCCCGACACCAGCGGGCCGCCGGTGATCAGGGACTCCTTGTTCGCCAGGGCGAGCACCCGGCCGGCCCGGAGCGCGGCCAGCGTGGCGGCCAGGCCGGTGAACCCGGTCACCGCGTTCAGCACCACATCGGCGGGCCAGGCCGCGACCTCGGCCACGGCGTCGGGGCCCGCCAGGACGGTCGGCAGCGGCACAGGCCGGTCCCCGCCTCCCGCGGGCACCCCGTGGCCGGCCGCCGCGGCCAGCCCCGGCCCGGCTGGCGGCGCCCCGGCCCGTCCCTGCGGGGCCGGCGGTGCCAGCCGCTGCCCGGTCAGCGGGGCGGGCGCCTGCCCGCTCCGGGCCGCCCGGCCGGCCTGCGCCGCGTGTGCCTTCAGCGCGTCGCGCACGTCACCGGCGGCCGATTCCCGGGCCACGGCGACCACCGCGACCCCGAACTCGACCGCCTGCGCGGCCAGCAGCCCGGGGTTGCCCCCGCCCGATGCCAGCCCGACAACGCGGAAGCGGGCGGGGTTACGCCGGACCACGTCGGCTGCCTGGGTTCCCACGGAGCCGGTCGAGCCGAGCAGGACGACGTCCCGTGGCCGCGCGCGCGAGGAGTCCACCACGTCATTCTGCCCTGATCCGCAACCGACCAGCCTCCAGGCCCGCTGAACAAAAGCTGAAAGCTCCACGGCCAGCAATCCCCCGGTCCGGGCCAGCCCCCCGAAACCGGCCAAGCCGATAGTCAGCCTCAGCCCTCCGACCAGCCTCAGCCCTCCGACCAGCCTCAGCCCGTCCAAGCAGCCTCAGCCCGTCCAAGCAGCCTCAGCCCGTCCAAGCAGCCTCAGCCGCCATTCGCGGGGTCCGGGGGCTCGGCCCCCGGGCAAATCGGCGGCGGGGCCCTTGGCGAAGTCTGCCGAAGGCCGGCGAGCAGGGTTAACCAGTCCCCGCCGCCCTACCCCACCACGGCGGGCGCGGCCTCCCAGTCGGGGCGCAGCGGCATGTGCGAGGTCCCGTCGGCCTCCAGCCGGACGCCGAGGATCTGGTGCAACTCCACCACGTTGCGGTCGAAGCCGAGCCGCGAGCCGGCCATGTAGAGCCGCCACACCCGGGCGATGCCCTGACCGACCTCGGCGACGGCCTCGTCCCAGTGCGCGTCGAGGTTGGCGCACCAGCCGGCCAGCGTCCGTGCGTAGTGCTCGCGCAGGTTCTCCTCGTGGCGGATCTCGAACCCGGCGCCGTTCATCACCGTCACCAGGTGACCCGGCCCCTCCAGCTCTCCGTCGGGGAAGACGTAGCGGTTGATGAACCCGCCCGCAACGCGGGCCGGCTCGGAGCTGTCCGGCCGGGTGATGCAGTGGTTGAGCAGCCTGCCGCCCGGCTTCAGCTTGCCGAACAGGAACGAGAAGTAACCCGGCAGCTGGGCCTTGCCGATGTGCTCGGTCAGGCCGATGGAGCTCACCGCGTCGAAGCCGGCCTCGGGCACGTCGCGGTAGTCGAGGTGGCGCACTTCCGCGAGATCCGACAGCCCCTCGGCGGCGATGGCCCGCTGCGCCCACTCGGCCTGCTGCGCCGACAGGGTCACCCCGAGGGCGCGGACCCCGTGCTCGCGCGCGGCGTGCCGGACCATCCCGCCCCAGCCGCAGCCGACGTCCAGCAGCCGCATCCCCGGCCGCAGCGCCAGCTTCCTGGCCACCAGCTCATGCTTGTAGGCCTGCGCCTGCTCCAGGGTGGCGTCCTGGTCGGGGTAGCAGGCGCAGGTGTAGGCCATCGAGGGTCCGAGCACCCATTCGTAGAACGTGTTGGACACGTCGTAGTGGTGGGCGATGGCCGTGGCGTCACGCTTCCTGGAATGCCGGTGCCCGGCCACCCAGCGGCGCCGGATCCGCACCTCCTGCGGGGGCGGCGGGATCCGCGGGTAGAGCAGCTTGGGGCCGCCCAGCTCGCGCAGGATGCGCAGCCGCTCGGCGGTGTCGAGGCGCGTCTGCTGCGCCTGGGCCATCCGCGTGAGCGCGGTGTACATGTCGCCGTCCACGTCGAGGTGGCCGGACACGTAGGCCCGGGCCAGGCCGAGCGAGCCGGGCGCCTGGGCGATGTAGGACACCGCCACCGGGGACTTGATGGTGATGCGCACCGGCGCACCCGTCACCCCGGAAACGCTCCCGTCGTAGGCCCGGAACTCGACCGGGGCATCGGGCCCCGCGATCCGTTCGAACACGTTGGCCAGCGCCATGACCGCCATCCCTTCGTTGCCGCCCGCGTGCCGCTACCGGCCGCGCACGCACTTCTCGTACAGCCCGGCCAGTCTGCCGTCGCCGTCGTAGGCGCTCTTGAGCCGGGCATAGCCAGGGCCGTTGTAGGTGGCCCAGAAGTCATCCGCGGAATAGAACGACGTGGAATACAGGCCCTTGCTGCCGCCCAGCGCCGCCACCTCCGCCTCGACCTTCCGGTTGTAGTGGCCGTCGCCGCACCCGGGCGGCAGCGGCACCGTGCCCCAGAAGCCGAAGTTCACATAGGCCTGCCCCGGCTTGAGCGGGTACAGCGGCCAGGGCTGGTCGCTGCGCAGCGCGAGCGGGCACAGCCACACCGGGCTCATGCCGACCTCGGCGGCGAAGAAGCGCAGGAACTCGGCGCAGCGGTCCAGCGGAATCTCGACGTCCTGGATCACCGCCTCCCGGGGCGGCCGCCCGCGGTTGGCCGTGAGCGTGTCCGACAGCCCGTGACGCCGGTCGAAGGCCACCAGCGCCCGGTAGACGTCGCTGCGGCGGTACCGGCGCGGCCAGAGACGGCGGATCACCGGGTTCTGCACGCCGAACGGCCGCGAGCACCAGAACCAGTCGGTATCCCAGCGCCACAGGTAGTCGCGGATGGTGAGGAAGTCCTCCCTGGGGCCGCGCACCGACTGGTAGTAGACATGCTGGCCGGTGTAGTCGCCGCGCCAGGGGGCCACGTCGCTGTAGGCGCCGACGGTCAGGTAGATCTCATCCAGGCCGAACGCGGTGCCGTCGACGAAGTCGGCCCGGTGCCCGTTCAGGCTGCCCGCCGCGGCGATCTCGCCGATCGCGTCCATGCACGCTTCCGGGCTGGCGAACCGGAAGTGCCGCAGGTGCACGAACGGGGCCACCGGCTCGAGCTCTATGGTGAGCGACACGGCGTAGCCGAGCGTGCCGTAGGAGTTCGGGAAGCCGCGGAACAGCCCGGCGTGCTCGCCGTCGGGGGCCGCGGTCACCACCCGGCCGTCCCCGGTGAGGATCTCCATCGCCGTGACGGACTCGTGCGGCAGGCCGTTGCGCAGCGAGGTCGACTCGATGCCGAGCCCGGACACCGCGCCGCCCAGCGTGATCGTCTTCAGCTGCGGCACCACCAGCGGCATCAGCCCGTGGCGCAGGGTGGCGTCGGCGAGGTTCTCGTACGTGGTCATGCCGCCGACCACCGCGGCCTGCGCGGCCGGGTCGACATGCAGCACCCGGGTGAACGCGGAGATGTCCAGCCCGGCCGCGCCTGCCGGGCTTCCCGCCGCCTCGCGGGGCGCGCGGCGGCCGGGGGAACGGGGCAGCGGGTCACGGAACCGGAACAGGTTCGAGGTGCGCTTGGCCAGCCGGACCGGGGCACCCGGCGGAAGGGCGGCGTAGGACTCGCGCAGGGCCGCGACCGCCGCCTGGTGCTCCGCGGCCACCGTCGGCGGAAGCTGCACCGCCGGCACGACGCTGCGCGGGCGTGCCGAACCGGGACGTCCCTCACCCACTGCGGCGTCGGTCACGCCATCCTCCCTCCCGTCGCAGGCCTGGCTTTGCATTGAGAATGACTGCGCTTGGCCCAAGGCGGCAAGTTCCTGGCCGGCCGGAGCGAACGGCCGACAGAGTTTACCGCGAGGTAACTTGTGCTCCTCGCGCCCCTCCCGCCGCGCGCCGGCGCCGCCGGGACGGCGCGCGGACGCTGCCAGGACGGCATGGGGGCGCTGCCGGGACGGCCCCAGGCGCCGGATTCAGGAGCCAGGCCCGCCCGGGCCGGCGGGGGCGCCCGGGCCGGCAGGCGCGTCCGGGCCGGCAGGCGCGCCCGGGTTGGCAGGCGCATCCGGGCCGGCAGGCCCCAGTCCTGAGTCGCCAGGCCCGCCCGGGCCTGTGGGGGCGCCCGGGCCGGCAGGCGCGTCCGGGCCGGCAGGCGCATCCGGGCCGGCAGGCGCGCCCGGGTTGGCCGGGCCGTCTGGGTTGGCAGGCCCGCCCGGGCCAGTGGGGGCGCCCGGCTCGGCGGGCCTCCCGGCGGCGCCCGGGCCGCCCCATCCGCCGGCCGGGCGCCGCCGGGGACCGCCACGGCGCGGGCGCGGCCGCCCGGCCCGCGGGAGCGGCGGTGACGGCTCCCGCGCATAGCTCCGCTCAACCTCCTCCGGGGTCATCGGCAGGCGTGCCTGCGACGGCGGCACCCCCGCGGCGAGGATGTCCCGCAGCAGCAGGGCCATGGAGTAGCCCGGGTCGGCGTCCAGGGCCCGGTCCAGGGCGATGTTGGCGAGCGTCCCGTCCCCCGACTGCCACGCGGTGAAGGCCAGCAGCGAGGCGGGCGCGGGCAGCCACGGACCGGTTGCCCGCCGCACGACATCGGCCCACAGCCTCAGGTGCGCCGCGCGGTGCTCGGGCACCATCCGGGCCCAGGCGTCGTCGCGCACCGGCAGATGCACCAGGCTGACCGCGATCCGGGCCATGACGTCGTCCTCGCCGATCGCGCCGCCGCCCCGGTAGGCGCGGATCGCCTGGCGGACCGTGCGCCGGCCCTCGTCGATGACCAGGCTCAGCGCGTTCCGCCGTCCCCGGCGGCGCGCCTCGTCCACCAGGGCCTGCGCCTTCGAGCCGGCTCGCGCGACGGCCCGCGCCATGGACCGCGCCGCCTCCCCGGTCAGCGGGGCCAGGGTCGCGGCGACCGCGTCGCGGTCGGGGTAGGCGGCAAGGCCCGCGACGGTCATCGCGGCGGCGACCGGGTGGGTCTGGTAGTCGAACGCGGTGCCCTCGGCCGGGCAGCAGGCCACGTCCGCGCACAGGTAGGACCAGTAGCGGGCGCCCTCGACCCGGAGCAGCTCCCGTAACTCCAGGCGCTCCCGCCGCGCGGCCGCGGCGAACGCGTCCGCGACCGGGGTGACCAGGCGCCCGGGGCCGTAACCGATCCCGATCACCGTGGCCGCGCCGCGCTGGGCGAGCACGGCCGCCGCGTGCCCGGCGATATCCTCCGCCGCCGCGGTGCCCGGCGGGTCCGGCAGGTCGTACCGGAACCCGAGCTCGACCCGGTGGCGGGGACCGGCGGCACCGATCACGACGAAGCTCAGCCGCGGATGAAAGCCCATGAGGTGCGGCACCACGGCCAGGATGTCGGCGGGAGAGCCGATGGTGACCCGGGGCAGCTCGCCGCTGCCCCGCGTGCCGGGGTCGCCCCACGATGGCGGGGGGCCCGCCGCACGCCGGGCGCGGAAAGGGGGGGTGCCGGATGGCTGTGTGATTTCCATGACTCCAGGCTGGTGGCGGGGGACGGCGGGATCGAGGCCACCGGGCGCGGTGTGGACGAAGCCGTCACGACCTCACGCGCTGTCCACCGCCGGGAATGACGGCATTGACAAACCGGCCCCGCTGGTACCCCGGGGCATGACGTACCGTCGAACCTGGCGCGGCCGCGCGGTGACCGCGTTCTGTCCGGACCCGCTGGACAGCCCCCATGGCCCGTCCGCTAGGGTGAGGCACCTAACTAAGGTAAGCCTTACCTACGAACCCGGGAGCCGGTTGCCGTGCTAGCGACGCTCGTCATCTTCCTGCGGGAAGGAGTCGAGGCGAGCATGATCGTCGCGATCCTGCTGGCCTACCTGAACCGCACCGGGCACCGGGACCACTTCCGCGACATCTACCTCGGGGTGGCGGCCGCGCTGCTCCTGGCCGCGGCGGGCGGCGTCCTGGCCTACCTGACGATCCGCAGCTACGACGGCTCCCGCGTGCAGACGATCTTCGAGACCTGCACCTACCTGGTGGCGGCGGGCGTCCTCACGTACATGACGTTCTGGATGCGCAACCACGCCCGCGACCTGTCCAGGGAGCTGCGCGCGCGGGCCGACGCGGCCATGGACGGGCGGGCCCGGTGGGGCCTGGGCCTGCTGGCGTTCCAGGCAGTAGGGCGCGAGGGCCTGGAGACCGTGGTGTTCACCCTGGCCATCGTCTTTTCCACGTCCACGGCCGGGGCGCTGACCGGGGCACTGATCGGCCTGGCCGGATCGCTGGTCATCGCGTTCGTGATCTACCGCCTCGGGCACCAGATCAAGCTCTCCCGGTTCTTCACGGTCATCGGCGTGCTGTTGATGATCTTCGCGGCGGGCCTGCTCGCGGACGCGGTGGAGAACATGCAGGAGCTCGGCTGGCTGCCGGTACTGGCCTCGCCGATGTGGCACAGCGCCAGGTTCCTGTCCGAGGACAGCTCGTTCGGCGACGTCATGCACAGCTTCTTCGGCTACAGCGACGCCCCGACCCCGCTGCAGGTGCTCGTCTACCTGGGTTACCTCGCGATCGTCATCGCCGCGTTCCTCCGGCTGCGGCCGCGGCTGTCGGCCCGGCCGCAGCCGGACTGAGCGCAGCCGGACTGAGCGACCGCTCAGCAGGCGACGCCGAGGAGGCCGTCCACGGTGTCGCGGACCAGCGCCGCGTCGCCGGCCGCCCCCGGGCCGAGCGCCGCGGCGCCGAGCACCGCCGCCGCCCAGCGGTCCACCGCGGCCAGGGCGCCGGGGGCGTCGAGATCGTCGGCGACCCGCTCCCGCACCTCGGCGAGCACATCCCGAGCGGGCGGCACCGGCCCCGCGCCGGCCCCGGCACCCGGTTCCGCCGTGGCAGCCCGGCGCACCGCGGCGCGCCACCGGGCCAGCCGCTGCGCCGCCGCGGACAGCCCGGCGGCCGTCCAGTCCCAGTCACCCCGGTAGTGATGGCTCATGATGGCCAGCCGGACCGCCATCGGGTCGGCCCCGCCGGCCACCAGCCGGGACACGAACACCAGGTTGCCCAGCGACTTGGACATCTTCTCCCCGTCCAGGCGCACCATGCCCGAGTGCGCGTAACAGCGGGCGAACGCGGCCCCGCCGCCGTCGCCGAACGCGACCTGCGCGTGCGACGCGCTCAGCTCGTGGTGCGGGAAGATCAGGTCCGACCCGCCCGCCTGCACGTCGAACACCTGCCCGAGGTAGGACGTCGCGATCGCGGCGCACTCCACGTGCCAGCCGGGACGCCCCGCGCCGAACCCGGACCCCCACGACGGCTCCCCCGGCCGCGCGGCGAGCCAGACCAGCGCGTCCAGCGGGTCCTTCTTCCCCGGCCTGGACGGGTCGCCGCCGCGCTCGGCGGACAGGGCCGCCATGGCGGCCGGGCCGAGGTGGGACACCCGGCCGAACCCGGGTTGGGCGGCCCGGGAGAAGTACACGTCGCCCTCGAGGTCGTACAGGGCGGCCCGCTCGGCCAGCACCTGGTTCAGCCGCTCGATCAGCGGGAGCGCCTCCACCGCGCCGATCAGCCGGTCCGGCGGCAG
>Ga0335078_10003689_pt1 | contig 22755 bp, 28 predicted proteins | sample Lox_Sample_32_FD_206711 | JGI IMG/M metagenome (GOLD analysis project Ga0335078, IMG submission 206711) | Soil microbial communities from Loxahatchee National Wildlife Refuge, Florida, United States - Lox_Sample_3.2 | ecosystem: Environmental > Terrestrial > Soil > Wetlands | place: USA... | reverse complement strand
GGTTCGCGCCCAGTACGGGCTTTAAAAGGTGTACCGGTGGGATTTTGACGTCCTTGCCCGGCACCAGTTCGCGAGCCTGAGTCCGATCGGCCAGGCCGAACTGACTACATTTATGAACGCAGCAATTCTGGTCGACCCGATGGAGTATCAGCGCCACGCCGGCGAACCTTCCGATCCGCCCGCGCCGCTGCGCACGTTACATTTCGGCCAGCATCACGAAGGCCTGGTCACCTTTCTGGTTTATCCCCCGGATGATCTCGTGCTGGTCGTCCGTCTCCAGTGGCTGGGGGACTGAGGGCAGCGTCCGCGTAGGCCCGTCCGGCGTAAGCAGTGGGCGCGCCAGCGCTGTGCACGGGCCCTGAGGGGCTGTTTTCCCAGCTAGCGCCCCGAGCGCGACTCGAACGCGCGACCTACTGCTTAGGAGGCACAACGGCCCCAGCGCTGTGCACACCAGCAAGAACCCACGTCACCAGCGAGCGTACAGGCGACAGTCAGTTGCTGTCTGAACGATCTTGGGTCGGAGGCAGGCCGAGTAGCCGGGCGACGAACAAGCCGCTCCGAACGTCGGCCCCACACCCACTGGGTCAATACCTCATGCAGCAGCAATCCAGGGGCCGCTGGCTGACCCTGTGGAGTGCTTCTTTAGTCCGATGACGGCCCGGATACAGGTGCGGGCTGGTTCAGCTGCATCCAAAACTTGCCGATGCTATTAATTGCCTCATTGAATTCGGAGACGTCTACGGGTTTTCTTACATATGCATTGGCACCGGCGAGGTAACTGCGGAGGATGTCTTCTTGCTGTGCGGAGCTAGTAAGTACGACAACGGGGATGATCCGGGTCCGTTCATCAGCGCGTATCCTGCGTAGTACCTCCAGTCCGTCGATCTTGGGGAGATTCAGGTCGAGCAGGATAAGACCGGGCGGCATCAAGTGGACGCTGGCGCTGGTTAGGAGAATTTCGAGGGCCTCGGCACCGTCGCAGGCCACAGTGACCGTGTTGAGGATATTGCTTTTTTTCAGGGCGCGCAGCGTCAGCGCTACATCGTCGGGGTTATCCTCTATTAGCAGAATGATTGGGTCGGTCACACGATTTCCTTTCCTCCAACAGCGAAGTTGAAATCGCGCCTTCGACAACGGGATTTTCGCCCACGCGTAACTGCCGTGCCACGGAGCTCGACGATCAGCCGCACGCCGGCGACGCGGACACCGGTACTAGGCTCAGCCAGCACCCATCGGCCGGGGCGCGGGAGTTGTCATCTTTCCCGGGCCCGAATAGCTGTTCCGCCTGGTCATTCACCGGAGTCATCTGGTCGCCGGCATCCACGCGCAGCGCCGCATCTGGAGCCATCCCGGTAGGCGCCATGATCCTACTGTCGTCGGGTCGCCTCGGATTCGTGACAGCTTGTATTGTAGCATGCGCTCATCGTCACATAGCGTGCGTGGCCGCTGTTCCATGCCGAGCCGGACGCGCGCTCAGCCGGGAAAACTCTCCGCGCCACCGGCACGACGTCCGGTAGCCAGTGCACTGGAAGCCGTGATCTGGCGCGGGCCGGGCGGACCCGGCCTCTGCTTCATGGCACCCGGGGGCGGTCTCGACCTGGCCCGGAGGCCAGAGTGTCACTGCGGGCGCCGCCACGCTCCGAGCTGGTCATCATGCTGTTCCAGCTTCTCGACACCGCAGGGCCCAGCCGTGTTCCACACGAGATCATCCGGGCCGCCGCCGTACGCTCGCCGTCACCGCCCTGGACCCAGCGAGAGGCAGGGCTTCCTGGACCGTCTCGACGCAGTCTGGCTGGAACCCCCTCGCGACTGTATGATACTCATTGTGACTCTCATATAACTATCCGTAGTCACTGTCGGCCGGGCTCGGCTGATATCGCCAAGCGCGAGCCCGCTTAGGCATGGCTCCGGTGATCGACGGGCCCAAGGCAGGCAATCTGCTCGGCCTAACGTCGCGGGACGGAGAGGAGAACGTTAACCTCAGGCTTTCGCCTAGCCGCGGTTACAGCTTGATCTTTTAAATACGAAAAGTGCCTTGAACTGGGAGAATAGGGCTTGCTGAAGGTCCTGTTCCTGCCAGTCCGGAAGGCACTTTTCACATGCACAATACCGCGCGCCGCGCCAAGATCATCGTGTCTGCTGACGGGACAGGCCTGGTGTCCCAGGCGGGGACCCTCCTGCTGGCCGAGACTGCCCGGGTGACCGGGCTGGGCGTGGGCCTGGCCGGCGCCCTGGCGCGGTGGCGGGCGAGCCGGGCGGTGCACGATCCGGGGAAGATCCTCACCGACCTGGCCATGACGGTCGCGCTGGGCGGGGACTGCCTGGCCGATGTGGCGGTGCTGCGCTCCCAGCCGCAGCTGGCCGGGCCGGTCGCCTCGGACCCGGTGATCTCCCGGCTGATCACGAAGCTAGCCGGGGAGGGACCACGGGCGCTGCGGGCCATCCGCCAGGCGCGGGCCGCGGCCCGGGAGCGGGCCTGGGCGCTGGCCGGCGACCGCGCCCCGGGCGCAGGCGGGGGCCTGGTCACAGTCGACCTGGATGCCACCGTCGTGCTGGCGCACAGCGAAAAGGAGAACGCCGCTCCCACCTGGAAGAAGACCTTCGGGTTCCATCCCCTCGCCGCGTTCGCCGACCACAGCACCGGGGCAGGCGGGGAACCGCTGGCCATCGTGCTGCGGCCTGGCAACTCCGGATCCAACACGGTGGCTGACCACATCGAGGTGACCCGGCTCGCGCTGGCCCAGCTGCCAGCACGGCTGCGGCGCCGCGTGCTGATCCGCACCGACTCCGGCGGCGGCACCCACGGCTTCCTGGCCTGGCTCGCCGCCCCGTCCCGCCGCCTGCACTACTCGATCGGCATGACCATCACCGAGGATATGCAAGAGGCCATCCTCACCCTGCCCGAGCGCATCTGGGAACCCGCCTATGACGCGGGCGGCCAGGTCCGGCCGGGCGCCTGGGTGGCCGAGCTCACCGGCCTGCTGGACCTGGACGGCTGGCCGGCCGGGATGCGGGTCATCGTCCGCAAAGAACGCCCGCACCCCGGCGCGCAGCTGCGCTTCACCGACATAGGCGGGCACCGGTTCACCGCCTTCGCCACCGACGCCAAGACCGGCCAGCTCGCGGACCTGGAACTACGCCACCGAAGGCGGGCACGCTGCGAAGACCGCATCCGCTGCGCCAAGGACACCGGGCTGCGTAACCTCCCCCTCCATGGCTTCGCCCAGAACCAGCTGTGGTGCGAGCTCGCCGCGATGGCCAGCGAACTGCTGGCCTGGACGGCGATGCTCGCCCTCGACGGAGCGGCCCGCGCCTGGGAGCCTAAACGGCTGCGACTGCGGCTGTTCGCCGCCGCCGGACGGCTGGTGCGTGGCGGCCGCCGGCTGCGCCTGCGCCTGGCCGCCACCTGGCCCTGGGCCACCCAGCTGACCGCCGCGATCACCCGCCTGCAGGCCTACACCCCCGGCTGAGCAGACGCCAACCGCCCTACGACCAGGAAGGACGCACTCAGGGCCCATGGAACCCCGCTTACCCGGCGCGACAGCCGGGCGGCCAGGCACAGCCAGGCGCTGAAAACAGCGCCCGCCGATGCCTCAACCAACCACCTCAAGATCACGAAACACTGAGGTTAGTGACGACGGCAGCTAAGAAAAGGGTCAGAGCGGGCTCGGGTGACAATTCTCCGGTGACATCGTCCGAGATGTTGAAAGACGAGATGGTGGCCTATCTGTGCCAGGACCGTGAGGAGTTGCTCCTAGAATGGCTTCAGATGGTCGAGGTCGACGGTGGCCTGTGGATAGGCGCCACGGCAGCGGAACAGGAAGCGACAGCTGGGAAAATTTACGACATTTGTGTCGAATGCCTCGACACCTTGAGCTATAAAGACGCGGAGGAGTTCGCACAACAAGTGGCGCGGCGGGCAGTCCGGGGAACGATCACCTCCGAGCGCATGCTTAGCGGGATGTTGGCCTTGCGAGACGTCTACTGGCACTGCCTCTTGCGGCATTACTTCGAGGAGCCGAAACGGCTCGATGAAGTCCTCAAACTCCTCGAGTCTGTCATGAACAGGGTCCTTGTCATTCTGGCGATGGCGTTCAGCATAGAGCGCGAGCGAGTGATCAATGCACAGCAAGGGTCTATCAAGGAGCTTTCAACTCCCGTACTGCGGCTTAGGAATGGACTGCTTCTCCTCCCGATCATCGGCATGATCGATTCTGATCGGGCACGGCAGGTGACCGAGCAGATGCTCAACGCGATCCGGGATTTCCGCGCCCGGGTTGTTGTCATGGATATCACCGGTGTCGCCGCTGTGGACTCGAAGGTTGCGAACCACCTGATTCAGACGGTTGATGCAGCCCGACTGCTCGGCACAACCGTCGTCATCACCGGCGTGTCACCCAACATCGCCCAGACCATCGTCACCATTGGGGTCGATCTTTCGCGGATAGAAACGGTCGGGGATTTGCAGGGCGGGCTCGACCTCGCCGACCGACTGCTTGGTTACCGGGTGATCATCGAAGAGAAAGCTGCGACCCAGGCCGCGCCGATGACCGTGGCGTGACGCGGCTATGCCCGTCCCGATTCTCGCGCAACCGCCGTACCTTATTGCGTCAGTGCAAAGCGCCCTGACCGACGCCGATCTTATCCGTCTCCAAAACGACCTTTTCGCAGAGGCGCAGAAGCGGCGCTCTCATGGGGTCATCGTGGATGTTACAGCCCTCGACGTAATCGATTCGTTTTCAACGCGGACACTGCGGAGCCTGGCCGCCATGCTCCGGCTTCGCGGCGTTGAGACGGTCATCGCTGGGATCCAGCCCGGTGTAGCGATGGCCATGGTGGAACTGGGCCTGAACATGCAGGACGTCAAGACCGCGACAGACCTTGAGGCGGGCCTCGCTTACTTGCGTTCGAGGCCGCACGGGGCAGTGGGCCGTGGACAGTGAAACGCGAGTCCAGATCAACGATGAAGCGGACATCCTTGAGGCCCGCCAGGCCGCCCGTGCAATAGCAGGTGATCTAGGTTTTGACCTCGCCAGCCAGACGCTGATCGCCACTGCTATCTCGGAGCTGGCGCGCAACATTCTGAAATACGCGCGCAGCGGAGAGATCCTGTTGCGGCGGACCGCCAGGAACGGTGCCCGGGGCATCACGATCGTCGCGGCTGACAAGGGGCCCGGAATTGCAGATACGGAGCTGGCGATGACCGACGGATTCTCGACAGGCCGAGGCCTCGGGCTGGGCCTGCCGGGCACGCGACGCTTGATGGATGACTTCGACCTTGTCTCCGAAGTCGGGCGGGGAACAACTGTTACTGCGACGAGATGGACGCGCCGGTCATGACCGTGACCACCGGCACCACCGATTGGGTCATGTGGGCAGCGGCTGATGCCCCCAGCCCCGGCCAGATCACCTCGGGAGATGGGTATCTTGTCATCCCTCGACCGCGCCGGACCCTCATAGCGGTCATGGACGGCCTCGGGCACGGACTCGCCGCGCACGAGGCCACAAGTGCCGCCATCGCCACCATCGCCGAGAACCCTGACGAGTCACTCCGATCATTGTTTGAGAGTTGTAACAAGGCGCTACAGCGGACCAGGGGGGTGGTGATGACCATCGCGTCAATCGCGGTCAACGGCCAGATGGAGTGGATGAGCGTCGGCAACGTCTCGGGATACGTGGTCCGCTCGATCCCACCGTACCGTCACGAGGGAGCGCTCAACCGTGGCGGCGTCGTCGGATGGCGGATGCCATCTCTTAGTCCGCGTAGTGATTGCCTTGACGCCGGTGACTTGGTCATCATGGCGACCGATGGGATCAGAGATGGTTTCGTCAGGTTCGTCGAGCCGATCCTCTCTCCCCGGGTCATCGCCTCCCGCATCCTCGAAGAGAATGGTCGCAGCTACGACGATGCGCTTGTCGTGGTCGCCCGCTACGAAGACGGCCGACGATGAACTCCCAATCGCACCTTGACTATGCAACAGCCCTCCGCGCGTATCTCAACGATCCGAGCGAATCGGCGCTGGAGACAGCTTACGAACTCGGCCGAGCTGCCCTGGAGAATGGCACCGGGGTTACAGACATCATCGGCGCGCATGCCGAGGCCGTGGGGCCCATACTTGAAATCAGCCAGACAGCCATCTGGGCGCACTCGATCTCGTTTCTGGTCGAATGCCTTGCTCCCCTCGAAATGGCCCATCGTGGATTCATGGAGGCGAACCAGGCTCTCCAGGCGCTCAATGTGGATCTTGAGCGAACCAACCGGGACCTGCAGTCGTTCGCCACCTCAATCGCTCACGACCTGCGCACCCCGCTGCGCGCACTTGCTGGTTACAGCGCTGCACTAATGGAAGATTGCGCGGATGAACTCGGCGATGTGGGCTGCGACTACGCCGAGCGGATCGAGGCAGCCGCCCAGCACATGGGCCAGCTTCTCGACGCCCTGCTGCAGCTGACCACGGTCGCGCAGGCAAAGATTAAACTTCAGCAGGTTGACCTGGGTGTCGATGGGGCCAGCATTGCTGAGGAACTCCAGCGGGAGAGCCCGGGCCGCCGCGTCCGCTTCATCATCCAGCAGCCAGCCTGGGTGCTGGCCGACCGCTTCCTCATCCGCACGGTACTGCAAAACCTGTTGGATAACGCCTGGAAATTCACGTCCGGCCGAGACGATGCCTTGATCGAGTTCGGGACAGCACCGGCCGGGGATGGACGCGTCTGCTGCTATGTGCGCGACAACGGCGCGGGCTTTGATCCTGCTTATGCGGATAAGCTATTCCAGCCTTTCCAGCGGCTGCACACGACCCGCGAATTCCCTGGCACCGGAATAGGCCTCGCCATCGTGCGGCAGATCGTCGAGCGTCACGGCGGTCGTGCGTGGGCCGAGGGTGCGGTCGGCGCCGGGGCGATGTTCTTTTTCACCCTCCAGGCCGCGGATGCATAATGAGAACCGCAACGTCCAACGCGCCCGAGGCTATAGAGCGCAGCAGAAGCCGGGCCGGTGACGGGTGGTCTGCCTGCACAGCAGCGACGAACGCGAGCACCAGATCGCGGACACCCTCCTCATGCTCGCCACCAAAGAGCTGAAACGAGGCAGCAAACGCGAGAGCGGCCAATCCACTGAGCCTTTCATCCGCCGACCTCGCAGGCCTGCAAGACGTGGATGGCCTTGGCGAGCTGGCCTGCCTTCCAGGGGCAGCAGCGGAGTTGGCGCAGGATGCGCCAGGTCTTGAGCTGGGCGTTGGCGCGTTCGCCGGGGCTGCGTAGCTTGGCGTGGGCGCGGTTTGCTGCCTTCTGGGACTCCGGCTTGTTGCGGCCCGTGTAGGGGGTGCGGATGTGGTCACCGGCGCCGTGGTAGCCCTTGTCGGCCAGCACGACCAGTCCGGCGGCGGCCGCCAGCTCGCGCAGGATGCCCCAGATCCGCGTTGCGGTCAGATCATGGACAGCGCCGGGCAGCGGCCCCGGCACTCACACGATGTCACCGTCGGGGGTGGCGATGACCTGGAGGTTCATGCCGTGGCGGCGGTGCCTGCCGGAGTAGAACGGCCGGTCGGCGGCGACGCGGTCGATGGAGATTAACGTGCCGTCGATCACCACGTAGGCGTGCCCGGCCCGCTTGGCGCCGGCCAGCGCCGTGCGCAGCTTCGGGGAGCGGGCGGCCAGCAGGGCCACGGTCTCGGTGACATACCGCCAGGCGGTGGCGGTGCCGATGCCGAACCCGGCGGCCAGTTCGGCGAACGTCTCGCCTTTGCGTAGGTAGGCCAACACCAGCAGGGCCAGCTGGGCCGGGTTCAGCTTGCGCCAGGGCGAGCCGATCTGCTTGCGGTGCCGCCGGATGACCCCCGCGGTGTAGGTGAGGGTTTGGCGCGACAATGGCAGCGCGGCAGGGTAGAACAGCATCGAAGCCTCTCGGTGGCAGATGCGGATCTTGGTCGATCGCGTCATCTACCGGGCGTTTCGCTATGCGATCAAGCCGACACGCCGTACCTGATCAGGGGATACGCGAGCCAGCCCCCAGATCAGGATGGTGTGCGCCCATGCTCGCTGCACGTTCGAGGACGACGGCGCGCGGATGTGCTCCGGTGGCTTCACCAGCCTGGCGACGGTGTGGACGAGCTTGCCGTCGGCGCCAGGGGCAAGCCGCTGGAAGATGTGGCCGGGCCTTTTCCGGTGGTGGCCAGGCCACCGGAGGCAATCGTCCGGTCCGGAGCACAGCCAGCTATCTGATCGCTGCCCGGCGGCGGAGGCGGCAGGCGGCGCGGCGCAGACCACTGCCCCGGGCGTCCTTGGTCGCCCACGGCAGGTGCGGTGGTTGCGGTGGTCAGCTGGTCACGACCCGGACGGGCCGGGGCCGCCGTAGAGCAGGCCGATGCCGTCATCTTGGCCGTAGCCGCTAGGCATGCCGTTGGGGTCAGGCGGCGTGTTGCTGCAGGTGTAGGACTTGGTGTCGATGAGCAAGAAGTCGGCCTGCTGCGAGCCGGAGTACTCGCCCGAGCTGAGCTGGAAATCGCCCACGCTGAGCTCGGTGCCCGCGGGTATGGCCGACGGGTTGATTGTGATGGTGGGCTGGTCCCCGCTCGGCGTCCCTTGGCCGGTGCCCGGCCCCGGAGACGTCACGGCCTGCGAGAAGCCGGCCGGCGCGGGATCTGAGGTGCACAGGCTGCCGGTGGTGACGACCGCCGGGATGCCGTACTGCTGGAAGTCGTTCTGCAGGGCCGTGGGGTCCAGCAGTTCGGCCGGGTTGAGGGTCAGCGTGTCGGTGCCGTTGGAGTAGCTGGTGAGGGTGAAGGCGGGGGCCCGGATCGTGGCCGTGGCGTGCGCAGCGGAGGAGCCGAAGGCGCCCGACAGGCCCAGGCCGAGCACCACGGCTGCGGAGGCCGCAGCGGCAGTGATGCCCGCGGCGAGCCGCCGGTGGCCGCTTGCTGGGTGGTAGTTGCGCTGGGTCAGCCTGCGGCGCGCTTGCTGCGGATCTCCGAAGTCCGCCGCCGCCCGGGTGAATGCGCTGCGCAGTTCGTTTTCAAGATCTGGGGTGGGCATCGGAAGGTCCTTTCAGGATTGCCGGATCATGGGTCGGTCGGTGGCGGCCGGGTCACCGTGGGCAAGGGCCTGGGCCAGGCGGGCCGCCGCCCGGGAGGCGGTGCTGGTGACCGTCGCCGCCGAGCAGCCGAGGATGTCCGCGACTTCGGCGACCGGCAGGTCGGCCCAGTAACGCAGCACCAGCACGGCGCGCTGCCGGGCAGGCAGCTGCGCCAGCGCCCAGCGGAACTCGGCCACGTCCTCGATCTCCCGCAGCGCCCGCGCCGCGGTTTCGTCGCTCGCGTCGAGCGCGCCGTCCCCCGGCTGGAGTTCGGCTCGCTGCCGGGAACGGCGGTCGCTGTCATGCAGCACGAGGTTGATCAGGATGCGGCGGGCATAGGCGGCCGGGCGGTCCATCGACCGCACCCGTTTCCACCGCCTCGCCACCCGCAGCAGCGTTTCCTGGGCCAGGTCCTCAGCGTCTTTGGCGTCGCCCGTCATCAGGTAGCCGGTGCGCAGCAACAGGTCGGACACCTCGGCCGCGAAGCGGTCAAACTCGTGCTTGACGGTCGCGTTCCCGACCCAGTCCATGCGCACCTCCCCGGTCCTGTCCTCGCCCTCATCCTGTATAAGTCCCGCCAGCCCGCCGAGGCTGAGCACAGCCAGCGCGTTTTTGTGTTGGCGTCAGCCAGCCAAACGTGTAGCACGCCGCGAAAGGGCCGCTTGCCTGCTCGGCCGGCCTGCGCTGACGAGCATCCCGGCTCAGCGATCACCACTTGGCGCGGCTTTGCTGGTCCTGGCCAGCGTTCGCGGCTGGAGGCTGAACGGTCACACCCCCGGCCTGATCAGAACACTCAGCAGACAGCACCGGGCACAGACGCCTGCCACCAACCCACTCCCCGACGACTCCGCCAAGCCCTCGAAACGACCAGCCGCGTAAGCCGACATGCGACTGACCCGGCCCAGCTGGGGACGCCGTACCTGATCAGGGCATACGCGGGCCGGAGCATCATGGCCTCCCACTTCGCCGGGATGACCGCTGCCCGCGGGAGCCAAAGGGCATAGCTGAAACTAATCCTCGTGCTCCCAGCAACACTGAACGGCCCACGAGCTGGCTCCCAGCACCCAGCTTAGAAACGACCTCGGCGATCAAGCAGATGACGGCGTCAGCGGGCAGTGGCCACCCCCGATTTTCCGGCCAGACCGGCGTCCGCGCAGGGATATCAGGGGCTTGGAAGATCGGTGCTGCCACATCGGGTCTCATCAGGCCATCTGGCGCCGCTGGTTGCCGGGCGCCCAGTGCGCGTGAGTGACCGTCGCTTCCCGGTTGTCGCCCTGGCGTATGGCCCGTGCGTGGCCCGGCGTCTTGACAGACCCCATTGGGTTAGAGAATCCTAACGGTTAGTGGATGCTAACCGAGATGCTGACCGATGGGGCGCGTTGGCCGACGGCACGCGCCTGGCCATCGTGGCCCGCCTGGCGGATGGGCCGCAGGCGGTGGGCAAGCTGGCGGCCGGGCTGCCGGTGAGCCGCTCTGCGGTATCTCAGCACCTAAAGATTCTCAAGGATGCCGGGCTGGTCGACGACGTGGCGCAAGGGACGCGGCGGATCTACCGGCTCAACCCGGTCGCGCTAGGGGCGCTGCGGGATCAGCTCGATACCTACTGGCAGCGGGCGCTGGCCGGGTACACCGAGGCCGCCGAAGCGCCGGACACAGACACGAGGGAGGCCTGATGGCTGGGACTGAGGCACCGGCAGTGCGGAAGAACATCGTGGTGGACGTGCCGATCGAGCGTGCTTTCACCGTGTTTACCGACCGGTTCGGGGATTTCAAGCCGCCGGAGCACAACATGCTCGGGGCGCCGATCGCCGAGACGGTGTTCGAGCCGAGGGTCGGCGGGGGCATCGTGGACCGGGCATCGGATGGCAGCGAGTGCCGGTGGGCGCGGATCTTGGCCTTTGACCCGCCGGACCGGGTGGTGTTCAGCTGGGACATCAGCCCGCGGTGGACGATCGAGACCGATCCGGCGCAGACCAGCGAGGTCGAGGTGCGGTTCTACTCCGAGTCGCCGACCCGCACCCGGGTGGAGCTGGAGCACCGGCACCTTGACCGGCACGGGCCCGGGTGGGAAGCAGTCAGCGACGGCGTGGACGGAGACCAGGGCTGGCCGCTGTACCTGGACCGGTACGCCGCGCTGGTGAAGGAGGCTGGCTGACATGCCGCCGATCGTGACTAGTGCCGAGATCGGCCGCCCGGCGGCGGAGGTCTTTGCCTACGCCACCGACCCGGCCCGGTTCAGCGAATGGCAGCAGGGCGTGGTAGACGGGCACATGGACGGCCCGGCCGACGCGGTGGGCGGGAAGTGCCTGATGACCCGCCGCGTCGGCGGTGCTAACCGGACGTCAACGTCAGAGCTTGTGCAGGTTGATCCGCCCCGGTCCTGGCGCGTGGAAGGCGTGGACGGCCCGGTCCGGGCGGTTGTCGACGTCCTGGTCGAGCCCGTGGCTGATGCCCGCTCACGGCTGACCATTAGCGTCGATTTCACCGGGCATGGTATTGGCAAGATCTTGGTGCCGCTGATGGTCCGGCCCGAAGCGCGCAAGGAGATGCCCGCAAACATGGCCGCGCTCAAGCAGCGGATGGAAGCGAGCTGACCCGACGACGCGCACAATGGCGTGATGGCAGATCCGGCACAGGCAGCGGCGCTGTGGGATGCGGCCTACGCCCAGGGCGACGACACGCGAAGCTGGTTCGAGAACCGGCCGGGCATGTCCCTGCATGGACATCTCAGCGGCCATCCCGGATCTGGCCTCAGCCATAATCCTTGCCGTCAACCAGCTAAGCAGAGCAGGGCTGATAATGGCTACCCGCGAGGATCGCGTCCGCACTGGTGGAGGTAATCGCCGACCAGCTTGTATCCGGGTGGTGCCGGTGATAATCCGTGACGATGTCATACCCGATAGTGAATGCCGTCCAGTGGGGTATGCCGGGCCCGCCGAACATCCAGTCGTCATACAGCTTGGTGTGCTCGAGCAGCGGCTGGGCCTTATTCCACAGCGCACATTCCTGACTGCGCGATATAGCCCGATCCCACGGGTCTGGCGGTCCTGGGAACGCCGCTGTATCGAACGCAGAGGAGATGCCCTCGGAGACGATGTCCTCAAGCAGGGTAACCCCCAGGCCCGGCCCGGCAAGTGCCCGGACACTGTGGTTGACCTCATGGGAGAACGTGCGCGGCAGCCACAGCTTCATGATCGTGCTCAGGCTGGACTGCGGCGTCTGCCCGAACGCGATGGCGATTTTTCCGGTCCCGGGACTCGTCACACCGCTGGTTCCGGTCTGGGGAATGATGCCGGAGTTCATGTGAGAAACGGCGATGGCTGCCGGTGGCCCGGGCAGCAGCGCGTTGATGCGGGAGAGGGCCCGGGCAATGACCTGAGGCAAGTTCGCGCCATCAGCGCGGGCTTTTTCAAGTGCCTCCGTGCTGAGTGTGACGGTGAAGCGATTATGGACGAAGCTCTCGGTCACCGGCCCTGGCGTCGCATGCGCCGTCGCCGGATGAGCAGGCGGGCTCGGGCTGTTACTGCACGCTGCCGCCGCGAGCACCAAAACGGGCAGAGCTGCCCGTCGCGCATTCCGGTAAGTGCCCGGCCAGGCCATGAGGCGATGGTATTCGTTCCGAGCCGCCGACTTCGCCGACCTGTGCGTGGACACGGACGACTGAGCGGCAGCCGGCCATCGCGAACGAGCTGAGCAGGCAGGCAGCGGAGCAGCTGGGCCGGTCCAAGACGAAGCCATCGCACGCAACGGGCACGGCGGCGCCGGACGGCATTTGACGGTGTGCCTGATAATCGGCAAGACGCCTGCTGACCTGGGACTGAAGTTGAGCGCCCCGAGCGCGACTCGAACGCGCGACCTACTGCTTAGGAGGCACAGCGGCCCCAGCGCTGTGCACACCAGCAACATCCCACGTCGCCAGCGAGCGAAAGAGGCGAGATGGCGGGCACGTATCGCCACCTCCAGGCCCACTGTCGGCGGACGCACCTATGCTGGGCCTCAACGCCGATCCTCCGGGGAGGTGCGATGACTGCGCCGGACGCCAGGAAGCCTCAAGTCCTCGACCGTCCCGCCTGTACGCCGTCGGCTATCCGCGCGGTGCTGGCCGCCAACGCCGACCCGGAAGTGCTCCGCCGCTACGACGCTGACCTCGACGCCGCCTACGAGAAGGCCCGCGAGGACGGGGACCTCACGCCCCTGGTGCAGACGGTCCGCCGCTGGTGGTTCGAGGCCGACGCCTGGCGCGACCCCGAAGCACAGCGCGAGTTCCTCACCCGCATCGAGCACTACCAGCGCGAAGGCCCCCCGCCTCCAGAGCAGCGCATCAGCCGCGAAGAAATCCGCGCCCAGTACGGCGTCTAAACATGTACCGATGGGAACTGAACGAACCGGCCCAGCCAGAATTCGACGAGTTACGCCCTGAGATTCAGGCGGTACTTACAACTTTCATGGATGCGGTCGTGCTCGTTGATCCCGTGGAGTACCAGCGTCATGCAGGCGAGCGCGCCGAGCCGCCGGCCTTACTGCGCACGTTACATTTCGGCGCGCTTCACCAGGGCCTGGTGACTTTCTTGGTCTATCCGCCAGATGACCTCGTACTCGTCGTACGTATCCAGTGGCTGGGCGGGTGAGGGCAACGCCCCTTTCGGCCTGCCCGGGCACAAGCAGTGAGCGCGCCAGCGCTGTGCATGCGGCCGGGAGGACGTTTCCCCAGCTAGCGCCCCGAGCGCGACTCGAACGCGCGACCTACTGCTTAGGAGGCACACTGGCCCCAGCGCTGTACAGACCAGCGAACATGCACGTCACCAGCGAGCGAAACCGCTACAAGCAGTTGCTCCAGGAACGATCTTCAATCATGATCGGTGATCGCGGTCGGCCTGCCCGCCGCGCGGGCGGGGCAAGCACGGCCTATGCGGAACAGACTCCCTGGCGCATCAGTGAACTCGATCAACACGCTCTACGACGATTAAGTCATTGTCGATGACGTATATGACCCTGTATCGGCCGACGTGCAAGCGGTGATAATCGCCTCGGCGAAAAGCATCCGGTGGGTAGGGATCTAAGACTAGTGCCGCTATTGCAGCGCCGATCGCACGCATTCCATCCTGATCTGCCATATAGCGCCGCGCGGAAGCCCGTGCCGCGGGAGACCACTCAATCCTCATTGGTCGCCGAGCAGTTCGGCCATCGCCTCCTCGTGGGAGACTGCGCCTGGCCTGCCGGCGGCTACCCACTCCCGATGTGCCGCCAGCGTTGTCTCGATCTCGGCCTGCTCAAGGAGGTCCGCTGGGGCATGCCGCTGCACGGCCTCAAGCCGCCGCAGGTCCGCGAGCGGGACGATCGCGGCGGCTTCGCCGCCCAGATGAATGACCTCGTAGGGGCCCGGGTCACTCGCCGCCGATGCAGTCATGGCACCACGGTACCGAGATCGTCCGACATTCACACCCAGCCACCCACACCGCTGAGCAGTGGCTCCCGAGCGCTGTGCAAACAAGCCGCGAGGCATAGTCCCAGCTAGCGCCCCGAGCGCGACTCGAACGCGCGACCTACTGCTTAGGAGGCAGTTGCTCTATCCGCTGAGCTATCGGGGCAGAACCGCTGGCCCGACTGACACCAGGCCCCGGGCCGCCTCTAGCCTAGCCGCTGCGCCCGGCCGGGCCGGTCACTGTGGCCTGGCCGGTCAGTTGGTATGGCCCAGCCGGGCCGGTGAGTGTGGCTGTGCAGCCAGGTACTGCCGGCCGCGGACGAGGGCCCAGCCGCCGTAGGGTGGATGGCACACCTGACAGCGATGCACGCGACCGAGGAGCACACGCGGTGCAGGTACGAGACGTCATGACCCAGGCAACCGTGACGGAGACAGCATCGGACACGCTCCAGGCCGCGGCGGAGCGGATGTGGCGGCAGCAGACCGGGTCACTGCTGATCTGCGAGCAAGGCCGGATCGCCGGGATTATCACCGAACGCGACCTGCTGCGGGCCGTGGCGCTCGGCGCTGATCCGGCGACCAGCACGGTGGATGAGGCGATGACCACGGAGGTGTTCACCGTGCCGCCGGGCATGCCGCTGCACGAGGCGGCACGGGAAATGGCGGCACGCTGGATCCGGCACCTGCCGGTGGTCCAGGACGAGGAGCTGCTCGGCGTGGTCAGCATGCGCGACATCACCGGGATCTTCGCGGCGCTGAGCCCAGCCGAGGTGAGCGTGCAGCACGAGTTCGACCAGCTGGTCCGGGAGCGCCGGCTGGCCCGGATCGAGCACGGCGACCTCGACTGACCGGCCGGACGGGCCCGCCGCCCTGGGCGGCCGCAACCCTCCGCAAAACCGCAACCGCTCCGCAAAGCCACGACCGCTCCGCAAAGCCGCGACCGCCCCGGTGGGCGCGGCCGCCCGCAAGGCCGCAACCGCCCCTCAGGGGAGGGTGATGGGGAGCTTGATGCCGTCCAGCGCGTGGGGGCAGGGGCAGTCGCGGTCGGGGGGCAGCGCCTTGATGACATCCATGACCAGCTCGCGGACGCGGGTCACGTTCCCGGCGAACACGCGGAACACTTCTTCCTGGGTGACCCCTTCGCCTTCTCCCACGCCGGCGTCGGTGTCGGTGACCAGCGCGATCGCGGTGTAGCAGAGGGCCAGTTCCCGGGCCAGCACGGCCTCGGGGTGCCCGGTCATCCCGACCAGCGTCCAGCCCTGCGCCGCGTACCAGCGCGATTCGGCGCGGGTGGAGAACCGCGGCCCCTCGATGACCACCAGGGTCCCGGACTCGGCCAGGTCCCATCGTGCGGCCCGGGCCGCGGCGATGGACTGAGCCCGGCCCACCGGGCAGTACGGGTCGGCGAACGGGATGTGCACGGCGCCGCCCGCGTCGTAGTACGTCTGGTTCCGGCTGGTGGTCCGGTCCACCAGCTGGTCCGGGATGGCCAGCAGGCCCGGGCCGTAGTCCGGGGTCAGCGACCCCACCGCGGTCGGCGCCAGGATCTGCCGGACACCCAGGCTGCGGAGTGCCCACAGGTTGGCGCGGTAGGGGATCCGGTGCGGCGGGAACTGGTGGTCGCGGCCGTGCCGCGGCACGAACGCCACCTTCCGGCCGGCCACGTCACCAGTGACGATGGGATCGCTGGGCCGGCCGAAGGGGGTGTCGAGCACAATCTCGTCGGCGCCGGTGAGGAACTCGTAGAACCCGGATCCGCCGATAACGCCGATTTCTGCGCTAGGTGTCACGCCGTTAGGCTAGCCAGCCGCCGAGGCGGCGGGCGCCGGGACTCAGGAAGAGGAGGTAGCCGCCGTCGAGGTGGAGCTCTTGCTCTCCTTCTTGCTCCCGGACGAGCTGCCGGCCGAATCCGAAGACCCCGACGACGAGGACCCCGACGACGAGGACCCGGACGATGAGGACCCGGACGAGCCCGCGGAAGAAGCGCCGCCACCAGCCGAACCAGCGTTGGACCCGTTGGTCCCGGCCGGCTCCTTGTCCTTCTTGGGCTGGTCCCCGGACGCGCCCTTGCGGCTGTCGGTGCGGTAGAAGCCGGAGCCCTTGAACACGATGCCGACGGGCGAGAAGACCTTGCGCAGCTTGCCACCGCAGTGCGGGCAGACGGTCAGCGGATCGTCGCTGAACTTCTGCACCGCCTCCACCGGCTCCCCGCAATCGGTGCAGGTGTACTGGTAGGTCGGCACGGTCCCTCCTTGACTGGCCGGGGTGTTCTAGCACTCCCCGTCCATGACTGCTAAATGGTAGCAACTCCCAGAGGCAGCCTGGTCATTCCCGCACGCGGCCGGACAACCAGCCGAACGCGCTGGTCATGCGACCAGGCTGGCACCTTCGCGAGCAACTCCTGGTCATATATCGGCGCAACGGTCGGTACCTGGTCACCGACCCGGGTCAGCGCCCGGTCGTACGCGCCACCGCCGCGGCCGAGCCGCAGCCCGGAATGATCCACCGCCAGCGCGGGGACCAGCACCAGATCGGCGCTCGCGATCGCGGCGGTCCCCCGGGGTGGCTCGGCCGGCTCGGTCAGCCCGCGCGGACCGGGCCGCAGCGACTCCGGGCCTTCGTACGACGCCCAGTCCAGGTCGCCGTCCGGCTGCAGCACTGGTAGCAGCACATAGCTGCCCCGCTTCCACAGCGCGTAGACCAGCCCGTGGGTGTCCGGCTCGCCGCCGATCGAGTAATAGGCCGCCACCGTGCCCGCCATCTGGGTCTCCGGCATGGACAGCACGGCGTCGCGGATGGCCCGCCCCGCCGCGGCCCGCTGGGCCGGGCGCAGCCGCCGGCGGGCCGCCAGCAGCCGCCGTCGCAGCGCGGCTTTATCCTGGTCAACGGTGGACCGGTCCGGACCGGTCGCGGGCCCGTTGCGAGGTTGCTGTGGGATCACCAGAAATCGCCTCCGACCTACCCCGCTGGACGTTTGACCCGCGGCGGGCGGGCTAGGGTACGAGGATGCCTGACAAAGCCCCTGTTACCAAGGCAGTCGTGCCAGCGGCGGGCCTGGGGACGCGGTTCCTCCCGGCGACCAAGGCGACGCCCAAGGAAATGCTGCCGGTGGTGGACAAGCCCGCGATCCAGTACGTCGTGGAGGAGGCGGTCGACGCCGGCCTGGACGACGTGCTGCTGATCACCGGCCGGAGCAAGCGGTCGATCGAGGATCACTTCGACCGCAACTACGAACTCGAAGAGGCCCTGACCGCTAAGGGCGATACCGAGGGCCTCGCGCTGATTCGCGAATCGTACGAACTCGCCACCGTGCACTACGTGCGGCAGGGGGACCCCAAGGGACTCGGCCACGCCGTGCTGTGCGCGGCCAAGCACGTCGGGAACGAGCCGTTCGCCGTGCTGCTCGGCGACGACTTCATCCACCCCGAGGACGGCCTGCTGCAGCGCATGCTCGACGTGCAGGAGCGCCATGGCGGGACGGTCGTCGCGCTGATGGAGGTCGAGTACGACCAGGTGTCCAGCTACGGCGTGGTGGCGGTCGAGGAAACCGGCGAGGACGACGTCGTCCGGGTCACCGACCTGGTGGAGAAGCCGGCCCCGCAGGACGCGCCCAGCAACTGGATCATCATCGGCCGGTACGTCTGTGACCCGTCGGTGTTCGGCGTGCTGGCCGAGACGCCGCCGGGCCGGGGCGGCGAGATCCAGCTGACCGACGCGCTGAAGGTGCTCGCCCAGCGCGACGGCGCCGACGGCGGTGGCGTGCACGGCGTGCTGTTCCGTGGCCGCCGCTACGACACCGGCAACAAGCTGGACTACCTGCGCACGCTGGTGCAGTTCGCCTGTGAGCGTCCGGACGTGGCCGGCGACTTCGTGCCCTGGCTGCGCAAGTACCTCGATAACGTGCAATGACCCACCCCGAGCCGCCCGGGGCCCCCGGGCCGGAGCTGGTGCCGGTCGAGAAGCACCAGCTCGACACGCTGGCCCCGATCGGCGCGCTCGATCCGCTGTGGCTGCCGCTGAACGAGGCCGAGGGCGGTGTGCTGGCGCAGGACGTGCTGGCCGACACCCCGCTCCCCCCGTTCGACAACTCGGCCATGGACGGGTACGCGGTCCGCGCGGTCGACCTGGCCGGGGCGAGCCCCGAGGCGCCGGTGACGCTGCCGGTGCGCGGTGAGATCGCGGCCGGGGACACCGGGTCCTACCGGGTGGAGCCGGGCTCCTGCCTGCGGATCATGACCGGCGCGCTGATGCCCGCGGGCGCCGACGCGGTGGTCCCGGTCGAGCAGACGGACGGCGGCCGCACCGTCGCGGCGTTCAGCCGCGCCGTGTCCCCGGGAGAAGCGCTGCGCCGTCAAGGTGATGACGTGCCGGCCGGAGCGAGGCTGCTTGAGTCAGGCACCCCGGTCGGGCCCGTTCAGCTGGCTCTGCTCGCGGGTTCAGGTCATGCCACGGCGCTGGTGCGGCCACGTCCGCGGGTCGCCGTCGTGTCCACTGGAAACGAGCTGGCCGAGCCCGGAACGCCGCTGGTGCCGGGGCAGATCTGGGAGTCGAACAGCTACCTGCTGGCCGCGGCCGCGCGCCAGGCCGGGGCGGTCGCCACGCGGTACCGGCTGCCCGACGACCCAGATGCCGTGCTGGCCCAGCTGGAGGAGCTGCTGCCCGAGGCCGACCTGCTGATCACCAGCGGCGGCGTGAGCATGGGCGGTGAGCACGACGTGGTCAAGGCCGCGCTGTCCACGCTGGGCACGGTCACGTTCCGCAAGGTGGCGATGCAGCCGGGGATGCCGCAGGGCTTCGGCGTGCTGGGGCGCCAGCAGCGGCCGCTGTTCACCCTGCCCGGCAACCCGGTCAGCGCGTATGTGTCCTTCCTGCTGTTCGTACGGCCCGCGCTCGCGGCCCTCCGGGACCTGCCCGCGCTGGGCCAGCGCGTGCTGGCCGCCGCGCTCACGGCTGATGTGCGCTCGCCGCACGGCCGCCGGTCATACCTGCGGGGGGTACTGGATGACGCCCAGCAGACCGTGGCCCCGGTGTCCGGCCAGTCATCCCACCAGCTGGGCGCGCTGGCCCAGGCCAACGCCTTGATCATCGTGCCGGAGCCGGTCACCCGGATCGAGGCGGGCCAGTCGGTGGACGTCATGGTGCTGCCGTGACCGAGCCGGGGGCGGGCGCCGCCGGGCTGACCCATGTGGACGAGGCCGGGCGGGCCCGGATGGTGGATGTGTCCGGCAAGGACGTGACCACGCGGGAGGCCCGGGCGGCCGGCCGGGTGCTGCTGTCTCCGGAGGCGGTGGCCGCGCTGCGGGCGGGCGCCGTGCCCAAGGGGGACGCGCTCGCCGTAGCCCGGATCGCGGGCATCATGGGCGCGAAGAAGACCCCGGACCTGGTGCCGTTGTGTCACCCGATCGCGCTGCACTCGGTCAAAGTCGATCTTGAGGTGACCGATGACGGGGTGACGATCTCGGCGGTGACCCGCACCGCAGACCGGACGGGAGTGGAGATGGAGGCGCTGACGTCGGTCACCGTGGCCGGGCTGGCCCTGATCGACATGATCAAGGCGGTGGACCCGGCCGCGGTGCTCAGCGATGTGCGGGTGGAGGAGAAGACGGGCGGCAAGACCGGCTCGTGGCGGCGGCCATGACCGGCACCAGTCATGATGCTGGTCCCGGTGCCGCTCCTGATGCTGGTCCTGGTGCCAGCCCTGATGCCGGGGCCGGGGACGCGCCGCCGATCCGGGCGCTGGCGATCACCGTGTCCAACCGGGCCGCGGCGGGCGTGTACCCGGACCGGTCGGGGCCGCTGCTGGCCGACCTGCTCGCCGCGGCGGGGTGCGCGGTGGACGGACCGGTGGTGGTGCCGGACGGCGAGCCGGTGGAAACGGCGCTCCGGGACGCGGTCGCCGCCGGGTATCAGGTGGTGGTGACCACCGGGGGCACCGGGCTCACTCCAGGTGATCAAACCCCGGAAATGACCCGGCGGGTCATCGACCGGGAGATTCCCGGCATAGCCGAATCTATCCGGGCGGCGGGCGTGGCCGCCGGGGTCGCTTCAGCCATGCTGTCCCGCGGGCTGGCCGGGCTGGCCGGCCAGGCGCTCATCGTCAACCTGCCCGGGTCGGCGGGGGGCGTGGAGGATGGCATGCGGGTGCTGGCCGGCGTCCTGGCCCACGCGGCTGACCAGGCAAAAGGTGGAGATCACCGTCGCTCAGGGTGACCGTCAGCGCGACCCGGGCGGCCGGCCACCGGGCTCGGCTGCCCGCTACGGCCAGTTCCGGCAGGTCCGGCATTCCGCCGAATGAGATGGCGGAGCGTAATTCATCCGGTGACTGCGTAGCGTCCTGCTCGCGATCGGGGGAATGATGGGCCTCGTGGGACGGATGCGCGGCTGGCCAGTCACGATCACCGAACCAGCCCTGCTGGAGGAGCCGATCGGGCTGCGGCCGGTGCGGGCCCGGGACGCCGGGATCTGGCGGGACGCCCGGGTACGCAACGCGGACTGGCTGCGCCCGTGGGAACCTACCAACCCGGAGACGCCGCTGTTCCGCTCCACGATCAGCCCTTATCTGTCCATGGCGCGGATCATGCGCCGCGAAGCGCGGCAGGGCCTGGCGCTGCCCTGGGTCATCACGTATGGCGGGCAGTTCGCGGGCCAGCTGACCGTGGGCAGCATCGTCTGGGGTTCGGCCCGGTCGGCACAGGTCGGGTACTGGATCGACCAGGCCTACGCCGGGCGCAACGTCACCCCGACGGCGCTGGCCATGGCCGTGGATCACTGCTTCTTCGTGGTCGGCCTGCACCGGGTCGAAGCCAGCATCCGGCCGGAGAACCAGGCCAGCCGCCGGGTGGTGGAGAAGCTGGGCTTCCGCGACGAGGGCCTGCGGCGCCGGTACCTGCACATCGACGGGGCGTGGCGGGACCACCTGTGCTACGCGCTGACGATGGAGGATGTCACCGGTGGCCTGCTGCCGCGCTGGCGCAACGCGCTGTCCGCGCTGCGGGCCGGTGACTCGGGGCCGCGGCGCCCGGGGATCGCCGGGTCTGGCAGCGCAGGGGCGGCCGGCACGGGGCGCCCAGGGCCGTTGTAGCCCAGCCGGAAGCCCAGCCGCCGCCGGCGATCTTGCGACACACCGGGGCTAATGCTGTTCATCGCCAGCCCCGCCCCCTACGGTGCGTGACGTGAGCATCCCTGCCACGAGGTCGTCCGTGCCTGCGACCAGGCACCGGACCAGCCTGCGGTGGCGGGCTCACCAGGCGGCCCCCGGGGCGGCCCGGTGAGCAGCGCGATCCTGTACTTCGCCATCGTCGCCATCTGGGCGGGGGTGCTCATGCCCAAGTGGCTGCGCCCGTCCCGGTCGCACCGGCACCGGACCGGCGGCGACCAGCCCGCCGAGACCCTCGCGGAGTTCGCGCAGCCCGCCCCGGACTCGATGCTGAACGAGCGAAAGCCGGCCCGCGCCGGCCAGTCCCGGGATGACCGGTCGCGCGAGACTGGGCACGAGAAGCCAGCTGACCACCGGGCCGATGGCCCGGCCGAGCGCCCGGCCGAATGGTCGCCCGAGGAAGCGGCCGAGCGGCGGGCCAATGTGCTCCGGGCCCGGCGCCGCATGCTGGGCACGCTGATCGTGCTCACCGTGGGCGCAGTTGCCATCGCCGCCACGCACGTCGCCGTCTGGTGGGTCATCATCCCGCCGGGTGTGCTGCTGGGCGGGTTCCTGCTGCTGCTGCGCGAGGCAGCCCGCAGCGACGCACAGCGGGCCCGCAGGAAGGCCGGGCCCGCCGGTCGGCGGCGGCGCACGGAGCGGGAGACCGAGGCTGGGCCGGCCGCGCCCGCCGTGCGCAGCCCGGTCCGGGCCGAGGCTGTCGTCGAGGTGGTGGAGACCGAGTTCACCGCGGAGATCATCGACATCTCGGCCCGGGTCACCGACCAGCTCTACGACCAGTACACCGACGCGGCCGAGCGCGCCGTCGGCGACTGATCACCCGCTCGCCGGCCGCCGGGTTTCATGATCGTGGTCAATCTGGGCGGCCAGGCGACCAATACTGGCCACGATCATGAACGTGCCCGGTGAAGCCCGCCCGGGACGGCTGATCGCGCGAGCAGGCCCGAGTGTTTGCTACGCTGACAGCCGTTCCAGGGGCTGTAGCGCAGTCCGGTAGCGCACCTCGTTCGCATCGAGGGGGTCAGGGGTTCAAATCCCCTCAGCTCCACCTCTGGGATCTGGTCTCTGACCAGGTCAGAAGCTCTTTCCTTAGGCTTCAGCCTACTT
>Ga0335078_10003688_pt1 | contig 22759 bp, 21 predicted proteins | sample Lox_Sample_32_FD_206711 | JGI IMG/M metagenome (GOLD analysis project Ga0335078, IMG submission 206711) | Soil microbial communities from Loxahatchee National Wildlife Refuge, Florida, United States - Lox_Sample_3.2 | ecosystem: Environmental > Terrestrial > Soil > Wetlands | place: USA... | reverse complement strand
CAGGCGATTCGTGAGAACACTATTGTGATGGTGGATGACGGTTGCCGCGTCGAAGGCTACACCTCGGACATCACGCGAACATTCGTGCTGGGCAAGGCAACCGACAAAATGAAAAAAGTCTTCGATATCGTGCACCGCGCCCAAAGCGAAGCGTTGAAAACAGCGCGCCCCGGTGTGCAATGCCAGGCAGTCGACGCTGCCGCCCGCAAGGTAATCACCGATGCCGGGTTTGGCCCGGATTACAAATACTTCGGGCATCGACTCGGACACGGCATGGGTATGGATGGCCACGAGTGGCCGTACCTGGTGCGCGGCAACACCACCATGCTCGCCGCCAACATGACGTTCAGTGACGAGCCGGGAATCTACATTCGTGGCGAATTCGGTGTGCGCCTGGAAGATGACATGCACATTACCGAGAATGGCGCCGAGCTTTTCACGCCACAAAGCCCGTCGCTGGAAGATCCCTTCGGCAAGGCCTAGCCGCGAAACGTCAGATTTTGGGGCCGCCTAGACGTGCGCGGCGGAAAGTTCGTGAATCTGTTGCTTGATCGCGAGCGACAGACGCCGGACGCCTTCCCGAATTTGCTCCGGCTGCCCGTAGGAGAAGTTCAAGCGCATGTGGCGCAGCCCTTCGGCGGCAAAGCCGTTTCCGGCGTAGAAACAATCTCCCGGCACAAACGCCACGTTTTCCTTCAGAGCGGTCTGGAACAACTTGTTGCAATCCATGCCCTCGGGCAGCGTGAGCCACAAGAAAAGACCGCCCTGCGGATGCGTCCAAGTAACATCGGCCGGGGCGTACTTCTTCAAAGCCTCCAGCATCACGTCGCGGCGCTCGCGGTACACCTTTCGAATCAGCTTGACGTGCTCATCAAGGAAATTGTCTTTCGCTACTTCGTACGCGACGACTTGCGCGAATGTGGAGGTGTGCAGGTCCGCGCCCTGCTTGAGTTGCACCAGCTTCGTAATCACATCGGCAGGCGCAACGATCCAACCCAGGCGAAGTCCGGGCGCCAACGTTTTCGAGAACGTGCTCAGATAAATCACATTGCCGATGGAATAACCGTCGTCCTGCCGCAGGTTCTCGCGATCAATCACGACGAGCGGGGGCAAGTGTTCCCCTTCGTACCGAAGCTGACCGTAAGGATCGTCCTCGATGATCGGAATGCCGTATTTGTCCGCGAGCAGAACAAGCTGGTGACGCCGCCCCTCCGATAATGTAGTGCCGCCCGGATTCTGGAAATTCGGGAGCACATACATGAATTTGGGGCCGGTGCGTAGTGGAGCTTCGAGCAGCTCTGTGTTCAGGCCGTCATTATCACTTTCTACGCTCACGTACTCAGCCCCGTACACGTTGAAGGCCTGCAGCGCTCCGAGGTAGGTGGGCGCTTCCACAAGCACGCGGTCTCCGGGATTGATCAGCAACTTCCCAATCAAGTCCAGTGCCTGTTGCGACCCCGAGGTGATCAGGACGTTCTCAGCTTTCGCCTTGATTCCGTACCGCGCTATGTGCCTGGCAATCATCTCGCGCAACGGCTCATAGCCTTCGCTCGCTCCATATTGGAGAGCCTGATGACCGTCAATCTGGAGTACCTTCTGGCAGGCTTCCTGAAAGCGAGAAATCGGAAAGACATCCGGGGCGGGCAAGCCGCCGGCGAAGGAAATCACCTCTGGTTTTTGTGTAATTTTCAGTAACTCACGAATCGCAGAGCTCTTTAGAGTTTTGGTGCGCAGGGCGTAACGGGATTTCCAGGCGGTCGACACGGGCAGCCTCCTTCACCGTTTCCGAATTTATCGATTGCTTCAAGATTCCGCAGTGACGCCCGGCACCTCCTTCATGACTAAAATCACGTCACCGATGTGACTCACTCAAATGGACTTACGTGAACTGCCGGCAGTCCGGCCAATTCTAGATTCGAGAACAAACAACCCAAGCTATCATGCCCCCATCTAAACGCAGCCAATCTGTTTGTTGCCGGACAGATACAGGTTGTTCTTCCGCAGGCGCGCCATTCGTCTTCGAGGTGAACAATGCAGGTTTCGACGCGGGCATGGGAGCTTGCCCGCAGGTCGTTGTCAACGCCAAATCTTTGGCCAGTGCGGAAAGCTGGCGTGATCAGTACTCAATCTATGGTTGATTTCCGCTCTCTTCCATCCTTCCTGGTTATCGGTCCTCCACGAACCGGCAGTAGCTGGCTGCACGAAGTATTGCGGCATCACACTCTTCTTCCCACTTCAGCGAAAGAAACGCGCTTTTTTGATACCCACTTTCATCGCGGCACGGCCTGGTACAGGGGACATTTCGGTCCCGCGAACAGCCATCCCTGCATGGGCGAAGTCGGCCCAACCTATTTCGCCTCGCCGGAAGCTCGCGAGCGAATTGCCAGGACGCTGCCCAACGTAAAAGTGATTTGCACGTTCCGCAATCCAGTCGACCGAGTTCTCTCTCTTTACCGGGTGAAGCGTGCCTATGGCTTGATTCCGTGGAATTTCGAACAGGCCTTGGTTCGAGATCCGGAGTTGATGGAATCCAGCAAGTACGCCACCAACCTCAAAGCCTGGCAGAGTACGTTAGGACCCAGCCAGGTGTTGGCAACGGTGTACGAAGATCTACGTGATCAACCCCAGCAGTACATGGACACTCTCGCCGACTTCATCGGCGTCCCACGTTTTGAACTTCACCCATCGCAAGCCGGTCATGTCCATGCCTCCGAGAGCATGACCCTGCCGCGCAGCTATTACCGCACCCGCAGCGCTACCTTAATGGCGGACTGGTTCAAGGCACGGCACCTGGGAAAGGTTGTGACGGCGGTGAAAAAGTCGCCGGTGATCAAGATGTTTCTCGGTGGCGGCGCCGCTTTTGGAGAATTGTCCCGAGAGGTAGCCCAGGGGCTGTATCTGCTGTTTCAGCCCGAGATTGAAGAGCTCGAGGTGCTTCTCAACCGCGACTTTTCGGCATGGAAACCAGCAGTCGCCGAGCTTAGCGTGGAAGCGGGCGCCTGATCGATTTAGTGATTGTGAGCCGCGAAGCCGGGACGCACTCGAACAAAGATGTGGAACGAGACTGGGAATGTTCCATAAAAAGCATCGAGTGCTTCCGGTTTTGAATACACCGTCACATCCCCACCTAAACCTACCTGCCAGGCATGATCGTGCAGCCAATCGTGCACGCCTCCGAAAGTGTATGCAGCGACGCGAGATGGGATCACCGGAGATGTGTCGGGAAACAGCTCGTCTTTGTCGACGAGTTCTAACCGCCCATAGGCATAATTTCGCGAGCGAAAATTCAACGTGGACTCGAGCAAGTAACTGTTCAGCGGGAAGCTCTCGAACTCCTTCTGAACTCGCCCCCAGATCAATGAAGTAGCCCAGTATCCCTGCCCAAATTTGCCGTCTGAAAATTGCCGGCTGTATTCGATGGATGCGGTCTGACGCTGCTGATTTCCGGGCTCCAAGGCCTCCGGATGATCAAGATGCCCGTAGCTGTATTGCGCAGTCCAGTTGCGCGAAGGCGCGATCGTTCCCCGCACAGACCAGGAAACGAGCGGCGCGAATTGCATGCTCCAACGCTCTTCGTTCGGCTCGTGCCCATTGAATGCTGAACCTTCCAGCTTGAAATGGCTGACGATGAAACCGGTGGTTACCACCCCAAAGCTGGTGTGTGTCGAATCCTGCAAATGGTGTCCGAGTGGCGCGGCCGGATTTTCCGATGCGGATTGGCGGTGAAGATAAGTCACCGGTCCCAGTGCAGGCTCCGCGGCTGGCCCTCCATAAAGCAACCATGAGACTTTTTCGCTGATCGGCACCGTATAGGCCGCAGCCAGCTCCGCAAAAACGTTGTGCGGATGCTGGTGATCCAGCAGTGGGTGCCCATGATACGTCTCGCCGGTTTGAAACAGCTCTGGGAATCCTGGGTGAGGCGAAGTCAAGGATTCTGCCGAGAACATCTGCCGCAGCAAAAGCGTTCCGCGCCCGAGCCGATGTTGCTCCATGGTCATGATGTAATTGACCGACTCCGCTTTGCCTTCTCCGCGCGGGCCTCCCTGCTGGTTGTACGTCGCGAACACGGTACCGTGCAGCATCAACTGCCAGCCGCCTTTGGAAATCATCCACATGGGTTCCTGTACCGACGCGGGCTGCCACGCCGTACCGGAAGATACATGGAACGATGGCAGATAGGAGAGCTCAGCGTTCGTCATGTTCATGTCTGGCATCGCACTTTGCGATTGCGTGCTGCCGCTTTGCTGGGCGAACAGAGGAACAGTGAGCAGAATCACGAAATGAAGAAAGACAACTTTCAAGATGAAGATCTCGCATTCGTAAACGGAATTGTGGTGTCGACAAGACTTCGACTTAGGTCAGAAGGCGAACGGATTTAAATACGAAGAAGCGGATGGTTGGCGGGCCCAGTGTCTGGAGCGAAGACAAATCGAGAGCTGCCAAGAAATGTGGCTGCTGGATAAATTACAGTCGCGGATTCGACGGTCGCAAGATTCCTAACAGGCGCAGGCGGCAAAACCGTCGCCTGAACAATCGCCGGGCTATGTCCGATCTGACAACAGACGTGATCGGAGGGAACCGGAACGGATGGCTCTTCCTCATGGCAGGCCGCCGGATGATCCGCCACCGAGAATGCAAAGCCCAAAGCCGGCATCGGGGATGACACTAATGCAAACAGCAACAACAGCGGAGCTAGTCGCGATCCGGATTTCGAGAATCGGGCCGCCATTTTAAGATCCAGTAATTTTCAGACGAAGTTCTTCGGGAAGGCGGTCGCGAATTTCTGGCGGTAAGCGATCGTGCACATGGCGGGCGCCAATGATGGCTGCGTCCACCATCACCGTCGGCGCCGGCGTAGCGACTGCGACCACCAACCAGATCAAGGCGGACAACGCAAATCCCGCCAGCGCAGCAATCTCCAACCAGAACGCGTTTCGCGGCCCAAAATGCCGGATCACACCGAAGGCCAACAAGAAAATTGCTGCCGAAACCGAGGCCAGCACGATGAGCGAGATATCGATGGTGCGGTGCAGTCGCTGGCGCGAGCGGCAGTGCTCGCAGTGACGGAAGTGATCCTCGTAGTCCCCTCGCATTTCTGCTGCGAGGCCGGAGATGTCGTAGCGCCAGCCTGCCAGAATCTTCCCTACGACGGGATCAACGCACTCACTCATACTTGATACTGATCAACTCACAACCGGATTGGTTGCATAGATTCTGTTTGCTTTGCCAGCAAAACGCGATTTTGCAGCAAAGTCCGGCGGTGTCCCAGGGCCTTTTCCGCCGCCCGGAGCGCGATTTCCGGGTGATTATTCTGTTCCGACAGATGCGCCAACACGATAAAAGCTGCGTGTCCATCATAGTCTCCCGTGAAGAATTCCGCGAGTTTATCGTTCGACAGATGGCCCACCCGGCTCATAACCCGTTGTTTCACCGACCACGGATACGGGCCGCCGCGCAGCATTTCCAGGTCGTGATTCGACTCCATCACCAGCACATCGCAACACCGCAGGTTGTCGCAAACGCTGGCCGGCATGTAGCCGAGATCGGTGACGAAGCCGACTTTCACGCCTTCCGATCGAAAGGTGAATCCCACCGGATCCGCAGCGTCATGCGGAATCGTGAACGGCCGAACTTCAATATCGCCGATTTGAAAACTGTGTCCGGAAGAGAAGAATTCGATCTGCTGGGTGTCGGGCGGTTCGCCCGTCGCGTCGCGCACGCTGCGTGCCCAGGCATGATGGGTCGCGCCTGTCATGAATAGCGGCACGTTGAGTTTTCGCGCTAAAACCAGAAGACCGTAAACATGGTCAGCATGCTCGTGGGTAACGACGACTGCAGAGAGGGAGTGAGGATCGCCACCGATCGCTTTGATCCGCTTGAAGGTCTCGCGGCAGGAGATTCCCGCATCGACCAGAATCCGGGTCGATGAGCTTTCTACGATGGCACTATTTCCTCGGCTGCCACTGGCCAGCACCGAGACAGAAACTCCCATGCGCGAAGCATACTCGCTGCGATTGTGGAAAGGGAGTAATTTTCTGGTTAAGCCGATACTTTTGGGTGAGCAGGAGTCGGTAGTTAGGGTTTGGGGGTCAGCGGCAAAGCGGGCGGGCTTTAGATTGACCTGCGCCAGGAATCGCTGACTCCTGACTACTTTCTGCTGGCTCCTATTTTCCTAACAACTCCTTCATCCCACTTCTCAAGAATGACCCGCCGTACGCGCCGGCGATTCCAGTGAGAAAGCCGAGGCAGGACTCATAAATCTGCGCCGCATACGGCTTTTCTGAGAGAAAGACATACGCCAGCAACTGAACAATGGGGACAAATACTCCGACGGTTATGATCCACCGCCATGGCCGTTGTGGGCGCAGCGCACCCAAAAGCAGCGTGGACGCCAGCACGAACAAAGCTGTCAGAAGCAAGTCACCGACCTTTACATCCAGGATGCCAGCCGCAATCCCGAGCAATGCACCCAAGATGTAAATCGAAGCGTCACGGGATTGGTTTGAGTCCGGCATGGAATTTCGCGAACCTATTGGCCGCACTCCAAAGCCATCTCGTAGAGCCTGTTCACGGTTCTCCAGTTTCGGGTGGTAGCGCGAACCTCAAGCGCTTTTTCGAGAGCGGCGTTCGATAGCTTGCTCGTGCCGTAGCCTTCGGGGCAATGCAAGTAGATTTCGCAGCCGCAACTCGAAAAGCGGTCGGGCTCGGCGCGCCAGCCCTTGACCTTGTTCAGTCCCGATTCACCTGGAGGTGCCGACAAGAATGTCACGTGCAGTCCCGTCAGGTCGATTCCCCGCTCTTTCACAAATGGATTGTTTTCGATCGCCCTCTTCAGCTCTGCAGCGGTTTTCGTCAGCACAGAAACCTTCAGCCCGAATTCGGCGAGAATTTTACCTTCGATTTTCTTCGATAGCGTCGTTGGCGCCGCCTTGTTCGCCTTGAAAACCACATTTCCGCTCTGGATGTACGTCTTGACCTGATTGAATCCGAGCGTTTCGAAGGCGACCGCCAGTTCGGCCATCTTGATCGGATTGCGCCCGCCGAGATTAATCCCACGGAGCAAAGCAACGTAGACCGGCATACTCAGTACTTGTAAAAACCTCTCCCGCTCTTTCGCCCCAGCCATCCCGCATCGACCATCTTGATCAGCAGCGGACAAGGCCGATATTTCGGATCGCCCAGACCATCGAGCAACACGCGCATGATATCGAGGCAAACATCGAGGCCGATGAAATCCGCCAACGTCAGGGGGCCCATCGGATGTGCCATGCCGAGTTTGAATACTTCGTCGACCGCCTCCGGCGTTGCCACTCCTTCCATCACCGCATACATGGCTTCGTTCAGGAGAGGCATGAGCACGCGATTCGACACGAATCCCGGAGCATCGTTCACTTCCACCGGAGTTTTTTCGAGCTTCGTCGAGAGATCTCTCACGGCTTCGAAGGTCTCATTCGATGTCGCCAGCCCACGGATCACCTCCACCAGTTTCATCACCGGAACTGGATTGAAGAAGTGCATCCCGATGACTTTTTCCGGCCGCTTGGTGAGTGCCGCAAGCTTTGTTATGGAAATTGACGATGTATTCGAGGCTAGGATTACCTCCGGCCGGCAAGTTTTATCAAGCTCGCGAAACAGCTCAGACTTGATCTCAAACTTCTCGGTTGCGGCCTCGATCACAAAATCACAACCAGCAAGCTTCGCCCGGCTGGTGGTCGGCTCAATTCGGCCCAACGCTGCGGATTTGTCCTCCGCGCTGGTCTTGCCCTTAGCTACTTCTCGATCAAGATTCTTGGTGATCGTTTCCAAACCACGATCGAGGAAACGCTGTTCGACATCGCAGAGCAGCACGCGATATCCGTTTCGCGCGAAAACGTGAGCGATTCCATTCCCCATCGTCCCCGCGCCCAACACTCCAACCAGTGAAATTCCCATGAACGTTCTCCATCGAGAAAACTTCAAAGGATATCACTCGGGACAGGAGTCAGTCGGAAGGAGTCGGGAGACAGGTAGGAGTCGAGGTCAGCAGGTAGGAGTCGGTACTCAGCAGCCTGGGATCGCAGTCGCTGATGACTGACTCCTGTCTTTCTCCTACTCTCGATTCAGACTTTCGTCGATCACCACTTTGCCGTTCTTTTCAACGGTGACCACTTTCTCGAGAGTTTGGAAGCCCGCCATGCTGATGTCGATCACGTAGTTGCCGGGGTTAAGATAGAACTCAACCGGCGAGGCCTTGTCGATGATCCGGTTGTTGACTGCGATCTGGGCTCCCTTGGGCTGAGTTCGTACACTCACGGTGCCCATACCCGCAGTCTCGGATCCGCCAAAAACCTTCTTGAATTTTCCACCGATCTTGATCTCGTCGGTCTCGCCGAGTTGCCGCAGCTTTGGCGACATCTGCAGGGTCTGTCCAATCTGCGCATTTCCGCTTGCGGTCTCATCCAGGTAGCCCTGCTTCTTGAAAACGAAGGTGTGGCTTCCGGGCTTGTCGAGCGAAATCTGCGCGGGCGTCACCTTCCCGGTATTCTTTCCATCCAGCCAGATCGCCGCGCCAACCGGATCGCTGTTCGCCGCCACGGTTGCCGTTGTCGCCGACAGCTGAACGCTCATCACCGACTTGCTACCGGAAGTGATATCAATGCTGCGAGTTTCCGTGGCAAATCCGAACTTGCTGATCGAAATCGTGTGGTGCCCCGGCATCAGGTTCGTGAGGCTGATCGGAGTTACACCCGTCGCAGTCTGTCCATCAATCGCGATCAAGGCTCCAGCCGGAGTCGAATCGAGGCTTAACACGCCCGCAACAATCGACGGCGCGAGCGCTCTCGTGGCTTTCGCTGCTTTGCCTTTCTTGCCCTTTGCTTTGGAAGTTGCCGCCACTTGCGGAGCTTTTTCGGCGGGCGGCTTGGGCGTTACCTGTGCTGGAGGGTTGTCCGGAGCGGCAACTTGTTGAGCTGGCTCCGGAGCAGGAGCAGCTTGAACCGGCGCAGGTGCTGGGGTTGGCGCTGCTTGCGCCGGCGCAGGCGCTGGCGTCTCCTGCGTAGCTGTCGCCTCGGGTGGAGCACTGTCATCCGTGTCGCCGGAGTGAATGTGATACGCAATGCCTGCCACGACCAGCAAAATGACGGCTGCCGCTGCCGCGATCGAATAGACAAACATCTGCGGCGGCGTTTTCTTGATTTCATTCACCGCCTTCCGGGCCACTTCGCTCGGAGGCGTGCTCGGTTTGAGAGATTTCGCAGAAGCAGTCTTATTGAAGACCACCGCCTTGGCTTCATCCATTGGCTCCGGTTCTGGCTCGAGCTTGGGATTCGGAGCGACGTATACCTCTTTCAGAGGCGGCAATTCACTGATATCGGAGAAACTTTGGCGCCCGCCTCCCGCCGGCTTGCTTTCGCCCATCATTGGATCGACGGAAATCTTCGGAGTCTCGATGGCTGGCTCTTCGGCAACGCCCGCAGACATGGTGGCGGCCGAAAAAGTTTCAAGGCTCGGCTCCGCCTTAGCACCCGTGTGCGATTGGGTGAAGGCGGCCTTCGCGGTTGCGGGCGCTCCGCCCTGGCTCGCCGCTGCAGCACGCGCCATCGGTACGGTCGCCGCAGGTTGCGCCGGCTTTGGCGCCACTTTCGGTGCTTGCGGCGCCACGGTCTTCGGAGCCGCCGCTTTCACCGCGCTCTCTTTGCATTTCTCGAGATCGGTGACCAGTTCTTGTCCCGACTGGTACCGCTCTTCCGGCGCTTTCGCCATGGCCTTCACAATCACCGCTTCCAAGGCCGGATGAACTTTGCGGTTAATTTGGCTGACTGGAACCGGCGTCACTTCCAGAATCTGTTGTCTCACCTGATCGGCGTCTTCGCCGTCGAAGGCTTTCCGCTCAGTCACCATTTCATAAAGGATTGCCCCAAGGCTGAACATGTTGGAACGGGCGTCGACCGGTTCCCCTCGCAACTGCTCCGGGGACATGTAGTGCAGGATCGCCGCTGGTTTGCCGCTGGCGTGAGCGGCAAAATTGCCCATGCTGGAAACACCGAAGCCCAGAATTTTTACGATGCCGTCCCACTGCACCATGATTTTGGCGGGCTCTAATGAATAGTGGTAGGTTTTGCGAACGTGAGCATGATCCAGTCCCTGGCAGCCTTGCCGGGCAATATCCTGCAAGTCCCAGATGGAAAACCCTTCCTTGCGGGCCAGCATGGTGGCGATGCTGTTGCCTTGGACATATTCCATAGACGCGCAAAGATTGCCGTCGATCTCGAGAGTCTCATGGAGAAATGCAATGTTATGACTGTTGAGGACCTTGCAAGCTGCGCTTTCTTCGAGCGCGGCCTTCACCAGGTCGGTTGCCTGCTCGCCGAGGGCTTCGACACGAAAAGCCTTGAGCGCAACGGTCTTTCCGCCTTCGGTATCGGTAGCTTTATAGACGGAACTCGTGTCGCTGTGCTGCAGTTCACTCAGGATTTCGAAACGCCCGATCGTGTTCGCCATTTTGCGGTTTAACCTCGCGTAGACAGAGAACGGCCTGCCAGTGGTGGCGAAATTCCCGTAGGGAGGGGCGCATTTAGGATAGTCTTGCGTCGAACAAGATGGGAGTTACGAAGGTACTCGGGACCGCGGAGGCGTTGACAGGCCCAGCTCCGAGTTCGCAAGACTCCTATCCATTATCTATGCCCCTTGCGCACTATGCGCTCCTATAACAGAATCGTTAGTTGCAGCTCGATATGACTTCGGCCCCGAAAACGACGGAAGCGCGGCGCTTCCTGGTACGAGGACGAGTGCAGGGCGTCGGATTCCGCTGGTTCGTGGAGCGCGAGGCCCACATCCTGGGCATCGCCGGATGGGTGCGCAATAACCCAGACAGCAGCGTGGAAGTCTTGGCGATGGGCACTCGCGATCAGTTATCCGGTCTGCGTTCGCGTTTGCGGGAAGGTCCCCGCGCATCGCGAGTCGATGACGTCGAAGAGTTTGAAGCGAAACCAGTGGTAGGTCTTACAACATTTCGAATCGAAGGAGCATGGTAGATGGCAAGTAACAGCGGCGGTACCAAGGCGACTGTGAATTGTGAGCCGTTGAAGAAACTGATCCGGGAAATTCCCGACTTCCCCAAAAAGGGCATTCTCTTTTACGACATCACTACCCTGCTGAAAGACAAGCTGGGCTTCGCCACCCTGATCGATGCGCTCGCCGAACATTACATTAACCAGAAAATCGACCTGGTCCTTGGCATGGAAGCGCGCGGATTCATTTTCGGCCCCGCGCTAGCTTACCGCTTGAATGCGGGATTTGTTCCGGTTCGCAAACCCGGCAAGCTTCCGGCCGCAGTCGCGAAATACGATTACGCCCTCGAATACGGAACCAACACTCTCGAAATCCACAAAGACGCGATTGAGAAAGGGCAGAAAATCATCATTGTGGACGACCTGCTCGCCACCGGAGGCACGGCGGACGCCACCACCAAACTGGCCAACTCTTTGGGAGCGGAAATCAAGGGGCTCGGCTTTGTAGTCGAACTCGATTTTCTGAAGGGTCGCGACAAGGTTAAGCAGTACGACGTGTTCTCGCTTCTGCATTACGAAAAGTAACTTCGGCGCAAAACGCGTACTTCTCACTGCAGATCATCGGCGCACGCTCATCTCACGGGTAGTTATAATCGGTACGGATCGCTTTGGGTGTGCGACGGTTTCACACCGCAACCGTAAGGAGGTTGGAATGGCTGGAACTATACCGGAAAAATATCGAGACCTTTTCAGCAAGCGCGCGTTTGCCAATTTGGGCACGCTGATGCCGGATGGGCGTCCGCAGGTAACCCCGGTGTGGGTGGATTTGGAAGGTGATCACGTCATTTTCAATTCTGCAAAAGGCCGGCAGAAGGACCGCAACGTTCGGCGCGATCCCCGGGTTGCCATGGCCATTGTCGATCCCGACAATCCTTATCGGTATCTCGAAATTCGTGGTCGCGTGACCGAAATTACCGAGGACGGTGCCGATGCCCACATCGACAAGATGGCCAAGAAGTATCTCGGCGTCGACAAGTATCCTTATCGCCAGCCGGGTGAAGTGCGGGTCATGTACAAGATTCAGCTCGAACACACCACCATGATGGGCTGAGTTCCTCGCAATCACAACTGCATCAAGTCAGTAGAAGATACGTCCCGGAGAGCAATCATTCGCACCTACAACCTTTGCCTGCTCGGTTTTGGCAACGTAAACCGCACCCTGGTTCATTTGTTGCGATCGCGAGAGAAGGAACTTGCGGACCGCGGCATCGGTTGGCGAATCACCGGTGTTGCCACGCGGCGGATGGGTTGGGTTGTCGACGAGCACGGCATGGATCTCGAACAATTGCCCAAAGGGAACACCTCCTCGACCTCTCTGAACGTGCGCCAATGGCTGGCTTCAGCCCACGCGGACGTGCTCTTTGAAGCGACATCGCTGAATGTTCGCGATGGACAGCCGGCGATCGAGAACATCCGCGCAGCCCTGGAACACGGTGCGCACGCGATCACCGCCAACAAAGGCCCAATCGTCCACGCTTACGAAGAACTGCGATCATTAGCCGTCGTCAAGGGCAAGAAACTTTTCTTCGAGTCCACGGTTATGGATGGCGTGCCAATTTTCTCCATGTTTCGCGAGGGACTGCCGCTCATTCACTTGAACGCGTTTCGCGGAATCCTCAATTCGACGACCAACGTGATTCTCACCGGAATGGAAAATGGGCTGAGCTTTGAAGATTCATTGAAGCAGGCACAAGCGCTCGGCATCGCAGAGACGGATCCGACCAACGACGTCGATGGCTGGGACGCCGCCGTAAAGACCACCGCGCTGGTTCGAGTGCTGATGGGAGGTTCCCTCAAGGTGGAGGAGGTCCGTCGCCAAGGCATAGGGGAACTGACCCAAGACATGGTGCGGGCCGCACGCGAGAGTGGCAAAGCCTATAAACTGGTTTGCCGGGCTTGGCGCGAGAATGGAAAAGTGATCGCCAGCGTTGAACCGGAGCAGGTTGGGCTTGACGACCCGCTGTCTGGCGTTTCCGGGACGTCGTCGATTCTGCAGCTCGAGACGGACATTTTTCCGAAGCTGACGATCACCGAAATGAATCCCGGTCTCGAGGCCACAGCCTACGGCATGCTGGCCGATTTCATCCGGGCAGTAAGCTGAAGAAGAGGAGAATCCAGAATCTTGTCCACCGCACAAACAGAAGTCGTCTCCGCACTGAATATTGCTGCCATACGCGCGCACTTCCCTTCGCTTGCCCAAACCGTGAACGGGAATCCTGCCGTTTTTCTCGACGGCCCCGGCGGTACGCAGGTTCCGCAGCAGGTGATCGACGCAATCTCAAACTATTTGCGCTCGAATAACGCGAATACCTGCGGCGCCTACGCAACCAGCCGCAACACAGATGCGGTCATCGCCGGAGCACGCGCCGCCATGGCTGACTTCTTCGGCTGCGATCCCGATGAAACTGTCTTTGGTCCGAATATGACCTCGCTGACTTTCGCCATGAGTCGATCGATTGGCCGACAGTTGCGAGCCGGCGACGAGATCGTCCTCACTCATCTCGACCACGACGCGAACATTTCGCCGTGGCGGGCGCTCGAAGAGCGCGGCGTAACCATTCAGATGGTCGAGGTAAACGAAGAGGATTGCACCCTCGACATGGACGATCTCGCACGCAAGATCAACGATCGAACCAAGCTGGTTGCGGTCGGCTACGCCTCGAATGCGGTGGGAACGATCAACGATGTGAAACAGGTCATCCGCCTCGCGCACCTGCACGGAGCCATGGCATACATCGATGCGGTGCATTACGCGCCCCATGGACCGATTGATGTCCGCGAATTGGATTGCGACTTCCTCGTATGCTCCACTTACAAATTCTTCGGGCCGCACATGGGCGTGCTTTACGGGAAGCGCAACCATCTTCAGCGGTTGCAGCCGTATAAGGTTCGCGCCAACACCAACGCGATCCCCAACCGTTGGGAATGGGGAACCCTGAATCACGAATGCATTGCCGGGATCACAGCCTGCGTAGACTACCTTGCGGATCTCGGGCGCCAAGTGAATCCCGCGGCTTCATCGCGTCGCGAAGCCATTCTTTCGGCCTACTCGGCGATCCAGAAGCACGAGCATGAATTGATTTCGATCCTGATCGAAGACCTGCTGAAGATTCCAGGGCTCAAGCTCTATGGAATTCGCGATCCGAAGAGGTTCCAGCATCGCTGCCCAACAGTTGCGGTCCGCATAGAAGGCTGGACACCTCTTGAACTCGCAACTCAATTGGGGACTCGCGGATTCTTTACCTGGGACGGAAACTACTACGCCCTGAATCTGACCGAGCGCCTCGACGTAGAAAAAGATGGCGGCTTTCTACGCATCGGTCTAGCGCATTACAACACCGTGGAAGAAGTGCAGCGGTTACTGAATGCTTTGAGAGAGATCGTCGGCAAATAGTCAGGCGACAACTGCACCGATCAGGCTTCCATCTTCCACCGCTTCGATTCTCGCATCGCACCACTGATTTGACGCGAGCTTTCGGTTCAGACGCAGCTTCAAATAATTGTCTGTTAAGGCGTCGGTCCAACCCGTGCCAGATCTATCGAATTCCGGCGAAGCATTGAGAGTGATGGCGGGAAGCGTCTTCCCCACGAACGACCGCATGAAGTCCTGCTTCTTCACCGCCGCCAGCTCACGCAAGATTCTATTTCGTTCTCGAGCCACCGGAACCGGAACTTGGTCTCGCATCGTCGCTGCCGGCGTTCCCGGACGCGCCGAATACGTGAACACGTGTAGATATGTAAGGGGCAGTTCCTCCACCATCTGCCGCGTTTCTTCGAAGTCACGATCGGACTCGCCCGGAAATCCGACCATCACATCCGCGCCGATTGCTGCGCCCGGCATTGCCGCACGAATGCTTTCGATCTTCTTCCGATAGTGCCACGGACGATATTTCCGGTGCATCTTCCGCAGAATGCGATCACTTGCCGATTGCATGGGAACGTGTGCGTGCTTCGCGATCCGGGAAGACTCGCAAACTAGCTCAATGAGTTCATCGCTCCAATCCATCGGTTCGACCGAACTGATACGAAGTTTCTCGAGCGATGTTTCCGCGAGAATGTTTCGTACCAGTTCTCCAAACCGCGGCGTCCCCGGCAGATCTCTTCCCCATCGTCCTAAATTGATGCCGGAGATAACGACTTCTCTATACCCGGCGGAAACCAGCGCATTCGCCTCGTCCAGAATGCGCCTGAGCGGCAATGATCGGCTGCTCCCTCGAACAAACGGGATCACGCAGAATGAACAGCGGTTGTCACATCCATCCTGCACCTTGAGGTTCGGGCGTGTGCGATCGTTCGCGGCATCGAAGACCGGCGCAGCCAGAAGCTCGGTATGCGCAAAGATATCGGATACGAAGATAGGCGTATCGTTCGCTTGTCTGCCACCGAGTGACTCCGCCAACATCGACACCGGAACGAACTGCCCAGCCGGCGATACCGCAATCTCCGCCAACTGATGCTTGTGCGAATTGCCAATGACTTGCGCCACTCCGGGCAGTGCCGCAATCTCTTCCGGCGCACGCTGCGCGTAACAACCCGTCACCACGATGCGGCACTTCGGATTTTCGCGATGGATTCGCCGAATGGCCGCGCGGGCATCCTGATCGGCAGACGCTGTAACCGTGCAGGTATTGAGCACGACAATTTCCGCGCTTTCCGCCTCATCAGCCCGCTGCAGCCCTTCATCGAGAAACTGGCGCTCGATCGCCGCGCCATCGGCCTGGGTGGCACGACACCCAAAATTTTCGACGTAGAACGTTCCCACGTTTCTATAGTAACCCGCGGCCTGTTCTGTCCGCCTATTCTCGATTCCAATTTCAATACAGTCGCTACCGTATCTGCTCGCTTGTTCGTTTGTATTTCGGAACGGAAAACAAAATTCACTGGGCGTTCACCGGGGCCCAGTTTTCAGGGATATACTTAGACCTCAGATATGACAGCGAATGGACAACCCGTATCACAGCGACCGATCGCACCGATCAAACGTCGCATCCTTCTGGTGGACGACGACCCAGCAGTTCTGTTGACCCTCAAGGCCGTGCTCGAGATGAGCGGGTTCGAAATCGAAACCGCATCTTCAAGCGCCGCAGCGTTCGACCGGATCACTTCGAACACCTACCACATGGTGATCACGGACGCGCGCATGGAAAGCGAGACTTCAGGACGCGAAGTTATTCGCGCCGCACAAAAACAGCCCTATGCTCCCGCCACCGCCCTCTTCACCGCATACCCGCCGGCGAATGGAGATTGGCATGGTGCGCAGACGCTCCTGGTAAAGCCAGTTGGGACAGAGGATATGCTCCGCCAAATCGAGGCGTTGTTAATTCGCCACGAGGACGAGAAACAACTCCGCCGTACTGCTCTCCACGTGGTGGGAGGACAGACCGCTATTAGAGGGGAACGTCGAAGGAAGGTCAGTTAACTTCCCACTTTTGTCCGGCCGCAATCGCCCACTTTTCTGCTTCGGTTCTTACCGAATCATGCGCTGGCTGCCGTTCGCCTGCCCTGAAAGCATTCGCGACACAGTACCGGACGTCCCTGCGTCGGCTTGAACGGGACGGTCGTCTCCTTGCCGCATTGCGAACAGTTGGTGCGGGTCTCGACTCTGGGGAAACGGGATCCCGCCGGAGCCGCGCCCAGCACCGAAATGCGCTTGGCCTTACATGTCTTGCATCGTTTAGGTTCGTTCTTGAACTGCTTGTCGTGGAAGAACAACTGCTCACCCGCGGTGAACACGAAGTCGGTTCCACAATCAATACAGCGCAGCATCTTGTCCTGGAATTCCATTGAGGGTACTCTCCCTTCGACCTCTCCCTGCGCTTCACAGACTTGGCCAGACAAGCACAGAGACAGGACTACCCGATTCGTTCTACATCCCCCTCGGTGGTACTTCGGAACAACCCCTGGACTCGGCCCCGCCATGCCTCGGAAATCGGCATGGATTACAGCTACACTTCGCAGCCGCGCAACCTGAATGGCATCGGCAACGCTCCCCCACGGAACGCGCGATCGAGAAAGGTAAGGGGCCGCGCTTGTGATCGGCGGCCCTCTTTACTGCTTATTCTTGTTCTTTCCGAGCTTTTTTCCGGCTGCGCTTGCGCGCTAATGCTTCCTTCACGCGCTTCTTTTCGCCGGGTTTTAAATAAAAGGAGTGCCGCTTGACCTCCTTCACGATGTCTTGCTGCTGCACCTTGCGCTTGAAACGCCGCAGTGCATTTTCGAGGGATTCTCCCTCTTGCAGTCTTACTTCCGCCAACGAAACTACACCCCCAAACCAGTCCCTGCGTGGACTCGATAGTTATTGCAAGCTTCTGCGCACAAGTCAAGGGTTAACAAAACATAAATAGCGCCCTCAACGGTCAGAACGTCAGCCTTAGCGCCAGTTGCACCTGGCGAGGCGGATAAGAGTTGGTCACCTGCACGGGATTGGTTGGAATCTGGAAATGACCCGGGAAGTAGTTGATTCCAAGCTGGTTACTAATCTTCACAAAAGATGCGGAGCTGCTCTCCAAACCATCCTCCGTGATCTGCACCAGCTTGTTGTCGCGATTCAGCAGGTTGAAAGACTCGGCAATGAGATTCAGATTGAGACGGTCATGCAGATACAGTCGCCGCGTCAGGCGCATATCCAGAGTTGCGTAGTCCGGTCCCAGAAACGAATCTCGGGAAGCCCCCGGAAGCCGGTCGTTCATGCTGTTGTCGTCCTGATTGGGGTCGCCGTCCACGGTGGCATTCACCGGGCGGCCGCTTCCGTACGTATAAACGCCGGAGATTTTCCAGTCATTGAAAAGCTTGCCCAAGAATTCCTGCCCACGATGAAACGGGCGCGGCTCTTCAATCCACGAAAAAGCCAGCCGTTGCCGCTGGTCGATCACGCTGTTGCCGCGCTCGGCATTGGCTGCATAGGAATTCTGTACGAGCGCAGGCCGTCCCGCCACCAGAGCATCCTGCCCATCATCGATCGCGTGCGCGAAGGTGTACGACAACCGGAAATAAAGACCGCTCGTCATCTGCCGCCGGATCGACAAAGTTCCTCCGTTGTAGACGCTTGAAGCCGCGCTCTCGAAAACATCAATAGCTCCCAGTTGCGGAATCGGACGCGCCAGCGGATTGATACACGGTGGCCATGGGCATGTGAAGGATGGGGTCAGTTGCCACGTCGAAAAAGACTGCACGTCATAATAGGTTCCGAGAAAGTTCACTCCTGAGCTGTCGTAAACGGGATATTGAACGTCGACGGGAGGAGGAAGGTTCACGTCGCGCGCGCGGATCAGGTCTACTCCGTGAACGTACATGTAAGAGGCGCCAATCGCGAGTCGATGGGCAACTTCCTTCTCCATGTTCAAGCTGGCTTGCTCGACTTTCGGCGTCTTGAAACTCGGAGAAAACGCCGAAATTCCCGCACCAGCGAACTGCGCCAGGTTCGCAGGCAGCGAACACGACGGAGCATTCACCGGGCAATTCACCAGAGGGTTTGGATATTGCGGGAAAACCTGGTGATCGTAATAGTTCGAATTATCAAGAAAAAGATTCGACGAAGAAATGCCATTGTCCGTTGCAATCGTTGACGTGTAGATCTGCGGAATTCTTGTATAGAACCAGCCATACCCTGCGCGAACCACCAATGGTTTCTTATCCCCGATCGAGTATGCCCCTCCGACCCGCGGCGCAAAGTTGTACGGGTTAAAAGGAACCTTGCCGGAATCCGGCCACAGCGGATTGCTGATCAATCCCTTGCGAGTGAAAGTCTGCAGATCGTACCGAGCTCCCAGACTTAGCGCCAGATGATTCGTAATGCGGATCGAATCTTGCACAAAGCCCGCGTATTCGTTCGTGTCCGGATGCGAAACCGCCGTGCCAAAGTTCTGAATGTAATATTTCGGAACCTCGTGCGCATAGGCGCGCAACGGCGTAAGTTCAAGGCCAGCTTCCATTGGCTCGAAGGTGAACGGATTCACCTTGATCGGATCAAAGATGTACTCTCCCCCGGATTCCGCAGGAAAGAAGTTGTAGATCCAGGTCAGCAGCCCATCGCCGCCAAATTTCCAGGAATGGCGGCCGCCTTCGAAGCTGACGGTTTCAGTCAGGTGCAGGCGATGCTCGCGCGTCTCACGAGGCAGCATCGACGATCGGCCAAACCCGTCGATCACACTCTGAATCTTGGTTAACGGATCGGTGCTATTGCCCGCTGACTGTTGCAGGTCGCGCGAGAACTGGGCCCGGAGGTGACTGATGAGCCTTGCCGAGAACGAACTGGTCAGCGCCAGAGAACCAGTCTCCGTTGCGACTCGCTCCTCGCCATTGTCGCTCGTGGCGAATGTCGTGAGAGGGCTTGCCGGATCGAGAAATACATTGTTCTGTCCCGAGTATCGCGATGTGCTCAGCCGCGCTGACAATGCTTCGTGCGAATTGAGCGCCGTGTCCAACTTTAGAAAGCCCGCATTCCCTGTCATCTTCGCCGGATACTGTCCAGCCATTTTCGACAATTGATTGGCCGCGTCGAACACCAGCCCCATGTCGCTGAATTCGTAATCGCCCGGTTGAGCGGGACCAACCCCAGCCTGAGGCACGACTTGAGAGCTGCCGTCGAGAAATCGCACGACCACGGGAACGCGAAAAATATGCTGATCAAATCCGGCGAAGAAGAACGTGCGATTCCGCTGAATCGGACCACCCAGTGTGAATCCAAACTGCTGTTGCCGCTCGTCAGGCTTGAAATCCAGGTAAGGATGCGTAGCTCCGAATCCGCTGTCGCGCAAGAAATAAAAATCGCTGCCATGAAGCTGATTGGAACCCGACTTTGTCACCACATTGACCACCGCGCCGCCCGCGCGTCCAAGCTCCGGACCATACGTATTGGAAGACACACGAAACTCCTGAACAACTTCATTCGAGAATTGATACGGCGCGCGATAGCGGCCGCGAGCCTGCGAGAAGAACGCATTGTTATCGTCGGCGCCATCGACGAGATAACTCGATTGATATCCTCGAATCCCTCCGAAAGCCAGGTCGCCGTTCGACCCGGACGTCATCCCTCGAGGATCCTGTGTAACTCCCGGTGTCATCAACGCCAAGTCCGTAAACCTCCGTCCGTCGAGCGGCAATTCATCTATGGCACGCGTGTCCACAAAAGCCGAGATCGCGGTCGGCTGAGTTTCAACCACCGGCGGCGCACCCGATACGGTAACGCTTTCCGTTGCCCCAGCTACGCTCAATTTGAAATCCAACTCGATGACGCCACCGATCGCTACATGCACGACCGGCGTCATCTGGGCTGACATGCCCGTAGCCGTTACTCGTGCGCTGTAATCTCCGGGTGGCAACATCTCGAACGCAAACCTGCCCTCCGCATCACTCGCGATCGAATAGCGGAATCCGGTGTCGCTGTTCAAGAGGACGATCGTCGCTTCCGGAATTCTTCCACCAGTTCCGTCCGCCACTGTGCCGTGAATCGCACCGGTCGAAGCGTCCTGCGACAAAGCCGGAGTAAGCAATATCGCCAAAATCAATGCCAGTAAATAAAGATCGCGGCTCCTGCGGTTTAGGAGAGCAGCAACTTCTTTACGGAGTGGAACTGGCAATAAATTTTCAGCACCCAGGTAAGAACAGCGAGAAGCGTGGCACGCCATAGTGATTTCACCTGCAGATCAGGACTCAAGGCGAGGCCAGCTTCGACGGGAGACATGGGATCGTAATAACAGGTTGCGATCCGCTGGGTCTGTGAGGTAGCGCAATAATTCGTGACTTGTTCCCGACTTGGGAATCAACGGTGTGTATCAGGGCGGACCTTCAGCCGCAGACCACAACCATTCCATTCGCCCGCATGGTACGCTGGCAGCGGTCGATGAACGTCGCTCGTAATCTCGCCATCGCTTTGTGCTTAATCACCGTTGCCATTCTCACGAATTGTGGCGTGGCCGGACCACCAAGGCCCCCATCCCTCAATCTTCCGCAGCCGCCAAGCGACCTTCGAGCGATGCGCAAAGGCGACCACGTCTTTCTGGCCTGGACTGTGCCAACTGCCACGACCGACGGCGTTAAACTCCGCCAACCGGGCACAACCGAGATTTGCCGAAGCGAAAATCAGGTCGTGAAAAGCTGCGCCCAGCCAGTCGCAACTGTCGCGGCACCGCCGCCAGCCAAAGCTGGGCAGGGACCGCCCGCGCAACAGACCTACACCGATCAACTTCCGTCATCGATGCTGGAGAACGATCCGGCTGCCTTGATTTCCTACGCCGTTTCTATCGTGAATCCTCGCGGCCGCGCTGCCGGGCTCTCGAACCAAGTGACCGTACCGGGTACCTTCACCCTCGCTCCGCCTTCCGATTTCCGCGCCCAAGTCACCGCGGATGGGATTCTTTTGAGCTGGACCGGGGAAGTTCAGTCCTCGGATACGTCCGGGCTTTCGCACAGATACCGCGTCTATCGTCGAGAAGAGAACAGCCAAGACGAAGCCATTGCCGGCGAGATGCCCTTTGGACCTCAACGCTCCTACCTGTTGCTCGATCACGGCTTCGAGTGGGAGAAGACATACGTTTACCGCGCGACAATCGTCACCGCCTCGCATCCCGAAGGAAAACCCGAGACAAGTTTCGAGGGCGATGACACTCCCCCCGTAAAAGTCTTTGCCCACGATGTCTTTCCTCCGGCGGTTCCTGCAGGATTGCAGGCAGTATTCTCCGGCGCTGGTCAGCAGCCCTTCATCGACCTGACGTGGGCACCCGATACCGAGGCGGACCTAGCCGGATACAACATTTATCGCCACGACGCAGGAGGCGCGGAGCAGAAGGTGAATTCGCAGCCGGTGAAGGTCCCGGCCTACCGCGATCCCACCGTGGCTTCCGGGCATACTTATATCTATTCAATTACCGCAGTGGATGTCCGTGGGAATGAAAGTGTGCACTCGGCCGAAGCCACTGAGAGTGTGCCTTAGCGAACGCTTCCAGAACTTCATCGCAGCAGGTATCTTAGGTGAGCTCGCATAACTTCAGGAGAAGAATGCAATGAGCTTTCAAAGGCGCCGAGTACTTCAAGTCCTGTCCTATGCTTTCGGAGCCGGCTTCATTCTGCCTCAGACTGAATTAGCAATGACGGCACAGACTTCCGCGCAGCCCGCAAGTCCTGCTCCGGCGGCGAATGCAGCCGATAAAAACGAAACCGGAAGGGAAAAAGTAGCCGGAATCGGAGGCTTGTTCTTCCGGGCTCATGATCCCAAGGCGTTAGCGAACTGGTACCAACACCACCTCGGGATCGGCCTTACACCAACCAGCCAGGGCGAAAGCGTTTGGCAGCAAGAGGCCGGACCGACCGCCTTCACCCCATTTTCCGAAAAGAGCAGCTATTTCGGAGATCCGAACAAGGCCTGGATGGTGAACTTTCGGGTGCATGACCTCGACAAAATGATAGCCCAGCTACGAGCGGCGGGCATTGAGGTCAAAGACCCGGAAACCTATCCCAAAGTTGGGCGCTTCGCTCGCTTGCATGACCCTGAGGGGAATCCCATCGAATTGTGGCAACCCGCATAATTCGGCGCTTCGCAGCAGGTGCTTGCCAATGCAGGACTGTTGCTCCGCTTGGCGGATGCCGAGCAGACCGCCAGATCAGCGCTTCACGCGCACCTGAACGCGAATGTTGTCGGGCAGATTGCCGTCAATTAGTTCAATTTTCCCGTCACGAACAATGCCTTCGAACTCAGTTTGCGAAAACGAAATCGT
>Ga0335078_10003687_pt1 | contig 22761 bp, 18 predicted proteins | sample Lox_Sample_32_FD_206711 | JGI IMG/M metagenome (GOLD analysis project Ga0335078, IMG submission 206711) | Soil microbial communities from Loxahatchee National Wildlife Refuge, Florida, United States - Lox_Sample_3.2 | ecosystem: Environmental > Terrestrial > Soil > Wetlands | place: USA... | reverse complement strand
AGGCTGCAGTCGATGCCGCTCTCGCTGCGTGGAAGACGCGTCCACCGAATTCCCGGATACCGCAAAACGTCCAACAGGCAGCGGACGCATTCTCGAAGACTGTGAATGAACTGGCGGGGCACTTTGTAAATCCGCCGCAGGAATTCGAGGAGCAGGGAACTGCGGCGCCGCCGCTGGTTGTCTATCCACCTACCCTTGCGCAGAGGGCCGGCCAGGCGCTCGGCGGAATCAACAGCGTCACTGCGGCCCCGACTCCGGACGAGCTCGCTGGCATGGCGGAAGTTCAGCAGGAGCTGGACGCCCTCAAGCCGAAGGTTCACGAGGCGGCGACGACGGGGTTGGCAAATCTAAACAAGGTCATCAACGACGCAGGTGTTGCGGCGATTTACGTCACGCCCGGTGCTGGCGGAGGACGCGGTGGCCGTGGCGGAGACGACGAGAACTAGTCGTCACTGCGATTACAAATCAAAAGTAAACTGGGCCCCGAGAAATCGGGGCCCTTTTCTTTGGTGCGGAGTTTATGACGTTGGCTTGGCGGCGAAATTAATGTACAGCCCCGGATGAATCTGCCAGTTGGACGCGCGGTGCAGGCCCTGCCGGTCCGGGCCGATCGCGTCGCCCGAGGCGTGCGTGTCGCTGTAATAAAGCTGGCCGGTAATTTCGACGTACGGAGCGGGCGATATTTTCGAGCCCTGCTTGCTGGGCTCGCCGCCGTTCAGCGCATGGGATTTCAGCGCGTTGCGCGCAGCAATCACCAGCGGCCGAAGATTTTTGTCAGCGAGGTCGTCGTCATCGGGCACTTCGCAGACGATGTAGTTGTCCGGCGAATCCGGCGTGGCGCTGAAATGGAAATTGTAGTCGCCGTCGCCCATGTAGGTGACGACCTGCAGATAGCCGGCCACGCGCACCACATCGCCTTCCTTCAGGTTGAGCGGATTGGGAAACGCGGGGACGCGAGTGGCGTCATACCGCGGATCATTTTTCTGCACGCCGGGAGGATCGGGCATCGCAGCGAGTTGGGCGAACGTCAGGTTGCGCGCCTGCGTGGGATCCGTGCCATCGGGCAGGCTGGTCTTTATCGGGACGCGCGTTTCGCGATTACCTCCGCTGCCGCCTTCGTCTTCTTTCTTGCCGCAGCCTTGCAACAGCACGCCGAATGCGACGCACGCCGCGAGCAGGACGTACACCCGTTTTGCGGTGAAATTCATTCGCTTGCTCCGAAGAATGCAAATTTGAGGAAGCAAAGATTATCCGATGCGCGCGCAGTGTCAAGCTGCTGCGCGGGCGCGAACTACGGGCGCGATAGTAGTAGCGCAGGCGCGGCGGGCGGATTTTTGTCGCAATGTGCTAAATTGGCTTTCTGCCATGAATCTTGGAGTTTACATTCAGGTGCCGTTCTGCCGGACGAAATGCACGTATTGCAATTTTCACACGGGCGTCTTTTCGTCGGAGATTCACTCGCCATACGTGAATGCGCTGGTGCGCGAAATCGCGGAGCACGATGCGCTGTACCACGCCGCGGGAGTGGCCGTTGATGCGCGCCAATGTGCGGCCGTGCGACCGGTGGACACGGTTTACATCGGCGGAGGAACGCCGAGCTTACTGGATCCACGTGAGCTGCGGCGAATAATGGATGCACTGCGCGGATCGTTCGCGTGCCAGCTGCTGGAAGTGACGCTCGAGGCGGATCCGGAGACGGTCACTCGCGAAAAAGTGGCTGCTTGGCGCGATGCGGGCATCAATCGCGTGAGTCTGGGGACACAATCATTCAATGACAAGGAACTTTCAGCGGCGGGCCGCTTGCACCGGCGCGAAGATATTTTCGGGGCCGTGGCTGCGCTGCGCGAGGGCGGCATCACGAATTTCAGTTTCGATTTGATCGCAGGACTGCCACATCAGACAGAAGCGAGCTGGCGTGATTCGCTACGAGAATTGACTGCGCTCGCGCCGAATCATGTGTCCGTTTACATGCTGGAAATTGATGAGGGCAGCAGGCTCGGCAAGGAAGCGCTGAGCGGTGGCGCGCGATATTCGGCCGGCGCGATTCCAGCCGATGATGCCATCGCGGAATTCTACGAAGTGGCGCGGCGCGAATTAGCGGGAGCCGGGTACGAGCATTATGAAATCTCCAATTGGGCGAAGCCCGGCGCGCGCTCAGTTCACAATTTGAAATACTGGCGGCGCGAGCCGTATTTTGGCATCGGCGCGGGAGCGCATTCCTTCGACGCTCCATTGCGCTGGGCCAACGCGCACGACCCGGGAAAGTACATCGCGGCGTTGAACGCAGGACGATTGCCGGTCGAACAGCGCGAGGAGCTTACGGTTGCGCAAGCGCTCGAAGAAGAGCTATTTGTCGGATTGCGCCTTCTGGAGGGCATTGACGTTGTATCGCTCGAAGCGCGATATGATGCGTCGCTGTGGCGTGAATTGCGCCAGCGGATCGATCGGTTGGCGGCGGACGGCTTTGTGGGATGGAGCGGCGGCCGGCTGCGCTTGGCGCCAGATCGAATCGCCGTATCGAATGAAGTTTTCGTGGAGTTGATGCAATAATTTTACGCGGCAATGCGCCGCTGATTTTCGCTGGAGGCAAGATGTACGGAGCAACGGAAACGAAAACTGCAGTGGAGGGTCAAGCCGCGAGCAAAGTCGGCCCGGTCGTGGAGCTGCGCAGCGACACGTTCACGAAACCCACGGAGGAGATGCGGCGCGCGATGGCCGAAGCCGAAGTCGGCGATGACGTGTACGGCGAAGACCCAACGGTGAACCGCTTGCAGCAGCGCGCGGCGGAAATTTTCGGACGCGAAGCCGGTCTGTTTGTGCCGACCGGCTCGATGGGCAACACCATCGCCATGAAAATTTGGACGCGTCCGGGGCAGGACGTGATCACCGAGGAGTTGGGACACATTTCGCAATTTGAGGTAGGTGCGTTTGCCGCGCTCGGCGGATGCTCATCGCGGCTGGTGCCGTCACCGGACGGAATTTTGACGTGGGAGATGATCGAGCGACGCCTGCGGCCGAAAGCGTATGACGAAATCGAGCCGGGACTGATCGCGCTGGAAAATACGCACAACATGCGGGGCGGAACGGTGTATCCGCAGGCGGTGTCCGACGAGATTTGCGACGGCGCGCATCAACGCGGCTTGCCGGTGCATTTGGATGGCGCGCGGATTTTCAATGCGGCGGCGGCGCTGGAAAGAAGTGTTCGCGAAATCACCGGCAAGTTCGATTCCGTGATGTTTTGCCTGTCGAAGGCGCTCGGCGCGCCGGTGGGTTCGATGCTGGTCGGGTCCGAGGAATTTATTGAGAAGGCGCGCCTGTGGCGCAAGATTTTCGGCGGCGGCATGCGGCAGGCCGGCGTGTTGGCCGCGGCGGGGTTGGTGGCGTTGGAAAAAACGCCGGCGCGATTGCCGGAAGATCACGCGAACGCGAGATTTCTGGCTGAAGGCCTCGCGAAAATTCCTGGCATCATGCTCGATCCCTCAAAGGTGCAGACAAATATCGTCATCTACGACGTGCAGGGCACTGGCCGCACTGGTGAGCAATTTTGCGAGGAGATCGCGAAGCAAAATGTGCGCGCCACCGGCGCTGCGGACAAATACGGCGTGCGTATGGTCACGCACTACGACGTGGATCGCGCGGGCATCGAGCGCGCGTTGGAGGTAATACGCGCGATGCGCAAGAACTAACACACGCAGCTTTCTCGCCGAGCCGCTCCTCATCGCTAGCCGGTGATTTATCCTCCATAGCCAAGCGGTTATTCGCGCGATAGTTGAATACCCAGTACCCATCCGTCTCACTCTGGTTTAGAATCTCAGCCATTTCCGGGCCCGATTTTTAGCGCTGTCGGATGACCGCGCCATTTCACAGATTGCAATTACGATTGGAAGGACACACGTCCATGCGCCCCAGCCGACGGCTGTGTTATCTGCTGATCCCTCTTCTATTGTTCCTGGTTGTATCGCGTGGCGATCTTTCCGCGCAGGCGCAGTCCGGCAAAGCGGAGTATGAGGCGGCGATGAAGAACGGCGCTGAAATGATGCAGCAGGCGAAATACGAAGACGCCGTCGTGGCGTTCCGTAACGCGATTCAACTTTCCGGCGAAAAACAATATGAACCGTTCGCGGCGCTGGCCGATGCGTACAATTTCCTACACGACAAGCTGAACGCGCTCGAAAGCGCGGAACGAATGCTCGCGCTTGCGCCGTCGGATGCCGTACGGGCGCAGGCCTACGATTTGGAAGGCGTTGCATTGTCCGCGGCCGGCCGCTCAGACAAGCCAAGCCTCTCGCTGGCGGAAACGCAACTGCGCACGGCGGAAAAACTCGATCCCACAAACGCAGATGTTCATTTTCATTTGGGCCGAGCGCTGATGCTCGAAGACCACGAAGAAGAGGGCGTAGTTGAACTCAAAGTGTATCTCACCGCCGCGCCGCGCGGCGCTCACGCGCAGGATGCCCGGGAATTGCTGGGTGGGGCCGATATACAGGCCGCATCGGATGCTCTGGAAGGAGAATTTTCCGCCGATCCGAGCAACGGAGCGGATGATGGCGCACCGCCGATAAAGCCGCCTACGGGGCAGCCGGCTCCTAAGTTCGTATTCAAAACAGTGCAGGGCACGAAAGTGAGTTCCGACGATCTGCATGGAAAAGTGGTTCTGCTGGATTTTTGGGCCACGTGGTGCCCGGCCTGCCGGGCCGCGTTTCCGTCGCTGGAAGAACTTTACGGCGATCTGGATAAAAGCAAGGTTGCGGTGGTCAGCATCAGCGTGGACGCGAACGAATCCGCCTGGCGGAATTTTCTGAACGTGAATAATCCCTCGTGGACGCAGACGCGCGACGCTGACCACAAATTGCGGCGCGCGTTCGTCACCCCGCTGTACGGAATTCCGAGCTACATTTTGATAGATGGCGACGGTATCGTCCGCGATCGCTTCACCGGCTGGAGCCCGCGAATCGGCAACCGGATCGAGGCCGACATTGGTCGGTGGTCAAAATCGCCGGCCGCTGCCACCACGGGAGCTGTTGCGAACCGCAACGGGAATTTCGATATGACCGATAGTCTATTTCCGCAGACCAAGTGATGCGCTTTGGGAAGCTCCTCGCCGATATGGTATAAAAGTACGTCTACATAGAAATTCGGATTAAACCACAGAGGACAATTTGGATTTCTCGTTCACCGACGAACAGCAGCAGTTGCGCCGCACGGTTCGTGAGTTCGCCGAAGCGGAAATCGCTCCGCACGTAATGGAATGGGACGAAGCGTCCCATTTTCCGCAGGAAATTGTGCCGCAACTCGCCAAGCTGGGACTCCTGGGCGTGATTTTTCCCGAAGAATACGGCGGGGCGGGGCTCGGCTATGTGGAATATGTGATCGTCATCGAAGAACTTTCCCGCGTGGATGGCTCGATTGGCATCATCGTGGCCGCGCACAATTCGCTTTGCACCAATCACATTTACAAATTCGGAACGCCGGAGCAGAAAAAGAAATATGTCACGCCGCTGGCGCAGGGCGAAAAGCTCGGCTGCTGGTCGCTCACAGAGCCGGAGGCGGGTTCGGACGCCGGCGGAACACGAACGAATGCGGTGCGCAATGGCAATGGTTGGGTACTGAACGGCGCGAAAACTTTCACGACGAACGGGCACTACGCGGACGTGTGCGTCGCGATGGCGGTGACGGATCAGGACAAAGGCTCGCACGGAATTTCCGCGTTCATTTTGGAAAAAGGGATGGCCGGATTTAAGCCCGGCAAAAAAGAAAATAAGCTCGGCCTGCGCGCCAGCGACACTTCCGAAGTGATCTTCAGCGATTGCCGCGTGCCTGCCAGTCAGATGCTCGGCGAACCGGGGCAGGGATTCGTGAATAGCCTCCAGGTGCTCGACGGCGGCAGGATTTCGATCGCCGCGCTCGGTCTCGGTATGGCGCAGGGCGCGTTTGAAGCGGCGACGAAGTACGCAAAGCAGCGCAAGCAATTCGGGAAGGCCATCAGCGAATTTCAAGCCATACAGTTCAAGCTGGCCGATATGGCCACGGAAATTGACGCCGCGCGGTTGATGACCTATCGCGCCGCCTGGATGGCGGATCGCGGCGACGCCCGGCTGACGCGCGAATCGAGCATGGCGAAGCTGTACACCAGTGAAGTGGCGGTGCGCACGGCGAATGAAGCGCTGCAAGTGTTCGGCGGCTACGGATTCATCAAGGATTATCCGGCGGAAAAATTCTATCGCGATGTGAAGCTCTGCACCATCGGCGAAGGCACCAGCGAAATTCAGCGGCTGGTGATCGCCCGCCAGCTTCTCGGAAAGAAATAGCCGCTCAAATATGCCCACCCCGATCGAGACCTGGGCAGAACAAATCCGCGCAAATGACGTTCGCGCAATCTCGCGCGCCATCACGGCAATCGAGAATCATCAGCCCGATGCGGATGAGCTTCTTCGCAACCTGTTTTATTCCACCGGACGCGCTTCCGTCATCGGCGTCACCGGTGCGCCCGGCACGGGAAAAAGCACGCTGGTGGATCGCTTGGCTGCTGCTTATCGCCGCGCGGGCAAGACGGTCGGCGTAATCGCAGTTGACCCGACAAGTCCGTTTACCGGTGGCGCGATTCTGGGCGACCGCATTCGCATGCAGGGCCACGCAAGTGATGCCGGAATATTTATCCGCTCGATGGCGACGCGCGGATTTTTGGGCGGACTGGCGCTGGCGACGGCGGATGTTTCGTTGCTGCTCGACGCAGCGGGCAAGGAAATTATTCTGATCGAAACCGTCGGCGTGGGACAGGACGAAGTGGACATCGTGCGGCTTGCGGACTGCACGCTGGTGCTGCTGGTTCCGGGCCTGGGCGATGACGTGCAGAATATGAAGGCCGGGCTGATGGAAATCGGCCAGATTTTTGTGATTAACAAGTCTGATCGCGAGGGCGCGGACCGGCTCGAACAGCAGGTTCACGCCATGCTGGAGCTTTCGCACGCCGAAGATGGCTGGCGGCCGGCGGTGGTTCGCACCATCGCGACGGAAAATAGAGGCGTGGATGAGCTCGTCGCGGAGATCGCGAGATATCTGGAGCGCATAAAGGCTTCGCCGGAATTTTGTTCGCGTGAAGCGGAACATTGGAGCCGGCGGCTGGTGGAAATGCTCGAAGCGCGCATGCTCGGGCGGCTGCTGGACGGCGCTAAAAAAAAGGAAAGGCTTGCGGCGCTGGCGCGTGAAGTGGCGCAGCGGAAAATCGATCCGTTCGCGGCGGTGGATGAGCTATTGGCTGGATCGGGTATTCAATAGACGGAGGATAATTCAGAGATGCGGATTGGCGAAATCAATGTGCGGTTGATTGGCGATGGCACGCTGCGCCTGGATGGCGGCGCGATGTTTGGCGTGATCCCCAAGCCCATGTGGGAACAGAAGGCTCCTGCGGACGAGCGCAACCGCATTTTGCTGGCGATGAATATTTTGCTCATCGAAGCGGCGGGGAAGCGAATTCTGGTGGAAACGGGCGCCGGTGAAAAATGGGACGCGAAGTCGACGACGATTTACGCCATTGAGACATCAAATCGCCTTCCGGAACGGTTGAAGGCCGCGGGCGTGCGGCCGGAAGAGATCGATATCGTCATCAACACTCACTTGCATTTCGATCATTGCGGCGGGAACACAAAAATTGAAAATGGCCGCCTGATGCCTGCGTTTCCTCGCGCGAAATATATTGTGCAGCGCGGAGACTTCGATCACGCGCTTGCTCCCACGGAACGCGACCGGGCCAGCTACATCGCCGATAACATCACGCCGATGCGGGATACAAAACAGTGGGAGCTTTTGAATGGCGACGTGGAAATCGTGCCGGGCGTGGAATTGATCGTGGTACCGGGCCACACGGGCAATATGCAATGCGTGAAGCTGAGCGGCGGCGGACAGACGGCCATTTTTCTGGCGGATCTGGTGCCGATGGCGGCGCATCTGGGACTGCCGTGGATTATGGGTTTCGACTTGTACCCGCTGACAACGCTCGAACAAAAGAAAAAGTGGCTGCCGAAAATCGCGCGGGAAAACTGGACTGTATTTTTCGCGCACGATACGCAGGCGCCGGTGGTGAAATTGAAAGAAACCGCGCATGGATTTGAAGCGACGCCGGTGGCGATGGAGTAGCGAATCGCGGACGCGCTGAACACGGAGATTTGTATGGCAAGAAGAACAAAATCGAAATCGGCCGCGAACGGCAATCCAATCGCCGAGATCGGCATTATCGGCGGCAGCGGACTTTACGATATGCCGGGCCTGCAACAGCGGCGAGAAGTTCGCATGCGCACGCCGTTCGGCGTTCCTTCGGATGCGCTCGTGACTGGCGTGCTGGAAGGCCGCCGCGTGGCATTTTTGGCGCGGCACGGACGAGGGCACCGCATCAGCCCTTCGGAAATCAATTTCCGCGCGAATATCTGCGCCATGAAAATGCTGGGAGTGGAGCGGATTATTTCGGTCAGCGCGGTCGGCTCGCTGAAAGAAGAATTGAAACCGCTGGAGTTTATGCTCCCAGACCAGTTTTATGACCGCACCAAATTGCGCGTTTCCACGTTTTTCGGCGGAGGCGTCGTGGCGCACGTGAGCTTCGATCATCCGACGTGCGCGCAACTTCGCGAGGTGATCGGCAAGGCGGCGCATGGCGTCAGCGTGAAGGCACACGAAGGCGGCACTTACGTATGTATCGAAGGGCCGCAATTTTCCACTCTGGCCGAAGCCAAAGTTCATCGCCAGATGGGCTTTGACATTATCGGCATGACGAATGTCACGGAGGCGAAACTCGCGCGCGAAGCGGAAATCTGCTACGCGACGGTGGCGATGATCACCGACTACGATTGCTGGCACCCTGAACACGACTCGGTGACACTCGAGCAGATCATCGGAAACCTTGGCAGGAATGCGGAGAATGCGCAGCACCTGATCCGCGCGGCGGTCAGCGCGATGCCGACGACGCGCAATTGCAAGTGCGGCCGTGCGCTGGCGCATGCGATCGTGACGGATCCTTCTGTTGTGCCCGCGAAAACGAAGCGGAAACTCGCTCCCATAGCTGGGAAGTATTTGAAGTAGCCGGCCAGGCCGTACGAATTTCAAGTCCAAGGAGTGCGAATGTCGCTTTTAGTCGTCGGATCGGTTGCGTTTGACGCGATTGAAACGCCGTTTGGCCGCGTGGAAAGAACTGTCGGCGGCGCGGCGACGTATTTTTCTCTGGCCGCGAGCTTTTTCACGAAGGTGAATCTGGTCGGCGTCGTCGGCGAAGATTTCGATGCTTCGCACGAGAAGGTCTTCCACGGGCGCGAAATTGATCTGGCCGGGCTCGAGCGCGCCAAGGGAAAAACGTTCTTTTGGTCCGGCAAGTATCACGATAATTTGAACGATCGCACCACGCTCGCGACGGATCTGAACGTATTCGCGGATTTCCGACCGCGATTGCCGGAATCTTTCCGCACGAGCCGATACATTTTTCTTGCGAATATCGACCCCACGCTGCAGCGGTCTGTGCTGGAGCAAGTGGCAGGGAAGCCGAAGCTGGTTGCGCTGGATACGATGAATTACTGGATTTCCGGCACGCCGGAGGAGCTGCGCAAGACGCTGAAGCAGACGCAGGTGCTGATGATTAATGACGAAGAAACACGGCAGCTCTCCGATGAGCGCAACCTGTTGCGCGCGGCTCGCGCGATTTTCAAGCTGGGCCCGCGAACGCTGGTGATCAAGCGCGGCGAGCACGGCGCGATGATGGTGCATGATGACTGGGTTTTCTGCGTGCCGTCTTATCCGCTCGATGAGGTGCACGACCCCACCGGCGCGGGAGACAGTTTTGCCGGCGGCTTCATGGGTTATTTGGCCGATGCGGGCCGCGTGAACGTGGATACGCTGAAGCGCGCGATGGTGTATGGCACCGTGCTCGGCAGCTTCGCCGTGGAAAGATTTGGCTTGCAGCGTTTGCTGACTCTGAAGCGCGGCGAAATCACCAAGCGCGTGAAGCATTTTCACAAGCTGACGACGTTTAAGCTGTAGCTCGCCGCCGGTATTTCTTTTGCGGCGCGCCCGCGTGACGCGACTCTGCCGCCGCGCGGCCTCGTTATATACTTCCGTCGGCAAATGTCCCTTCCGAGAAAACCTCGAGCGCTGGCTGCCGGCGCGAAAGTTCACGTCGTCTCTCCCGCTTCGCCCGCAGACCCGGCGAAAATCGCTCAAGGACTCACCGAATTGCGCCGGCTTGGATATCAACCGCAAATGATGCCGGGCATGGTTGCGAGCGAGGGCTATTTTGCCGCGTCAACAAAGGAACGCGCGCACGAACTTATTGCCGCGCTGCGCGACAAAAATTCTGGCGCCGTGATTTGCACGCGTGGGGGCTACGGCGCGGCGTATCTTCTGGACGGCAAGGGCATTCCGCGCGGGCTTCAGCCAAAAATGCTTCTGGGCTACAGCGACATCACTGCGCTGGACGCGTACTTGTGGGAGAAATTCCGCTGGGTTACGTTTTACGGGCCGATGATCGCCACGGATATTTGCGCGGGAGCGGACGTCGAGCATGGCTACGATTCGGCTTCGCTGCGCAGGGCGCTCACACAGACGCGCGGTGGATGGGCGCTCGAACTGGAAGGTGAATCACTTGCGGCGGGTGATGCGAAGGGCGTGATTCTCGGCGGCTGCCTCACTCTGCTCGAAACCACGATTGGCACGCCGTGGGAACTCGATACGCGCGGCGCGATCCTGCTGCTGGAAGATCGCGGCGTGAAGCCGTATCAAGTGGATCGCATGCTGACTCATCTGCGCCAGGCCGGCAAATTCACAAAGGTTCGTGGACTTGTGTGGGGCGAATTTCCGGATTGCGCCCCAACGAAGGAAGGCAGCCCGACCGTGCGCGAAATTGCGCATCGAATTTGCGCGCCGCTGCGGATTCCCATGGTGTGGGGCGCGCGGATCGGCCACACGCCACGTCCGATCCTTACGGTTCCGCTCGGAATCCGCGGACGCCTGCGAGCGCGAGGGAGCGGCACGCTGGAAATTCTGGAGCCGGCGGTGCGGGCATGAGGCCCGTTCCTCCCATCGAGCACATTCACTTGAGCGGCATCGGCGGCGCGGCGATGGCTCCGCTCGCGGGCATGCTCGCGGAAAGCGGCTATCGGGTCACCGGCTCGGACGCGGGCGTGTATCCGCCGGCATCGACGCTGCTCGAATCGCTTGGCATTAAATGGGCGGACGGATTTTCGGCGGCGAATCTGCAGCCGCATCCGAATCTGGTGGTGATTGCGAACGCGCTCCCGCGTGGAAATCCGGAGGTGGAATATGTCCTCGATGAAAAAATCCCCTACATGTCATTGCCGCAGGCCATCGAGGAGTTTTTCCTGCCCGGCCGCGAATCGCTGGTTGTCGCGGGGACGCACGGCAAAACGACGACAACATCTTTGCTGGCCTGGATTCTGCACGTCGCTGGGCGCCAGCCGAATTTTTTGATCGGCGGCATCGCTGAAAATTTCGGCAAAAGCTATGGGCTCGGCAGCGGTAGCGAATTCGTCGTCGAGGGCGACGAATACGACACCGCGTTTTTCGACAAGGGCCCGAAGTTTCTTCATTACCATCCGGACGAGCTGATCATCACGTCGCTGGAATTTGATCACGCGGATATTTACGCCGACCTCGCCGCGATCGAATTGCAGTTTCGCCGGCTGGTGAATCTTGTGCCGCGCCGGGGACGCATTGTGGCCTGGGGCGACGATCATCCGGTGGCGGTGGCCGTGCGGCGCGTTACGGAGAAGGCGTTCTGTCCCGTGGAAACCTATGGCTTGGACGGAAGGACCGACTGGGTCGCGGGCGACGTTGCGTACGACGGCGACTGCATGGAGTTTCGCATCGTACATTTCGGCACGCATATGGCGAAGGTGCGCCTGCCGCTCGCGGGCCGTCACAACGTGCTGAACGCGCTGGCAGCCGCGGCGCTTGCATTTGGTCGGGATGTGCCGGCGGCCGCAGTGGAGCAGGCGCTGAACACATTTCGCGGCGTGCGCCGGCGTTTGCAGGCGCAATACGAGATCGGCGCGGTGCTGGTGGTGGATGATTTCGCGCACCATCCCACAGCAATTCGCGGAACGATTGAAGCGGCGCGCGGGCGATGGCCTTCGCGGCGGATCTGGGCCGTATTCGAGCCGCGATCCAATACGATGCGGCGTAATACGATGGAAGGCGCGCTGTCGGAATCATTGGCGATGGCGGATGGCGTTTTGCTGGGACCGGTGAGCCGTTCGCAGCTGCTCACTGATGCCGAGCGGCTGTCACCCGAGCGGATCGCAGCGCAACTTTCACAACAGGGGAAGACGGCCGCTGCGCTTCCAAACGCCGACGCGATTGCGGAATATCTGGCGGAGAATGCTACGAGTGGAGATTTGGTGCTGGTGATGACCAACGGCAGCTTCGATGGATTGCTCGGCAAACTAAAGTCGCATTTGTATGAGCGGCGCGTCGGCGAAGCGAAGAGGCTATTGCGATGAGATTTCGGAGGGCCACTCTTGCGCGTGCGCTTGCGCTGGTCATCGTCGCTGCAGTTTGCGCCGGCCGCGCGAGCGCGACGATTGGATACACCGTTTCACTGGCCGAGCCCGAAAACCATTTATTTCACGTGACGATGACGATTCCCGATGTGCACTCGCAGGTGCTCGTGCAGATGCCAGCGTGGAACGCCCTCTACCAGATCCGTGATTTCTCATCTCGGATTGAAGGGTTAGGTGCGACAAGCTCGACAGGTAGCCCCCCAACCGTTCTCAAACTCGACAAGCAGACCTGGCGTATCACCGGGGAAGGAATCATCAACGTGGCTTACAGAATTTACTGGGATGACGCCGGTCCATTTTCGTCTCAACTCAGTTCTGTGCATGCATTCATGAATCTGGCCGAAATCCTCATGTACATTCCCGACCGGAGGAAAGAGCCTGTGTGGCTGGTTCTGCGCGGTGCGCCTAGCCATTGGGTATTTAAGACCGCGCTGAAGCCGTATGACTATAGTTTCTGGAGCGGGCCGCCCGACCGCATCGTCGACGGAAAGCCGATACTACCCCGAGTTTTCGTCGCGCAGTCGTATGACGAGCTTGTGGATGCGCCGGTCGAAGGTGGGAGCCTTCAATTCTTCGACCTGCCCGGCGTCGCCCCACCGGTGCACGTAGTCGTTCATGGCGAAAAATGGAGCAAGCCGGAACTGCAGGATGGGCTTGTGAAGATCGTCAATTACGAAACACAGCTCATGGGCGGCGCGCCGTACTCGAATTACACGTTCTTGCTGCACATCGGCGCGGACAGCAGCGGCGGTGGCGGCGGAATGGAGCACGCGAATTGCACGGCCATCGGCGCGCCGAATGTGGGCGTGGCGCTTTCCACGGCAGCGCATGAGTTTTTTCATTTGTGGAATGTGAAGAGGATTCGCCCGCAGTCGCTTGAGCCGGTGGATTACACCAAGGAAATGTACACGCGCGCGCTGTGGTTCGCCGAAGGTGTCACCAGCACCTACGCGTCCTACACCGAAGTGCGCACCGGTATGTGGTCGGCCGACGCTTTCTGGGAAGATTTGGCGGAGCAGATCGGCGATTTGCAGTCGCGGCCCGCGCGCGCATGGGAAAGCGTTGAAGAGTCCAGCTTGAACGCTTGGTTTGAAAAATACAGCCAGTACAACCGCGCGGATGTCAGCATCTCGTACTACAACAAAGGGCAGATTGACGGCGTGCTGCTGGATTTGCTGATTCGTGACGCGACGGACAACAAGAAAAGCTTGGATGACGTGATGCGCGCGATGAATGAGCAATTCGCGAAGAAGGGGAAGTTTTACGACGACAGCGCGGACATCGAGGCCGTCGCGGAAAGCGTTGCGGGTGTGAGCTTCAAGGATTTCTTCGCGAAATACGTCGCGGGCACGGATGAGATTCCTTACGACCAGTTTCTTGCCATCGCTGGGATGTATACGACCGTTAGTTCGCAGGACGGGACGCACCTGCGATATCAGATTCTGCAAATGGGAAAAACCAGCGACAAGCAGCGGAGAATCCGCGAAGGCATCCTGAAGGGGACGACAAATTGATCGCGAAGTTCCGGCGCCGGCAGTTCCGCGCGCATTGAAATGATCCGCACCGCGATTGTCGCGATTTTCCTCACGCTGTGCGTCCTTATTCTCGGTCCGCCGCTTCTGTTGTATTCCTGGATCACTGGAAATCCCGACGCACTTTTTTTCACCGGCACCGGCGCGGCGTACTTCATCGCGCGCGTTGTTGGCATTCGCGTGAAAATTGAAGGCAGAGAGAAAATTCCCTCGGACGTGTGCCTGTTTCTCGCAAATCACACCAGCTTCGCCGACCCCGTGCCGATTATCTGGGCGATTCCGCGCAGAATCGGAATCCTGCTGAAGAAATCACTTTTCTCGGTGCCGATTTTCGGCTGGGCAATGCGCGCGGCGAAATTCGTGCCCGTCGACCGCTCCAACACGGAATCGGCGATGAAGAGCGTTGATGTTGCGGCCGAACGAATGAAAGACGGCTTGTCATTTCTAGCGTATCCGGAAGGCTCGCGCAGCTACGACGGTCGCCTGATGCGCTTCAAGCGCGGCGTTTTCATCATGGCCATCAAAGCAGGAGTGCAGATTGTCCCCATGGCGCTTGCCGGTGCGCACAAGATTGCGCCGAAGGGATCGCTGAAGATTCATCCGGGGCAGGTGGTCGTAAGTTTCGGCGCGCCGATCGACGCGAGCAAATACACAGTGGAGCGACGCGGCGAACTCGCGGCCAGGGTGCATGATGCGATTGGGGATTTGCTGCCGCCAGACCAGAAGCCGCTGAAATCCGGCGAGGCCGAAGAGAAAACGTCCGGCGACGACGCCGAAAAACTATTCTTTGAAGAGTGAGAAGTGCGCAATACCAGCCCTACTGGACTGTCAAAACGTTGGCAAGTGCATACGACTTACCGTCTGTATTTGAGAGAACGATCGTCGCCGGACCCGACGCGACTGATGGAATGGTCAGCGTCAGCGTTTCGCTGTCGATAAAACCGACTGTGGCAGCTTGGCCATTCACCATTGCAGTAGTGGAAGACGTAAACCCACTCCCGCGGATTGTGATCTCAGATCCCGTCGCGGCTGTATTGCTGCTCAGCCAACCGATTGCGAGCGGCGCCTGGCCAAGATTCACAACCGTGAGCCCCTTGTTCGTGAGCAAATAAACGGAATCGCCGGCGGCATCGATGGCCATAGCCGAGGCCGTATCTGTAATCGTTTCCGTGAGCGCAAAACGAATCATCACCATGCCATGCTGGACATCGATGATGTCGAAGAAATTGTCGTACGGGATGTAATACAAGCTGCCGGTTTGATTCAGCAATGGGGAGAATTGAGTGTTGAACTCGAACGCCAATCCACCGCCATAGTTGCCGAAATAAATTCCCGGCTGTGCCACGCCTCCAATGCTCTGCCCCGCGGAGTTGACGAATGTCCACTGCGATGCAGCCACATTTCCGTCCCCAGAAATTGTTGCACCATAGGCCTGGGCGAACTCCGGCCCAACCTGAGTTTGTTGCGCCACGTTGTAAAGACACAGGCCGTTATTCTCTATGGCCAGCGTGGATCCGTCGGTCGTGGACGCGATTCCCGTGCCGCCGTCAAAGAGCCCACACGAGGTGATGGGAAGATTTGCCGGGACTGAGGTTTTTGCGATCAGATCCACCTTAAAGAGCGGCCCACCTGGGCCACAGCTGACTTTGCCGGGAATCTGACCGTCCAGCACGAAGGCGAGATTCGTGTTGGTCGAAGCGACATAAAGCGGGCCGGGTATGCATCCCTGAGAGGGTTGCTGTGGGGCTTCGACCTGGATTACGTAATTATTTGCGGAGTTATCGGGATCGATTACAGCCAGTGAGCCATCATTCACATCCGTTGCCAGAAGCTTGGTCCCATCAGGAGTCAATGCGAGCCCGGCAAACGCCTTCGACGACCCAATGGCAGGCGGAGTGATTGGAGCAGTGAATTGATTTGCCCCAAGGCTGAAAACGTCAATGTGATCTCCAGCGGAGATATACAGCTGGTGCCTGTTCGGGTCGAGAAGGATCGCGGTAAAAGTGTCTGTGGACAAATAATCGGTGACGCTCTGGGCATAGAAGAAAGATTTGGGAAGCGTCGACGATCCATTCGCCGTCGTAATTCTTAGGTCTGCCCATCCCGCAGTACCGGGAGGAATTGTATAGCTTAGACTCGTGCTTGGAATGGCCTCGGACGTTCCTCCGACGTAGAATTGCGGCGTGGGGATGATCGAAGCTGTGGATCCGCTAACTGTCAGTTGCGCATTGTTATAGTCCGATGCTCCGCCAAAAACGGCGATTTGAGCGGCCGCCCCTCCAGCCGGCGACCCACCGGATTCAACCGCATACTGAATCTGAGGACCATAGGAGAAGAATTGCGGATCGAACGCCTCGGTTCCGTCCGGGAAGAGCATCTTGATATTGACCGGCCCCGGTGCGTTTCCCGCCGGAGAAGTGATGCTTAGAACTTCTGAGGCATTGTTCGTACTGCCCATGTTCTGGCCGTACCACACCGTCGGTGGAAGAATAAACGAATTGCCAAATCCGCTGGATGTCGTGCCGCCCCCCAGAGGACCGGTATACGGAGTCATGTGTTGCAAGAATGTGGGTGAACCAGGTTGGAGCGTGGCGTAGTTTTCAGGGAATGCGCCATCCTCAAAGGCAATTCCCGAAAACTGAATGCCGTAGACCATTCCACTAGCGTCGACCCCGATCGGGACAGTCAGATAAAATGGCGGAGAGAGTTCCGTTGCCCAGGGAATCATCGGCATCGCTGGCGATATTGAAGCAGTCCGAAGATTAGAGAGTCCAATCTTGTAGATCAACGGAATATCAATTGGCATGCAAATTTCATAGAGCGATTGATTGTCGGCACTAAATGCGACACCGCCTTTTATAAGACTGGCAATGGAGACGCCGCCACCAGGTACATTTCCCACAAAGTTCAAATTCCCGTCGTAAAGTAAAACGTCCCCGCCGGCGTCAGCGACCGCGACACGAGTGCCATTCTGATTTGCAGCGGCATACAAATTATATTCGCCCAGGGTAATGGGACTGCTAAAAGTGCGCGTTGCAACATTGTAGTAATAAGAAGTGCCGCTGGAATCCGCGGAGATGGCATAAAGCATCGTGCCATCACCCGATACGGTTATGAATACTGCCGAATCGACAAACGGAGCCCCGAAATTGGTCAGTGTATTTGCGGTGGGATTCCAAATTGCAAGGATGCCTCCGTCAACTGCTGGCCCAAAATCGAGAAGAAACGTACTGTCTGCAAAAGCATAAATCCGGAAGCCTTCCCATGATTCCGGTTTTGTAAATCCGGGAGGGGTGTATTCCGGGAGGTTGTAAACCACGGCCGTTAGGGCCGAAGTATCAATGGAATAAATTTGCTGGGACAGACAGGTGACCCACACGTGGCTGTCATCCGGACTGATGGCTATGCCCTGGGGGCTCTTGACGCTGATTTGCGTTTGAATCGTATGCGTCGTGGCGGAGATTACGTCGATCCTATTCCAGCTTGGGTTGCTAGCGAAAATCAGCTGATGCACGGGGTCGTAGACAGCGCCGAACGGAGTTCCTCCAGTCAATGTGTAGTCAGTGCGATTATTTGGAAGTGGGGAGGCAGGGGCGATGGTTTCGTCAAAGCTAGCGCTCTGCGATAGGAGTGGCGCGGACGGTATGCCAGTCACCGTGATTATGGCGTTTTGCGCCAGGGGAGCATTGTTCGCAGCTGTCAGCGTCATCGTAGACATCTGCGAAGGGTAAATCACTGAAGGATTGAATGTCGCGGTGACGCCTGTCGGCAGTCCTGCAGCTTGCAACGACAGATTGTAATCGAGCACCGTTCCAGTCACCGGCGTGAAGATAGAAATGTTCTGACTGGTTCCCGCCGCCATTTCTGGCAGCGTGTTTGGGATATCAATTTGAAAATTCGCGCTACTCGAAGACTGCACGGTAACGGGAATAGTGAGCGTGGTGGACGCATTTCCCGCCAGTCCACTTAATGCGAGTGAGTAATTGCCAAGAGCAAGGTTGGACGACGTTTGCAGAGTGAAGGTCCCCCCGGAGGGCTGCAGAGACAGGGGGAATTGCGTCGAAGAAGTCATGCCAGTCGGTAAACCGGACAGTGTTAGCGACGGATTAGCGGAAGTGTTCTGCTCAGAGAATGTGACTGTGACAGTAAAGGAACTGTTGGGAACCATCGTGAGAGAGCTAGGATTGGTTGCGAGCGAGAGCGTCGCTTGGGGCTGAGTGGGACCTGTACCAGTCACAGTCCCGCTTCCGCCGCACGATGATAAAGCCAGGCCGCAGAAAACAATGCCAGTAAAGAACGCGATCCGCGCTCGCAGCATTTGAGTCTCCATGTAGTGCAGAAGGCTTAGTTACGTACTGATTATGAGAACGAAAGAGATACCATATTTGCCGCGGTAAGTGAAGAACTACAAAGCACTGCAACGGGCAGGTTTTATTTCTTGAACAGCAGCGGCTGTTCCTCGCCGGCCGCCGGCGGCGCTGCAGCGCGGCGGCGAGCAATGCCCACGACACCGAGGACTCTCATCTCCGTGATGGCCGCGCGGGGAATGAACATCCGTTGCGTTTCGCCGTTCGGATCGGGCGGCGTGATCTGCACGCCCGAATCCAGAAATACCAGCAGGTCGTTGGGAACCACGCCTTCCAGCAGGTCGTTATCGCGGAATCTTACGCGGATCCACAGTCCGTCCATTTTAGGACGGCTCAGAAACGCTTTTCGCTCCGGCGAAAAGTTGGAGGTGAATTCCCGCACGAAATACACGCCGCGGACGTCCTTGATCGCGATTTCCTGGTGCTCGCCGTCCTGCGTGAGCAGCTCGAAAACCTCTGATTTGCCGAGCTTTGCGGGATTCAGGTAGCCGTTCACCGAGGTGCGGTCGGCGAACTGCACCACCACCTTCTTCAGGGTCGCGGACGGCGCCTGTTTTTTCACTCTGGTGCGTCCCAAAACGTGGGAATTGCAAAGGGTCAATGTTTATGTTATGTTAAGCACCCGGAAAGTGTCAAGTGCTTATTTTTGAGGGGCTTACAGACCGGGAGCCCACCACGATTGACCGAAAAGAAACAGATTCTCAAGTCTACGTCGGTCATCACTCTGGCTACTCTAGCCAGCCGTCTTCTTGGATACATTCGAGACCAGCGCATCGCCCTGCTGCTCGGCACCTCCCTGGTTTCCGATTCCTTCTTTCTGGCGTTCCGCATTCCCAATTTGCTTCGGCGGCTGGTAGCGGAAGGATCGCTTTCGGCGTCGTTCGTTCCGGTGTTCAGCTCCTATCAGGTGGACAAGTCACGCGAAGAAATTTGGGATTTTGCGAACCGGCTTTTCTGGACACTGGCTGTTGTGCTGGCGATCGTCACAGCGTTAGGCATGATTTTCGCGCCGGAGGTAGTGCACCTTTTCACGCTGATGGGCCACGACCCCGCGCACTGGGCCGAAGCAGTGCAATTGACGCGGATTATTTTTCCATTCGTCTTTTTCATCGGGCTTTCGGCGCTGTGCATGGCGATATTGAATTGCTACCACGTGTTTGCGCTGCCCGCGGCGACTCCGGCGGTATCGAATCTGGGCATCATTCTATTTTCGATTGCCATCGTGTGGCGGCACTTCGGCTCGCCGGCGGTTGCGTTGGCGGTTGGAGTCGTCGTCGGAGGCCTGCTGCAGTTTGTCATACAGTTGCCGGCGCTGATCCGGCGGGGAATGAAGTTCCGCTTCGGCATTTCCTTCAGCCATCCGGGAGTTCGCCGCGTGGCGCGAATGATGTTGCCGGGCGTGTTCGGACTCGGCGTTGCGCAGATCAATTTGTACGTGGATACGATTTTTCTTACGTCGCAGAAAATGCCGAGCGGCAGCGTGACGTCTTTGTATTACGCGGACCGGATTATGCAGCTCGTGCTTGGCAGCTTCGCCGTCGCCGTGGCGACTTCGATCTTGCCGATGATGTCGCGGCAGGCGCAGAGTCTGGATTTTCCCGCGGTGAAGCGCACGCTGGCATTCTCCGTTCGCATCGTTTCTTTCATCACGATACCAGCGGCGATCGGGATCATTTTGTTGCGACAGCCGATTGTGCGCGTGCTCTTCCAGCACGGCCAATTCGTGGCTACGTCTACGCGCTTGACGGCGTGGGCTCTGCTTTTCTACGCCATGGGTTTGCCGGCGATATCAGCCGTGAAGCTCATCGTGCAGGCGTTTTATTCCACGCACGATACGAAGACTCCTGTGTGGACCGCCGCTGGGATCCTGGCGCTGAACATCGCGCTGAACACTTCGTTCCTTCTTCTGCTTTTTCCGCAACTGCGGAACGGCGGCCCGGCGCTGGCGACGGCGATCTCCGCGTATTTCAATTGCGGAGTGCTCTTCCTGATTTTCCGGAAGCGCTACGGGCGCGTCGGCGGCAAGGAGATACTGCTCTCCAGTTTCAAGGCGCTTTCCGCTTCCGCGCTAATGGGCGCGGGGTGCTGGGCGGTGATTCAGTACGCACATCTTGGCGGCCACACGAGGCTTTCAGTGGATGCGGCGCTTCTCGCGGCGACGATCGGCGGGGCGTGCGCACTGTATTTGGGGCTGGCGTGGGCGTTTCGTTCCGTGGAGCTCAAGGAAGTGTATGAGATCGTTTTTCACCGGCCGGCGCCCGCGGATGCGGTGGCGGGAGTGATGTAATGCAGATGGCCGCGTCCATTTCGGCGTTCATCAATTATGTGCGGGTCGAGCGCGGCCTTTCGCAGAACACCCTGCACGCCTACGAGAGCGACATCGAAAAATTTGGCGAATTCCTGGAAAAAGGGCGCGTACAGCCCACCGATGTGCAGCGCGACACGATTGTGGATTATCTCGCGGGCCTGTACCGGCAGGGCTTGGATAGCCGCTCCGTGGCGCGGCACCTGGTGACGATTCGCAATTTTTTCCGGTTCCTGCTAATTGACGGACTGATTGCGAAGGATCCGACGGTGAATCTGGAATCGCCGAAAGTCCGCAAATCGCTGCCGACGTATCTTTCCATGGATGAAGTGGAACGCCTGCTGAATTTGCCCGATACGCGCACTCCGCTCGGCATGCGGGATAAGGCCATTCTCGATCTGCTTTATTCCTGCGGCCTGCGAGTTTCGGAGCTGACGCACGTGAATCTGGGCGATATTGATTTCCGGTCGGGCATCATTCGCTGCGTGGGCAAGGGTGACAAGGAGCGCCTGATTCCAGTGGGGAAGAAGGCGCTCGATTCAGTGGAAAAATACGTTCGCGACGGGCGCCCGCGTTTGCTGAAGGCAAAAAAGAAGCCGAGCTTCACCAACCATGTGTTCATCAACCGGCAGGGCACTCCGCTCGGGCGTGTCGGCGCGTGGAAAATTCTAACCGCTTATGGCCGTGCGCTCGGCCTGCGGAAAAAACTTACGCCCCACAAATTGCGTCACAGTTTTGCGACTCATTTGCTGGAGCGCGGCGCGGATTTGCGCTCCGTGCAATTGATGCTGGGCCACGCGGACATCGCGACCACGCAGATTTACACGCATGTGCTTGAGGATCGTCTGAAGAATGTTTATAAGTTGCATCATCCAAGAGCGTAGAAGTCGGTTGAGCGGGCTCGCAGTCGGGGAACGGGCGCGATGCGGCGCCGGCACAATGTTGCTGCTGAAAATCGAACAGGCTCATTGCGGATGCGAGCGTTTTGGCGCGCTGCTAGCGATCAGCCTTGAGGGACGGTAGAGAGATGCCTGATTACATGTTCTTGCTTGAAAGCCGGCTTTCCGCCGAACAGCGCGCCGTCCTGGCCCGCATGCAGGAGCTGGGCGCGGCGACCACCACCAACGTATATCTGGCCGGCGGCGCTGTGCGCGATTTGATTTCCGGAATGCCCATCCGCGATCTGGATTTCATCGTGGAGGGCAGCCCGACGCGCATCGTGCGCGAACTGGAAAAGGGCGGCGCTGAGGTGCTGGAAGAGGACGAAAAGATGCGGCGCGCGGAATTGCTGTTCTCCGGCGAAGTGGACGGCAGCGTTTCCGCCGCGCGCGACGAAGTGTACATCCGCCCCGGAACGACGCCGGAAATTCGCTGGTCCACTATCATGGAAGATTTGCGGAGACGCGATTTTTCGCTGAACGCGATTGCGATCTCCCTGAATCCTGCGTCGCGCGGATTGCTGCTGGATCCGACAAACGGTTTGGCCGATCTCGAAAAGCGCGAGCTGCGGGCGCTTTCTATTCACAGCTTCACAAATCAACCCGTGCGCTTGCTGCGCGCGTTGCGGCTGGCCGCGCGTTTGGGATTGAAACTCGAAACGCGCACCAAGGAATGGTTTGACCTGGCGATGGAGCGCGAATTGTACGAGCAGATTTCGCCGGAGGACGCGGGCGACGAACTGCGCCAGCTCGCGCGCGAAGACAAGCCCGGAGCAATTCTGAAGGCCTGGGAAGCAAATAAGTTGTTGGCCGCGGTTTCTCCGCAACTGGCGAAAAAACATCCACACTATGACAAGGTGATGCGGATCGTCCGCGCGCGTGACGAATTGCAATCATCGGGTTTGCGTCCGCGCGTGGCCATTCCGACGGCGGCGGCGATATTGGGGCGCATGAAGTCTCGCGAGCTTGGCAGTGTCTTGCACAAGGCGAAGTTCCGCGCCGCGGACATCGCGGCGATAACCGGATTCGACGATGAAGCGAAGAAGTTCGTAAAGCTGCTCACCA
>Ga0335078_10003686_pt1 | contig 22765 bp, 14 predicted proteins | sample Lox_Sample_32_FD_206711 | JGI IMG/M metagenome (GOLD analysis project Ga0335078, IMG submission 206711) | Soil microbial communities from Loxahatchee National Wildlife Refuge, Florida, United States - Lox_Sample_3.2 | ecosystem: Environmental > Terrestrial > Soil > Wetlands | place: USA... | reverse complement strand
TCCGGAAGAGTCGGTCACGTTCGAGGAATATGAGGGCATCCTCGGTCTTCCTCAATGGGCCGCTCTTGAAGAGGAGTTCACCGGCAAGCACCAACAGCTCGGTGTTCCCGGTATGAAAGCCGGTTGACTACTGGCGGAAAAGGAGATGTGAACAGGTGATGGCCTGGGCCATCCTGAAGTCTGGAATAGCTCTGATCTTGGACAAACCCGCCGAGCATTTCCACGCTCTTGCCGGTAACTGTGCGGCTTTTCAATCGCCTTCCCAGACTTCTCACAAACGCGCGCGGTGGTAAGTACCGTCTTTTGTGTCATCTTCTTTGCGACGCAGGCCGCATCTTGAGCCGCTTTGTCTGTCGCGCGATTGGTGCCTTTCACAGTACTTCGCGCACCGCTTCTGGCATCTCTGCCGACGGTTTTTGCACTTTCGCCCTCCTTCTTCGTTCCTTTTCCATTAACAGTGATCTGCGCCGCATCATGGCCTCACCCTCGCAGAGAACACCCGCGTGACATTGTCTTAGGCAAGAGTGTCATTGGTTTCACACTTTCCGTCGAAATCCTGACCAAATGGTCGGCTGGACCTTGCACTTGCACAACTTCACGTTTGGCATACCGATTGCCTCTCCACAAATGAGATTGCAACGCTCGACGCATTCGGGATCGAGATGAATCGACGAACGAGAACAACGATCGTCGATCCACAAGCTCACAGCGAACGAGCCACACCGGAAGTCGCACCATCTGGAGATCTGTTGTCAACGACTGCATTCGCTCGACGCTACTTGAAGCGGTGGGTTCTTGGTTGGTTACGGCTCACCGCTATGCATCTCACGCAGGTTGCAGTTGGCATCAGCCTACGTTTTTAGCAGCCGCGGTAACGACGCGTGGTACGTGAGCCCAACCAGGCATTCGTGCCACGCGATTTTGCAAGTCACGTTTTAGCTCCGACGAAGGAAGAATCGGTTTCTATCGTTCATCCATGGTCGGACACACCCCTTGAGCTCGTTTGCGTCTGGACTGCAAGAAAGGAGATGTGGAGTGTCAGCTGCAAAGTGGCATTTAGGTCTGTCCGCTCTGACGAAGCCCACAGAATTCCTGACTGCAATGAAAGCAAGAATAGGGCAGAGCAAGAGCCAGCATGCGAATTTCAGGGCCCGAATGCGAGTTTCCGGGGAGCCGGAAATCGAAAACTCTGCCTCCGCAACAACTCTCGCAGAAGAAGGAGCGTAATGAATGTCCGCGTCCACCGTTCAAGTCGAGGCCCCAACTCCAGCGCCGAAGCCGGAGCCGCCTGGCAAGGAGGAGAGCGCAGCATCACACCCTGAGTCCCGCTGGCAGAAGTACTTCACGCCTCTTCTCGTGGTGCTGCTCGCCCTGGTCGTCCTGATTACTGTTACGAGGAACTGGAATTCCTGGGAGGGCGCCCATGTCAAGCAAGTCACCGACGATGCCTATGTTCGCGGCGATCTGACACCGCTCAGTACGAAAGTCGCCGGTATTGTTCGAAGTGTTGATGTTTCGGATTATCAGCTAGTGCATAAGGGAGACGTCCTGGTCCAGTTGGAGGACAGCGATTATCAGGCGCAAGTGGCCCAGGCGAGGGCGGCAGTAGAAGCTGCGCAAGCGGCCATCGAAGACAACCTTCGTGAGCGACTGTTGCAGGACGCGCGTATCCAAAGGGCTCTTGCTGGAATCGATGAGGCAAAAGCGCAGATTACGGCGGCACAGGCCGGCAAGGAAGCTGTAGAAGCCGAGTTGGTCCGAGCCCGCGCCGAACGAAAGCGCCAGGAGGGCCTCTATCAGACTCACTCGACGACGCAACAGACTCTGGAGCAGGCGGTTGCCGATGAAGAGCAGTTGGCCGCTCAGGCCGCCAGCCGCGATGCCGATCTAGCCCAGGCGCAGGCGATGCTGCGCAGCAGTGAAATGGCAGTCGAAGCGGAACGGCGTCAGAAGGTTGTGATCGAGTCTCAAGAGGCGCAGCTCGCTGCCGACCTTCGCGCCAAAGAGGCAAACCTTGTCGTGGCGCAGGTAAACCTTAGCTATACCACGATATCGGCGCCAGACGACGGAAACGTAGGCGAACGGCAAGTCCACGCCGGTCAGTTGGTGTCTCCGGGAACGGAGGTCATTCCGTTCGTGGATCGCACCCGATGGGTACAGGCAAATTACAAAGAGACCCAGCTCACAAATGTAAAGGTCGGGGATGCGGCCGAGATTCGGATCGACGAGTTTCCTGGACAAGTCATTCGCGGCAAAGTCATCGAGATCGCCCCGGCTAGCGGTTCGCAGTTTGCGCTGTTGCCGCCTGATAACGCAACCGGCAACTACACCAAGGTTGTGCAGCGAATTCCGGTCAAGATTGCACTCGACGATCCTGAATTGGCCGGCAAGTTGCGCCCGGGCCTTTCGGTGACCGCCACCGTTCGCACCAGACGATAGGCAGGCACAACATGGCAAGCGCAACAGTCGCAATCCGACCAACCCCAATGCAGATCGCGCGCGCAACCGCGACTGCGATGCCGGCCGAGGTCTCGACCAGGCCGTTACTGGGGATTCTCGGCGTGGTAACGGGCGCCGGGCTGGTGACACTCACTGGCCGCATGCTTTCGCTGGGGCTTGCAGATCTTAAAGGTCATGTTGGCATCGGCTTTGACGAAGGTGCATGGCTCGACAGCGCCTTTAACGCTGCCCTCATGTTCATCGGGCCGTTCAGCGTCTACCTGGGAGGTCTATTCGGGCCACGTCGGATCCTTCTTTGTGCGGCTGGGATATTCACCGTAACCTGCGCCTTCTTGCCGCTTATCCATAGTTTTGGTCTGCTGATTGCGGCATTGATCGTCGCCGGTCTTACATCGGGCACCTTCTATCCGCTCACGCTGACTTTTGCTCTCCGCAATATTCCGTTGCGGTATCTGCCGTTCACCATCGCGCTGTATGCAACGTTCGTAGATGGGGCTGTCAATATTGTGCCGTCAATCTACGGTTGGTACCGCGATCATCTTTCCTGGCACTGGATGTTCTGGAATTCAGCCATAATTGCGCCAGTGATGATGGTCTGTATCTATTTCGGGATACCGGCAGGACCTCCCCGCAAGAAGGGAAGCCCTGCGCCAAGCTTCGTTGGGTTCCTGTACCTCAGTGCCGGGCTGGCCATGCTTTTTATCGCCATGCAGCAGGGACAGAGGCTCGACTGGTGGCGCTCCGGGGTATTCAGTGCACTGTTCTGGTCCGGCTCGTTTCTCTTAATGTGCGCACTCGTACGGCGGCTCCGTGGTCCCAACCCGCTGGTGGCTCTCCCCTATCTCTGGCAACAAAACACCGTGTTGCTGGGCTTACTTTTGTTTTGGTTTCGATTTACTCTTACCGGAACCATCATCCTGATTCCTGAGTCCCTGGCCATTCACGGCTTCGAAGCCAACCAGATCGGACCGGCTTTGATCGGGAGCGCCGATCCCCTGTTGCTGATCGCATTCATCGCGGGACTCCTGTTGCTTCGCAATGTGGATCCGCGTCTGATTATGGCTGCGGGCTTTACTTGCACGGCCCTGGCTGTCTGTTTGAACGCTGAGTATACGACCGCCTGGTCAGCAGCGAATTACTATCGCACCGAGTTGCTCACGGGCGTCGGGCAAGAAGTTGCGTTCATCGGGCTTGTGGGATGCATTGTCCTGCAGGGAATCTTCTCAGGAGGGTTGGCAAAACCGCAGTGGATTCTGACATTCTCAGCATTCTTTCATACGATTCGACTATTCGGTGGAACCATGGGAGCCGTTTACATGGGCCACTTTCTCGCAGACCGCGAGAAACTGCACTCGAACCTTCTGGGTCTGCACGTGAGCCGGGGAAGCTGGATCGCGGAAGGAAATCTTCATGCATTGGCAATGGGCGTTTACGCCAAGTCATCCGGAACAGCTGCGGCTAGCGCCCGCGCGGCCGAATTGATTGTGGGTCGGCTTCGTCTTCAGGCATATGCCTTGAGCCTCATCGACGGGTTCCATTTAGTCGCATGGGCTTGTCTCGTTGGCCTTCTTTTGACCGCGCTGGTGCGCAAGTTGCCGCTACACTACGGCGAACTCAGCAAAGTGCAGCGGATTAAGGAAACAAACTCATGAAATGGAGATCAAGACTGTTATTGATTATCTTGCTCCTCTCTTGGACCATCGCTTTTGCTGGAGAGCAAGGTGATGCGACTCCCTCTCGCCACATTACCTTGCAAGAGGCCGTGCAAATGGCGCTGCATCACAACCATAACATCCACATTTCCGAATACGCCGTTGAAGCGAATCAGCATGTGAAGGAAAGTGCGAAAAGCGAGTATTTTCCCACCATTCGAAATGACAGCAGCTTTGTGCACCTGACCGACACTCAACTGATACAGATTTACCCTGGTACTCTCGGGACGGTCGCAGGTAGCTCTGTTCCGCCTGTCACGGAGACGATCAACCAGGGTGGACGTGACCTGACGACAAGTGGCACCCAGCTGACTCAACCTTTGACCACACTATTGAAAATTCGGTCGGAAAATGACATGGCGCGAGCGGATTTGAAGGCCTCCGAACAAGCAGCGCAACAGACGAAGAACGATATTGCTCTAAAGGTTCATGAGCTTTATTACAAGATCCTGATCGCCCAAACCCACCGCACCGCTACAGAAGCCAGAATCGAGGCGCTGCAAGACCTCGATAACGAGCGCGTCCAGCAGGTGAAATTCGGCAGTGCCATGGAAGAAAACCTGATCGAAAGCCAGGCGCAACTCCTGCAGGCAAAGCAGGAGCAGCTCACCACCGACTTAGAACTTTCAGACCTCAAGCTGCAATTGAACGATACGATTGGGCTGCCACTCGCAACCGCGCTAGATCTCGATCCCAACACTGAGAAAGCGCAGCCAGCCTGCGATCGCGACAAATGTGTTGCTGAGGCACTCGCATCCCATCCCGAGATCACCGAAGCGCGCACCGAAGTGGAGAAAGCGACAGCCGCGGTTCGCTTGGCCAAAACCGACCTTTATGTGCCGGATGTGGACGCCTTCGCTCGTTACAGCTACCAAAACAACGTTCCCTTTCTAGCTCATGATTTTGGCAGCTTCGGCGTTCACTTCGGCTACGACCTGTTCGACTCGGGGCGCAAGCGCGCGCTCCTCCGCGAGCGCGAGGCGCAACTTTCCCAGTCGAAGGAAAATCTATCCCGGCTTACCGATGAGGTCGAAGTGGCGGTCCAGACTGCTTACAACAAGCTGGAAAGGACCCAGCAAATGCAGAGCGTATCTGAAGAACTGCTGGCGCTACGCATCGAATCCAATCGAGTCTTGCAAGAAAAACTGGCTCGGGGAGAGGCTCTCAGCTCCCAGGCTGAGATGGGAAACGCCCAGGAGCTCGAAGCCCGGACTTTGCTGCTGCAGGCCCAGCTGGATTACACCCAGGCGAACGACGAAGTCATCGACGCAATTGGCAGAACGCCGGAGTAGACAAGCCGCACGACACGATATCGACGAAGATCGTCCCCGCTGTGTGAGCCGTCAGAAGCTACCGCGTTTTCTGGAAACAATCTAATATCCTGGAGATGCCAACTCCATTCCGAATAGCGACTCTCGTTGTACCTTTTTGAGAAAGCGGAATGGCAACGTGCATGCATTCACACTGTTCAGGAGTCCTGTTCCCATGACGCGGACACTTACGCCTGTGCTACGAATTGCCTTGTGCGTCGTCGTGGTAGTCGCGGTGAGTGCCGTGATGACGCTTTTGCCCGTATCCGATCGATTAATAGCCGCGGCGCTCAGCCTTCTGATCGTTGTAATGCTGATCTCTACCAGAGGATGGGGTGTTTTCTATGCCGTATTCTCCTCCCTTCTCGCTGCGCTTGGGTTCAGTTGGTCGATACCGCCTTCTGGACAATTTCATTTGGGTGATCCGCGGTTCGGAACGGTCCTGACCGCTTGTCTTCTTGCCGGGGTGACTGCCAGCGTTCTGTCGGATCGGATGCGCCGGGCGCTTCTCGAGCGAAACCGGCGACTCGCCGAAACTGTAGGCGGTCATCATGGGTTTGCAGACCTCGTCAAGTCGGCAGATGGCGAGCCCCTTACGGAGCAGAAACGCGCCGAAGATGCTGCGCAGCGCGGTGAAAAGGAGCTTCGCGAGATTATTAACACAGTTCCAGCGCAGCTCTGGAGCGCTTCGCCCGATGGAGCGGTCGACTTCTTCAATCAGCATTTGCTGGACTTTGTAGGTCTGCCCCTGGAGGATATGTCGGGATGGAATTGGCAAGCCGCGATTCATCCCGATGATCGGAGCAAGTTCGTCGCCGATTGGATCGCCGATCTGAAGGTCGGACGGTCGCCTGATCGAGAAGTGCGCGTGCGGAGGGCGGACGGGGAATATCGCTGGTTTTTGATCCGCAGAGTGCCGCTGCGCGATGAAGTGGGGAGCATCCTGAGATGGTATGGAGTCCTAACGGATATTGAAGACCGCAAGCGGGTAGAGGCTCAACTCGCCGGCGAAAAGCGAGTCCTCGAACACGTCGCGAAAGGAGAGCCCCTATCAGAAGTCCTTGACAGCCTTTGCCGGCTGGTGGAGGAGCAAGCCAGCGGCGTTCTAACCTCGATTTTGTTGGTGGAAGGAAATCAATTGAAGCTCGGTAGCACGCCCAACCTTCCCAAGGACTACACGGATTTGATTGAGGGGGGCTCGATAGGACCGTGCGCGTGTTCGTGCGGTACGGCCGCATATTGCGGCAAACCGATCATCGTGGAAGATATTGCTAGTGACCCGCTGTGGGAGAATTTTCGCGATGCGGCGTTGACCCATTCGTTGCGCGCCTGCTGGTCCACGCCGATTTTCTCTTCGCGCGGCAAAGTGATCGCGACTTTCGCCATGTATTATCGCGAACCACGACGGCCGAGCCTTCGAGATCAGGAAATTGTCGGTCAGATAACCAACTTGGCGGGTGTTGCCATTGAGCGTAAGTTGACGGAGCAAAAATTAGAGCGCAGCGAAGCTTATCTGACAGAGGCGCAGAGGTTGAGCCACTTTGGCAGTTGGGCTTGCGACCCCCGGAGCCGGAGAACGCTTTACTGGTCTGAGGAATTGTTCCGAATCTTTGGATTGGATCCCCAACTCGATGTTCCCGGACCGGACGAGGCGATGGCGCTTGTTCATCCCGACGATCGCGACAGGGTTGGTGAAAGCCTTACGCAAGGCTTTCGCGAGAAGAAGGAGTTTTCTCAAGATTACAGGCTGATGACGGGCGATGGCAGTGTCAAGCATCTGCACGTTGTTTGGCATCCGCGCCTTGATAAAGACGGAGAGGTGGTCGAATACGTCGGCACGGTGGCAGATGTGACACAGTTCATGCAAGCCGAGCGGAAATTCCGCGGCCTCCTGGAGTCGGCTCCCGATGCGGTAGCGGTCGTGAACCGCGAAGGTGAAATTGTTTTGGCCAATGCGCAACTGGAGAAGCTGTTTGGCTATCAACGAGAAGAGGTGTTGGGGAAGGCAATCGAATTGTTGGTGCCGGAGCGGTTCCGCAGCAAGCATCCCAGGCACCGCACAGTTTTCATGAGCGAACCTCGGACGCGGCCGATGGGGTCCGGGCTGGAACTATACGGCTTGCATAAGGATGGACGCGAGTTTCCGGTGGAAATCAGCCTCAGCGTGCTGGAGACTGAGGAGGGCCTGCTCGTTACCAGCTCGATTCGCGACATAACGGAGAGAAAGCAGGCCGAGGAGAAGATTCAGCAGAGTGAGGCGGAGCTTCGCCAACTGATCGATGTAATTCCACAGCAAGTCTCCGTTTTCAACTCGGATTGGAGTCCACTATTTGCCAATCGACAAGAGAGGGAATACTCCGGCCTCACTCTCGAAGAAGCGCAGTCTAAAGAGGCATTAGACGGAGTGTTTCATCCCAAGGATCTGGAGAAGTTGGAAGCACTTCGTGCGAACGCACTTTCGGAGGCTGCCCCTTTTGAGCTTGAGGCACGAATCAGGGGAATGGATGGGCAGTATCGCTGGTTCTTGATTCGGGACAATCCGCTGCGGGGCGAGTCGGGACGCGTCCTTCGGTGGTACGGTACGCGCACCGATATCGAAGACCGTAAGCGCGCCGAGCAAGCGCTGCGCCGCAGCGAAGCTTATCTGGCGGAAGCGCAGAGGCTGACACACACGGGCAGTTGGGCATATCAACCTGGTGGACTGGCACTCTACTGGTCGGAGGAGAATTTTAAGATCTGGGGATTTGATCCGAAGAAGGGTGCTCCTGGCGTCGACCGAGTGGTGCAACGAATACATCCCGAGGACCGCGACAAAGCGACGAAATTCGCTCAAGAGGAGGTGGGCGCAAGAAGAGACTTTACCCAAGAGTTCAGAATAGTGCTGCCCGATGGAACTGTGAGACAGATCCATGCGGTCGGCCATCCGGTGATCAGTGCGAGCGGAGCAGGGATTGAAGTGGTCGGAACCCATATCGATGTCACCGAACGAAAACGCGCTGAGGAAGAACGTGAGAGGTTGCGCCTGCTAGAGGCGGAACTTGCTCACATGAATCGAGTAACCATGCTCGGTGAATTGGCCGGTTCTCTTGCACACGAAATAAACCAACCCATTGCTGCTGCCATTACAAGCGCCGGTGCCTGCCTGCGCTGGCTGGAACATAATCCGCCGGACCTGAACCGAGCCCGCGCGGCCGCGATGAGAATTGAGAAAGACGGAAACCGCGCCGCCGAGATCATTCAGCGTCTGCGGATATTTTCCCAGAAAGGCGCCCCGCCGCAACCTGAACTGGTCGATATGAATGAGGTTGTCGGTGAAATGCTTATACTTTTACGGGGCGACGGAGTCCGTCACTCCATATCACTCCGCACGGAACTTTCCCCCGGGTTGCCGCGAATCATGGCAGATCGTGTGCAAATGCAACAGGTGCTGATGAACCTCATGCTGAATGGCATCGAGGCCATGGAGAAGCGGGCCGGCGAGCTTACCATTCGGTCGCAAAGTACGGAGAATGGGTTCGTGTTGATCTCCGTGAGCGATACTGGAGTAGGCCTCCCTCTTGAACGAGCGGACGTGATCTTCAATGCTTTCTATACGACCAAGCCTCGAGGCACTGGCATGGGGCTCGCCATAAGTCGTTCGATCGTTGAAGCCCATGGTGGCCGATTGTGGGCCGAGGCAAATGCACAGCGCGGCGCAACATTTTATTTCACTGTGCCTTTCGAGGTGCGCAAATGAGCATTGGAGTTGCGACCAAAGTTTTCATCATCGACGACGATGCCGGTGTGCGCGAATCAATTGCAGAGTTGGTGGAGTCGGTGGGCCTGTTCGCCTCATCATTCGCCAGCGCGCAGGAATTCTTGTCAAGCGAGCGGCCAGAGGGACCCAGTTGCCTGGTGCTGGACGTTAGACTTCCCGGCATCAGCGGATTAGATCTTCAGCACGAGTTGCGAAGGGCTGGAATCAGAATTCCGATCATTTTTATTACTGGCCACGCGGATATTCCGATGACCGTACAAGCGATGAAGTCTGGCGCCATCGAGTTCCTTACAAAGCCATTCAGGGACCAGGACTTGCTCGATGTAATCCAGCGCGCACTCGACCGTGACCGCCAATTCCGCGAAAGGGAAAGATTAGCAGCTGAATTGCGAGAGCGTTATGCCAGCCTTAGCGAACGAGAGCGCGAAGTGATGACTCTAGTGGTTTCCGGGATGCTCAACAAACAGATTGCGGCGAAACTCGCGGCCAGTGAGACCACAGTTAAAATCCACCGGGGGCGGGTGATGCAAAAAATGCAGGCCGAATCTCTCCCGGAGCTCGTTAGGATGGCAGACAAGCTTAAGGTATCCAGCTAACCGCCGCTGTCCGGCAAGCTTATTCGCCTGCAGCCTCCCAACAATTCTCCAGCCGGAGGATTGTCAAAAGTCTTATAAAACTGTCCGAAGGTGTGATTGTGGTCAGAGGGATCAGTGTCCTATGGTTTCTGTCATGAAGGAAGGCCGGGACCCAATGCTCATTGTGATAGTGGATGACGACGAGTCAGTCCAAAGCGCGCTGCAGGACCTAATTGAAGCGGACGGACTTACGGCGAAGTGCTTCGGGTCTGCGGAAGGCTTCCTCGAGTCCGGTCTGCAACGGAGAGCAGCTTGCCTGATCACCGATATCCGTATGCCTGGAATGTCAGGTCTTGACCTGCAGGCGAAACTCAAGGCGGATGGATACAAAACGCCGATCATTTTTATCACTGCCCATGGAGATACTAAAGTGCGGATTCAGGCAATGAGGGAGGGCGCAGTTGAATTTCTGATGAAGCCGTTCGATGATCAGGTTCTAATGCGCAGGGTCCACGCCGCACTCGATAAATGATCAGCTGATAAAGAAAACGGGCAAGCCGAGCGGGAAGATTGCGGGGACTTCTGTGAATACTTCCGAAGCAAATGCGCACATTGAAAGAGAACAAGCCGAGCGTGCGTTTGAACAGATCATCGGAAGTAGTCCTGCACTTGAATCCGTGCTTGAGCAAGTCGAACTCGTTGCGGCCACAGACTCCACTGTTCTGATTCAGGGTGAAACTGGCACTGGCAAGGAGCTAATCGCCCGCGCCATTCACAATGCAAGCCCGCGATGCGGGCGCGCGCTCATCAAGCTGAATTGCGCGGCTATTCCTCATGATCTTCTGGAAAGCGAGTTGTTCGGTCACGAAAAGGGGGCGTTCACCGGAGCGATTTCTCAAAAGATCGGACGGTTCGAAATGGCACATGGCGGCACGTTATTCCTCGACGAAATAGGGGACATTCCACAGACGCTGCAGCCGAAGTTGCTTCGGGTACTCCAGGAGCAGGAGTTTGAGCGTTTGGGCAGCGGGCGCACCCATAAGGTCGACGTGCGTCTCGTCGCCGCCACGAATCGAAATCTGCTTGAAATGGCGGCGCGAAACGAATTCCGTTGTGACCTCTATTACCGTCTGAACGTCTTTCCGATAGCTTTGCCGGCTCTCCGCGAACGCCTGGAAGATATTCCAGCTCTGGTGCAGCACTTCGTCGAGATTTTCAGCCGCCGCATGAGAAGGGAAATTCGCCACATTCCCCCGGAAACCATGATGGCCTTTTTGTCTTACCCTTGGCCTGGCAACATACGCGAATTACAAAACATCGTGGAGCGCGCTGTGATTCTAGCGCAAGATGGCGTACTTTCAAACCCACTATCCGCATCCATTGCGCTCGTCGCACCGACCACTTCGATTGGGATTTCGTCAGCAGTTCCGGAACCGCTCGAGCCAATGACACTTCGAAATTCAGAACGTGCGCTTATTCTCCATGCACTGCAAGTGAGTGGCTGGAGAATCGGGGGCCCAAAGGGTGCAGCTGTCAAGCTGGGCCTAAATCGGACAACCCTGATTCATCGGCTGAAGAGGCTTGGAATCGAACGGCCACTTCGCCGCGTTGCATCAGCCGAAAGTCTGATAGAGTCCGGGCGGCCTGGATCACCGGCGTCACTGTGAGGGCTCGGCATTCTTTACCGGCGCAAAGAGTTAGTTACGATGCCGATTTCCTCGGGGGGTTCCGGGCATTTCATTCGAGTTTCCGCGGGCACGACGATGCCTGGCATCGATTGTTATGAACCGGAGGAGCAAATGAATCCCTTTCGAGCGACTTGCTTCGTCCTCTCTGCTCTTATGGTGCCGTCGCTCTCGGCCCAGGTGAACGCCACGGGAACGATTGCGGGACAAGTGCGAGACGGCAGCGGTGCGGCAGTTCTTAACGCGCAAATCGAGGTCATCGAACAGGAAACCGGCGTCTCCGTGGCCGCAAATGTCGCGAGCGACGGCTATTACACCGTTCCGATGCTCACCCCGGGTCTTTATTCGGTGAAAGTTACGGCCCCTAGATTTGCGGGCGCCATTCGCCGGGATCTCGTGCTCCAGATCGGCCAGAGCATTCGGCAGGATTTCACATTGAAGGTCGGGGATGTGACGCAACAGGTGACGGTCACGGGCGCCGCACCACTGCTGAATACCGAGTCAGGCGAGATTGGCAACGTTATTCCACTTCACACCTCAGAACAACTCCCGCTTAACGGGCGGAATTTCTCTCAGCTTGCCTTGCTTCTACCAGGCACAAATCCGGGCCCGGTGGGCGGCATTCGTACCCAAGGAAACGGCAACGAGACGCAACGCGCCGGGGCCGAAATCATCGCGGACGGTGGTCGCGGCAGCTTCAATACCTTCATGATCGACGGAATCGATGATCGGGACCAGTCGGTCGGCACCATCAAAGTATTTCCAAACCTCGAAGATATTCAGGAATTCCAGGTCCAACTTGGGAACTACGATGCACAATTTGCATCTGGAGGCGCAGTCGTCAACGTCGTCACCCGGTCAGGCTCCAACGTGCTGCATGGATCGGCATTCGAGTTTCTGCGGAACGATGCTCTGGATGCACGGCAGTACTTTGACGCAGCTAAACCGCAGCTTCAGCAGAACCAGTTCGGGGTTTCCATCGGCGGTCCCATCCGCAGAAACAGAACATTCTTTTTCGGCGACTATCAAGGACTGCGCATCCACACGGCCGCTACCTCAATCCTTTCCGAGCCGACGGCCGCCATGCGGGCAGGAGATTTCAGCGCCTATCCGGCGGTTATCTATGATCCGAACAGTCTCGATCCCGCCAGCAACACGCGAACGGCGTTTGCGAGTAACCAGATTTCAACTTCCCGCATTGACACGATAGCGAAGAATCTGCTCGCGATTATTCCACTTCCGAATCTCCCCGGTGCTGCGAATAACCTGCGCATCAATCCGCTTCTCGTACAGGGAGAAGACGAGTTCGATGTTCGGGTGGATCACCGGTTTTCCGACCTGGACAGTGCCTTCGCACGTTATACGTACGGGAGGGCAGACATCACCTACCCGGCCACACCAGTTGTACTGAACGGCGAGATCAACCCGTTAGCTTTCGCTCAAGCAAGTTCCACCTCCGGCTCCCTCAAGGTGAACCATGCTCCCAGCCAGCAGGCGACGTTGCAGGAAGTGCATCGCTTGGCTGGGAACCTCCTCAACCAATTCGCGCTTGGATACACCCGCTTTGCGCTGCGGGTAACTTCGCTCGACGAGGGCCTGGATATTGCAAGCCAACTCGGCCTGCAGGGCGCCAACACCGGCCCCAATGCCGGGGCCATGGCGAGTCTCACAGTCTCCGGCGAGTCCGGTTACAGCTCGGCCAACCTGCCGGAAGTTGTCCCGCAGAATACGTACGAACTTGGCGATACCGTCTTCTACACCCATGGCGCGCATCTGCTTCGGGTCGGCTTAAGCGCCATCGACAACCGATTTGGTTTTTTTCAGCTAGGCAGTTCCTCTGGCGCACTGAGCTTTACCGGAACTTATACCAATAATCCCGCAAGCCCATCCGGCACGGGCGCAGGCTTCGCGGATTTCCTGCTGGGTTCGCCAGTGAGTGCCAGCAAATCCGCCTTCCCGCAAGGAGCGCCCTACGTGCACGATTACGAGTACGGAGCTTTTATCCAGGATCAGTGGCATGCGACCAGCCGGTTCACCGTCAACCTGGGGCTTCGTTACGACCTGTTTACACCGGTGTCGGAACTGGAAAACCGGCTCTCGGACTTGTTGTTCCCATCAGGAACTTTGCTTATCGCCGGGCAAGACGGCGTCTCATCCGGAATTCTGAATCTGCAGAAGCACGATATCAGTCCGCGCATCGGACTCGCCTACCTGGTAGGCAAGAAGACCGCAATCCGGGCGGCGTACGGGCTTTTCTATTTCAATGAGCAGGGCATCGGCGGATCGACGCGCCTATTCATCAACTTCCCGTTCGCCGCCCAGTTCACTGTTTCTTGCAGTTCAACCACACCCTGTCTGAGCACCTCGATGGGCATCCCGCAGACGCCCAGTGCTGATAACCTGCCGAATGCCGTTTATCAGCCGACCTCTAACCTCACACCGAATGTCGAGCAGTGGCACCTTACGATCGAACAAGAGGTGGTTTCCTCGTTGGCCATTCGCGCTGCCTACGCCGGTAGCCACGGCAATCATCTGAATATCAACATTAATGAGAATGTCGCTTTCCCTGGACCCGGTCCCGTTGCCCCTCGACAACCACTACCTGCGTACTCTGCGCTCTCGGGTTGGGAGCCTCGCGGCATTTCCAACTACGATGCGCTGCAACTTTCGGCGGAAAAACGCTACGGCAGCGGTTTGGGCTTTCTTGCCGCATATACCTGGAGTAAGAGCTTGGACGAAGGCGGGGGAGGCAATTCTTCCACGGGCGACCCCCGCATCAATATCCAGAATCCCCGGAACATCCGCGCCGACTACGGGCTTTCCAGCTTCGACTATCGCCAACGTTTCACCTTAAGCACTGTTTATGAGCTTCCGTTTGGCAGTGGGCGCAAATTCATGAGCAGTCCGAATAAAGTCACGGAATTCATTGCAAGCGGATGGCAGATCGCGAGCATTGTGACCGCGCAATCGGGGCCGCCGTTTTCAGTATCCCTGGCAACGCCGACAGCCAATACAGGGACCTTTACCCGCCCCGACCGCATCTGCAATGGCAATCTTCCCGCAGATCGGCAAAGCATTGAGAAATGGTTTGACATCTCTTGCTTCGCAAACCCGCCGCCCTACATCTTCGGGAACGCGGGCCGCAATATTCTTATCGGGCCGGGCCTGTTCACCTGGGATGCAGCCGCGGACAAGGACTTTCGCCTCAGTGAGCAGTTTGGTTTACAGTTTCGATCCGAGTTCTTTGATCTTACGAACCGGACCAATTTCGGGTTACCGAATGCCAGCATTGGCTCCGTCGCTGCTGGAACCATCACGTCGGTGGTGACGAACGCCCGCCAGGTCCAGTTTGCGTTGCGTCTGCATTGGTAGCTCTGCCAAAACGGCTTCGACTCAATGAGTCCGGCGCCAACAAGCCTGCGGCATGTGTTCATGCTTCGGGGCCGACGTAAAAGCCAAAGAGCTTATTCATAAGTGCTTTTTGCGTCCGGCGAATTCGTAAAGGCGGAATTGCTGATCCGCCCGCGCGCATTCTGGCCGTAACAGGACCGTGGTACCAGAACTTGGCAAGCTGCACGAAGAAAAGTGTCACAGAATTGCACTATGAAATGTCTGAGCTTCAACTGGAAAGGGCGCCACCGTTATCAAATAAACACGAACCGTCGAAATGTTGTGAGACTTTCCCACGGAACTGATTTTTTCGCAAAGGGAGTCTTGTGGTGCAACAGATCCGGTTCCCCTGGACGCGCAAATCGAATGGGTCCGATTTACGGTGCTGGATAGATGACATGGTGCCACCGTTACCCTCTGACCCGGAATTAAGACAATGAGATTGCTGTCTTTTTCTCGGGGATGATTGGGAAGGGGATGATGCGCGAATCGTGGGAAGTCGTTTGCAAGTGGCGAGCAGCGCCTGCCGCGCTCCTTGTCCTGGCGCTGATCCTCGCGGACAGATCACCTGGGTTTTGCGAGGGCAGCCCGGGCTACCGTTCGACGGTGGTCCGCTTGCCTATCGTTGAAGCAAACGACCTCGAATTCACCCGAATCTCCTTCGGACAAGGGCCCTCCCACGGCAGGGTGCAGTCGATTGTACAAGACCGTCAGGGATTCCTATGGTTTGGCACCAACAGTGGCTTAGAGCGCTACGATGGCTACCGATTTAGGGAATTCCGTCACGATCCCAACGATTCCCGCAGTCTGAGCGGTAGCGCGGTCCACGCGATCCTCGAAGACAAATCTGGCAAGCTCTGGGTTGGATCGGATCAGTTTCTTGACCGCTACGACCCTTCCACCGAGGCCTTCACTCATTATCCGGTCAGTTTTAGTGGCTCCGATATGATGGCTTGGCACGGACTGGTTGATCGTCATGGAACGATTTGGGTGGCAACATCCCAAGGGCTCTACCGGATCGATCCCAGGACGGGGAAGACGGTTCACTATCAGTCCTTTCCTGGCGCCCCGTCAAGCCTGAACAGCAATGAGATAACGGGAATCCTGGAGACGAGAGACGGGACATTCTGGGTAGCTACTCGCGATGAGGTGGCAATCTTCGATCGCGCTACAGGAAAAGCAGTTCAGCATTTCCCTATCCCGGCTTCAACATTCGTCCAGCCGGTCACCCCTCTGCTCGAGGACCATGCCGGTATGGTGTGGATCGGTTCCGAAGATGGCCTTGTGGCACTCGATCCGCGGACAGGTCAGCTCGTTCAATATTCCTTTGCACGCTCGGGTGTAGACCGTTCCCCTCTCAAAGGCATTCGGGCGATTCTCGAAGACGAGAATGGCAATTTATGGCTCGGCACGGCGAATCAGGGAATCCTGAAACTTGACCGCGGTCGAAAGCATGTCTTTCAATACCGCAACAACCCCGTTAACCCTCAGAGCCTGAGTTCAGATCAGGTGGTCGCACTTTGCGAAGACCGCGAAGGGAACATCTGGGTTGGTACCACCGGAGGCGGGGTAGACCGCTTTTCCAGCAGACCATTGCCATTCACGCGCTACCGGCACGAGCCGGGGAATCCCAATAGCTTAGATTCGGATTACACATCGGCAGTCTATGAGGACAGCCAGGGAGCGCTATGGATCGGCAGCATGGAGGTACTGACCAGGATAGACGGCAATTCCGGGCAATATACGTTTTACCGAAGCGCCCGCGGCCCTGGGACTCTTTCCAGCACGTGGGTACTTTCAATTATCGAGGATCGCGAAGGCTATCTCTGGTTCGGGACCTTGAATGGCGGCCTGGATCGATTGGATCGGCGCACGGGGCAATTCAAAGTTTACCGTCACAATCCAGCCGATCCTCATAGTCTAAGCAACGATACGGTGTATGGGCTGACGATTGATCGCAACGGGGTGCTTTGGGCCTCGACAGCCGACGGCTTTGATGAGCTCGATGTGAAAACCGGCGAGTTCCGGGTGTACCGGGTACTGGGAGATCCTCTTACTCGATACAAGGAAATTGTGGAAGACTCGACCGGAGCATTGTGGCTTGGGGCGTGGGATCGCGGTCTCTACCGCTTTGATCCGGTCACTGGCCATTTCGCCATTTACCGCAACGGCAATTCCCCCGGTAGCCTGAGCAGCAACAGGGTGAATTCGATTTGCATTGACCGCACCGGTACACTCTGGGTTGGCACAGATAATGGCCTCGACCGGTACGATCCCGCGAGCCATACATTCGGCGCCTACAGTGAGAAGGATGGCCTGTCCAACGCTGCAGTGAGCAGCATCCAGGAAGATAGGCAGGGTAATTTATGGTTGAGCACGGGGAACGGGTTGTCGCGGTTCGACCCGCGCGCCAAATCATTCAAGAACTATTACACCTCCGACGGCTTGCTAGGCAACGAATTCTACAACTACGCTGGCGCCTACAAGAGTCCGAGCGGAGAGATGTTCTTCAACTCCTATGCGGGAGTGATCGCATTCTTTCCAGACCAACTGATTGCTGCTGATCGTCCATACTTGCCTCCGCTGGTCATTACAGGGTTTCAACTATTCGGGAAGCCTGTGTCCATAGGAGGCCGCTCGCCGCTCAAGCAGGCGATCTCGTTCACTCATTCCATGACCTTGTCGCACGGTCAAAGCATTTTCACATTCGAGTTTGCCGCACTCAGCTATGCGAGCCCGGAGTTGAACCGCTATCGATACCGGCTTGAGGGCCTTGAGAAGGACTGGAATTACACTGACAGCGATCACCGTTCGGCGACGTACACGACCCTGCCAGCCGGCGACTATGTTTTTCAGGTGCAAGGCCGCACGGACCGTGGCGAATGGAACGAACCTGGCGCCAGCATTCGCATTCGGATCCTTCCCCCATGGTGGGGTAGGTGGTGGTTCCTTGCAGCTTGTGCAGTAATTCTCATATCCGTCATCTCGGCATCCCACCGTTTTCGCGTCCACATTCTAAAGCGGCGCCAGCGCATCTTAGAGCAGCACCAGACCGAGATTCGCGCGCTGAACGAACAGTTGATCAAAGCGCAGGAGGCGGAGCGGATGCGCATCTCCGGAGAGCTGCACGACAGCGTTCTCCAGCAGATCACTTCTATCACTCTCCGGCTCGGGAAGGTGAGAAACCGCGCTGCAGCCGATTCTGAAGCCAAGACAACGGTCGGTGGTTTGCAGCAAGAACTAATCAAGATTGGGGCGGACATCCGACACTTATCGCATGAGCTCCACCCCGCACTGCTGAACGAGGCAGGCTTACCAGCTGCCCTATTGGCGTATTGCGAGGAGTTTAGCAACGTACGCGGTCTCCCTGTTTTGTGTGAGGCTGAGCGGAGCGTTGAGGAGTTGTCTCCCGGGGCCGCCCTGTGTCTCTACCGCATTGCGCAGGAGGCGCTCGGAAATGCCGCCAAACATTCAGCGGCAAAACAAGTAAAGGTTCGGCTTACCCGCACCGACGGTTTCGTTTGCCTGACGGTATCCGACAACGGGGTTGGTTGCGTTCTCGACCCGGCCGGAAAATCGGGAGGCCTTGGCGTGATCAATATGCGAGAACGCGTGTTGCAACTTGGAGGGACATTCGAGTTCAACAGCGAACCACGGCGGGGGACAACGGTGAAGGTGACGGTTCCTTTTCGAGCGGCCTCGCCAGTTAACGAATAAATAGCTTTGCAGCCTCTCAAATGCGCCCAAATGGAACTGCGGTTCCGCGATGAGCGCACAGGGGTATTCCTTGGCAGGTTGCTCTCCAGCAGAGCCTGCTTCCGCTTCACCAACCGGTTTCATCTTCAAGCCAATCGGCTGCAACTTTAATCATCATCCCCAGTGAGGTGGAGGACTTTTCGATCCGCGAAATGCGGAATTTTCAACCGGCGTTGACAATGGTGCTCGGATTTGCGGAAAGCTGCAAAATCGAGTATGGTTTGGGTTTCTTTCCCCCTCGTCGAGAGGCGCCGGATTCTGAGCTCGTTCTGGCTGGATCGGGATTTGCATTGCGTCATTGAAATAGCGGGCCAACTCAGCGAAACCGGAGCTATCGAGTACCGCGGCGGGACGATTCACATCCTAGATGACATTCGATTGGAATTGGAATCTTGCTTGTGTCACTCGATTGTCCGAGATCAGGATGATCGCCTGAACTCAATCAGGCCACCAGAGCTACGGGGTCCTACGCTTGAGGCCTATGCGGTTTATTGAGGATGACAAGCTGCCCATAGATGTGGTCCGCAAGGAATACTCGGAATCGCGACACGCACTCTGTTGCCTGAACTGCGGGCTTGAATCTGAATTCGCGCCCCATCTGCCGGACTCCATTGGCAAACCGCTGTATGTTCTGATGGTGCACGATTGCCCCAGCTTAAAAGCCGCAGATTGATGTCTTAGACCCGCGGCGTCCGCTTGTTTGGTTGGTGGATTAGAACCGTACTTGAGGTTGGACCCTCAGTCGCCGATCACCAGCCCAAGGATTCGCAAAGCTTCGAGTAAGTCCGGATCGTCTTCCGCCACTTTCCGCGAGTTCGGCTGATGAATGGGGAACCGATCCCGTATGGTCCAGTCTTCGAAAATTGCCCAGTTCTCAATCGAGCGGCCGTAGCGAGAGTGGTAGAAGACGCCTGAGTATCCTAGTTCGAATGCGATCCGGCCGGCCCGCTGCGTCAGCATGCGCGGCTCAGCCCGTTCAAGCGAACTCAGACCGATATCCTCTATGCCAAGTTGCCGAGCAATTCCAGCCAGTGCCACCCTCAGGTGACTGACTGATTCAGGGCGTCGGCACACTCGCCGCTGACATTTGCGCCGCCGAAGCATCGTCCCTGACGCATAAAGGTTTTGCAGACCTCTCCGCAGCCTGAACTGATTCTGGAAAGGTACGGGACTCCCGACAGCTTTGTAGTCGAACTTTGGCTTTGGCAAACCGCATTGAGGTCCTTTCAACCCCGTTCACATTCGAGCTCTCAATACTTCGCTCCCGATTTCTTCATCGTTTCCGAGCAACAGCCTGAATTGAAAGCTTGGATCTTTGCACATCTCCATAAACGAGAACCACGAATGCATGCTGAGACTTCGCTTTCGCGATTTTAGAACCAACAAAACCTCTTGTCTCGGCCAGTCGAGCTCAGCATCAAAAGTAGAGAGATTACGCCCTGACTCCCAAGCGTACTTCCTGAAGATGTCTACCCAACGTCTTTCGTTGTCGATCGGAATTCGAGGGTGCAGGTCAACGGCAACATCAACGTCTCCGAGCTTCGGTTGCGACCGCAGATAGCTCCCAAATACCGCAACCCTTCCTACTGAATATAGGTACCGGGAATCGGCATTCACAAGATGAATGCGTTTTATTAACTCCCGCAGTGCCTCCTCAGCCGTCGCTCTGTGGATTCGTTTCGCAGCCGTTGCATCGGCGACGTCCAAACCCGCTGGCGTGAGTGAATACCAAGGAGAGGCGCTCTCATACCGCTCCTCTCTGACACGGTCGCGCTTCACATAGCCAGCTTCTTCGAGCGCCGTCGCCAATCCGCGTGCTTCTTGCGGACTGTATCCGAATTTGTCCGATAGCCAATTCTGAGGAAACGCTCCGTAGGACTTTCGAAGAATCTCGCGAATCCGCATCGCGTTTTGGCCCGCGACGGGTGAAACAGACGTAAGGTCGAGCGTCATCTCCAACGGTTCCTTTGCTGCATCGTTGTCGATCGTCAGCATGCTGAAAATAAGCGACGCCGCAAATTCGGTCAAAGTCTGTTTCTGCTGATAGAGGGGTTTATTCCTCGAGGCGCACTCGGCTCTTACGTGTCGCTGATATGGCGTCGAAAATATCTATTCTTGCCGTTATACACGACTCGGCGGTAGTGATCCAGCGGTGCTGGAATGCTTGGACGAATCATCATTCCCGCGATTTGACCGAATTTGGAACCTGGTGGAATATGCTCACTGCTTGACAAAATGCACGCGGCGCCTCTACTCGGTTATTTGACCAGGATTCAGATCGGCATTACACATTTGGTGCGCGTTCTCGAACCGGCCTCGGAAGCACTTTCACCTGGCCGATGCCATTTCAGGAGAAGGACCGTGGCAGCACAGAAGAAGACAATTCGGAGCGTAACACTAACACCAGATGTAATGGCTGAATACGTCGCTGGTCTTTCCTATGACGTTCTTAACGTTTCGGAAGCCGCGGCGCTTTTGCGGTGCCATCCGAAAACTCTCAAAATCAAAGCCGCCGAATGGGGTGTCCCGCACCGGCGGCAAGGTTCTCAACTCAGATTCAGCAAACAGCAACTGCTCGAATGGATCCAAGGCCGGGAGACCTATTCGAGCCCGAAGCTGGTTCCTATGAAAGTTAGCGCCTAAAGCAGTTGCTTAACCACTCGGGCGTTTCCGTCACGCATTTCCTTCGATACGGTCTTTCCGTAGACGTTCATCGTGGTTTTGATGTCGCTATGACGCATAAGGTCTTTGGCATGTGCATCTTTCACCCCCGATGCAGACAGCCACGATCTATAGCAGTGACGAAAGGTGTGCCATCCAAGCCCCTTGATGCCCAACTTCGCGGCGGCGGGTTTGAGGTAGTCAGTCAGAATCGTGGAGTCGGAATACGGGCCTCCGGTTCGGGGAGATGGAAACACCCACGATTCATTTTGATCCTGCTTCTTCCTCCACTGCTTCAGCACCGCCATCAGTTTCGGATGAATAGGAAGCGGATCGGCGCTCGCGTCGGTCTTGGGAAGTTCTTGAATGCGACTGTGTGTGAACACGCGCCGTACCTGTACAGTATCTTCGCCGAAATCGAAATCCACCCACTTGAGCGCCAACGTCTCAGAAACGCGGAATCCGAAGCATCCGCTCACCAGTACCATCAGGTTGTACGGCTCCGGCAACGATTGAACGTACGTCTTGAATTGGTCAGGCGTCAGGACCACAAGTTTCTTCTGGCGCTTTGTCGACCCCTTGACCTTAACGAGCTGCATCGGGTTCCGCTGAACCGGAATGTATTCCCAAAGCATAGCCAAATCGAGCAGCCTCGAAAGGATGTTCCGCGCTCTCGCCTTTTGCGCTGCGCCGAACTCGCACTTGTCGAGCCAATTCTTCACGAGGATCGCGCTCACATCGGATGGTCGCACATCGCCGAATTTGGGACGGATGTGCAAGTCAATGAGGCTCCGATTTGTCGATTGTGTGCTGTGACGCAGAGAAGGGAACTCTTCTGCATAGTAGCGGTCGATGATTGTCTTCATCGTCGCACTGATTTTGCCACTCAGGGTGTCAGAGTTGAGAGCGCCGAGTTGAGGTTCGATGGCCTTACGCACGGATGTTTCCGTTGGATACTTGAGCGCGTCGAACGTCTGAGTTTTAAGTTTGCGTTCCCCGCTCTCGTCGCTACAATAGAAACGGAACTCCCACGCGAATCCGTTTGCGCGGGGAACCCTGCGGATTGACCCATGCTGATACCGGTTACGAGAATGCTTCATTTCAACATCTCCGTCCGAGGCGCTGAAATGAGTGTATCAAATCATGGTGTTATATGGTGTCAGTCTTACGTAAGTTATTGAAGCGGGAGTAGTTCAGTGGTAGAACGTCAGCTTCCCAAGCTGAATGTCGCCGGTTCGATCCCGGTCTCCCGCTCCAATTCAATCAAGAGCTTAGCGAGCAGTCAGCTTTCGAATTTGGTCCGGATTTGGTCCAGTTTTCTCTCCGGACCAGGAATGCGCTTCTCCCATCACCAAATCGCTCACATTGATATGTGCCGGACGGACACGCTGGCAAAGCGGCAGAGCTGATCTTCCGTAGCGGTCGTTGGTGCGCTCATCGCCTCGGCGCAGCAGTTGCA
>Ga0335078_10003685_pt1 | contig 22765 bp, 18 predicted proteins | sample Lox_Sample_32_FD_206711 | JGI IMG/M metagenome (GOLD analysis project Ga0335078, IMG submission 206711) | Soil microbial communities from Loxahatchee National Wildlife Refuge, Florida, United States - Lox_Sample_3.2 | ecosystem: Environmental > Terrestrial > Soil > Wetlands | place: USA... | reverse complement strand
CCCTTGCTCACCCTCCGTCCCAATCTTTCGATCAGAACAGTGACTCCGCTCGAGCCCCGGACGCCGCACCAACCGGAAAAACTTAAGAAGCTGTCAAAGAACGATCCTGTTGTACTCCTTCTATTTTTTTCGTCAACGAAAAATACGCCTTTGTAAGTACACGTATTTTCAATCGAGTGCATGCCGTCCACAAGCCCCTGACCGGAAATTGTGCAGCTATAGCATTGCATTTTTCACCGAACCCGCGCTGGGTGCGGCTTTCCGGCTGATTCGTCGAATGCAACAGGTGTTTGTGATCCAGCGTTGGCAGGCTAGTTCATTGTGAATATCCGGCTTTCGGCGCGCTGGACAAGGGTTCTGGTTCGGCTGAGGGGTCAGAGGAGGTTAGCAGAACCGCACGGCGGCGCTTTTTGATTCTCGCTACAAAGTAGGCGGGAGTTGCGGCAAACATGGCGAATGGGGGCGCGCCGAACGGAAGAATATTAGGTACCCGGTAAGCAAGGTAGGTGAAAAGAAGCGCCAACCAATACGTGTTGTTTTCCACCAGGAAGCCGAACAACGTGCCGGCCAGAAGGAAGGAGGCAAGCACCACCAGCCGTCCGGCAGCGAACGGAGGAAAACCGAAAGGACCAGCCGCATGGGAGGCAATGGTTGCCAACCTTGTGATGGCAAGCAGGGGCAAACCGACTGCAATCACCGACGCCAGCAGGAAGCGCCCCAGCGGCAGATTTTGCGCGAACGGATTCACGTGATTCCAGATGCTCCGCGAGAAGACTTGGTCCGTGATCGTATAATTGCCGGCCCCGATTTCCAGATGGTAGTCGCCCTTCTCCAGGTAAAAGTCGCTGAAGCGCTGATGTTCGGATTGAAGGTCCTCGAACACGCTCTTGAGGTTCGCGGGTGGAGGGACGGCTTGGCCCATGCTCGCCGCTTTCCGGTCGTGTTTGCGTTTCAACCGAGCTAAATCCATAAGACCCGGGCACTCCTGCACTACCTGGAACGGCGGCCGACTCAGGCTCGATTTGGCCGCCATGTTTCGCGTGGTCAGGATCGTGCCGTCGCCGAACCGGGTATGGAAAGAAACATTGCAGCTGCTAACAATACGAGGGTTGCCCTCGCCGACATTCGTTTCATTGATCATCACGACACAGCGAGCCGTGTCCGCAGGATTACCGTAGTTGCGGATCAGGTTGTGGCCGTAATTCGCAATGCGATACACGCAAACAGGGAGATATTGCAACGCGGCAAGCTTTGAGTCGTAGGATGCAAAACGCTCTGACTGCGCCTCTGTCATGGTGTCCGGCGGTACAGGCTCGAGATCGTAGCGGACTGGAACCCGGCTGGTTGGGAGGTTTCGCAGGCGAGGGATGCTCCCCAGGACGGCTGCAAGAGAGGCGGCGATGAAGAAGAGATCGGCGTCGACTGGAAATCTCATGAGTGCTCTTCCCGTCGAAAGCGTAGCAAGCGGCTGAACTCACAGGAAATTACCGAAGTGCAGAACGGTGAGTTCTAACGGTCAGCGAACATCAATTCTCTCGTCGATGAGTTGCTTGTCGGATTCGCCGGTGCCTTGCAGTTCGAAGGAGTTGGTTAGGACCGCTTTTCCTTTTTCGACCGCCGTGATGACGTAGGAACAGCCGAACCAGTGGGCCTCGGCGTGGTCGGTCTTCGACCACTGAGCGGGGTGGTCGGGATGAGAGTGGTAGAAGCCGATGATGTCTTCGCCGCGGTCGCGGCCTTGGCGCTGGATGCGGACGAGCTCGCGGGGATCGATGTTGTAGCGATTGTGGGCGGAGTCGGTGCGAGTGTTGCCGCAGCGGGCGATCGAGGTGACGATGCGGGCTCCGTCATCGTTCAGATGACCAAGCAGGACGCCACAGCATTCATGGGGATAGGTTTCTTCACCGTGATGCCGGAGGGAGTCGTAATCTGCCTGTTTGAATTTCAGCATTTCGAAGCTCTTGTCAAAGGTAAGGAAAGTCGAAATCTTCAGCCTCTCGCAAGAATGAGCGAGAAGGATGCGTCACCCGCGTCGTTGGTCAGCCTTCGGTCCAGAAGCGTTCGCTCAGATATTTTTCTCCGGAGTCGCAAAGGATGGTGACGATGACGGCCTCGTGACCTTTCTTCAAGGGAAGGTCGCGGGCGATTTTGAGACATCCGACGACCGCGGCAGCGGCGGAGACACCGACGAGCAAGCCTGCACCGCGCGAGAGTTGGCGCGCCATGGCGTAGGCAGCTTCGGTAGAGATTTCCAGATTCCGATCGGCGAGGGCAGGATCGTAGATTGGGGGCACAATGGCGCTGGGCATGTGCTTGGCGCCCTCGATGCCGTGAAATGACGAATCGGGCTGGAGGGAGATGCACTGCACTCGGGGATTGAGCTCTTTCAGACGGCGAGTGGTACCTACAAATGTCCCGCTGGTGCCGAGCATGGAGACGAAGTGAGTGATGCGTCCCTGAGTCTGCTGCCAGATTTCGTTAGCCGTGGTCAGATAGTGAGCTTTCCAGTTGGCCTCGTTGGAATATTGGTCGGCGTAGAAATATTGATCGGGATGATTGCGGGCCAGTTCGCGCGCCATGCGAATGGCGCCGTCGGAGCCGTCACCGGGATCGGTATAGATGATGTTGGCACCGTATCCCTGCAGAATCTGCTTGCGCTCGCGGGAGACGTTTTCGGGCATGCAGAGGGTGACGGGAAATCCCTCAGCGGCACCGAGCATGGCGTAGGCGATCCCGGTGTTGCCGCTGGTGGCATCGAGGAGAATCTTGCCGGGGCGGAGCTGGGCGGCGCGGCGAGCCTCGGCGACGATGTTGGCGGCGGCGCGGTCCTTGACGGATCCGCCGGGGTTATACCACTCGGCCTTACCCAGAAGTGCTATGCCCGGAAGGTCGGCGGTGAGCGCATCCAGACGCAACATGGGCGTGTTTCCGATGCGGTCGATCAGGCTGTGGCCGAGGGTTTCGCCTAGTCCTGACGCGAGTTGCCGCAATCCGTCGTGCTGTGGCCGAGTGGACATCGCTGTAATTCTAGTCGAGCTTTGTGCCATATCTGAACCGAATCGCCATGACCAACGTAATGTGATCTAGGGCGGGAAACGCGGTATGTAGTATTTTGTTTAGATGAATAAGATTCGCCCGGCGATGCGACTCGTGGAAAAAGTAACGGCCCGGTCTTCATATACCCTGCATCTAATATGACGAGTCGAGGCGGGCAAGGAAAGGTTGAAGTTTACCGCAATGTCTAAAACGATAGAAGCACGAACCTACGAAGAAGCGCTGGCGTGGCTGCGCGATCACGGGTTCGACGTAACGGACGCCCCCGGGACGAACGGGCGCGTCTTCCTACGCAAATACAATGTTGCGGCGGCAATTCAGAAAACACCGGACGATGGAGTGAAGATTTTTGCCTATCCGGGGTACCTGATCGGCAGCGAAATCTCGAAGCTGGTCAACCGCGGATACCAGCAGTTTTTGAAGAATTCGAAGACGGAAGTTCCGGCGACGGCGGATCACCTGAAGGCGCTGCAATCTTTTGCGGAAGAGATGAAGGTCGCGCTCGGACTGCCCAGCTTATATAACGAGTCGCTGGGAACGGTGAGCGACTCGTACCACTACGACCGGATCGAGGACCGCGACAAACCGGCGGTCGAGCGGCCGAAGCGTCCGTGGGAAGTGGCGGGGAAACAATCCGCGGCGGCGGCAAAAAAGGGACGGGCGTAACCCAAGCTTGCGGAGCAGTGCGAGCGTTGCCGGCCAATCTGGCTGTTTCTGTTCGTGGTTTTCTATTGATTCCCAGGCTTCTCTAATTTCCAGCCCTGCTTATTTCCAGCCCTGCCTTTTTCTGGCCCAGGACGGACGTGGACGGATGCGTGCGGTCGAACAGAATCCAGATCAGCGCGATCACGACGAAGCAGAGCAGGCTGCCTTCCGGTCCGACCGAGCCCCCGCTGAGCCATGGTCTTCCGTGTAGCGACGAACTGAGAAGATGCCCGGGAGAAACCATGCCGCTGTCGGGGACGGAATAGAAGAAAGTCTCGCCCCAATCCCAGGCGGCATGAAATCCGACGGCAAACCAGAGATTGCCGGTGCGGCGCAGTGTCAAACAAAAGAAGAGGCCGATGAAGGCAGCGCCCAGCAAGCCCGGCCACTGCTCGCCACCGTTAGTAAGGTGGATCAGTCCGAAGCCACAGGAGAGAACGAGTGCGGCGGGCCAGAAGCCGATGCCGCGGGCGAGAGTGAACTGGGAATAGCCGCGCAGCCAAAATTCTTCAAATAGTCCGACCAGCAGAAAAAATAATGCCCAGAACGCGGCGAATTTCACGATGCGAGCCGCATGCAGGACGAGATGGCCGAAGGAGAATATGTGAAGCGAGTAGAGGGAGAGCATCAGCAGACTGATGCCGCCGAAACCCCACAGGGCGCCGACCCAAAAACGACGGCTGAATGCCTGGCGGATGGGCAAACCATAGACTGCCCAAGGGCGACGTTCGATGCGAGCCAGCACGATTGCGGGAAGGGCGGCAGCGACAAAACAGCCAGCCTCTTCGAGCATCATGGACCAGAGACCGCTGGCGCCGAGATCGAGAGAACTCGCCCATGACGAAGCGACCAGATACAGCGGGTAAGAAATTGCGAAGTAGAAGGCAAATCCCCAACCGGGACGGAGGCCATCGGGGCCGAGGAAAAGTGTGTTGGCGTAGGAAGGCTGAGTCGCAGTGGTGAAGTCGGGAGGGGAAGGAGACGGAGATGGGTCAGGCGGCGGACCGCTGTTGGTGTGGCTATCGAGTTCGCTCATCGCAGAACTTTCTCCGCAAACCGCCTCCGACATGGTAAAACACTCGGCTCGGCATTATGCGTCCATATTTCACGCGCGAACGATTCGGCCGTCCGCAGTTTCTGGCGGGAGCGCTCCTGCTTGTGTTTCTGGGCCAAGGCATTTGGCTGGTGAATCGCGAGCTTCGTGCAGGAAACGAACCTGAGGAAGCGGAGGCGCTCTTCATTGGCGAAGGGTGGAAGCAGTGGCACGGGCACGGGATTGCGGCTGCGCCGCTGCAAGATCCGGCAAGAGAGATTGCCGAGGATCCATTTCACGAAGAGAGGAGCGGGTTCGACACGGAGCATTCACCGTTGCTCTACGTCGTATCGGCGGCGCCACTGCTGGCGTGGCCGCGAGATCTGGACCGGGAATCAGGGACCTACTGGAGATGGCTGACGCGGATTCCGTTTCTGGCCTGCGGAACATTTCTGGGAGCGTCGTTGTGGTACGTGGGGCGAAGGTTATGCGGGAATCTGGGAGGGTTTATCGCGCTGACGTTGTACTGCTTCTCCCCGTCGCTGATTCAGGCGAGCGCGGTGTGGCATACGGAACCGGAAATTGTCGCAGTGTGGGGCGCCTTTGGAGCGATCTTTACCGCCATCGCGGTGGCGCATACACTTTACGCGCCGCGCGAAGTGGTGCTGTGGAACTGGCGGCGGATTGTGCTGCTCGCAGTGTCCTTTGCGATTGCGGTGGGATCGCAATTCTCGATGATCGTGCTGGTTCCGATGGCTCTGGGATTCTTGCTGTATGTTGCGCCAGTTCGGCGACAGGCAGGCACGGTGATCTGGATTGCGGCGTGCGTTGTGGGATTTGTTCTGCTATTCGCGATGTATTTCTTCCATCTGCATGCGTTCGCGGAAAGCATGCGCCACGCGGCTTTTTGGGGCGCGACGTGGCGCGGATTCACGGTGCCCGGTTTATACAAGCAGGTTGCGATCCGTATTGGACGTGCGTGTCCCGCACTGGCGCTGGCGCTGCCGGTCGCGTGTGTGACGTATGCGGTGTGGCCGCGGGCGCGATACTTCGGCAATACCGCGCCGTTGCTGGTTGCGGGGAGTTTTCTCATTCTTGGGATGGCGCATCCGCACGTGGCGGGAGCAGGATTTCTGCTGGCTTCAATTTCCTTCCTGTTCCTCTTCGTCTCGGGCGTACTGGCAGACCTGCTGGAGACGCGTTATCGATCGCTGGTCGCGGCGGGAATTGTCGGCATGATGGCGGCGTATGTCGTGTGGAGTCTGGTCAATCTGCTGCAAGTGCCGCAGGGCTGAAGCTGGCGGTGTGACGTGCGGAGCTTGTGGAATGGAACACAATAGAGTCCTGCAAAGAGACGGCGAGTGCTCTTCGGAATGCAGTCTATAATGGCGCACAGATGGCCCTGACCTCTGGCACGCGGCTCGGACAATACATCATTGTCTCGCCCTTAGGGGCCGGCAGCATGGGCGAGGTGTATCGCGCGCGTGACGCGCGGCTGGAGCGCGAAGTCGCAATCAAAGTTCTGCCTCAGCTAGTCTCGTCGGAACCGGACCGCCTGCACCGTTTCGAAATGGAAGCGAAGGCCGCAGCGGCACTGAATCATCCCAACATTCTTGCGGTTTACCAGATGGGAACGTACGCGGGAGTGCCGTATCTGGTGTCGGAACTGCTGGAAGGCAAGACGCTGGCGGAGAGCATAAGGCGCGGACCGCTGCCGTTGCGGAAGGCGATCGATTATGGCGTGCAGATCGCGCACGGTCTGGCGGCGGCGCACGAGAAAGGAATCGTGCACCGCGACCTGAAGCCAGACAATCTGTTCGTCACAAAAACCGGGCGGATCAAGATTCTGGATTTTGGCCTGGCCAAGGTGATGCAACCGAAGGAATCATCCAAGAACCTGGCCCCGACAATTACGCTGCCGGGCGTGGCGCTGGGCACGGTCGGGTACATGTCTCCGGAGCAGGTGAGAGGACTGAGTACCGACTACCGGACCGACATTTTTGCGTTTGGAGCGATCCTCTACGAGATGGTGATGGGGCAGCGGACGTTTCAGAGGTCGACAGAGGCGGACACGATCAGCGCGATTCTGAACGAAGAACCGCCGCCGATTGCGGAGCTTGCGCCGGAAGCGCCGCTGGCGGTGGAGAGAGTGATCCGGCGCTGCCTGGAGAAAACTCCGGAGCAGCGGTTTCAGTCGGCGTCCGATCTGGCGTTTGCGCTGGAAGCGCTGTCGGATGCGGGAACGCCGACGCCCACCGGCGCGCACGAGATCAGGAAAGAAGAGCCCAATCGGTTGCAATCGGCGCGAAGCGCAGCGGCGATCCTGGGCGCGTTCTGCGTTCTACTGTTTGCTTATTTTCTGATGCAACCGGCCGCGGTGCCGAAGGTGAGCAATTACGTTCAGCTGACGCATGACGGCCAGCAGAAATCGCTGATCGGAACGGACGGCTCGAGACTCTACCTGACATTGGGCGAGGTAGGAGCCGGGAACTTCGCGTCGCGGGGCATTGCCGAGATGTCGGTTGCGGGCGGCGAGCCGAGAAAGGTTGAGATTCTGCCATCGCTGGAGATGGCGCCGGTGGATCTGTCTCCGGATGGCTCGGAAGTTCTGGCCGTGAACGGGCAAGGCGCGCCACCAAAGGGACCTCTGTGGAGCTTTCCGATTCTGGACGGTTCGCCGCGGAGGCTTGGGGACATCGTCGCAGAAATAGCGGCGTTGTCATCGGACGGAAAGATGCTGGCTTACAGCAATCTGGGCGACCTGTTTCTGGCGAAGGCAGACGGAACGGAGCCGCACAAGTTGCTGAGCGTAAGTGGAGACATCAAGAACATCGTGTGGTCGCCGGACGACAGCCAGCTGCGATTCGATTCTTCCGAGACTGCAGGGACGATTGGCCAGCAGATGACATGGGAAGTGTCTGCTGATGGAACGGGACTGCATCGGTTGCTCGAGGGGTGGCACAATCCGCCGGATGAATGTTGCGGGAAGTGGACAGCGGACGGCAAATATTTCGTGTTCCAATCGAACAGCCAGGTCTGGGCTTTGCCGCAGAAGGGCAGCCTGTTCCACCCGAATGTGAAGCCGATTCAATTGACGTTCAGCCCGCTGTCGCTGTCGTCACCGCTGCCCAGCAAGGATGGAAAAAAGCTGTTTGTGGTTGGTCAGACGTATCGCGGCGAGCTGACGCGCTACGACAGAAAGTCGGGGCAACTCGTACCTTTTCTTGGCGGCATTTCTGCCGAGTATGTTGCCTTCTCGAAGGATGGTCAGTGGGTAACGTACGTTTCGTATCGCGACGGCACATTGTGGCGCAGCAAGGTGGACGGCACCGAGAAGCTGCAACTGACGTATCCGCCGATGTACCCGGTGCTGCCGCGGTGGTCGCCGGACGGAAAGAAAATCATTTTCTTCGAGTTCGCCCTAAGCGCAGACAAGCCGGCGAGGATATATGAGACGTCGCCGGACGGAGGTGGACCGCGGATGCTGATGCCCGGAGATCGCAGTCAGCAAATGGATCCGAACTGGTCTCCGGACGGGAGCCAGATCGTTTTCGCGGGAGAGTCAAACGATGCTACATCCGCTATCCGCGTGCTGGATGTGGCGAGCGGGCATGTTTCGGAGTTGCCAGGATCGCAGGGGCTTTATTCGCCGCGCTGGTCTCCCGATGGGCGGTATGTCTCTGCATTTTCCGGAGACTCGAAGAATCTTCTTCTGTTTGATTTCCAAACCAAAAAATGGAACGAACTGGCGAGCGGGTCTTTTGGTTGGCTGAACTGGTCACACGACGGGCAGTACGTTTATCTCAACGATTTCAAAGCGGGGGCGTCGGTGGTGAGGATTCGGGTCAGCGATCACAAGATCGAGCAAGTAGCCGACCTGAAAAATGCGGTAATCACCGGCCGATACGGCGGGGCATTGTCTCTTACACCTGACGATTCGCCATTACTGCTGCGCGATACCGGAACACAGGATGTTTATTCAGTGGACTGGAAAGAGCCGTAATTGGCGGTGGGCTATTGCAAGGTGAAGCAGATCACCGGAAGTCGTTCTTAAGTTCTTACTTCTTAGTTCGTATCAGTTCTGTTGATCAACGAGTTGCCGGGCGGCTTCGCGGCCGGAGCGCACGCAATCCGGAACACCGATGCCTCGGTAGGCGTTGCCGGCGAGAGCGAGGCCGGGCAATTTCTGGCGCAGACGCTCGATGCGGTCGAGGCGGTCGAGATGTCCGACGCCGTATTGCGCCATGGCGGACTGCCATTTGTAGACGCGGGCGAAGAGCGGCTCGGCGCTCAGGCCGAGGATTTGTTGGAGTTCGTCGCGCACAATCTGGATGATCTGGCCGTCGGCAAGTTGCCAGACGTTTTCCGCATTGGTTCCAGCGAAAAAACAACGCAGCAGTGCGCGGTCAGCGGGCGCGCGATGGGGAAACTTATTGTGAACGAAAGTTGCAGCCAGCAGCCGCTTCCCTTCACTGCGCGGCACCAGGAATCCAAAACCCGGCGGAAGAGACCGGCGAACCTGCTGTTCATAGCCTAAGCCCACCGTGATGGAAGAGCTGTATTGTATGGCGGCGAGTTCGGCAGAAAGCTCTGGACTCGCGATGCGAAGAACGTTGGCTGTGGCGCCGGCAGGAAGGGCGAGGATGACCCGGTCGACTTGATCGGACCGCAAACCGGCGGAGACGACCCATCCTCCGGCCTCGAACTGAATCGCATCGACAGGAGCGTTCGTCAGAAGCGCCGAGGGGATTAGGCGCGAGACAGCAGTTTCGGGCAGGGATTGCATCCCGCTCTTGAGTGAAGTGAACAGCGGGGGAGCGGGCTTGGGCGGACCTGCAGACGTTTTCTTGCGGGCGCTGTTTCGCGCAGCCAGCATGGCGCGGCCGAGGCTGCCGTGGGTACGCTCCATTTCAGCAAACCTCGGAAGCACGGCGCGAACACTGAGGTTGGCGGCTTCTCCGCCGTAGACGCCGGAGAGCAGGGGATCGGCGAGGCGGTCGACCATCTCGCTGCCGTAGTGGCGTTCGACGAATGCAGCGACGGACTCATCGTGCTCGACGGCCCGAGGCGGGTGGAAGAGTTCCTGCGTCATGCGGAGTTTGGTCTTCCACGAGAAGAGCGGCGAGAAGCCGGTGGGCAGGATTTTCGTGGGCACCATGAACATGAGTCCGTCGGGCATTTCGACGAGACGACCGCGGGTCAGGATGAAAGTCTTGCGGTCGGCGTCGTTGGACCCGATGAGTTGATCGCCGATGCCCAAGGTACGGCAGAGGTCGGCGGCCCAAGGTTTTTCGGTGATGAAGGAATCGGGGCCAGCTTCGACGACGCATCCGTCGATAAGTTCGGTGCGAAGGACTCCGCCGAGATGCGGCGAGGATTCGTAGAGGACGTATTCGACGTTGCGCCCGGCGCGCCGGTGTTCCTCGAGTTCAACGGCGGCCGCAAGGCCTGAGATTCCTCCGCCGATGATGGCGATGCGAGTCATGGAGTGCGCAGCGAAAACTCCTGCACGAAGCGCGCCAGGTTCTTCACGTTGTCGACCGGAGTTTCGGGGAGGATGCCGTGGCCGAGATTAAAGATGTGGCCGGGGCGTCCGGCAGCGCGGCGAAGAATGTCTTCGGCACGGGACTTCAATTCTTTCCAGCCGGCGAACAGCAACACAGGATCAAGATTTCCTTGCACGGCGGCGCGGTGGTTGAGGGATTTCCAACCGTCATCGAGCGGGATGCGCCAGTCGAGGCCGATGACGTCGGCACCGGTTTCGTTCATCGCGGGCAAGAGCGTGGCGCTGTCGGTGCCGAAATAAATAATGGGAACGCCGGTCTTCTGCAACTGCTTCACCATGTCGGTGACGTGGGAAAGAACGTAGCGGCGATAGTCTTCCACGCTGAGGCATCCGACCCAGCTGTCGAAGATCTGAATGGCGTCGGCACCGGCTTGCACCTGATCGGCGGAGTAGGCGGCGGTGACCGCGACAAGTTTGCGCATGAGCGCGTCCCAGTCGGTGGGGGAGTTGTACATCATTTTCTTGGCGTGAATGTAGTTGCGCGAGCCTCCACCTTCGATCATGTAGCTGGCGAGAGTAAAAGGAGCACCGCAGAATCCGATGACCGGGACGCGACCGGCGAAGTGTTTGGCGACGAGAGCAACGGCTTCGGAGACGTAGCCGAGCTCGGCGGCGCGATCGGTACGGAGATTGGCGATATCTTGCTTGTTGCGAACAGGCTTCTCGATGACCGGGCCTTCTCCAGCGGAAAAATGAAAGGGTAAGCCCATGACTTCAAGAGGGAGCAGAAGGTCAGCAAAGATAATGGCGGCGTCGACCCTGAGAATTTCGGCGGCGGTGATGGTGACTTCCGCTGCGAGCGCCGGTTTCTTGCAGATTTCGAGGAGAGAATGTTGCTTGCGAACTGCACGGTATTCAGGCATGTAACGTCCGGCCTGGCGCATGAACCAGACGGGAGTGCAGTCGACAGGCTGGGACTTGCAGGCGTGAACGAAGCTGGAATTCGGCGCAGACATGAATTTATGACTGTAGCATTTTTGGCGGTTGGTCTGCTGTAATCGGCTCGTCGATGATCATTTTGTGCGAGACTGGGAGTTCGGGGACGCTGGGGCCAACGTCGAGATAAGGATGTGGAGAAGAGGATCGCTATGGCCCCGACTGCAATCATCAAGGAAAGAATCGAATTGAAAGTGGCGGCGAGCGGGCTGATGTCAGCGTACGTGGCCCGTCCTGAGGGAGGCGAACCGCGTCCTGGGCTGATGATCTTCCAGGAAGCGTACGGCGTGAATTCGCACATTCGCAATGTCACGGAGCGATTCGCTGCACAAGGATATGTGGCCATCGCGCCGGAATTGTTTCACCGCACAGCGCCAGCGGGATTCGAAGGAAAGTACGGAGATTTCCCGTCGGTGAGGCCGCACTATGAAGCATTGACGCGCGAAGCGATCGAAGCGGATGTGCGGGCCGCGTTTGAGTGGATGCATTCGAATGAGCAAGTAAAGGCAGACGCGATTTCGTGCGTGGGATTTTGCATGGGAGGGCGGGTATCGTTCCTGACGAACAGCCTGTTTCCGGTGAGGGCCGCAGTTTCGTTCTATGGAGGGGGGATTGCTCCCGGCTTGTTGGATCGGGCAGGAAAGCAGCATGCGCCGTTATTGTTGATTTGGGGAGGATTGGATAAACACATTACGCCCAACCACAGGAAGGCCGTGGCAGAGGCTCTGAGCACAGCGGGCAAGAATTACGTCAACGTGGAATTTTCGAAAGCGGATCACGGATTTTTTTGCGACGAGCGAGAGTCGTATGAGCCAAAGGCCGCGCGGCAGGCGTGGGCATTGACGTTGGAGTTTTTGCGGTCGTGACGAAGAGCGGGGTTCTCGTCGGGTTGGCGTGCGTCTTGTGGCTCGGCGCAGGGATGCAGCTGAGCAGCCCTCGAGGCCAACCAAATAATTCACCTACGTTTTATAGGGACGTGCTACCGATCTTGCAGGATCGTTGCCAGAGTTGCCACCGGCCGGGCGAAGTTGCGCCCATGCCACTGGTGACATACGAAGAAACACGGCCGTGGGCACAGGCGATGTCCCATGCCGTCGAAATGAAAATGATGCCGCCGTGGTTTGCCGATCCGCGGTACGGGCACTTCTCCAATGACGCCTCGCTGACCGAGCGGCAGATGGCGACGATTTCTGCGTGGGCGAACGCCGGCGCTCCTGAGGGAAACGCGAGTCAAGCTCCAGCGCCGCGCAAGTGGGCCGAAGGATGGAACATTCCCGAGCCTGATTTGGTTGTGACGATGCCGAAGCCGGTGAAAATTCCTGCGGAAGGTGAAGTGGAGTACACGTACGAAATTGTTCCAACGCATTTTGCGGAGGATCGCTGGGTGCAGATGTCGGAGTTTCGGCCGGGAAGTCCAGCGCACGTGCATCATGCGGTGGTTTATATTCGGCCGCCGAATTCGGAGTGGCTGCGACATGCGCCGGTGGGCGAGCCGTTCACGGCATCGACGTTGAGCGATCCGGTCGAGCGACGGCAGGCGCATGAGACGACCAGCGATCTGCTGCTGGTATACGCGCCGGGAAGTTCTCCGGATGAATGGCCGGATGGGATGGCAAAGTTCGTGCCCGCGGGGTCGGACCTGTTGTTCCAGATGCACTATACGACGAACGGCACGGCGGATCAGGATCAGACGGGGATTGGGCTGGTGTTCGCGAAGACTCGGCCGAAGCAACGGGTGATCACTCTGCAGCTGAACAATCATGCGCTGATCATTCCACCGGGCGCGGACGATTTTCGCGTCGAGGTGCAGGGCACGCTGCCCAATGATGCGACGCTGCTGAGTTTGTTTCCTCACATGCATCTGCGCGGGAAACGGTTTGAGTACGACATTGTGCATGATGATGGAAGCATGGAAGTCTTGCTGCGAGTGAATTATCACTTTCATTGGCAGCTGAGCTACCGGCTGGCGGAGCCGCGGCTGTTGAAAGCGGGGACTCGTCTGCGGGCGATCGCGTGGTATGACAACTCGAAGAATAATCCGCATAACCCGGACCCGAGCAAAACGGTGACGTGGGGAGATCAGACATCCGACGAGATGATGGTGGGTTTCTTCGATGTAGCGGTGCCGGCGGGAATGGACAAGTGGAAGTTCTTTGAGCGGAGCGGAGGGGCTGGCACCCGAGACAGATGATGCCGGATTGACGCGCGTGCTGGTACACTTTCAAGATTCCAATTGAGGCGAAGAATGTGATAGATGCGAAGCGAGCATGGGTGGTCGGGAGTCTTGCGGTTCTGATCGTGTGCGGAGTTGGGGCTAACGGAGTGAGGGCGCAGTCGGGCGGGATTGGACAAGGGGCGACTGGCGCGTCTGCACCCCAAGCCGGAGGAATGACGGCGGAGAAACAGTTCAAGAACATTCAAGTGCTCAAGGGAATTCCGGCCGACCAGCTGATCCCGAGCATGCAGTTCATCACCGCCTCGCTGGGAGTGGAGTGCGATTTCTGCCACGTGCAGGGCGCGTTTGAGAAAGACGAAAAGAAGCCAAAAGCAATCGCGCGCAAGATGATGGAGATGATGTTCACCATCAACCAGGAAAACTTCGATGGGCATCGGGAAGTGACATGCTACTCGTGCCACCGTGGCAGCACGGGTCCGGTGGGCATGCCGCCAGTTATGACGGCGGAGTCGACGGAACCAATGGCCGAGCCGAAGAAGGCGGATGAAGCAAAGGAAAACACCGGGCCTGCAGCCGACCAACTGATCGACAAGTATGTTCATGCGGCGGGAGGAGCGGCGGCGATCGACAAGGTGACGAGCCGGGAGATGAAAGGCACGATCGTGTTCGGCGACAAATCGTTCCCGATCGACATTTATGCGAAGGATCCGGGCGAACGAATTTCGTTCACTCACTTGGCGCAAGGCGACAGCGTCACAGCTTTCAACGGGCATGAAGGATGGCTGGGCATGCCGGGCGGCCGGATTCGCGAGATGCATGGAGGAGACCTGGACGGCGCGGCGATCGATGCGGACCTGCACTTGGCGACACACCTGAAGACGATGTTCAGCGAGGCCAAGGTGGTGGGAACGGAAAAGATCGGCGATCACGAAACCTATCTGGTGGTGGGACAACGCGAGGGCAAGACCCCCATCGAGTTATATTTCGATCAGCAATCGGGATTACTGGTACGACTTGTGCGGTACGGCGAGACGGCATTGGGGCGACTGCCGACCCAAATCGATTACGCCGATTACCGCGAGACGAGCGGAGTAGAGATTCCCTACCAGTGGACACTGGCGCGGCCTGGCGGACGGTTCACGATCAAGGTCAGCGAATTGAAACAAAATGTTCCGGTGGACGATGCAAAGTTCGTCAAACCAGCGCCGCCGGTAGAGCCGCCGAAATAATTCCCGCCGCGCCGAAGGATGGGGCTTTTCAGTCCTCCTCGATACCTTTCTCGATCGAGGGGGGGGGATTTTGTGTACTTGATCTAGTTTGCGTCTCTTGCTCGGTCAGGAGGAAGTGACGGGGTCGTCCGACTCGATCTTGACCTCAACCGCAGTGCCTTCCTTCAGCTTGGTCTCTTTTCCGTTTTCATCAATCACCTTGTTAGGCACTCGGATCTCCCGATAAAGATGGTCTGCGCCCTCAACGCCGATCTGGGCCTTTTCCGGTTCTCCCGAAAGCGGGTTTGGTTTGATGACCCTTTCGACAGTTCCGGGCAGCGTGGTGCTGGCCTTCGCTTTGGCATTTTTTGGAGACATGGTGGACACCCCTATCCGCGAATTACTGAGGCGTCGAAATCTCGACGCGGAGTTTAGAAACTGAACTTAACAGTGTGACATCTGATGCCGAGGGCTGGTATCGGTAGAATCCCGTACGCGGGTGGCGACTGCAGTCAGAGGGATGCGAATAACAAAACCTGATAAGGCCGATAAATAGTTTCGATTTCCGCGAAGTGATAGCGAAAGGTACAGTGAACGTCGTTGGATTCTGTGCAGATGAGACGTTGGACCAACGGGAGATGTGCGGCGGTGTCAATCGGGAAAAGGCTGAGCGCCGGATTAGCGACAGTCTTGCTGATGTTCGTTCTAGGACAGGGTGTGTATGGCCAGACAACTTCTGGCGGTCCGAGTTCACCTGCGGACATGAGTGAGCGGCTGGCAAGACTCGAGAAACAAGCCGCAGATGCCAAGAGTTCCGCCGACAATGCATGGATTCTGACCAGCGCGGCGCTGGTGTTGATGATGACCGGCCCGGGACTGGCTTTGTTTTATGGCGGCCTGGTGCGGAAGAAGAATGTTCTGGGCACGATGATGCAGAGCTTCGCCTTAATGGCGGTGATCACTGTGCTCTGGGGGCTGTTCAGTTACAGCTTGTCGTTTGGACCGGGCAACAGCTTCATTGGGGGCTGGCGTTATCTGTTCCTGCGCGGAGTAGGCCCGGCACCCGACGCGGATTATGCGGCGACCATTCCGGCGCAGACCTTCATGGTCTATCAGTTGATGTTCGCCATCATTACTCCGGCATTGATTGCAGGAGCGTTTGCCGAGCGGATGAAGTTCAGCGCGATGCTGGCATTCACGGTCTTGTGGTCAGTGATCGTGTATGACCCAATGGCGCACATGGTTTGGGGCAAAGGCGGATTGCTGAACGCGTCGCTCGGGGGCCGATTCCCGACCCTGGACTTCGCGGGCGGGACGGTAGTGCATGTGACGTCGGGAGTTTCGGCGCTGGTGTGCGCTCTGTATCTGGGCAAACGCGTCGGCTATCCCAAGGAACAGATGCCGCCGCACAGCGTGGTGCTGAGCTTTATCGGCGCGTGCATGCTTTGGGTTGGATGGTTCGGATTCAATGCGGGAAGCGCACTGGCGGCGGGAAGTTTGGCGACGAGCGCGTTTGTGGCAACCCATTTCGCTGCAGCGGCCGCGGCCATAGGCTGGGCAGGATCAGAGTGGATCCGGAACGGAAAGGCGAGCGTGCTGGGAGGAATTTCGGGCGCGGTCGCAGGACTTGTCGCAATCACTCCTGCGTCGGGATTCGTGGAGCCGATGCCGGCGCTGGCGATCGGGTTGATCGCCGGAGTCTTCTGCTATTGGATGGTGGCAAAGGTCAAGGCGATTTTCGGATACGACGACTCGCTGGATGCCTTCGGAGTGCATGGAGCAGGGGGCACGCTGGGCGCGATAATGACTGGAGTCTTCGCCGTGAGCGCAGTGAATCCGATTTTCAAAGATGCGCAGGGAAGGCCGACGGCTTCCGGGTTGCTCGAAGGAAATGCCGGGCAGCTCTTGAATCAGCTAGTGGGCGTGGGCATGGCATGGGGCATCGCGATTGTCGGGACACTCGCGATACTGAAGCTAGTGGACGTCACCGTTGGATTACGAGTTCCGGAAGAAGAAGAAGTGCAGGGACTGGACCTCTCGCAGCATGGAGAAGAGGGCTATTATTGGGAGGCGTCGGCGTAAGGATGCGACGTGGCTCGGCTGTGTTGTTCGGGGTCTCGGAAGCTCGCTTGAGGATGACACGCTGGGGATGCGCGGGGAGCGCAAAGAACGCTGAACAGGATTTGAAGACATTATGACGAAGATCGAGGCGGTCATTCAAAACTCCAAGCTGGAAGCAGTAAAAAATGCCCTGCACGAAATTGGCGTCGAAGGCATGACCGTCATCGAGGTGCGGGGCCATGGACGGCAAAAAGGACACACGGAGGTGTACCGCGGCCGTGAATACAGCGTGGATCTGATTCCCAAGACGAAGATTGAGATGGTGCTGCCCGATGTCCTGGTAGAGAAGGCGGAGCAGGCCATTCTGAATGCGGCTCGCACTGGGAAAATCGGCGACGGCAAGATTTTCCGCTCGCGGGTCGATGAGGCGATTCGGATTCGCAATGACGAGCGCGGCGAAGGAGCGCTATAGAGGCAAAATTTGACAGGTGGCGAGCCAGACGGCAGGGATTGCCTCGCCCCGGCTGAGGGTTACGAGTCGAACCGGGACGCGTTCGGAAAGCATCTGACAGGCATGGCAGCCTTCCCCAGTGGCCGGGGTCACGGGGTGAGTTACTTTCATGAATGCATCGTCCTCATTGATCAGCGAACTGCGCAGTTCCCTCGGCGAGGAAACCGCGAGCATTCAGCGAAAGTTTGAGATTACAGGAGACGGCCGCGCCGCCGTCGCGCAGCGCACACGGCTGATCGAGGAGATGCTGAGCCGGTTGTGGCGGGAGATCGTATCGCCTGGCGCATTTTCCCTCGACGGGCCGGCAAACTTTGCTCTGGTGGCCACCGGGGGATTCGGCCGGGGCTGGCTCTTCCCTTATTCCGACATCGATTTGCTGTTTCTTTTTGGCGACCGCGACGCGGAGCAGGCCTTCAAAGATCCGGTGCGCCGTTTCTCGCAGGAGTTGTGGGACCTCAGGCTGAAGCTGAGTCCCGCATCGAGAACACTGAGCGAGTGCGACCGCTACGACGCCAACAACACTGAGTTCACGATTTCTCTTCTCGACTGCCGCTATCTGGCAGGCGATGGCGAGCTATATCGGCGGCTTTACGACAAGGTTATTCCCAAGCTGGTGATGCGCGAGTCGAAGGCTCTGGTGCAGGGCCTGGCGGAGGTCACGCGCGAGCGGCACGCGAAATATGGATCGACGCTTTATCACCTCGAACCGAATCTAAAGGAAGCTCCGGGGGGATTGCGTGACTGCAATGTGGCGAACTGGCTGGCGCTGATTTCGGCGATGGACAAGCTGCACGATTGGCCGGACGCGAGTTCTCTGCGGGCTCCGGTGCGCAAACAACTGGAGGCGGCACTGGATTTCCTGATGTCGGCGCGATGCTTTTTGCACTTCCGTCATGGACGCGACGACAACAGCCTGACCTGGGAAGCACAGGATGAGGCGGCGGCGCGGAAGATTGGCGCGGCAGATGGCGAAGATCTCTCGCCGGCGGACTGGATGCGGATTTACTTCGGGCACGCGCGCGCCGTGCAGCGAACCGTGACACAACTGCTGCAGGAGATTCCGGAAGCATGGTCAGCTCTATATCGGCAAGTGCAGAGCTGGCGGTCGCGGCTGACGACGGCAGATTTTTCAGTGGTAGACGGGCTGATTTTTCTGCAACAGCCTTCGGCGCTGCAGGATCCAGAGGTGCTGCTGCGTTTGTTTCACTTCATGGCCCATCACGGATTGAAGTTGAGCGCGACCACGGAATATCGCATTGAACAGGCGCTCCCCGCGCTGGCGTCGACACCGCCGCGTGGGGCCGAGTTGTGGCTATACCTGCAAGAGACGCTATTGCAACCCCATGCCGCGGAAGCGCTGCGGGCCATGCATTCTCTGCGGCTGCTGACATTGTTGCTGCCGGAATTGAAAGTGATCGACTCGCTGGTGGTGCGCGACTTCTATCATCGCTTCACGGTAGATGAGCACTCTTTTCTGGCGATCGAGAGCCTGCACCGGCTGAAGCAGTCGCAGTCGGAGTGGGACAAGCGCTACGGAGAGCTGCTGGGCGAGTTGGAAGATCCGGAGTTGTTGTACTTGACGTTATTGCTGCACGACACGGGCAAGGGTGTGCCGAACGGCAATCACGTCGTGGCGAGCCTTGACGTTGCGAACCGGGCGATGGACCGATTGGATGTGGATCCGAAGGAACGGGCCGAGGTGCTGTTTCTGATTGCGAACCATCTGGAGTTGTCGGCGGCCTTGCGGCGAGACATTTTCGACCATGCGACGGTGGCCGCGTTCGCCGAGAAGATGGGAACGCCGGAACGGCTGAAGATGCTGTGTCTGCTGACTTATGCCGACATCAAGGCGGTGAACCCGGAAGCGCTGACGCCGTGGAAAGCCGAGAATGTGTGGCAACTCTACATGGCGGCGGAGAATTATCTGAACCGGAGCGCGGACCAGCGGGTGCACGCGGATGTGAATGACGAGAAACTGGCGCGGCTGAGGTCGCTGGCGCCGGTGACAGGCAGCAAGTTCAAAGCATTTCTGGAGGGATTTCCGCAAAGGTATCTGCTGGTGCACACGGCTGAAGAAGTGATGCGGCATCTGCAGATGGCGGACGAACTGGGGAGCGACCCGGTACAGGTGGAATTGAAGCGCGGGCGCCACTGGTATGAGCTGACACTGGTGACAAAGGATCGTCCGTTCCTGTTTGCGACTTTGGCGGGCGTACTGGCGGCGTGGGGCATGAATATCGTGAAGGCGAATGCATTTTCGAACGCAGCCGGAACTGTGGTGGACACACTTCACTTTACCGACCGCTTCCGGACGCTGGAATTGAATCTTTCGGAGTGGGCACGCTTCAAGAACAGCGTCACCAGCGTGCTGCTGGGCGAAGCCGATCTGGAAAAAATGTTGCGCGACCGGCAACGATCGGAAAAAGGCGCGATTGCGAAGGTCAAGGTGGAGACAAAGATTGAGTTTGACGATTCTTCGTCGGCGACGACGACGCTGGTGCAGGTAATTGCGCAAGACCGTCCGCGACTGCTGCACCGGATCGCATCGTGTTTGTCAGACGAAAACTGCAATATTGAGATCGCTTTGATCGATACCGAAGGGCAGATGGCGATTGATACGTTTTATCTGACTTCGAGCGGGAAGAAGCTCAAGACGGAGCATTGCCAGCAGGTAGAAAAGGCGTTAGTGGAGGAGTTGAGGGGGGAGTAGGTGTTCCGAGCATTGCGCCGTGCCTGGCAGAACTCGTTACGCTCACATGAACGATCAACTGGCATTTCCGGGCCGGGCTTTCACATTTCGCCGCTTCGGGGCTTGGTTCTCACCTGTTCACGCTGACCGACTTCCTGCCCTACAGCTTCAAGCCTGTGGCAGTAGAGAATTTGAATACCGTTTTCTGGTGAAAGGTTTCGCCGGGCTTGAGGATGGTCGTCGGAAAGTCAGGGTGGTTCGGCGAATCGGGAAAATGCTGTGTCTCTAAGCAAAAGCCATAGCGGCGCTTGTAGACGTGACCTTGCTTGCCGGTGATCGTGCCGTCGAGAAAATTCCCGGTGTAGAACTGGACCCCCGGCTGCGTGGTCGAAACTTCGAGGAGGCGCCCGGTGGTCGGTTCATAGACGCGCGCAGCCAACACAAGGCCTGTGCCTTTGCGGTTGATCACGAAGTTGTGATCGTAGCCGTGGCCGAGGAGGAGTTGGTCATAGTTGTCGTCGATGCGGGCGCCTATCCTGGTAGGCGTCGTGAAATCGAATGGAGTGCCTTTGACGGGGCGGAGTTCGCCAGTGGGGATGAGATTCTTGTCGACAGGAGTGAAGCGGTCGGCGTTGAGCAGAAGTTCATGATTCAGGATATCGCCATTGCCCTCGCCGGCAAGGTTGAAATAGCTGTGCTGGCTTACATTGATGGGCGTGGCTTTGTCAGTGGTCGCCTCATAATCGATGACGAGTTCGTTTTCATTCGTGAGAGTATAAGTGACCTGGATTTTAAGATTGCCGGGAAATCCTTCCTCCCCATCTTGGCTGAGGTAGCTGAAAGCCACGCCGGTCCTGTCTTTGAGCGGTTCGCCATCCCAGACAACCTTGTCGAAGGTTCTCGTCGCTCCGCCGTGCAGGGTATTCGGGCCGTCATTCTTCGCTAAGGTGTGAGTCTTCCCGTCGAGCGTGAAGGTGCCGTTGGCGATGCGGTTGGCGTAGCGTCCGACAATGGCTCCGAAGTAGGGCGGGTTGGGGATGTAGCCTTCAAGAGTCTCATGACCGAGGACAACGTCGGCGATCTGGCCTTTGCGGTCGGGGACGCGAATCGAGAGAATGATGCCGCCATAATTCATAGTGCGGACTTCAACACCGTGAGAGTTGGTGAGGGTGTACAAGTTGATGGGCCTCCCTTCCCGGGTGCCGCAAGGCTGCTGATGGACTCCGCTCCTAGAAGAAGCGGGGTGCGCCAGAAGCATCGCACAAGCCGCGAACAGGAGGGTGGCGATGTACAGGAAGAGAAATTTCGGCATCATGGCGGAAAGTTTACTACGAGGAAGCATTTCCTGCCGTGCGCTGTTCAGTCTCTCCCAATATGGCAGTTGCGCTTGCTTGACGAGTGGTTAGGGGCCTGCGGAGACTAGCCGTGCCTTCGAGCTAGCGAGATCTTCGAGTCCACCTGAGATTGGCAGGACTGGCAGAGCCTGCTCTCGCGCAGGTCAATCCATTCGACAGCATGAGAAGAAGCCATGGCGCAGCTGTAGTCCTGGCAATGGTGGAGATCGAGGGTGTGGCCCAGCTCGTGGATGGATTCCTTGAGAAGGCGCTGGCCAAGGAGAGCGTCATCGCGATCGAGTCCGTAGAACTCCTGGCGCAAACGGTGGGTGGAAAGGACGGCGCACGGGCCTCCTAATTGAGCTTCGCCGAAGACATATTTCAGGATCGGAATGTAGAGATCGACGCCGGTAATGGCGAGAAGACGCCAGTGGTGGGGCCGAACCAGAGACTGCATACGCTGGAGAATTTCAGAAGAATGATATTGCTGGCGCTCGGCATGATAGGCCGGGGCGGGGTCGAATTGGAGGGGAAGAATTTCACAAGTTACCGGCAGATGCCGGGAAATTGCAGCGCCCAACTGATCGAGCAGCGCGGCATCCAAATTCCCTGCCGATAGCAAGTGGACGGTGTTCATTTAAGCCCGTTTGCTTCGAATCATTTTCATTTTCGGCAGCTTCCTTCAAATCCAGCTTCCCAAGTCTCATTGAGTCACGACCGGAGAACGGGTCCAGCCATAGCGCTTGAGTTTGTGATGGAGCGTGACCCGGTCGATGCCAAGGACTTCGGCGGCACGGCTCTGGTTGCCGCCGCACTCGTCAAGGATGCGCAGGATGTGGAGGCGCTCGACTTCGTCGAGAGCTTTGACAGCGGGAGCGACCGAGGTCTGCGACTTGAAGATGAAGTCCTGCTCGCGGAGTTCGGGCTCCTGCGCTACGACCATAGCACGCTCGACGGCATTTTCAAGTTCGCGCACGTTGCCCATCCAGGCCTGGTGCTGCAACTGGTTCATGGCAATCGGTGAAATGCGGGTGATGTGTTTGTTCATGGCGAGAGCGAATTTGCGCACGAAATGTTCCACGAGAGGAGGAATATCCTCCGTTCGCTCGCGCAGCGGCGGAAGCTCGATGCGGAAAACATTGAGGCGATAAAAGAGGTCGGGGCGGAACGTACCCTCGTCAATCATGTTTTCGAGATTCTTATTGGTTGCCGCGACACAGCGGAAATCGACTTTGATGATCTGGTTGCCGCCAACGCGTGTAATCTCGTGTTCCTGCAGCACGCGGAGGAGGTCGGTTTGCGTTTTCAGGCTGATGTCGCCGATTTCGTCGAGAAATACGGTGCCGCCCTCGGCGATTTCGAATTTGCCTTTTTTGCGGTATTGCGCCCCGGTGAAAGCGCCTTTTTCGTGGCCGAAGAGTTCGCTCTCGAGCAGCGTCTCGGTGAGAGCGCCGCAGTGAATGGCAACCAGGGGATGGAAGCGGCGCACGCT
>Ga0335078_10003684_pt1 | contig 22778 bp, 15 predicted proteins | sample Lox_Sample_32_FD_206711 | JGI IMG/M metagenome (GOLD analysis project Ga0335078, IMG submission 206711) | Soil microbial communities from Loxahatchee National Wildlife Refuge, Florida, United States - Lox_Sample_3.2 | ecosystem: Environmental > Terrestrial > Soil > Wetlands | place: USA... | reverse complement strand
CAGGCCTCAACTACGCCGGCGCTTCCCGCTTCGACAACGCCGGTACCTTGCGCAAATCCGTCATCACCGGCACCACGACCATCTCCAGCGGCATCGCCCTGGATAACTACGGCAGTGTTCTCCTTAACTCCGGGATTTTGAGTGCCGTCGGCGGTTACGTCCCGACCAGCAATTCCCTGCTCAGTTGTAATCTCGGAGGCACCAATGCTGGCTCCGGCTACGGCCAACTGCAAGTTTCCGGAACCGTAACCCTTGCCGGCAATTTGAGCGTGGCATTCGCAAATGGCTACGCACCGGCTACAAATGATTCCTTCACGCTCGTCACCGCAGGCACACGCAGCGGCAACTTCGCCAGTTTTTCCTACCCATCGAACCAGGTGACGATGCAGTTGAGCAACACCGCCAACTCTGTGATTGTCCGCATCACTGGGATTGCGGTTCAGCCGCCGCCACCAATTCAGTTATCGATCACCCTTGTCGGTACCAATGCGCTGCTGAGCTGGACAGCGGTCTCGAACAACACTTACCGGGCTGAATTTAACCCGGCCCTGACCCAATCCAATTGGAATGCTCTGCCCGGTGATGTGACCAGCCTCAGCAATCTCGCAAGCAAACTCGATCCGCTGACGCCGAGCAACCGCTTTTATCGGGTTCGCCTGCTACCCTGAAACACAGTAGCGGAGCTTGTTAGCGGGTTGCACTTTCCGTAATGTTCTCGCGCCGGGCGTTTAGCTCAGCGGAAGAGCACCTGGTCTACACAAAGTTCCGCTTTTCCCGCACTCATTGGTCCTCATTGGGATTCACACGGTCTGAAGTGCCTTTCGCAATGCTTTCCTTGCTGGCCTGGATGGACCCAAACGGACTCAAATAGCCCCCCAACTTCTTTTGCCGGGGGTGACGATTCTTTGCGTTCGGACACCGAAAACCGACGGGTATTGCACTGCGCCACCCGGAACGGAATTCAATGCGAAAACCCATGCTAACCTCCGTGATTTTTAGCTTGACAATTGATTATTTAGTTTATAAGAAGTGCTTCATTAAGAAACGGCCGATTTTTCCCCGGCATCACCCGTGCCGGGGGAGGGCGTCAGGCCGACAAACCCTATAATCCCGGAAGGAGTCTATGAAAAACCGCGCTCAAAATGTGCCGGTCATCCTGGCGCTATTCTCAATCCTCACCATTCAACCCGCAACCACCCTGGCCCAGGGAACGGAGTTCACCTACCAGGGCCGTGTGACGGATAACGGCACGAACTTCAATGGCAGCGGCCAGTTCGAGTTTGCGCTCGTCACGAGCACCAACACGAGCAGCACTGCCATGGCTGCGGCCAATCCGCCCAGCGGTGGATTCATTACCCTTATCAATGTGACCTACAGCGGCGGCGGCTACACCGCCGCGCCAGCCGTGACCATCAGTGGCGGAGGCGGTTCGGGCGCGACGGCTACCGCCACGGTCAGCGGCGGTGCCATAACCGGTGTCACGGTCAATAACCCCGGCTCGGGCTACACCAGCACACCGGCAGTGACGATTGCACCCCCACCGCCGAACTTGGCTTACACCACTTATTGGAGCAACGATGGTACGAGTGTCAACGGCAGTGAACCGTCTGCAGCAGTGAGTACGGCGGTTAATGGCGGATTATTCACCGTGGTTCTGGGAGATACGACGCTGTCGAACATGATGGCGATTCCCGCGGCGTTGTTCAACCAGCCGAATCTGCAACTGCGGATTTGGTTCAATGACGGTGCGAACGGCTTTGCTGCATTGAACCCGGCGCAGAATTTGACCCCCACGCCTTATGCGACGTTTGCGAACACGGCGAGCAATGTGCTGGGTGTGGTTTCGCCAGCCAACCTGCCTGACGGCCTGGGTGGGTCTGTCAACACGGTGAATGGCTACTTTGTTACCGTGGGCGGCGGCCAATTCAACACCGCCAGCGGCGACTGGAGCTTCATTGGTGGCGGCTATCTTAACAATATTGGAGGTGGGGAATCGGTTATCGGGGGCGGCTCCGAAAACTCAATCATCAACGACAACGTGGCAACTATCGCCGGAGGTGTGCAGAACACCATCGGTGACAACGCCCAGAACTCAACCATTGGAGGCGGTGCAGAAAACAGCATCAGCAACGATGCCAACTCGGTGACAATTGCCGGAGGCGCTGGCAACATTATCCAGGCCACCAACTACGCTGTAACCATCGGTGGCGGCTACAATAATACAATACAAATTCTATCCGACTATTCGATGATTGGCGGCGGCAGGCAAAACACGGTCCGTACCAACGCCCAGTCTTCGACGATTGCAGGCGGTCAATATAATTCCATTCAACCTGGCGCCTTTGCGGCAACCGTCGGCGGCGGTGAATTCAACAGCGCGAGCAGCCTTTGGACGACAGTGAGTGGCGGCGGAGCGAACACGGCCAGCAACTCTGAAGCGACGGTGGGCGGCGGTTATTTCAATACCGCTGCGGCATCGCTCTCGACGGTGGGTGGCGGTTCGCAAAACACCGCTGGCGGCATGGGATCCTTCATCGGAGGCGGCGGGACTGATGGAACTACATCTTCAGGCAACCAAGCGGTTGGCAACGCATCCGCAATCGTCGGGGGCCTTGGCAATTCCATATCCAGCGGCGGTACGTACGCCTTCATCGGCGGCGGTACCAACAACAACGCCAGCGCGGACGGAGTGACAATCAGCGGTGGTGAAGGCAACAGCGCCAGCGGACAGGGTGCGACGGTGGGCGGGGGCTACAACAACATTGCCAACAACACGTATACGACCGTGGGCGGCGGCTTTGTCAATACCGCCAGCGACAGTTTTGCAACCGTCGGTGGTGGCGCGAACAATATGGCCACCAACAATTATGCGACGGCCAGCGGCGGTTATCTCAACAACGCCGGCGGCTATTACGGCTCCATTGGCGGCGGGTATCGTAACACCGCGAGCACCAATGCGGCTACGGTGGCCGGTGGCTATCTCAACACCGCCAACAATGAGTACGCCACGGTGGGCGGCGGCTTTGAAAATGGCGCCAGCGGTTATGCTGCGACGGTTGCGGGCGGCAATAACAACAACGCCAGTGGCAGTTACAGCTTTGCCGCGGGCGATGGAGCCCAAGCGAAAAGTCAGGGTACGTTCGTTTGGTCAGATTCGCAAGGCGGTACCTTTTCCGTCAACCTAGCGAACTCGGTTGCTTTTCGTTGTGGAGGCGGTGTTATCTTTACCAGCGGCAGCAGTGGCGCCGACCAGACCGTTTCCTGGACGCCCAGCAGTGCCGGTTGGAGTTTTTCCAGTGACCGCAATCTCAAGGAGCAATTCCAGGCAGTGGATGCCCGAACCGTGCTGGATAAAGTCGCGCGCCTGCCCATCATGGAATGGAATTACAAAAGCTATCCCCAGCGCCACATCGGCGCCATGGCGCAGGATTTCCATGCGCTGTTCCCACTCAACGATAATGACAAGGTCTTGAATGATGCCGACCTTCACGGAGTGGCGCTGGCGGCCATCCAGGGATTAAACCAGAAAGTCGAGGACCAGAAAGTGGAATTGAAACAAAAGGAAACTGAAATCGCTGGCTTGAAGCAACGGCTTGAAACACTGGAACAAATTGTCCGCAACCAGAAGTCCAACTGAAAGAAATCCGAACATGAAAAACCGAATCATCGCCCTCTGCTATCTTCTATCTGCCATCTGCCTCTCGGCCTTCGCCCAAGGCACCGCCTTCACCTACCAGGGCCGGTTGAACAACGGTGGCGGGCCGGCCAGCGGCAGCTACGACCTGACGTTCTCGCTGTTCAACCTTGGCAGCGGCGGTGTCGCCATCGCCGGGCCGGTGACGAATAGCGCCGTGGAGGTGACGAACGGTTTGTTCACGACGCAGGTTGATTTCGGCAGCGTGTTGAACGGCGCGACCAACTGGCTGGAGATTGCGGTGAGCACGAACGGTGCGAACAGTTTCACCACCCTCGCCCCGCGCCAGCAAATCACGCCCACGCCGTATGCCATCACCGCCGCATATCTTTCCAGTGTGGTAGAGAATAATTCCATTCAGGGCGGAGTTTCGTCGGCAACGATTGGCGGGGGTTATCAAAACATCATCAGCACGGCTGGTATCAATTGCACCATCAGTGGCGGAAGCGTTAACACAGTCATATCGCCCAATAGCACCATCGGCGGCGGCGAGTATAACACGACCGGCACAAACTCCTACTTCGCCACGATCAGCGGCGGCGGCTATAGTTCGATTGGAACCAATTCCAGCAGCACTACGATCAGCGGCGGCTATGCCAATGCGATCGATGACAACACACTGGATTCTGCAATCGGAGGCGGCTCGTTTAATACCATCGGGACGAATTCTCCCTACTCGACCATCGCGGGTGGTCGAATCAACTCCATCTCAGGCAATGCGATTGCGTCAGCAATCGGCGGCGGATTTGAGAACACGGTGCGCGGCGGCAATTACCACGTCATCGGCGGCGGCTGCTTGAATCTCGCAGGGCCGTCGGGCATCTACGCCACCAACAGCAGCTATGGCAGCGTCGGCGGCGGCTACGGGAACAATGCCGAAGGGAATTATGCGACCGCGCCGGGCGGATACCTGAATTGGGCCCTCGGTCAATACAGTTTCGCCGCCGGACGCCAGGCAAAAGCAATGAGCGACGGCACGTTTATTTGGGCTGATTCTCAAAATGCCGAGTTCGATTCCAGCGGAACGAACCAATTCGATGTCCGCGCCAGTGGCGGAGTGCAGTTCGTCACGTCGGGCGCAGGCATGACGTTGGACGGGCAGGCAGTCCTGACATCAAGTTCGCTGTCAAATGTGGCGTTGCGCACGGGCGGAAACGCCTTTAGCGGACAGCAAACTGTCACCGGCGGAAGCGTGGGTATTGGAACCACTGCACCGTCGGCTGCACTGCATGTCCGAGGCGCGGATGGGGCTCAGTTTACCTTGCAGAATTCGGCCGATAACAGCTCGTGGTATTTCTCCGATGACGTCAACGACAATCTGGTTTTTCAGCCCAATACCGGGGTCGGCGCCTACATTTCGAGAGATGGCAACTACCACGTCAATTCCGATGAGCGACTGAAGCGGGACATCATCCCGCTCGGCGGAGTGTTGGATCGCGTCCTGCAACTGCGGCCGGTTTCCTACCGCTTCCGAAGCGCGCCGGAGGGAACTCCACTGACGCTTGGTTTGATTGCCCAGGAAGTGGAGCCGTTGTTCCCCGAAGTCGTGGGCGAACGCGGCGGCAAGAAGAGCATGGCCTACAGCGAGCTGATCCCTGTTACCATCCGCGCGGTTCAGGAATTGGATCAGAAAATGGATTCCGAAAACGCAGCGCTGCGCGAGGAATTGAAACACCGAGACGCGGAAAACGCGGCGTTGAAACAACGACTGGACGCGTTGGAAGTATTCGTTCGCAAACAAAAATCAAACTGAAAGAAATCCGAACATGAAAAACCGAATCATCGCCCTCTGCTATCTTCTATCTGCCATCTGCCTCTCGGCCTTCGCCCAAGGCACGGCCTTCACCTATCAGGGACAATTGCAGAACAACGCCAGTCCGGCCAACGGAAGCTACAATTTGACGTTCTCATTGTTCAACAACAGCGCCGGCGGCACCGCCGTAGCCGGGCCGGTCAACACCAACGGCATCCTGGTCAGCAACGGCCTGTTCACGGTTACGCTGGACTTTGGTTCCGGCGTCTGGAACGGCGCGACCAACTGGCTGGAGATTGGCGTGGAAACCAACGGCGGCGGCTCGTTCACCACATTAAGTCCCCGGCAACGGGTCGCGCCCGTGCCCTATGCCATCGCCGCCGCCGAATTGTCGGGTGCTTTCACCGTTCAAAACAACAGCACCAACGGTGCACCAAACCTGATTGGGGGTTCACGGGTAAATTACGTCTCCCCTGGCGTCATCGGGGCCACCATTAGCGGCGGAGGGGCGACGAATTATTTTGGTGCGAGCTATTCTAACAGCGTAACGGCAAACTTTGGGACAGTCGGCGGGGGCTATGACAACACCGCGAGTTACTTTTCAACGATTGCCGGTGGCTCAGACAACACCGCCAGCGGCGGAGGGGCGGTGGTGGGCGGCGGCGATTCAAACCACGCCAATGGCAATGAGTCAGCCGTAGTCGGAGGCGCGTTAAACTCCGCCGACGGCTACTTTTCGACGGTGGGCGGCGGTTATGAGAACCTTGCCATCGGCACGGGCGCGTTCATTGGCGGCGGGGGATACGACGGAACGACCACCGCCGCAAATTACGCCGCCGGCAATGCTTCGGTCATTGGCGGTGGCATAGGCAACGTGACGGAAGGTCCGGGGACAACAGTGGGCGGCGGCGAAACCAATTATGTCGGGGATGTGGGCGCTACAGTAAGCGGTGGCCTGAACAACACGGTGGTCGGTAATTTTTCGATGGTTGGGGGCGGCGAAAATAACTATAACATTGGCTATGCTGCAGTCATCGCTGGTGGTCAATTCAATACCAACCAGGGTAATTTGTCGGTGGTGGGGGGCGGCGAAAATAACTATATCACTGGCGATGCTGCAGTCATCGCTGGTGGTACCGACAATACCAATCTGGGTGTTTGGTCGGTCGTCGGAGGCGGTTCTGCAAACGGTGCTGACGCGCAGTTTGCAACGGTGGCGGGAGGCGGTTTGAACATTGCCACCGGCATCGGCGTAACCATAAGTGGCGGCGAACAAAACAGCGCCACGAATACCTTGGGAACGGTGGGTGGCGGCCAGTTAAATCAGGCCAATGGCCAATATTCGACGGTGGGCGGCGGTTTGGAAAACACCGCCAGCGGCGGGTATGCCACAGTTCCGGGTGGTAGCGGAAATTCCGCCGCGGGAGACCACAGCTTCGCCGCCGGCAATGGAGCCCAGGCGCAACACAACGGGACCTTCGTGTGGGCCGACAACAGCAGCATCAGTTCATCGTCTTCAACCGCGGCCAACCAATTTCTGATCCGCGCTTCGGGTGGTGTGGGGATTAACACGGCTACGCCCGGTGCCGCCCTTGAGGTGGAAACCACCAATCACAACGGCAATGAAATCCGGTTCGGCTATTACACCGGCGGCGCGGGCAACCTCATCGCCGGCCCCAGTTACGTCGGTATCGCCACGGGCGATCTGACCACCCGCCTGGCCATTCTCCAGGGTAACGGCGATGTCGGCATCGGCACAACGACTCCGGCATATCCGCTGCAAGTCGTGGGCACTTGCGCCGCCACGACCTTTGTCACGACGAGCGATCGAAATGCGAAGGAGAATTTTCAACCTGTGAACGCGAAGGAGATTCTGGACCAAGTGGCCTGGCTGCCTGTGAGCCGGTGGAATTACAAGGAGGACAAAACCCAGACCCACATCGGTCCGATGGCGCAGGATTTTTACGCGGCGTTCGATGTCGGCCCAGACGACAAGCATATCGCTACGGTGGACGAAGGCGGTGTGGCGCTGGCAGCCATCCAGGGACTCAATGAGAAGGTGGAGGTCGGAAGTCGGAAATCAGAACGTCAGATTGAAGAACTCAAGGTGGAGAATGCGGAGTTAAAACAGCAGAACGATTCACTCGAAAAGCGGTTGGAAAACTTGGAACAAATAATGAAATCACTCAACAACAACAATTGAGGTGCTTATGAAAAAACTCATCCTGTTCAGCCTGCTCATTTCGGCTTGTTGCCATCCGGCCTTCGCTCAAAGCTACTCCATTGACTGGTATAAAATCGCCGGCGGCGGCGGCACCAGCACAGGCGGCACCTATTCCGTCAGCGGCACCATCGGCCAGCACGATGCCGGCGGACCCATGACCGGCGGCAATTATTCGCTCACCGGTGGATTCTGGGCGCTGATTTCTGTCCTGCAAACGCCGGGCGCGCCCACGCTGTACATCAGCCATTCCGGCAACACCGTGACGATATACTGGCAGGCCGTGTCCGGCTGGACCTTGCACCAAAACAACAACCTGGCCAGCCCTGGTGGTTGGTCTCTCAATAGTAGTTGGATAACTTCTAACGGTACGAATTACCTGAGTCTTCCATCGCCGGCGGGCGACCTGTTTTTCCGGCTGAGCAATCCGTGAGGCCTGAGCTTGTTGTCCGGCTAGGATTTGGCTAACATTCCCCTGGTCGGGCGCTTGGCGCAGTGGCTAGCGCGTCTCGTTTACACCGAGTAGGTCGGGGGTTCGAATCCCTCAGCGCCCACCAGTCTTCGCTCCGATTACATCTTCGCTGATAAGTGGTCGCCAAATTGAATCATCGGCGACTTGCAGAACCTCTTGAACAACATCGAAAACTTGCCATCCGAAATCTTGAACTCACTGAATCCGCGGCAGTTGTTGGTGGTAATTCGGATAGGGTGGCCGCGGATACTCCTTGGGTGGGTTCTGCTTGAGTTGTTCCAAAACCACCTCGACGGCCTTTTCCAGTTGGGGATCGTGCCCCTCGCGAACGAGTTTGGGGTCCATGGCCACTTCGTAGTCCGGTGCGATACCGTGGTTCTCGACTTCCCACTTTCCTTCAAGACCGTAGATGGCCCATCGCGGTGCCATCACGGTGCCGCCGTCCATTAAAGTTGGATAACCACCGATGCCGACCAGGCCGCCCCAGGTCTTCTCGCCAACCAGTGGACCGATCATCAATTTGCGGAAGTACCACGGCAGCGCGTCGCCACCGGACCCGGCGAATTGGTTGATGATCATTACCTTCGGCCCATAAATTCCCAGCGGCTCGGAGAGGTCGTGCCCTTCCCGCGTTGCGACCCGGTTCAGGATGGGGCGGCGAAGATAATCCACGATGTAATCGGCCAGCCAGCCACCGTGATTGAAGCGTTCATCAATGATGGCCGCCTGTTTGTCAGTTTGGGAAAAGAAATAGCGATTAAAGTTGTTATAGCCGCCATACAGCGTGTCCGGCAGATACACATAAGCCACGCGCCCATCGGTCATCGAGTCCACCTTGCGCCGGTTCGCCTCGATCCAAGCCAGATTCCGCAGCGAAAACTCATCGTCCACCGGTACGACCGTGACCTCGCGCGACTTGGAACCGTCCGGGTTGGGGCCGACTTTGAGCACTGTCTGCCGACCCGCTGTTTCCTGAAAGAATTGGTAGAGGTTGTTGGTGGCGGCAAGGCCCTGTCCGTTGACGGCCAAGAGGTATTCGCCCTCCTTGACGTTGACACCCGGCTGGGTAAGTGGTGCCTGCAGTTTAGGATTCCAGTTCTCACCATTAAAAATGCGTTTAAATTGGTAGCGGTCGTGGTCAATTTCATAGTCCGCTCCGAGCAAACCAACGTTGACCTTTGGGGTCTCTGGCTCCGTGCCGCCGCGCACCCACAAGTGCCCAACGACGAGGTTCCCAATCATTTCACGAAACAAATCGTTCAAGTCGTCCCGGCTGGCGACCCGATCCAAAAACGGCGCATAAACCCGCTCGGCTTCCTCCAGGTCAAGACCGTGGAAATTCGGGTCGTAAAAGAAATCTCGTTCGATGCGCCAGACCTCGCGATACATCTGCCGCCATTCGGCTGGCGGGTCAACGTACACCTCCATGTCAGCCATTTTCAATGCCCCCTTTTCACCTTCGGGCGCCTTAGCCGCATCGACAATGTAAAAAGCATCACCCTTGCGATATAACATCTTCTGGCCATCGGCGGAGAGGGCGAAGGCCTTAATGTCGTCGAGGATCTTCTTGGTTTCTCGTTTCTCGAGATCAAAGCGGTGGAGGGTAAAGGTTGTCGGCTCACCGGTGTTGATGACCTGCGGCCCTTCCAACAGGAAGAGAATACCATTTGTTCCTGCCTTTAAATCGCAGTAGTTCCGGGCAGGAATCGGCAGGGCGACAATGCGCTGTCCGATGTTTTCAAAATCGATTGTCTCTCGGGCGGGCTTTTCCGGCTTCTTCGTTTCCTCCCTGCCCGGTTTGGTGGAGTCGACCGTTTCCTGGTTGGTCGGCGAGGATTCATCGCCGGTAACCAGCTTGTCCAGGCTTCCATTCGCCGCCGAAGCGGCATCGTTGCCGGGTTGGTCTCCCGATTTCGAGTCTTTATCTGAGTTTTCGTCGTCGCTTTGCGGGGCGACAGGTGAAGGGAGGTCCTTGCGCAACACTGCCGCATAAACACTGTACGTCACCGGCCGTGCGACGCCCGACATGTCACTTTCACCGGCGGTCAGACCAAAATCGGTGCTGGCGGCAAAGTAAAGATATTTGCCACTCCGGTCAAAGGCGGGATAGAGCGCATCACTCATTCCGTCGGTAATCTGTGTGCATTTATTCGTTTCCAACGAATAGACGAAAACAGCGTGCAGGTGGCTTGGTAAAATACGGTTGTAGGCCAACCAGCGGCTGTCGGGTGACCAAACGACATCAAAAGGTGCCGGCCCCTCGTCAAAATAGTCTGTGTCCACTTTCACCGGGACGCCGTTGGTTAGATCAATGTACCAGAGATGGAGCTGTTTGTCGCTGTACGCAATCTTCCGGCTGTCCGGCGACCAAGTGGGCTTGTAGTAGAACGAGGGTGGTTGCCCCAAGGGGATCTTTCGAATTTCTCCCAACCCGCTCTGGTTCCGGATATGCAGCGCGTATTCACCGGACTCGTCCGAGAACCAGGCGATGGAATTTCCGTCGGGCGACCAGGACGGATCCCGGTCCGCAACCGCCGGGCTGCGGGTCAAATTGCGGATATCGCCTTTCTCAGCCGGCACGGTGAAAATATCGCCATGCGCCTCGAACACGGCGCGCTTGCCGGTTGGGGAAATATCCAGATTTCTGATCTCGTTGGTTTTGATTTTCTCAAATTGCGGGGCCAGTTGCGGCATGTCGGCGGCAATCCGCACTTGAACCTCATGGTCTTTGTGCGAGGCGAAATCGTAAAGATGGAGTGACCCAAACTGTGCGTAAACTATGCCACCTGGCCCGGCACCGGCGGATTTGATGTCGAATCCCTTATTGTGTACCACCTCTGTGACTTTTTTTGTGTTGAGGTCGTAAGCAAACAGGGTAACGGGCCCGTTGCGGTCGGAGAGGAAATAAATGGTATGACCGACCCACATGGGATTCTTATCGTTCGAGTTGTCTCTCGGGATTTTCACGACACTTGAATCGGCCAGGTTCGCAATCCATATCGGTGTGGTTTGGCCGCCGTGATATTGTTTCCAGTCGGGTTCCCACTCAAAAATTGGCACATAGGCAAGATGCGTTCCGTCGGGGGAATACGAACCGGCCGAGCCCATGGGCAGTGGGAGTTCCGTGGGGAATCCTCCGCCCATCGGAATGGTAAAAAATTGCAGGGGATCCGAGTAACTGGCTCGCGTCGAGGTGAACAGAATATTCCTACCGTCCGGCGTCCAGCCAATCGCGCTGTCCTGACCGGGATGATAAGTTAGCCGGCGAGGCTCACCGCCGGAAGCGGGCACAACGTAGACGTCGTTGTTCCCCTGATAATTGCCAGTGTAGGCAATCATGGTTCCATCGGGCGAAAAGACCGGTCCGCTCAGTCGGTCGCTGCCGGTGACCAGGCGATGCGCATCGCCACCCTTCCGACTCACGGTCCAGATCTCGCCGCCATAAGCAAAAGCAATCTGGTTCTGGCTCAGCGTTGGAGATTTCAGAAGCAGCGGCTCGTATGATTCGGCCAGCGAGAAATCCGTGCAGGCCGCCAATGAGAGAATAACAATCCAGCTTCGAATCATGGCCGTCGGTATTTAGAGATTCCAACCATGTTGTCTCTGCAAACAAGACTAGCTGTAGGCCTGACTTTTCAGCAAGCACGATCGTTTCGGACAACAAAGCAATCACCCGCGACTGCGCCTGCCCTTTCATTCCTTAGGCGATGGCATTGTCGGTTGATGATCTGCCTCATCTTGAATGTAAGTTTTGCCACGATAAAACTGGCTGACCAGGAGGAACAAAAGTGCCGTTGCCAGCATAACGATCACAAAGAACTGGAAATATGCTGCCCCTTTCAATTTCACGCTCCCATCCGGATTCTGAATGAAGAAGTTCACCGCCGCCGCAAATGCGTTGCCCAGTGAAATTGAGCCGAGATAGGTACACATCACCAGAGATTTCATTTTCTTGGGCGACTGCATATACGCAAATTCCAGATGGGTCACCGAAAGCATCACTTCACCGGCGGTGAGCACCACAAAGGCGAGGATCTGCCAAAGGATGTGCGGGTGCTGGCCTGCGTCGATGCGCACCTGGATCCATTCGATAATGATGAACGCAGCACAACCGGCCCAAAGGCCTGCACCAAAGCGCCGGAGCGGCGTCACCTTCACCAGTCTCGCGACCGCAGGATATATCACGTAGGAAAACAGCGGCAACAGAATGAGTATGAAAATGGGATTGACGGTCTGGATTTGCGCGGGCAACAAGTTGTAGCCAAACAGATGTCGATCCATCTTTTCGGCCTGAATCACCCACGAAGAAAAGTTCTGTTGCCACAGCGCCCAAAACATGGCGGCGAAGGGAACCAGCACCAGCAGGTTCAACAGCGCCTTAAAGTTCTCGCGTTGGAAGAGTTCTCGCGCGTAGTTATTTAGCCCAGCTGGAGGGATGTGGACGAATTTCCGCCGTCCCATCCAGAAAACCAGTGTGGCCACAACCATGGCTATGCCAGGGACAGCAAAGGCAATCCTCGGTCCCGCTCGATCCAACAACACGGGAATCAAAATCGTGGAAAAAACCGAGCCGAAATTGATCGCAAAGTAAAACCAACTGAATACTCGAGGCAGCAGATGCTGATTCGTCGCACCAAACTGGTCGCCTACGTTGGCGCTCACACAGGGTTTGATACCGCCGGCACCCAAGGCGATCAGCCCCAAGCCAATCACGAGGCCGAGCTGCGTGTCATCCATGGCGAGTGTAAAGTGGCCGAAGCAGTAAACGATGGACAGGAAGAGAACGACGAGATACTTGCCCAATAACGCGTCGGCAAGAAACGCGCCCACGACGGGCAAGAAATAAGTGACCGAAACGAACGTGTGATACCAAGCATCAGCCTGCGCATCGGTCATGTGCTCCGGTCGACCCTGGGCATTTACCAGATACTGCGTCATGAAAATCACCAGGATGGAATTCATACCGTAATAGCTGAATCGCTCAGCCGCCTCGTTGCCGATTATGAAGGGGATACCAGGTGGCAGCCTGTCAGTCTTTTGCGGTGCCGTTAGGTATTGCGTTTTCGCCATACACGGTCGAACGAAATTAGTTTGGTGAGTTGCCTGAACATACGCGAGCCTATTCTGACATCGGCCGAAATATCCATTCAATCCCGATTACCAACACCCCCATGGACGGCTTTATATGCTCCTGTTTATCAAGGAATGCTTAGATAAGGCGCTGTGCGAAATTTCTGATTTGATCGGCCTGGACCTTGTTTGGTGAGAGTTGAGCAAAAGCAAACTCGAGTAAGCCAGGCTGCGGTTTTGGAAATTGGAAATATCACAATCGGACAAATTATCAGCAAAGGCACAGAGCGCAGCGGAGAGCGCGAGCGCAGGCGGGCTTAATCAGCGTTGACCTGACCAAGTGCTCCGAGCTTCGACCCGACCGGCCGGTTGGCTATTGCACAATTAACGTCCCGTCGCTGCGAAGTTTCATTTGTTGCCCACGCCATTCAACCCTGTTGCCCACAAACGCACCCAGCCACAGCGGCACTTGCAGCAAATCTTTCACCGGCACAAGCCACCAGGAGGAAACCAGGTCTTTTCCCGGCGTAAACCGGCGTTGAAGATTTTGGGCAAGGCAAATTCGAATCAATAAACAGGCAACGGCAGCCACCACCGGACACAGCGTCACCGGCGAAATCATTGAAATCATCAGCCACAGGAGCGGCCAAACGGTGGCATTGGACAGAATACTGAAAAAATAGGGCAGAGGCTGACAGACACGAATCGTGCGGGCCCAGCGGAGTTGATGCTGCCAGACCTCGCCCCAATTCATCGGTGCATTCCAGCACTCCACGACGACGGGACAGAGCGCGAGGCGGTGGCCTTTGTGAACGAGGCGTCGTCCGAGTTGATAGTCATCCGCCAGGTAATTGGCCAGGGAATCAAAGCCGCCGATATCCCGCAACGCCGGGCGGCGCACCAGCAGGGCTGCACCCAGCGCGAAGTCGAGTGGCCGGAGGCTGGCGGCCTGCAAAACCTGGCTCCAGAAATCAGCGTTGATGGCGACCGCTTCCCAGCGCATGGCCGCGGTGGTGGGATTGGCGAGACGATAGAAACAACTGACGAGACCCATTTCGCCTTTCATCTGCTTTGGCGATGGCATGGTCGCCCGTTCTCCATCCGGCGACGCAAGGATACTGATGATATTCGCAAGATAATCCCCGGGCACGCGCACGTCCGCGTCGCTGACGAGAATGAATTCGTGCTTTGCCAGGCGTTCCAGCTGGATGAGCGTGGAAACCTTGCCGTTGGTTCCGAGCGATTCGCCGCAGATGACGAGCCGGGCATCGCATCCCGGATTTCTTTGGATGAGGTCAGAGATTATCTTACAGGCCGGGTCAGCGGCCGTGGTGACACCAAAGAGGATCTGCTGCGGGCCGGCGTAGGTTTGTTGGAACCAGCTTTGTAGCGAATCGGCGGTGGTTTCGTCACAACCTTTGACGGGTTTGAGGACAGTGACGCCGGGCGTCACTGATGGTTTGGCGGCGCGTTGATGAAGGGGAAAACGCCGGGCGACCAGCCATTGCCAGAGGGCGAGCGCCAGACTCAAGATGGCGGGGATGGCAAAAATTGCGTCGGTAAATTTCACCAGAGTCACCGGGAAACAATCCACCCGGCTCAAACCGTGGCCGGGGCGTCCACCGGTTTGGCTTCGATGCGTTCATCCAGAACCAACACGCCGTGCGGCGGAATGTCGTAATTGCCGGAGAACGTATTGCCGGTGAGGAAATCGTGCATCGGTTTGTAAAATTGGATACGGACCGGCGAATTTTGGTGATTGATCAGGAAATAAACGCGCATGCCTTCCTTCTCGCGCATGCTGACTTCGACGTTTTCGGGAACCTTGAGCAACGGTTGCAGCCCGCACATCTGGCGCAGCCAGGTGACCAGGTCGTGATAAAAATGCTGGTGGCTCATGGTGCCCAGATAAATGGCCCGGCCCAGCCCGAAGGCATTCATCGTCAGGGCCGGGCGCCCGGAATAAAAATCCTTGGCATAAGTCGCCAGAACCTGGCAGCCCTTCGGCTCGATGATGTCACACCAGAGCCGGGCAGGATGCACGTGGCTGGTGGGAAACGCACCTTTGAACGTGAGATGATTTTCTTCACCGGGTGGAATGGGGTCGAACTCCAACACCTCCAATCCAAACAAATCCGTCATGTCATTCGGGTAACCCGTGTCCGGCGCGATGCTATGTTCGTTGACGAGCCCGGTATTAAAGGTGCTGACGAGCGTACCGCCGTTTTGCACGTAAAGTTTCAGACGATCGGCCTCGCCGGCGGCCAGCAGGTGCAGCGAGGGCGCGAAAACAATCTTGTATTGTGACAGGTCTTCGGTCGGCCTCGCAAAATCCACGGGGATGTTGCGATCATGCAGCGCGTTGTAGATGAATTGAATGTGCTCGCGGAGGTTGAAAAATTTATTGGGCTGCATCGGCTGTTGCAGCGTCCAATCATTGTCGTGGGTGTACAGGATGCAGGTGTGCGCGACGACTTTGGTGTCCTTGAGCGCGGGCGCGAGCAGCTTTAATTCCTCGCCGATCTGGCTGATTTCCTTGTAGGTGCGGGTATTGCCTTCGAGATGGTGCGGCAGGACCGCGCCAAAAAATTTTTCGTTGCCGATGCGCGGTTGGCGCCAGCGATAGTAAAGCACGCCGCACGCGCCGCGGGAGATGAGTTGATAGGTGAACAGCCGGATGATGCCCGGCCGCACCAGCGAATTGACATCCTGCCAGTTGACCTGACCGGCCTTCTGTTCAATGACCCAGAAACCGCAATCGCCGTCCGGCGTCTTGATGTCGGTTTTTTTCAACGAGCGGAGAATATCAATGTCACACGCCAGTTCGGAGGATTTGGTTTTGATGGCCGGCCGGCTTTCCACGGAAACAAAATCCACGGCGGCGGCCATGTCGAAATGATCGAATTTTCGGTGGAGCGCGCGCAGGTTGACGGTGACGGGGTGGTTGGGGCAAACCTCATGCAACACGTCGGCCTGCATGCGAACGAAGGCCACGATGGCATCGCTGCAAAACCGGTGCCAATCCAACAAGAGAGCGGCGTTATGCGACGTGGGCGCAGACATGGGCATGGGCACATCTTCGAACGAAGCAACAACTTGCCCCAGGTAACGCAGGCCCAGCTGGTCATTCAGGGCTTCGACCGTCTGGTATTTCAATTTCAACCAGTTTTGCCATTCCAGGCGCGAGTCTTCATTGAACGACCATTCGGTCTGGTGCCCGCCGAGGCTGCCGTCAATCTGCCAGGCGATTAATTGTGGGTGGTCGCCAAGTGCCTCGGCCATATGTTCCACCAGCCGCTTCGAGGCGTTCCAATAAGCGTCATTATTGAAACAGGCCGCCCGGCGGGTACCTTCGTGTTTGACCAGGCCGTGTTCGTCGAGCGGCAAAATGCCGGGATACTTTTTGGCAAGCCAGATGGGAGGGGCGGCAGTCGGTGTGCCCAAGACAACCTGAATGTAGTGCTTCTCCATGATGTCCATGACACGACGCAGCCAGAGGAAATCGTATTTGCCCTCCTTGGGTTCGCAAATCCCCCATGAATATTCGCCGATACGAACCACGTTGATGCCGGCCCGGGCCATCAACCCGGCATCACGTTCCCAGGCACCCTCCGGGTCATCAGCGGTGCCGCCGTAAGGGAAGACCCACTGCTCAGGATAATAGTCAACGCCAAAAAACATAACCTCGCCTCGGGTTTCTGCCCCACTCTAAAACATCACGGTGGACATGCAATCTTAAAATTACCGGGGAACAGCCCTGAAAAAATGGGTGCGACTGTCGCAAAACTCAGCTGTTTGCCTCCTTTTAGGAACCTGGTAGCGGACAGCCATCTTGCCTGCCCGCTTCCGGGAGGCTGGAAACCAGACCGACTATGCAGCCGTAGTTCGGGGGTTCAAATCGCGAAATTCCTTTTTTGGGAATTCTCTCCCCGTGAGAAACAAGCCGGGAGAGGAATGTTGCGCTCGGCCGAACATGACCGGCAAACATTGGACATTGGATTGAGGCTGATGAGTTTGAAAGGAAAACCAGGAATTGCCAGCCTCAAAACTCACTTGGCTGACACAGTCGCCTCCGGGTGGGGGCCATCAGGATTTGATATTGACCGACGCTCGGCCGAATCAGGAAGCGGCGCAATTCATCCCCAGGCGCGAACCCACCTCGGCCGTTTCATGCCACAGGACGATAAGCTCGGTCAGATTTTGGAGCCAGGGCAGCACGCGATTTTCCAGGGCATTGGAAAGAGGAAAGGTGTCCGGTCCCTGACAGGTGGCATCCACGTCCTTGATAAGGGTGGCAATTTGTTCGAGTTGCCACTTGCGAAGCTGAGTGAGGGACGCGCGGCCGTTGGCCGGCCCGCAGGCATTGTCCGGCAAGAGGCTCAGTGTGAGCACCGGTTCCTTGAGTTGTTTGGCCAGGTTCCACCAGAGTTCACGCGCCACACGAACATCGTTGATCAGCACCAACGTGACGGCGGTTTCCACGCACGCCCGCGCCTGATCGACCTGTTGCAACGCCGTCTTGAGCAGGATTAACGATCTCTCCTCCAAGGGCACCGTCTCGGCCGCTACCCGGCAAAAATTCCTGCCGATGACCAATGGCAGGGCGAGGTTCATCGACTCATCGTCAACGCTCAAAGAGCACAAAATGCGCTGTTGTTCCAATGCGAGGGTCTCGAGATAGCAACGGATGGCAGGAAGCGAGCGATATTGCAAAGGCGGTAAAACGGGCAAGCCATCCAGCGTTACTTCAATTCGCTCACGCGTTTCCGGGGCATCAAACGACTCGTTGCGCATGGCCCCTTAATCGCAAGTGGCGTGCCTAAAATGTGAATAACTTGGAAAGTTATTCACATTTAATTCACCAAATACTCCACAGACCCCGCGGCCCATTCGCTCAATTCCTCAGGTAAAAACCACTTTAACGTTCTACCAGAAATCTCCGCAATATGGGGAGTGGGTCAATTCGGTGGGGCGAGGCTACTGACGAGCCGGCTCGCGAGGACGCTCGCCCCACCAAAATAGCAAACCGAACACTCCCCAAAGTTGGAACGCCGAGCACCGCCTCCGCTCGTTGAAACACTCTGACACATCGTGCCGAGGCGGTGATCGGCCCTCCGATGCTGGCAAAAACGGGTTTTGCAGAAATTTATCCGAAGCAGTTGCCCATGCTCCCAATAACAATTTGAGCGGGCTACTTTGCCGGGTTCGCCCCCTTAACGCGGAGTTGAATGGAGTACAATGATTTGCTTGCGGTGATAAACAGCGTCGTGTGATCCCTGCCGCCGAAGCTGACGTTGGCCGTCCACGCCTCCGGCACGTCAATGTGTTCAATCCGCCGGCCGGATTTGTCAAAAATGCTCACGCCGTGACCGCATAGATAGAGGTCGCCGTCCTCGTCAATCGTCATCCCGTCCGAACCTTTCGTGCAAAACAGCGTTTTATTCGTCAGCGAGCCGTCCGGCTGAATGTCATAACGCCAGGTCTGGTCCGCCTGGATATCGGCCACGAACAGCGTTTTGCCATCGGGCGTGCCGGTAATCCCGTTCGGCTTTTTCAAATCATCGGTCACTTCCACGAGCTTCTTCCCATCCGGCGAAAGATAAAACACCTCCTGGTTCGGCAACGCCATGGTGGTGTGATCCCACCAGGTTCGCCGATAAAAAGGATCGGTGATATACATCGCGCCCCCCGGAGTCACCCAGACATCGTTCGGGCCGTTAAGATATTTGCCCTGATAATCCTTGATGAGCACGGTCACTTTTTTATCGGGAGCGATGGACCAAACCTCGTTGTGCTCGTCGGCGCAGGCAATCAGGTCGCCCTTTGTGTCAAACATCATTCCATTGGCGTGGCCGGACGGTTGCAGGAAGGTGGAGAGCTTTCCTTCCAGGCTCCATTCCAGGATGCGGTTGTTTGGCTGGTCCACAAAAAATACATTGCCCGCCTGGTCACAGGTCGGACCTTCGGTAAAAGCAAAGTCGCCGGCCAATTTTTCAAGTTTCGCCCCGGGAGCGATGACACTCTCCGCAAACGCCAAAGGTTCAATCGCAAACCCAAACAGACAGCATAGCAGCGCCTGGATAATTTTCATGATGGAAGCAGAGTCTGCGGCGGTGGCCATCAGGAATCCACTCAAAACGCTCCTTGTTTTTCAAGGTAAGCTGACGCATTTTGGGGGAACGTCCTTTGAGGCGTGGACATGCAACCGGGAACGAGAAAATTTCTGCGCTTTCTGCAAAGCTGGGCCATCAACACACTGGCTGTGCTGATCGCGGCGATGATATTGCACGGCCATATTCGCTATGGCAATTCGGGAGATCTGATCATCGCTTCCCTGTTGCTGGGCATTCTCAATGCGTTTGTCCGGCCGATTTTAATGCTGCTCGCCCTGCCGCTGCTGATTTTCACGCTCGGCCTGTTCACCCTGGTCATCAACGCCCTCGTCCTTTATTTCGTCGGCGTGCTGATGGGCCCCTACTTTCAAGTGGACAGCTTCGGATTTGCTTTTCTGGGCGCGATCATCATCAGCGTCGTGTCCATCGCGCTGAATGTCCTGACCGGCAATGCCCGGGTCACCGTCCAGCGCCGGCCGCCGAAAAATCCACCCGGTGGCGATGGACCCGTGATTGATGTGTGATCGAATATGCGATGGGCGATTGACGACTTCCGAATCCGCCATTAATCGTCGAATGCGGCGTAAATCGTATATCGTAAGCCGAAAATAAAAAACCCGCTTACGTTGGCTGCTTTACTTTTGATTGGTATGCGATGCGCAACGTCTGGATTCCCCGCTCGCGAAATCCCTTCTCAAAATCCGTCAGTAACTCCGCCAGTTCGGCCGGCGTTTCCTGTTGCGAAAATTCCCCGCTCGCGCCGAATACCCCCGTTATTTGCGTGAAGTAATCCTCGTCGTCCGTCCGCAGATAAACTGCGCCGCCCGGGACGAGGGCGGCATGGACCAGTTCGGGAAAGCGTTCGTTGATGAGCCGATGTTTGCGGTGTTTTTTCTTTGGCCAGGGATCCGGAAAATAAATGTGCAGCGCCAACACGGAATGCGGCGGGAGCAGGTATTCCAGAAAATATGCCGATTCGATGCGCACGCCGCGCAGATTGGTCAGTCCGGCGCGACCGCCTTTGCGGTCGAGTTTGCGCAAACGACCGAGCAGCCGTTCAACCCCGATAAAATTCCTCTCGGGATGCCGGCGTGCCAGTTCAACCAGGAACGAGGCGTCACCGCAACCCAGTTCCACCTCCAGCGGCCGCAGTTTTGAAAAAAGTTTGGTCAAATCGACCCGCTCGACGATGGACGGCAAATCGTAAATCAAGCTGACGGGCGGGTGTTCGAACAACGGCATGTCACAGGGTAATTGCAACTATGGAGACGGGTCAATGGAGGCCGCACCACGGGTGGACCCTAAATGAGCCTTATCCGCCGCCACCCGGCACCCGGTGTCTTGACAAGCCTGTATCATCGGCGTGTGCAAAATCAACCATCGCTGTCCCCAGTCGGGCCGGCAACTCCGCCTGGGAATAACCAATGAGGCTTGAAGGTCCATTCCGAATGGTCGGAGTTCTCAGGCGGCGCACGATAGTAATGTTGGGGGCGATGGTTGTGTGCGGACTCGCCCTCGCGGGCTGCGCGATCCGCCATGCAATTCCGGCTGAAACTCCGTTGAGTTGGGGCGACCAGGGCGACGGCACCTATCGCAATCCGGTTCTGCCGGCGGATTATTCCGATCCCGACGTCATCCGGGTCGGAGATGATTTTTATTTGGTCGCGTCGGACTTTCATTTTGTGGGCATGCAGGTGTTGCACTCGCGAGATCTCGTGAATTGGGAAGTCATTGGCCAGGTATTCCACCGGTTGACCATGTCCGCAAAATATGACGAAATGACTGGCTATGCCCAGGGGACGTGGGCGCCGACCTTGCGCTATCACAACGGCGCTTACTATGTCTACGTTTGCACGCCATACGAAGGGTTGTTCATGTGGCACACCAAAAATCCGGCGGGCCCGTGGTCGCAAACGGTCACAGTCAAGTCCGTGGAACGCTGGGAAGATCCCTGTCCGTTTTGGGATGATGATGGCCGGGCTTATCTGATTCACAGTCTCAAGGGAGCGGGTCCATTAATCCTGAATCGCATGAGTCCGGACGGCACGCGTTTACTGGACGACGGTGTTGAAATTTACAGCGGTCCCACGGCCGAAGGCCCAAAATTGTTCAAACGGAACGGCTGGTATTACATCTCCCTCCCCGAAGGCGGCGTCAGCACGGGGGGCCAGACGGTGCTACGATCTACAAATATTTACGGCCCTTACGAACGCCGGCTGGTGTTGCCGTATGGCAGTCCGCACCAGGGCGCACTGGTGGAACTGGCGGATGGCGACTGGTGGTTTCTCTGTTTCAAGTCGAGCGGTTTTCTCGGACGCATCACTTATCTGATGCCCGTCGCCTGGAACGCCGACGGCTGGCCGGTTTTTGGCGACAACGGTCATTCCGTGGAGCACTGGAAAAAGCCGAACGTCGGAAGGGTTTACCCCATCCAACATCCTCATCGATCCGACGAGTTTAATGTCCCGGTACTGTCACCCATCTGGCAATGGAACCACAATCCCGTAAACACCGCCTGGTCCTTGACCGCACGACCGGGCTGGCTGCGCTTAAAGGCGCTACCCGCTTCGGGTCCCTCCACCGCGCGCAACAGCCTCACCGAAAAATTATGGGGACAGGAAGGCGTGATTGAGACGAAATTCGACGTGAGTGCAATGAAGGAGGGTCAGCGCGCTGGTTTTGCCTTCATGAGTGGTGACGTGTTCGCTTGGGTGGGAGTAGCGCAAACCAACGGTATACGCCGAATCGCCTGGCCCAGTGGCAGAGGCCTGCTGGTGGACGGCCATAACGTGTGGTTCCGTGGCACCTATCGCGGCAAGGATGCCCGGTTGTTTTACAGCCTGGACGGCGAGCATTACACCGACTCCGGGCTGGCGGTGGAGTTGAAATTTGGCAAGTGGAAGGGCGCGCGGCTGGCGTTGTTTTGTTTCGGCCCCAACGGCGGAGCCGCCGATGTGGACTTTGTAAAATACGACCTGGAAAAATAACGCGGCCGAAGCAGAAGTTGGCACTGAAGCCGATCCGTTCCCACCATTCCCGGGTCAAACTGCAAATAATCGCTCAATGGTGATTGTCGCCGTAACCGCCGCCGTAATCGCCGCCGTGGTCATGGCCATGATCATCCCCGTGGTCATGATCATTGTGATCGTCGTGACCGTGGTCATGGTCATGATCGTGGTGATGGTGGCCTTTGTGAGGCGAGACTTCGCAATCGGGATTCTCCCCGGGATGTGAATAACGGTCGCCGTTTCCCAGTTTATCCACGTTGAACTGAACGGTCTGGATGTCCCGGTTAATACCCGGAAGATTGGCCGGAGCGATTGCCGCCACCTGGGAGGTGACGGGATTAAAGGAAAACCCGGCAGGAACCTGGGCGCTGATCGGGCTGCCCTGATGGGAAGCGGCCGTGACCGCCACCTCCCCCCGCATGCACGTCACGGCACCGTCCGCGCTGA
>Ga0335078_10003682_pt1 | contig 22784 bp, 18 predicted proteins | sample Lox_Sample_32_FD_206711 | JGI IMG/M metagenome (GOLD analysis project Ga0335078, IMG submission 206711) | Soil microbial communities from Loxahatchee National Wildlife Refuge, Florida, United States - Lox_Sample_3.2 | ecosystem: Environmental > Terrestrial > Soil > Wetlands | place: USA... | reverse complement strand
GTCAGAGCGAGCCTGGCGGGCACGAGCGGTGTGCATACCGCCGAAGATGTCGTGAAATTGTTGATGGTCGGCGCGAACGTCACCATGTTGTGCTCATCGCTGATGCGGCATGGCATCAATCATCTACGGCATGTCGAGCGCGAACTGCGCGAGTGGATGGAAGAGCACGAGTACGAGTCGGTACGCCAGATGCAGGGCAGCATGAGCCAGCAGCGCTGCGCCGATCCTGGAGCCTTCGAGCGCGCTCAGTACATGCGCGCGGTCAAGGGGATGACGCACATCCACATGGCGGGATGGCGCTGAAAAGAGTTCTGAAAAGGCACGGCTCAAGCCGCGCCGTGTGGGCCAGATCGACAATTGGGCATTTGCCCGCTGGGGTGCAATCGTGTCAGTCATACATTCTGTTGAAATCAGCAATCTTGAAAACCAGCAAGTCGCCGCTCCACGCAAATCGATAGATGATTCCGCGACCGAGAAGGCGCGCCGCGAACGCCGCCGCGCTCTGATTCTTCCGCGCGAGCACGGCGCGTGGGGACTGCTGCTCGTCCCGATGGTCACTGGAGCAGGAGTCGCATTCGAAAAGGCCAGTCACATTTTTCCTCTCATTCTTCTTTTGACTGCGGCGCTCGCGCTGTTCTGGCTCCGCACTCCTCTCGAAAATCTTCTCGGCACTACTGCGATGCGGGCGCAAAGCGTTGAAGAGTCGCACACGCTGCGCTCGGTCATTGTGATGTTGGCGGTGGTCGCCGGGGTCGCCCTATCATTTCTACTTTGGGCCGGACGCAACGCCGATCTCTGGCCGCTTGGCGCGACTGTGGCAGTGGCCTTCATTGCGCAAGCCATACTCAAGAAGATCAGTCGCCGCACCCGCATGCTCTCCGAGATGGTCGGCATCATTGGCCTCACCGCTTCGGCGCCCGCCGCGTATTACGTGATTACCGGACAATTCGACGACCGCGCGTGGATGCTCTGGCTCGCCAACATCCTGTTCGCCGGCGACCAGATTCATTACGTCCAACTCCGCATCCACACCGCAAAGATCCAGGGGTTCCGCGCCAAGCTCGTGCATGGCTGGGCATTCGCCGTTGGACAAGCCATCATGACGGCCATCATCACGGTCGCCTGCCTGGCGCGTCAGATGCCTGCGATCGCCTCGCTGGCCTTCGCGCCGCTGCTCTTCCGCGGATGGTTTTACTTCGTTCAGGAACCCTCGCAGCTCATCGTCCGCCGCCTCGGCTGGAGCGAACTGAAGCATGCGACCGCGTTCTGCGTGCTGCTGATCGCGGCGTTTGTTCTGGCGCGATAAGGTGCCAACTCTCCTTCGGGAGGGCGCCAACGCGATGACTCCCAACACACTGTCATCCTGAGCGGAGCAGCAGGAGGAGCAACGCGAGTCCTGCTGTGCAGTGGAAGGATCCCTAGGCACTCGATGAACTCCGGGGGGTCTCGGGGTAGACTCCATTTGGTGGCTTGCGTTGGGTTGCTTTTGAGTTGGGGTTCGTGGGAATGTTGGCAGAAAGTGCGGTCGCTGCGCTCCCTGAACGGGCGAAGGCGCCCGTTCCCACAGTTGGGCGCGCGGGGGCGCGCGCCCCACACCTGTCTGGTCCACACTTGGCTGCCGCTGCGCGGCGGGCCAGGATTCTGCCGCCGTCTTCGAGGCGTTCTTCCCAGTGCGGGTCTTGTGGGTCTACCTCGTGTGGCTCTTTTGCGGCTACGGCTGGGAGTTCGGCTTCTTCGTCCAGGACTGCTCGGCCGCCTTCGTTGGTGATTGGGTCGAGAGTTTCTTCTGGAGGCATCGCGTATTCGGGGATCTCACGAACTTTTTTCTCGACCTGGCTGGCGAGGCGGACGCGGCTGGCATTCTTCACGGCGATGTGCAGGGCGCGGATGATCAGCGTGGCGCGCTTTATGTCGAGCGTGTTGCGGACCAGTCCGTTGATGACTTCCATGAGCGAGGCCTGGATGGAATCTTCATCTTCGATGATGGCGATGGGATGCAGGCGCGAGAACGGCGGACGGCGCACGCTGCGATGGGCTTGCTGGTGGAAGTAGCAGAACTGCTCTCCGCGAAGTGCGGGGGAGCCGCAACGGACTCCGGAGACCTTGATATGAGTGCACGAGTTGGTTTGAGGCATGTTGGATATCCTGTCGAGAATTTTTTTGTAGTTGTGCCGGAAAATCCTGGCGGCATTGGAGTTAGGAGAATTGCGGATGACGAGATCCACGTAAAATCTTGCGAATACAGGGTTTGTAAACAAATTCTTCAGAACTAAGGACTTAATGCGGGCGCGGATCGCCTGGAGGCCGGCGTCGGCTGGGTTCAACTTCTTTTCCGCGGAAGACGCGGATTGCGCGGATGTTTTGTGAGTTTTAGTAGGAGACGACAGGGCTTCCGCGATGCTTCGACTTGCAGGGGAGATCCCTCCGCGCGCTGGTGAAAGCGCGCGCGTTCGGGATGACGCCGCATCTTTGTCGCTCATGGAGGAGGCCGCGCAAGAATCTTTCACCACAGGGGGCACGGAGGGGCACAGGGGCTGCGTGGATTGTGGTGGCGTTTTCTTTGTTGGGAGGGGATTAGTTTGATCCGACTTAGTAAGTTGGGAGTAAGTGGTGAGCGGTTGGTGCATAGTCCCACTGTTACAAATCTAAAATTCTCAGTAAAGGTTATGCGTCACAACGCGAAAATAAATTTCTGTGGAAAAAGTTGAGGTGGGGTGGTGCGGGAAAGGTGTGTGGGTGTTGGGGTTAGGAGAGGTGGGGTTGGGGATTCCCGAAATGGGAATGAAGAGTGGGTGCGAATTGGGAAGGAGTCGGGGAGTTTTGCACAGGGGCTTCTGCCAAACACAATTTTCGCGAAACCAAGCGACGAGGTCATCTGGACATGCTTCGCCACTGTACGCCTATTCGCACAAAAGCGTATAAATGTTTAGTCTCCTCATTCAGTCATGCGCGACATCGACATCCGTCGAACCCTCTTAGCGGATCAGCGCCTTCACAGTGCTGAACCGAACACTAGAGTTGTTGAAGAGCTTGGTTTGTGCCAGGGGCTCGCCCGAGTTGATCTTGCCGTCGTGAATGGAACCATACACGGGTATGAGATCAAGAGCGAGAAGGATACACTTGACCGACTGCCACGTCAGGTCGAGCTTTACTGTCGCGTTCTAGATTACGTCACCATAGTGACTGCGGGTGCCCATGCTCATAACGTTAGAAAAGCCGTGCCTCGATGGTGGGGAGTTTGGGTCGTGGCGACCGAAAATTCGATGCTCAATTTGAACGTCCTGCGAGAGGCTAAGCGAAACCCGTCGGTTGATCCCTTTTCCTTGGCTCAGCTATTGTGGCGCGACGAAGCACTCGAGATTTTGGCTGACCGTGGCCTAGCTACTGGACTGCGCAGCAAATCTCGTAGAGAAATTTGGAATCGCCTCGCTACGAAGCTGAGCGCTGACGAACTGGGACATTTCGTTCGCGAGCGCCTCAAGAGTCGCGGAGCGAATTGGCGAGTTGTTTCGCAACAAGGGTGAGGTGGTGGTTCGTTCCTACTTTTCGCCATGTTGTCGCATTGCCGGGCCCCACCATTCCGTCTGCGCAGTCGGAAATGTATTGGTCGCCCCAACTAAAAGGGCGGCCGCTGTATTCCGGTAACTGAACCAGTTCACGACAAAGCTCGAAGTACTGTTCGAACCCGTACTGACGTACATTCCTGCCCTTCACGATAAGCCAGTTTCGAGCAGCGGTGTACCTGATGTTTGCGCTCATAAGCATTACGCGCGGGTCTAGTTCCTTAGGGATTGGATGGGCGATTGCATAGTCGCCGAAGATCATGTCGCGCCGTGGCAGGGCACTTGGCCGTTTCTGCAACGTACTCCAGAGCGTCCATTCACGGCGTGACAATCTTGTTATGTCGGAGGCTTCTACGTCGCTGAGATCTTCTGGGAACGACGCGGCAACGAGAATGATACGTTTCCAATCATCCTTTCTGGGAATCATTGAGAAGAGCGATCGAGCAATTAAAACCGCTTTCCCGTCATCTGTTCCAAGATCCTCAAGGTCAAGCATCAGGTCCATTGCCGATGGGTCAGGAAGGTCTAGGCGCGCCAGCAGTTTTTCGACTTCGACAATCAAATCAACATCTTCCTCGAAGTCTTGGACGGTTAGTCGGAGGCAGGCCGCCGGACCCTCTTCGGTATGGTGACGTGACACGGCTGTCAGGTAGGCAGATGAGCTCTGGCGTGAAACGACGGGTACTACCTGCAATTGATTTGACTTGGAGTCCGCCAGTACACACTCCATTGCAACGCTTCCGTCCTCTAGCCTTTCGTCAGCTCCGAACCATGGAAGGTCCAAATACAGCGGGTTGTCAGGCCAGCATCTTTTTAGTCTCTTCGCAATTCCGGAGACATGCTCTTGCAATGTTTTCGCCGGGCGCTCGTTCACGTAGTCGTAGGGAACGGCCGGAATCTCGATTAATGGCATCAGGCGGCGTCGAACGTCGGCTTTGAGCTCCTCAAGCGCGGCGAACTCACCCTCTTTGCCCTTGAGTATCGGAACGTAAACTGGTTCTGTCATCACTTTTGGTCGCTACGACTCGAGTTCCAGCTTAAGGTTAGTCCAACGCGATGCTCCGCTCAAATCGGGGAATAGAGAGAGGTGATTGATGTTCATTCGGTCAAGCGTGCGCAGGCATTGTTGGCGATCGCTATTCGGGATCTCTATCCGCAAGAGAACTGGTGATTGAGAACCTGTGAAGCCCTGCGCAACCCACCTTTCGATCGGTACCCCGATTGGCGCTCGAGTGAAAAGACCGCCTTGGCTGACTAACCGCTGGTTTTCGTCCGACATCGGATCGATGAAATGAATTGTCGATTGTCGTTCGGTCGCAGTGGAAAACTCCGCCGAATCCTTTCCGGTTTCTCCGGTGACAATTTCGCTCGATTCATTCGACTTCCGTGCCAGCTCGACGGTGACCCGCTCTCGTGCCGAGGTACGGGCCCTATCGAGGTCCCAAGCCGCGGCAATCTCGTCGTTCTTGGCTTTCACCGCATTCTCCGATAATCCGTATACGACCCTGAAATCAGTGGGGTCGGAGCCAAGTTCCTCGAACGCGAAATAAGCCGCCGCAAACGGAGAGCGCGACCAATCCAATAACGGAGTAGCAAGGCCAAAGTGTTGTCCGAGGGCCCACCAATATTCATCCGAGAGAATAGCGGGATTCGGCCCGCGCCTTCCTCGTGCTGCATGTTTGAAAGCGTCAAGGTGCTCAGCCAGCCTTCGCTCCAACTCCAGAGGACCTGCTCCGAGGATGCCCAGTTGGCTAAACAGCCGGTCGAGGGAGGAGCTCAAGCTCCAGTCTTTTCGCCGTTGACCCCGCCAGATGTATGACTGCTTAAAACCCGGATGTAGCTGAAAAACTTCAGTTTCCAGGAAATCGAAAAAATGTGACCACGAAGATAGCCGGAAGGTTAAAGTTCCATCCTCATGAGATTCCAATGACCACGCCCGTTTGACGGAAGCTTTGCGAATGGTCTTTGGTCCGGCTATTTTACGCACTGCCACAGGTGAACTACCGCCTCCCTGAACGCAAAATCGTACTAGATAAATGCGCAAACGATTTCAAAATCTTCGAGAGACTGGGACTGCGATTTCCGTTTTTGGGAATGCAGAGTTCGGCCTAAGTTGAAAAGGGATCCTACGGCATAGGCCGCGGGACCCCCTCCCTGACGGCGTCCTTTGTACTCCTTAGATAGAGGGAATGCAAAGGGCACGTAAGTGGGGGTAAGAGCAGTTATCAGTACTCGGTACTCAGTTGTCATCTTGAGCGATCGCGAAGGACCTATGCAAATTGCCGCAGCGTCGATGGTGCGGCAAAGTGCATAGGTCCTTCGTCGGGCAAAGGGTGCCCTCCTCAGGATGACAACGTGAGGGGAAAATTCCCTAAGACGGCCGTCGAGCTGCAAAGTGACTCAGGGTCCCTTCGGCTTCACCTCAGGGCAGGCTCTTCGACTGCGCGGGCGCTCCTGCATCGCGTTCACTTCGCTCAGGATGACAAGCTAAACCAAAGTCAAAAGCCGCGGGCGGGGCGCCCTCGCCACGACGGCGCGGTGAGCCAAAACGCCGGGCATTTTCCGCCTATAGCAGTGGGGCTTGTTACGCGTCGTTCGGGTACGGCCATGCGGCGCGAGTCCACTCCCAGGAGGACACCATGACCGCGCTGACTTTTCGCCGTTTGTCGATCGCGCTGCTCACGTTAGCGCTGGCTATCCCAGCCGCCGTGATGCACGCGCAAACCTACACCGTTGTTCACAATTTCGCCGGGACGGATGGATGTTGCGCCAACTATCCCAGCATGATGGCCCAGGGCGAAGATGGGAACATCTATGGGACAACCACGAGCGACGGCTCGGGTGGGTATGGTACGGTCTTCAAGATGACTCCCGGGGGCGCGTTTACCACGCTGCACAGCTTTAGCTTCTCCGATGGGGCCGGCCCGCAGGGCGGCATCAGCCTGGCGCTGGATGGAAATTTCTACGGCACCACGTACCAGGGAGGCGGGACGAGCCACGGAACGATCTTCAAGATCACTCCCGGCGGGACATTCACATCGCTGTATAGCTTTTCCGGTACGACTGACGGGGCGTATCCGCGTATCCCGCCGGTGATGGCACAGGACGGGAATCTTTACGGGGTGACAGGGGACGACACGAACGCGGTCCTATATAAGCTCAGTTCCGCAGGAGTGTTCTCGGTAGTGGGGACGCTGGTTACGCAGAGCTACTCGCCGCTTTTGCTGGGTATCGACGGGAATCTCTACGGCACCACGCTTGGCGGCGGGACTTATAACTCTGGAACCGTGTTCCAGTTCTCACCGTCATCGAAGACAATCAAGACCTTGTACTCGTTTCACACGGAATGGTCTCCGACGGGGCCGCTGGTACAGGGCGTCGATGGCGCATTTTACGGGACTACATCGAATGGCGGCACGGGGGATGGCGGTTGCGTCTTCCGGGTTACCACTGCCGGCGTTTATAAGGCGCTTTACATCTTCACCAGCTCGGGCACAACGGACGGCCGATATCCCGAATCCGGCGTGGTCCAGGGGACCGATGGATTTCTCTATGGTGTCGCCTCTGACGGAGGATCATTCGGGCTGGGGACGCTGTTCAAAGTGAGCACAGCTGGCACAGGATTTCAGACTCTCTACAATTTTCAGACTCCCACGGGCGACACGCCAGATTCCGCGCTCCTGCTTCACACCAATGGCACGCTCTATGGCCAGACTTTCCATGGAGGAACGAAGACAGCGTATGGAACGGTTTTCAGTTTCACGAACAAGCTGAAGCCGTTTACCGAGCCGTTGGTCTTGCACTCGGCGAAGGTGGGGGCGTCGGTGAGTTTGCTTGGACAGGGATTTACTACGGCTACGGCAGTCGACTTCGGGGCCACAGACGCGACGTTTTCGGTCAAGAGCGACACCTTCATCGTCGCCAAGCCGGTGGCCGGTTCAACGACGGCACAAATCACCGTCAAGGAACCTTCGGGAAATCTGCTTACGTTTCAGAAGTTCAAGATCGTTCCATCGATCAACAGCTTTACTCCCACGAGTGGACCGGTGGGAACACAGGTGACGATCACCGGGATGAGCCTCTCGCAAGCTACTTCGGTGAAATTTGGAGGAGTCAAGGCGACCACTTTCACCATTAACTCAAATACACAAGTGATAGCGACCGTGCCGTCGGGTGCCGTGACGGGGAAGATAAGCATCACGACTCCGGGAGGGACGGCTAGCAGCGCTGCGGTGTTTACGGTGGAGTAACCATTGTCGTTCCCGCGATTCGCGCCAGATGGAGGAATTTTGCTGGGCCCGACAATGTGTACGCCGTCGGCAAACAACAGATTCCTCCATCGTCGCTGCGCGACTCGTCGGAATGACAAAGGATGGGGCGGTTGGATTTTCACGGGACGATCACAGCCGCCCCATCGATTTTGTCATTCTTCACGGCCATCAGAGCTTCGTTGGCCTGATCGAGCGAGAAGACTGTCACCTTGGGATGCAACTTTATCTGGGCGGCAAGCGCGAGGAAGTCGCGGGCATCGGCGCGGGTCATGTTGGCCACGCTGCGGATCTGCCGCTCGCCCCATAACAACTTGTCATAGTCGAACTCCGGCATGCGATCGAGATGAATGGCATTGATCGCCACCACACCTCCCTTTCGCAGGCTGGAGAGCGCGGTGATGACGACGTCGCCGCTGGGCGCGAAGGTGACGGCGCGATCCAGTTCGACCGGAGGCTTCTCGGTCTCGGTGCCGACCCAGGTCGCGCCTAACGACTCGGCGAGGGCGCGATGCGACTGGCCGCGAGTCGAAACATAGACCTCGCACTTCCACGCTTGCAGGACCGCGATTGCGAGATGCGCCGATGCGCCAAAACCGAACAGGCCCACGCGCTCGCCTTGTTCGACTCCGGCAACACGCAAGCTGCGAAAACCAATGATGCCTGCGCAGAGCAGAGGCGCGGCGTGCAGGTCGTCGAGCGCATCGGGGAGAGGAAAGACAAAATCCTCGCGAGCGAAGGCTAACTCGCAATAACCTCCGGCGACGCTGTATCCAGTAAACGTAGGCGAGTCACAGAGATTTTCAAGCCCTTTCTGACAATACGGGCATGTGCCGTCCGTTCCCCCAAGCCATGAAACTCCTACGCGCGAACCGACGGGGATGTCGTCGGTGCCGCCGTCGATGACGTCACCGACAATCTGATGACCGGGAATGATCCGCAACTGCTTGGGTGGAAGCTCGCCTTCGACGATGTGTAGATCGGTGCGGCATACTCCGCAGGCACGCACGCGCAGCAACACGTGTCCCGACCGCACGCGTGGGTCGGCTACATCGAGTATTTGTAGAGGACGTTCTGCAATCGGAGCAGGAGAAGAAAGGATGGCGGCTTTCATGAGGGAGACTTGCCAGCACTATGATGCCAAAGTTATGAACTGTGGACATCACTGGTGGTATGCAAACCTGGCGGATTGTCTTTCCGAACAGTATCTAGCGCCGGCCGGGCAGCGGGGTGAGACGCCCGCCGGACTGCTGGCGGGGCTCCGCCGCTAGGGCAAAACGTGTTGTTCTTTCCCTGCGATTTGTCTTGACTTTCGACATAATCGAAAGTAATAGTTTTCGTTCGTAATAATATGAAAGAACTCCCAGCTGGAGGCTGCCATGAGCGTCTGCCGTCGCTTTGAAGGTTGTGTAGCGCCCATCCTGATCGTTTCCGTGCTCGCCGTGATTGCTTCCACTGCAGCGTGGGGGCAAGGCTCGTATGCAGCGCAAGTGCGCGGCCGTGTGACCGACCAGAGCGGAGCGCTGGTGGTGAATGCGACGGTAACCATCACCAACGACGCTACTAAGATTACACAGACCGCGCAGACCAATGATCACGGCGAATATTTCTTTACGGGCCTGCGCCCGGCTACCTACACGGTGAAAACGCAGATGGCCGGCTTCCGGATCACTGAGAAAACGAACATTGTTTTGCAGGTGGACCAGCAGACCACGGTCGATTTCGAGCTACATCCTGTGAGCATTAACGAGACGATGGAGGTGACGACTACCGCTCCATTGCTGGATACAGAGAGTGCGACCTTGGGCACGGAGGTCACGAGCGAATATGTGCACGAGCTGCCGCTGGCCAACCGCGACTTTTTCGGGCTCACATTCCTGGCGGCGGGCGTGACGGAAGTCGCTGGATCGGGAACGAGCGATAACTATCCATCGGGTACAAATTTCACCTCCAACGGTCAGCGGAATGCGACGGCTGAGATACGGCTGGACGGGGCTCTGCTCAGCGCACCGGAACAAGGCGAGGGAGGAAACTCGAACGTCTACTATGAGCCGCTGGTCGAAGGCCTGCAGGAAATGAAGGTGCAGAACAACAGCTTCTCAGCGGAGTTCGGGAATAACGGTGGCACGGTTGTAAATATGGTGATGAAGAGCGGGACCGACCAGTTCCACGGGAGCGGGTGGTATTTCCTGCAGCGTGCGGAATTGGACGCGCGCGACTTCTTCAATCCCGCGCCCAATCCGAAACCGGACAGCCGGCGCGATCAGGGCGGATTTTCGCTAGGCGGACCGATCCGAAAGAACAAAACATTCTTTTTTGTTGATTTTGAAAAAGTGAGCAGCGCCGGCTCGCAGAGCGGAATTACAACGGTTCCGACGCTGGCAGAGCGGCAAGGAGATTTTTCGAACACGGCGAATGCGATTTACGATCCGACCGCAGTCGGGTGCGGTGTTCCGTGCATCACAAGGCCACAAGTACAGAGCAACGGGCAACTGAATGTGATCCCGGCCAGCGAACTCGATCCGATTGGAATTGCGGTATTGAATTTGTATCCGAAGCCGAGTAACGGGAATGAATTCAATAACTACAACTACAGCGTGACGACGAACGCGCCCGACTACCAATTCGATATCAAGATCGACCACCAGCTCGGTGACAAGGACCGCATCAACGGCCGTTACAGCCGGGGATGGAGCAACTACACGACCCCGACGACGTTGGGCGACGGCTTTGATAATGATGGAATCGCGAGCGGGGTGACGGTCGCGCAAAATGCGTCGTTGGAGTATAACCGGACTTTCAATCCCCGCATCGTTTGGACGAACCGCATATCGCTTGACCGGGTACACGAATTGTCGGTACCGGGGATCCCAACGATCTCGAGCTTCAACGCGTCACTGCCCAGCGGTACGCCAGGATTGCCTTCCGTTTTCCAACAGGCGAACGGAATCGACAAGATGCCGAGCTTTATCATGCAGGGGAGTTCGCCCTGGAATAATCTCTACGATCAGTGCTGCATCAACACCACGTTCGGACACACGCTGGTCAGTTACTCGTCGCAGTTAGTCATCTCGAAAGGGACGCATCTGATTAAAGTTGGCGGCGAGCAGAGGATTTTCTATAACAACTTCTGGCAGCCAAACTATCCGACAGGGCAGTTGACGTTTACTGATTTCACGACGTCGCCGAGTCCGAACAGCGACACGGATGCGGCCGGGAACTCGACGGGTAATCCTTACGCCAGCCTTGCGTTCGGTTATGGCGACAATGTCAACGCCTCCAGCAACCTGGTGGTGACTCCTTCTGTCGCCAATCGATCGCTGGAGACGGGGTTCTATGTACAGGATGACTGGAAGGTCAGCTCAAAGCTCACCATTAATCTTGGCTTGCGATATCAGTGGAGTTCGCCCTACACATCACGCGGCAACCAGATTCAATTCAGCAATTTCACGGCGGACAGCGGCGTCAATCTCCCGCTGAATTCGGTGCCGACTGCGGCGCCGTTGGGAACTCTGAGCAGCCAAGCGACCCTGCAGGGGTATGGAGTGAATATCCCAGCATCGACGCAGTTACTTGGCACGACGCAATTTGCGAATTCGAACATGAGGACGATTCCCGTTTATCGCAAGGATATCGGTCCGAGAGTGGGCTTCTCCTATCAACTGAATTCAGCGACGGTGTTGAGAGGCGGTGCGGGCATTTATTTCGGGATGAGTCCGGCGACAAACTTTCAATATCCGGGCACGGCATTCCGTCAGACTGCAAACCTGTTCTTCACGAACGACAATTTCGCCACGCAAGCTGCAACTTTGGAAAATCCATTTCCCGCAGGATACACGGGGCCGCAAGGCACGAAGTACGGGCAATATGCGGTTTGGGGTTATCAGAACGCCAACGATCTAGGTACAACTGCCGCACGGGATGCGGAGCTTTACCAGTGGAACGTGGGAGTTCAGCGGTTGTTGCCGAGCCAGATCGTGCTGGGCGCGGACTACTCTGCCAATCGAAGCACGCATCTGCCCTGGGCCGGCACAAACAACCGGTCTTATATTCCTTCAGCTTTGCTGGCGCAGATTACTGCTGCAGTCACTCCGACGGACCCGACGTGTCAGAACGACAGTTGCGTAAGCAACCTGCTGCAGACACAGGTTGGGAATCCGTTTTATTCGATGTTCAATGCCGGGTGCACTGCAACGGCTACTCATCCGTGCTTCAACGAACCGAACTCGAACTATGGCAACGCAACTCTGCCGCTGTCGACTTTCCTGAATACGTATCCGCAATTCGCAGGTGATTTTGAAGGATTGATGCTGGAAACTGCGAACTCCTGGTACAACGCGCTGCAGATCCGGTTCCAGAAGCGCACGACCCACCACATCAGCTTCGAGGGCAGCTACACAATTTCGAAGGCGACGGACGATTCCTCGGCTGGCAGAAACAACTGGGTAGGCGCGCTCGGCCTGGGCTTGCCGCAACAACTGGACCGGTTGTCTGCGGAGCACAGCATTGGAGGCAACGATACGCCGCAGCGGCTTGCCGCGGCAGTCGTGGTCGATTTGCCGATCGGCCGGAAGCAATGGATTGGCGGCAATATGAATCGAGGTCTTGACGCTGTGATCGGCGGTTGGTCGATCGCGACGATAATCACTGAACAAACGGGACAACCGATGGCGATCGGGATGGCCACGGGACGATTGGCAAGTGGAAACCAGCGGCCCAATGTGATTTGCTCGCAGCTTACGACTGGGACCAGCATGCACCGGGTCGGGCTGGATTGGGAGAACGCGGGAAATACGGCGAATTTCCTCACCTATCTCAATCCAAACTGCTTTGGTGACCCGGGAGACGAGACTCCGGGAAACGCTCCACGCTACTTTTCGGGGCTGCGCGTCGACGGAGTTCACAATGTGGACGCGAACATCTACAAGTCGTTTGTGCCCAAAGAAGGCATGCGCATCGAAGTGCGGGCGGAGATGTTCAACTTCTTCAATCACCCGCGGTTTGGGCAGCCGAATTCTGGCGTGGGAGATCCGCTGTTCGGGACTATTACCGGTGATGCTCCGGGGGAGACGCCGCGAGCCTTCCAGTTCGGAATTCGGTTCGAATTCTAAGGATTCTTAGATTGCAGAACTTGCTTCAGTCGTACGCTATGCGGATCGAGCGGCTGCGCGAGGATGTACCGCTGGATTCAATTCACCTCAGCGGCTAAAGCCGCTGGCATTTCGAACCGTCTGCGGCGCGGCTCAAAGCCGCGCCCTTTCAAGGAATGTTGGAGAGGACGATCGAAATCTGCTTAGAAATCGCATGAAAAGACAAATACTCGCGGTAATCCTGCCTCTCACGTTCGCTGTGGGGATCCTGATAGCTGCTCCTCAATCTGAAAAGCAAGACTGGACGAATTACGTTCGGATCGGTGCGTATGGCCTTCGAGGCGGCGATGCTGCGGAGATTGTGCGCAAGGCTACCGAGAGTAATGTATTCGGGATCGAGGTGGACAATGACATCCCTGGACGATACGAGAGCTTTCTAAATCCCGAGGTGAAACTGAGGGCAATTCGCGACGTGGCTGAAGCAGCGCACAAAGCCGGGAATCACGCATTCGTTTACATCGCGGGTACGGAGTGCATCACGGCACATGGAGACAAAGTCCCGCACACGTTGGCGAAAGATCACCCTGATTGGCTGCAGCGCAAGATCACCGGCGAGCCAGCCGTTTTTGGTGGTGGGACGGCGTTCTGGATTCGGCCGGGCGATGAAGATGTATGGGTGAGTCCGTATGCGGCGGAGTGGCGGAAGACGTACATGGAACGAGTGCGGCAGATCGCACAGACCGGGATCGATGGAATCTATATCGACATTCCGTATTGGATGACGCACTTCGAGGGCTGGGAGAGTAGTTGGGCGAGTTTCGATGACTACACAGTCGCGGCGTTCAAACAAAAGACGGGTCTCGATGCGAAGCACGACGTTAAGATTGGGGATTTTTCGGATCCGGGATTTCAGAAATGGGTGGAGTTTCGGATTCAGACAATCACGGACTTTCTGATGGAGATTGATCACACGGCGAAGGAGGTCAATCCGGCAATCAAGACGATTCCGGAGATCTATCCGGGGATTGAAGAAGAAGCGGTACGCGTGGGGTCGGACGTGTACAGCTTGTATTCCGTGGTGGATGCGATTGCGCACGAGTACGAGTTTGGCAATGGCGATCATATGGCATCGGGGCGCACGCCACTGGGTTGGTTCCAGTATCAGGTGGGGATGCACACGTTCCGCGCGTTCGCGCAGGGCAAGGCGACGTGGATTCTGAATTACTCGTGGGATGGAGACAAGGTCGTCGACAAGCGCGAGGCGATGATGAATCTTGCGATGTCGCAGGTGATGGATGGAGCAAATTTCTGGGATGCGCCCGGGCATTCGATGGCGGGGTCGAATGATTTGCCGACCAGGAAAAAGATTTTCGATTGGATTCAGGCGCATGAAAAGACCTTCTATCTGCCGAGGTGGCCGATCGATCCGATTGGAGTTTATTTTTCGCCGCAGACCAGGAATTTTCATGCGGAGGAGTTCCTGGCTTCGTATCGCGGAATTCTGATTCTGCTGATGCAGAAGCACCTTGAATTTCAGATTGTCACGCCGCGGACGTTAGCAAACTTCCATGGTAAGACGCTGGTGCTGCCGGATGTGCGCGTGCTGGACCAGAGTGAGCAGCAGTCCTTGAAGGATTTCGTTGGCGCCGGAAAACGGCTCGTTATTACTGGAACGGACATAACGGAGTTGGGAGACTCGCCAAGCATCGTGCGAATGAGGGATTGCCCGGGAAAGGCGTACAACGCGTTATTAGAAAAGGATTTTGAAAGTGCATCGCCAGAGTCCCAGAAAGGACTTTTCTCCTCGCTACAGAGTGGAGATAGGATTCGCATTGAAGCCTCGCCAAAGATGGCGACTTCGATTTCACGAACGTCCGATGGACACATCAACTGCTTCTTCGCCAACTTTGCGGGGCTGAAGGGTGGGTCGAATCCGATTCAGACGCCGCAGACGGGAGTGAAGGTCAGTATCAGTTCGAAGTCTTCGGGGAAGGGCTTCTTTCTACCATTCATGGGAGACGTGCAGCCGGTGCAGGGCGCGCAGAATGGAGACGCGGTGACATTCACTTTGCCGACGATCACAAAGGGTGCGGTGTTCTGGGTCGAACCGTAGGAGCGCTTCCGCAACGTTCTGCCCCATTCTGCCGAGATCCCACTTTTTAGCGCTACTGTTCCCATTTCTTCGATCGGGAAATGGCTTCGTCCCAGCGATCCCGCAGAGCTCTTGCCCGATCGCGCGGCATCTTTGGTTCGAAGCGGCGATCTGAGGCGGATCTCAGCTGATCAGAATCGCGCTTCCAAAATCCCACCGCCAAACCCGCTAAGTATGCTGCGCCGAATGCGGTCGTCTCTGTGACGGCAGGACGTAGGACTGACACTCCAAGAATATCTGCCTGGAACTGCATGAGAGCGTCGTTGGCGGCGGCACCGCCATCGACACGCAGTTCGTCGACCGCATCGCCAGAGTCGGCGCGCATTGCGTCGAGCAGATCGGCGACTTGATAGGCGATGCTCTCGACGGCGGCGCGCGCGATATGACCCGCTGTTGTGCCGCGGGTGAGTCCGAGGATGGAACCTCGGGCGAAGGAATCCCAGTGGGGGGCGCCGAGTCCGACGAATGCGGGGACAAAGTAGACTCCGCCGTTATCCGCAACGGAACCGGCGAGGGCTTCTACTTCTTCTGACTTGCGAATCAGGCCGAGGCCGTCACGCAACCATTGCACGACTGCACCGCCGATGAAAACACTGCCTTCGAGCGCGTACTCGACTTTGTTGGCAATTTTCCACGCTATGGTTGTGACTAGTTGGTTCTTCGAAGGGACGGCGCGCGTGCCCGTATTCTGCAGCATGAAACATCCAGTGCCGTAGGTGTTTTTGGTCATGCCGGGACGGTGACATTGCTGGCCGAACAGCGCCGCCTGTTGGTCGCCCGCGATGCCGGCGATTGAAATTCCATCCAAGCCTTCGATTTCAACATCGCCATACAACTCGCTGCAGGAGCGGACTTCCGGCATCATGGATCGCGGAATGCGGAACAGGGTTAGAAGATCTTTGTCCCAATCGCATTGGTGAATGTTGAAGAGCATGGTGCGGGATGCATTGCTCATGTCTGTAGCGTGGACTTTGCCGTGGGTGAGTTTCCAGACGAGCCAAGTATCGACTGTGCCGAAAGCGAGTTTTCCCGCCTCGGCCAGAGCATGGGCTCCGGCGACATTGTCGAGGATCCAAGCGATCTTGGTGGCGGAGAAATAGGAATCGATTAAGAGGCCCGTACGCTGCTGGATGAGGGGAGCGTGGCCATCGCGACGGAGTTGCTCACAGAAAGCAGCGGTGCGGCGGTCTTGCCAGACGATTGCGTTGTAGATTGGCTGTCCGGTTTCGCGATTCCAGACGATTGTGGTCTCGCGCTGGTTGGCAATGCCGATCGCAACGATGTCGGCGGGTTGAGCGGCCGCACGCGTCAGGGATTCAATGGCGACCGCGATTTGCGAGGAGGCGATTTGTTCCGGATTGTGTTCGACCCAGCCTGGTTGGGGAAAGATTTGATCGAATTCCCATTGGGCTGAGGCGCGGACAGTTCCTTGTTCGTCGAAGAGGAGAGCACGGGAACTGGTGGTGCCTTGGTCGAGTGCTAGAACGCATTTGGGCATGGCAGTGATCTCTTTCGCCCCTTCGGGCCTGACTCCATTTAGCCCACTATCCTACGGCTTGCGCCCTTCGCCGGGCAGCTCAGGGCAGGCAGTGGGCTGTATTTTTTCGCCGCTTGGTGGCTGCTACCGTCCTGAACTCAAAGGCGGTTCCCAGCGGTTGCTCGCGTCGTGAATTCAAGAGCAATCCCCATTTGAGCGAGATCTTCCCGTAACAGCTACGAGGTTCGCAAGAAACGGCGAATGCCGAAATCGTAGAGAGCAGCGCCGATCAGGCCTCCTAATAGAGGAGCGACTACGGGGATCCACCACACATGAGTGCCGTCGGTGAGGCCGTTGTTACGGAAGCCGGCGAGCACCGTGAAAAGTCGAGGCCCGAAATCACGGGCGGGGTTGATAGCGTATCCATGCATGCCGCCGAAGCTCATGCCGATGGCGACAACAACCAGGCCAATCATCAGCGGGGCCAGATTCGCTCCGGGTGGAGCGTTGAATTCATCAGTGATCGCCAATATGAGAAGGACGAGCAGCCCCGTACCGATCAACTGGTCGAGAAATCCTGCTTGCGGCAACCCCGGAAATGCGGGGAACGTCGTAAATACACCAGCGGTATTTTCCAGTTGAGGATCGACCTGATGGAATGCAGGCATGTAATTCCAGTAGACCAACGCCGCTGCGAGAAATGCTCCTGCAGTTTGAGCAACAGAGTATGGGATGACTTTGCCCCATGAGAACTTGCGGAATACGGCGAGGGCCAATGTAACGGCTGGGTTGAGATGGGCTCCGGAAATTTTGCCGGCGATGTAAATACCCATCGTGACGGCCAGGCCCCAACCAAGGGTGATGTTGGTGAATCCGCCGTGAATGGTTTCTCCTGGATTTCTTGTCGGAAACAGAACAACCATTGCGACCACACCATTGCCGAACAAGATCAGAATAAAAGTTCCCAGGAACTCCGCGATCAACTCCGCTAGTAGAGAAGGCTTCGAATACATTGCATCTCCAAACCATCGCTTGCCAGGCCGCGAAGTAGTCTACCAAGGCGGCAGGATTCGCGGGTATTTTTCGCCGCACTCGATTGATTCCAAGTGACTAAAGAAATTCGAACTGGGGGACATTTTTGCTTGACATTTCAGGTCAGCCCCTTAAGATAGAAAATATTTATTCACTTTTGTGGATATTTATTCATTATGAATAAAACCTTGCGGCAACGGGCGGTTCTGGATGTGTTAAGGCATGGCTCCATCGCGAGCCAGGAGGATTTACAGCGGCATTTGCGGCGGAGAGGGTTCAAAGTGGGACAGGCAACTTTGTCGCGGGACATCCGCGATCTGAATCTGAGCAAGACATCACACGGCTATTCCCTGTCCCAAGGGGACAACGGATCAGGCGTGGCATTGCCGCCAGTTTCGCGGCTGGTGAAGGAATTTGTCTTGGACGTGAGGACCGCGCAGAACCAGCTCGTGATCAAGACTATCGTGGGGAGTGCTCAGCCAGTCGCGGCCGCTCTCGATGAAACCGACTGGAGCGAGGTGGTCGGGACAATCGCAGGAGACGACACGATTCTTATTGTGTGTCCGGACAGAGACGAAGCGAAGTCGCTGGCGGGGCGAATCGAGGAAATGCTGGGGTAATGTCAGCGAAACTTAAAGTAGCGGTGCTGGGAGCAACTGGATATTCCGGACTGGAGTTGACAAGGATACTTCTGCGGCATCCGCGAGTTGAGAAACCCATGCTGTTGCGGCGATCGGCGGAAAATGGGAACGGTGGGGATCTTGCTGACATCTTTCCCGCACTTTACGGGAATGGCGGCTACCCTCTGCATTCGCTGTCTTGGCCGGCGCTCAAGAGTCAAGGGGTGGATTTGCTTTTCCTTGCAACGCCGCATGAAGTCTCGCGCTCGCTGGTTCCGGAGGCAATCTCGCAAGGACTGCGAGTTGTGGATTTGAGCGGGGCATGGCGGTTGAAGCAGGAGCAACATCGGGGGATTTACAACTTCGAAGACTCCGATGCGGTGAAAGCGGACGAACTGACGCACAGAGCTGTGTATGGATTGCCGGAGTTGAATGGTGACTGCATCCCGAGCGCCAGGTTGGTTGCCAATCCCGGGTGCTACGCGACGTCGGTCATCCTGGCGCTGGCTCCGTTGCTCAAGGCGGGAGTGGTCGACCGAAATCGTGGGATTATCTCCGACTCGAAGTCCGGCGTTTCGGGCGCCGGGAAAGAGCCTACTTCGAAAACACATTTCGTTTCGGTAGCCGACAATCTGTCGGCATATTCGGTATTCAACCATCGGCATCTTGGGGAGATCGTTGAGCAATTGGGGTTGGGGGATCAGGAGTTGATTTTCACTCCGCATCTGCTCCCAATTCCGCGCGGGATATTGTCGACCATTTACGTTCATCTGGATCGGGAGATGACTGCGCTGGAAGTGGAGTCGTGTTTTCGAAATTTCTATGCCGGGAAGCGATGGGTGCGCGTTTTCGAGACGCCGAAGCTACCGCAGGTGCAATTTTCATTGAACACGAACTACTGCGACTTGGGCTTTTGCCTGGCAGAAGATGGAAGACGGCTGGTACTGATTTCGTGCCTGGATAACCTGCTGAAGGGCGCCGCCGGGCAGGCAGTGCAGAACATGAATCTGATGTACGGATGGGGCGAGGAAGAAGGGTTGCAATGACGATTGTGGTCAAAATCGGAGGAGCCGCGCTCGAGGATGCGGACACGCTGCGCAAGTGCGCGAAGGCGATTGCTGAACTGGCGCAAGACGGGCATCGCGTGGCTGTAGTTCATGGCGGGGGAAGCGCGCTGACCCGGATGCTCAAGCAACTCGGGAAGAAGAGCGAGTTCGTGAATGGTTTGCGTGTGACGGATGCGGAGACGCGCGATGTCGCGCTGATGGTGCTGGGCGGCATGGTGAATAAGAAACTCGTGGCGGCGATTCAGGCCGCCGGTATGCCCGCAGTTGGCTTTTGCGGCGGAGATGGAATGACTTTTCGAGCCCGGCGCAAGCACGTCAACGGAAACGATCTGGGATACGTCGGCGAAATCTGTTTTGCTGAGCCATGCTGGATCGAAGCCTTGTGGCAGCAGGGAGGGATTCCGGTGCTGGCTTCACTCGCGTTGGGAGCCGATGGCGAATACTACAACGTGAATGCCGACGAGATGGCCGCGGCTTGTGCGGCGGCATGCCATGCGAACGCGCTGATTTTCCTGACGGATGTGCCGGGCGTGAAGAACGCGGAAGGCACAGTGATTCCGTGGCTCAACACAAAAGAGGCGCAGGCCCTTGCGGCGGGCGCGGTGATCAGCGGTGGAATGTTACCGAAGCTCGCTGCTTGCACGCAGGCTCTGAAGCAAGGAGTTGGGCGCGTCCGGATTTTGCCCGCTGCAGAAGCCGACGCTTTGCCGCAATTTTATTTGACGAAGTTGAATTGCGGGACTGAAGTGACCTGCGCGTAGTTTGTGAATCCGCGCGAGGTGCAGCGAGTCCAAGTGAGAAAGAGGAATCAACGTTGAACACGCAATTGCAAAGCAAGATTTTCGGAACGCCACAGACGGCTCCCGGAATCTTTTGGTGTCCGGATTTAATTTCAACCCGTGACTTGGGGCCGGATGGGGTTCAGGCCGTTTTGCACCTTACGGAATTGATGAAGTCGCGTCCGTCGGTGTTCTCTCGCGCGCTCGCTGGTAAACAGATGGTGATGTTCTTCGAGAAGCCGTCGCTCAGGACGCGCCTGACTTTCGAGTCCGGCATGGTAAGCCTTGGCGGGACGGCCATGTTCGTCGATCAATCGAAGAGTCGACTCGACGCCCGCGAGAAGTTGAGCGACATCGCGCACAACCTAGAGCGCTGGGTTGACGTGATCGTGCTGCGCACATTTGCGCACGAGACGATCACTGGAATGGCTGAATATGCCTCGATTCCAGTGATTAACGCTCTCAGCGATCTGGAGCATCCTTGCCAGGCATTGGCCGACTATTTCACGTTGCAGGAGCATTTTGGTGGCGTGAAAAATATTAGTCTGGCGTATGTCGGGGACGGCAACAATGTCGCGCATTCGTTGATTCTCACTTGCGCGTGCCTTGGATCATCGATCCGGATTGCGACCCCAAAGGGCTACTCGTGCAATCCCCAGATCGTGGTAGAGGCGAAGAAGATCGCGAAACAAACTGGCGCGAAACTTGAATTTCTCACGGAACCTCATGCGGCGGTCGCAGGCGTCGATGCAATTTATACCGACGCCTGGGCCAGCATGGGGCAGGAGCAGGAATCACGGAAACGGGCTGAGGTTTTCCCGCCGTACCAAGTCAATAAAAAGTTGATGGCGGAAGCCGCGCCGCATGCTGTGTTTATGCACTGTCTGCCAGCACATCGCGGCGAGGAAGCCACCGACGAAGTGATGGATAGCGAGCAGTCCGTGATATTCGATCAGGCGGAAAATCGCCTGCACGTACAGAAAGCCATTCTTTATATATTGCTGGGCGGCGCGGTGCGTCTGCCCGTAAGGAGCGCACATGCCTGAAAAGGTAGTTCTTGCATATTCCGGTGGACTCGACACGTCAATCATCATTCCATGGTTGAAGGAGAATTATTCCTACGAAGTGATCGCGATGGTGGGAGACGTTGGTCAAGGCGATGACATCGAGGCGGTAGTCGAGAAGGCGTATAAAACGGGCGCCAGCAAAGTGATTGTCGAAGATCTGCGCGAAGAGTTTCTGACCGGCTACGTCTTCCCAGCCCTGAAGGCGGGAGCCGTGTACGAGCACAAGTATCTGCTCGGGACATCGTTGGCACGCCCGGTGATTGCTAAGCATCAGGTGGAAGTCGCATTACGCGAGGGAGCGACTGCCGTTGCGCATGGCTGCACTGGAAAAGGCAACGATCAGGTGCGGTTTGAGCTTACTTATCAGGCGCTGGCGCCTGAGTTGAAAATCATCGCACCGTGGCGGGAGTGGACGCTGAAATCGCGTGAAGATTGTCTTGATTACGCGGAGGCCCATGGGATTCCCGTTGCGGCATCGAGAGAGAAGATCCACAGCCGCGACCGTAATTTGTGGCACATCAGTCACGAAGGAGGCGAATTGGAAGATGCAGGCAATGCGCCACTGCCGGGCACGTGGCAGATTACGCTCTCTCCGCAGGACGCGCCGGATAAAGAGGAGCAGGTCAGCATCGGGTTTGTGGAGGGTGTTCCCGTCTCGGTGAATGGGATGGAACTGGATCCCGTATCGCTGGTTGAACTGCTGAACGAGATCGGCGCAAGGAACGCCGTGGGAAGGATTGATCTGGTTGAGAACCGATTTGTTGGCATCAAGTCGCGTGGATGCTATGAGACTCCTGGCGGGACACTGCTGATTGCCGCGCATCGTGAACTCGAAGCACTGTGCCTGGAACGCGATGTCGCACATTTCAAGCAACATATTGGCCTCAAGTACGCGGAACTGGCTTACTTCGGGCTGTGGTTTACGCCCTTGCGCGAGGCTCTCGATGCGTTCGTGGAGAGCACGCAGAAGAACATGACTGGCACTGTGACTCTGTCGCTGTATAAGGGCAACGTGTCGGTGGTGAGCCGCGAATCCGAATACTCACTGTATCGCACGGATCTTTCTTCGTTCACGATGGGCAACGAGTACGACCAGAAGGATGCCGAGGGATTCATACGGATTCTTGGGCTTCCGTCGCGGTCGCAGGCGCGCATGCGCGTCGAGGTTGCGCAATGAAGATGTGGTCGGGACGGTTCCGGCAACCGCTGGATCCGGAGTTCGAGCGATGGCAGCAGTCGTTTGATTTTGACCGGCGACTGCTGCGCTACGAACTCGCGGCTAGCGGCGCACATGCCAAAGCATTGAAAAATGCCGGCGTGCTCACGGCTGATGAATTGATCAGCATCTTGCAGGGACTGGAGCAGATCGGAGAGAAAGCAGCTGCTTCGGCATCTTACCTGGACGATCCGGATGCGGAGGATGTTCATCATTTTGTCGAGAAGCAACTGGTCGCGATTATTGGCGAGGTTGGATACAAGTTGCACAGCGGACGTAGCCGCAACGAGCAGATTGCAACCGATCTGCGGTTATATGTGCGTGCGGTGATTGATGAGCTGCGACAAGGTATCAGCGAACTGTGCGATGTTTTCGTGAATCGCGCGGAACAGGCCGGAGATGCGGCTGTCCCGGCTTACACCCACTTGCAGCGGGCGGAGCCTGTGCTGGTGG
>Ga0335078_10003681_pt1 | contig 22790 bp, 22 predicted proteins | sample Lox_Sample_32_FD_206711 | JGI IMG/M metagenome (GOLD analysis project Ga0335078, IMG submission 206711) | Soil microbial communities from Loxahatchee National Wildlife Refuge, Florida, United States - Lox_Sample_3.2 | ecosystem: Environmental > Terrestrial > Soil > Wetlands | place: USA... | reverse complement strand
AAGAAATCCGGCGTGCAGGCCGCGTCGTACGCCTTGGCGACTTCCTGCGTTTCGTCGTACAGGATCGGGAAATTCAGGTCCAGTTCGGCGGCCATCTCGCGCAGGCGGTCTGGCGCGTCGTCCGGATATTGGACCACATAGTTCGGCGAGATCGCCACGATGCCTAGCGGCCGCGTGCGGTAGTCCTTTCCGAGCCGCGCCAGTTCGTGCTTGACGTGCTGCACGTAGGGGCAGTGCCGCGAGATGAACATCACCAGCAGTCCTTTGCGGTCCGCAAAGTCCGCCAGGCTGACCGTACCGCCGGACACTACGTCCGGCAGCCGGAAATCGGGTGCGATTCTGCCCAATTCGGGCATGATGGATTCGGTGAGTGCCATGGGGAGTCCTCTAAGTAGTCTATCGCGACGCGGCGCCATTCTGACTCCCTCGACTTCTGGCTCCCGTGGCCCGCAGGGCCGCTCGTTCGGGGCGAGGTCCCCGGACAATATCAGGCTCTATGGTAATCCGGCCGCCAGTTTTTGACCGCGCGCTTGATGGCGTCGGGCTCCATGTTGCCTTCCGCCGCTTTCTTCGCCAGGTCCACGAACTCGTCATCCGGCGCGAAGCGCAGCGCGATGACCTGCCCGATGTTCAGGCGCGGGTCCAGCAGCTTTCCCGCGAGCACGAAGTGGCGGAGGTTTTCTTCGGCGCGAATGGCGCGATCCTGCGCCTTGAGCGGAAAGATGCGCGCGTAATACGCCAGCAGGATCATACAGATGGTGAGCACCACAATAAGTGAGGCGCTGTAGAGCCGTTCGTGGTCACCGAACGACTTGATCAGATTCACGACCGATCCGATCAGCGTCAGCACGAGAATGCCCAGCAGGATGAAGTGGTATCCGGGCACGAGACGCACGTGATTCGAGTAGTTCTGGGAATCCATGTGGCGATTGTACTACCGCAAGCCGCCGGCAATCGCACCGATTACGAGAAGCGGCTCGCGTCCCGCCGCCACGGCTTCGGGCAGCGGCGTGTCCGGCGATTCGAGCGACAGATCCTCCTCGCAAGCGAAGAACCGGACGAACGCCCGGCGCTGGTGCGTGACGTGATCGCGCAGAGTGCCCTGGAGCACCGGGTAGCGGGCCTCCAGGGCATCTAGCACCGAGCGCTGCGTGACCGGCCCGGCCACTTCGAGTTGCACCTCGCCCTCGATGCGCGCCAGGGTCCGCAGATGCGCCGGCAGCCAAACGCGGATCATGGCAGTGTCTGCACTTCCACCGAAAGAACGGCCGGGAGGTCATGCACGATGGCGGACCAGGAGTCGCCCGCGTCCGCCGATGCATAAACCTGGCCGCCGGTGGTCCCGAAGTAGATGCCGCACTTGTCGAGCGCGTCCACCGACATCGCGTCGCGCAGCACGTTCACGTAACAGTTGTTCTCCGGCAGGCCCTTGGCCAATTCCTCCCACTCGTTGCCGCCGGTGCGGCTGCGGTACACGCGCAGCTTACCGTCCAGCGGGAAGTGCTCCCGATCGCTCTTGATGGGAACCACGTAGATGGTTTCCGGCTCGTGAGTGTGCACGTCGATGACGAAGCCGAAGTCGGTGGGCAGGTTGCCGCCCACATCCTGCCACGAATCGCCTGCGTTGTCGCTGCGCATCACATCCCAGTGTTTCTGCATGAAGAGCACGCCCGGCCGCGACGGGTGCATGGCCACGTGGTGCACGCAGTGGCCCACCTCGGCATCCGGATCGGGGATGTATTCGGACTTCAGTCCGCGATTGGTCGGCTTCCAGGTCTTGCCGCCGTCATCGCTGCGGAAAGCGCCGGCGGCGGAGATGGCGATGAAGATGCGGCCGGGATTGGCCGGATCGAGGATGATGGTGTGCAGGCACATGCCGCCCGCTCCCGGCTGCCAGTTGGAGCCCGTGTCGTGGCCGCGCAGGCCGGCGAGTTCCTGCCAGGTTTGCCCGCCGTCGGTGGTGCGGAAAATCGCGGCGTCTTCCACCCCGGCGTAGACCGTGTCCGGATCGGTGAGCGACGGTTCCAGGTGCCAGACGCGCTTGAACTCCCAGGGATGGGGCGTTCCGTCGTACCACTTATGAGTGCCGGGCACGCCGTCATACACGAACTTGTTGCCTACCGCTTCCCACGTTTTTCCGCCGTCGTTGGAGCGCTGGATGATCTGCCCGAACCAGCCCGTGGACTGCGACGCATACAGCCGGTTGGGGTCAACCGGCGATCCCTTCATGTGGTAAATCTCCCAGCCGGCGAAATGCGGTCCGCTGACGTCCCACTTTTGGCGCTTGCCGTCCGACTCCAGAATGAACGCTCCCTTGCGCGTGCCGATCAGTGCTCGTACTTTGCTCATCCTTCACTCCCTCCAGTGAATTTGGGCAACAGCGGCGTCACATCCCGATCCCGCCACCGTCGCCGGACTTCCTTCAGTACCGCTTCCCGGTTCTTCGCCATCCTGGCGATGAGAGCGCAAGGCGCCGCCGTCTGCTGGTGCCGCGCTCCCCAAACGAGCAGATCCAGCAGCACCGGCGCCAGATCGATGCCCTTCTCCGTCAGGCGGTAATCCGCGCTGCGCCCGTCGGTTTGGCTGGCCTCGACGGTAATGATACCCGCCGCTTCCAGTTTGCGCAGGCGGTCCGCCAGAATGTTCGAAGCAATCCCCTCACCCGATTTGAGAAATTCCTTAAACGTCCGGCAGCCGCGCACCATCAGGTCACGTAGCACCAGCAGCGACCAGCGGTCACCCAGGATCTCCAGTGAGATACTCACCGGGCAACCGGACCGGCGCCCAGATTTTCGCTTCCCAGGCAGAGAGTCAGGCTACCAGATTTAGTTGCAGAATGCAAGTATTATGCGTGGCGCGAGTGGAACGGCTTTCGCGCGCCATGCGTCCGGCCCAGCGGACGTAGCGCCACAAGTCGCGGCGGCGCTGCCAGGCGAAGCGCCAGAAAGTGGCGAAGCTGATCTGATCGGCCTCGACGCCCCAGTAGGTCTCCATGCGCCAGCGCAGATAGGGGCTGCGCCAGGGAGCGAGCCGGTAGCCGCGCGTGAGCCGCCAGACGATCCGCAGCATCAATTGCCGGTGGTGTTGCGGGCGGCGGTCGTGTTACCGCGAATCCCGTCCGGTGTGGCGTAGTAGCCCGTGCGCGTCCGCACGGTAGGCCGGTTGGGTCCGCTGGCGGTGACTCTGATCTGCCGGAAAGAACCGTCCAGAACCGCGTTTTCGGGCGTGTAAGCCAGCGTGTACTGGTTGCGGATGTCGCGCGCCACCAGGTGTGCCACGTGATCCACTTCGGACAGTTCCTTGGGGAAGTAGGCTTCGCCGCCGGTGACGGTAGAGAGTTCCTGGAGCGCCCGCTTGCAGCGCTTTGCTTCGCGGTGGTCTTCATCGCTCAGTAATCCCACTGTGTAGATGAGCACGCCGCTATCCTGCGCGGTTTTCACCAGGTCCTCCAGGCTGATCTGGCTGGCGTTGTCGTTGCCGTCGGTGACCACCACCAGCACCTTTTTGTCCCGCTTGGCTTTCTCCTTCATGTGATCGATGGACATGCGGATGGCGTCACGCATGGCGGTGCCGCCGCGGGAATCGATGCGTGACAGGCCCTGCTCCATGTCCGCAATCTTGTTGGTGAAGTCCGTGTCGAGGAACGCCTCGTCGTTGAAATTGACGATGAACACCTCATCGTGCGGATTGGAAGACTTTACCAGGTCGAGCGCGGCGGCTTCCACCTTGGCGCGTTTTTCGCGCATGCTTCCGCTGTTATCGATGATCAATCCCATGGAGACCGGCACGTCCTCGCGCTTGAACAGCTTGATATGCTGCGGCACTCCGTTTTCGAACACCTGGAAGGCGCTTTCGGGCAGGTTGAGGAGCAGACGTCCTTTCTTATCCACGACGGTAGCGTGCAGCACCACCAGGCGCGTATCCACACGGATGACGGTGCTGGCCTGGGTGGGGTTATCGGCCGCGCGCAAGCCGAGAACCAGGCTGGCGGACAGTGCCGACGCCGCGAGAATTTGAGCAACACGCGCTAAACGGGGCGACCCGCCCCGCTTCCATCCAGCGAGTTCCTGCCTCCCTGGCGGCGCGGGAAACCGCGTCCCTTTGCGCTTGCTATTGAGTGGGTGCATAATACCCCATCCGCCAGAAAGCCCGAAGCGGTGGCAGCCCGCGCGGCTGCACCAGCTTCACTTGGACTTTCCGGTACTTCCCGTCCCTTTGTTGATTCTTGGGGGAGTAGCCGAGTACATATTGATTGCGCAATTCGATGCCGATCTTCTCTGCAACATCGGGGAGCTCATTGATGTTTTCGACCGGGAAGCAGCGTCCCCCGGTTTGTTCGGCGATCTCGGTCAGCAGGCTGGGGCCGGACAGTTCCTCCGGCGTGCGGCTGCGGGTGCCGATCGGCTCATAAATGCCGATGGCATAGATCTGGACGTCGGCTTCGCGCACCAGGTCTTTGATCTCGGTTTCGGTGTAGCGGCTGTTGTTGTCGCCCCCGTCGGAGATGATCAGCAGGGCTTTACGGGAGTTGCGCGCTTTTTTCATGGTATGCAGGCCGAGGTATACCGCATCCAGCAGCGCGGTCCTCCCCTTGGATTGCGTGAAGGTCAACCGGTTTTGAATCTCCTGCAGCCGGGTGGTGAACTTGACTGCCATCTCGGCGCGGTCGTTGAATTCCACCAGAAAGAACTCATCGTCCGGATTGGCGGTCTTGAAGAACTGGGCCACCGCCTCGCGCGATTTCTCGAGCTTGGGCCCCATGCTGCCACTGCAATCGAAGATGATGCCCAGCGAGATCGGCGCGTCCTCGCTCGAAAATTGCACCACCTTCTGTTCGACCTTGTCCTCGAAGACGCGGAAATTCTCCTTGTCCAGTCCGGTGACGAACCGGTTCAGCGGGTCGGTGACGGTCACCGGTATCAGGACCAGCGTAGTGTCTACCCGGATGTTGGCTTTGGGCAGAATCTCGTCGCGCGCCGGCTGGGCGCGAGGCACTATGGAAACCTGGGCGTCGCTGCCCGCCTTGTCCGCGCCCCAAGCCAAGGGGATCAACAGCAGGGGAATCAGCTTCGCCAGCCTCCCCGTGCGGCGCACTCGCAGGCCTGTCACAGCTTCCCGCCTTTCTTCTTTCCTGAGTGTATCACAAGCCCTTTTTGAGGAGCACGCGCCGTGGTAAAATCGCCTGTGCGCCGTAAAATATTGGGCGTTATTCCTGCTCGTTACACCTCTTCCCGCTTCCCAGGCAAACCTCTCGCCCGCATCGGCTCCAAGACCATGCTGGAGCACGTATTCGAGCGCGCATCGCAAGCCCGTTACCTGACCCGCGTAGTTGTTGCCACCGACGACGAGCGGATCGCCGCGGCGGCCCGCGCCTTTGGGGCTCCGGTTTCGATGACGCGCGCCGACCATCCTTCGGGTACCGACCGCGTGGCGGAGGTGGTATCGGCGGACACAGCCGAAGTGGCTGTAAACATACAGGGCGATGAGCCGCTCATCGATCCGGCCGCCATTGACGCCGCCATTCTGCCCCTGATTCACGAGCCGGACATCGTGATGGCCACGCTCAAGAAGCGCATCGAAGATCCGCGCGAGGTCGCCGATCCGAACGTCGTGAAGGTAGTGGCCGGAAGCGACGGCGACGCCCTCTATTTTTCGCGCTGCCCCATTCCTTACGTGCGCGCCGGCGATGCCGGGGATCCTCGTGTGGCGCATTACAAACATATCGGCCTGTATGTCTATCGCCGGGATTTTCTGCTGAGTTATCCCGGCCTGCCCGTGGGACCGCTCGAACGCGCCGAGCGGCTGGAGCAGTTGCGGGCGCTCGAAAACGGCTACTCCATCCGGGTGGTCGAAACCGAATACGAATCGCTGGGCGTGGATACGCCCGCGGATCTGGAACGCGTGGCCCGGCTGTTCGAGGCCTCCGCGCTACTGGCAAAACCATATGGCTAAGTACGTTTTCGTGACCGGCGGCGTGGTTTCGTCGCTCGGCAAAGGCATCGCCGCTGCTTCCATCGGGTGCCTGCTGGAGAGCCGCGGACTGCGGGTGACGCTGCAGAAGTTCGACCCGTATCTGAACGTGGATCCCGGCACCATGAGTCCCTTCCAGCACGGCGAGGTCTTCGTCACCGACGATGGCGCCGAAACCGACCTGGACCTGGGCCACTACGAGCGCTTCACGCACGCCAAGCTCACGCAAGCGAACAACGTGACCAGCGGCCGCATCTACGAGCAGATCATCGCGCGGGAGCGGCGCGGCGACTATCTCGGCAAAACCGTGCAGGTGATCCCGCACGTGACCAACGAGATCAAGGCCGCCATGCGCAAGGTCGCCGGCGACGTGGACGTGGTGATCGCAGAGATCGGCGGCACCGTCGGCGATATCGAATCCCTGCCGTTTCTGGAAGCTATCCGCCAGATGCGCCACGAGCAGGGGCGCGACAACTGCGTGTTCGTGCACGTGACGCTGGTGCCGTGGATCGCGGCGGCGCAGGAGCTGAAGACCAAGCCCACGCAGCACAGCGTGAAGGAACTGCGCGCCATCGGTATCCAGCCCGATATCCTGCTGTGCCGCTGCGAGCGGTCCATCGGCCCGGATATGAAGGACAAGATCGCGCTGTTCTGCGACGTCGATGCGCGCGCGGTGGTGACGGCCCGCGACGTGGCTTCGGTCTACGAAGTCCCGTTGGTGTTCGCCGGTGAAGGCGTGGATGAGATGGTGGTGCGGATGCTCAAGCTGGAGGCCGGGCAGCGCGACCTCAACCAGTGGCGCGGCATGCTGGAGCGCATGCAGAACCCGGTGGACGAGGTTTCCATCGGCCTGGTCGGCAAATACGTGGAGTACGAGGATTCCTACAAGAGCCTGAAAGAGGCGCTGCTGCATGGCGGACTGGCCCATGGGCTGAAGGTAGGCATCAACTGGATCGAGGCGGAAGGCGTGCACGGCCCGGATTGGGAGCGGCAGTTGGACGGCTACGACGGCATCCTGGTGCCGGGTGGGTTCGGCAAGCGCGGCATCGACGGCATGCTGAACGCCATCCGCTACGCGCGCGAGTATCGCGTGCCGTACTTCGGCATCTGCCTGGGCATGCAGACGATGGTGATCGAGTTCGCGCGCAACGTGTGCGGGCTGGAGCTGGCGGATTCCACGGAGTTCAATCCGGGCACGCCGCACCGCGTGATCTTCAAGCTGCGCGAACTGAAAGGCATCGACGACCTGGGAGGCACCATGCGGCTGGGAGCCTGGCCCTGCCACCTGGCCGAGGGCAGCGTGGCGCTGAAGGCGTACGGCGCGCGCGAGATCAGCGAGCGGCACCGCCACCGGTATGAATTCAACCGCGAATACGAGGATCGGCTGACAGCCTGCGGGCTGCGCATCACGGGCGAGACGCCGGACCAGACGTACGTGGAGATCTGCGAGATTCCCGAGCATCCGTGGATGCTGGGCTGCCAGTTCCACCCGGAGTTCAAGTCGAAGCCCCTGGAGCCGCATCCGCTGTTCAAGGCATTCATCGGGGCGGCGTATTGCTATCGCAGCCAGCGGCTGGCGCCGTTGGCGCGGCAGGCGGAGGCGGAGTACTCGCGGGGGGATTAGGACTTAAGACCGCCGGCTATCAAGGTGTCGAGCCATGGGTTCCCCTGCTGCGACAGGGCGTCCCCAAGGCTAGAAGGAAGGTGTCCGGGCAGTCGCGCAAAGCAGCAGAGAGGTATTTTGCGCTGTAACATGGATCTTTCAGCCGGGTAAGCTGGTCCGCCACTCCATCCTCAGCTAGTTGACTTGTCGCCACGCATAACAGTATAAACTCATCGTGCTACCCGGCAGGCTGCGTAATCTGGCGGAGCGTATCGAAGAACTCCGGGAAAGAGATGGAGGCCGCCTCGGCGCCTTGGACTGTCGATTCGCCGTCCGCGCAGAGGGCCGCCACGGTGAAGGCCATGGCAATGCGGTGATCGCCGAAAGAGTCGAGCGCGGCGGCATGGAAGCGCTGGCGGCCCGGAATGGTCAGGCCGTCCGGCAACTCCTCGGCAGTGACTCCCATGCGCCGCAGGTTCTCGGCGACGGTGGCGATGCGGTCGGTCTCCTTGACGCGCAACTCGCCGGCGTCGCGAATGGTGAGGCCGTCGTGGCTGGCCGCGCCGAGCACGGCGAGCACCGGGATCTCATCGATCAGCGCGGCGACGTTATCCTTCGCGATGGCGCCGCCCTGCAGCGCCGAGCTGCGGACCGTGAGTTCGCCGGCTAATTCGCCATTGTGACTGGCCACTTCGGTGATGCGGATATCCGCTCCCATGCCTGTCAGGAAATCGAGCAGCGCCGCGCGCGTGGGATTGAGACCGACGCCGCGAATGGTGACCTGCGAGCCGGGCAGCAACAGCGCCGCGACAATGAAGAAGGCGGCGGAAGAAAGGTCCGAGGGTACCAGCAGGTCGCGGCCCGTGAGCGTGGGCCGGCCGCAGAGCCGGATGGCCATGGATTCGACGCGCAGGCCGGCGCCGAATTCGCGCAGGGCGATCTCGGTGTGATCGCGCGTGCGGGCCGGCTCGCGCACAATGGTCTGGCCTTCGGCGAACAGGCCGGCGAAGAGCACGCAGGTCTTGACCTGGGCGCTGGGCACGGGGAGCGAGTAATCGATGGGCCGCAGGCGGGCGCCGCGGATTTCGAGGGGGGGGAAGCGCCCGTCGCGCGCGGAAATCGAGGCGCCCATGCGGGAGAGCGGCTCGATGATGCGCCCCATCGGGCGGCGGGAGAGCGATTCGTCGCCGCCGATACGCGTGGAGAAAGGTTGCGCAGCCAGGATCCCGGAGAGCATGCGGATGGTCGAGCCGGAGTTGCCGGCATCCAGATCGCCGCCCGGCTCACACAAGCCGTCCAGACCGCGGCCGTGAATGACTACCTCGGTTCCGTTTTTCTCGACGGCCACGCCCAAGGCGCGCAGGGCTTTCAGGGTGGAATGGCAATCGGCGCCGGTGGAGTAATTGCTTATGCGGCTGGGGCCTTCCGCAAGGGAGGCGATCATGGCGTAGCGATGCGAGATGGACTTATCGCCGGGCAGGGTGATGGAGCCGCACACGGAGCGCGCCGGGAGGATTCTCTGGAGCATCGAGAATCCCATTCTAGCAACGGCGCGGGCAGCGACTGATTCCTGCTATGCGCTGATGGCCATGGCCGGCATCAGCCACTCGACGGGCCTGGGCGCTCGAAAGGGCTGGAAGCGATACCCCACGCTGAAGATCGTTTCAATGTAAGCGCCGCTGAGCGCGCCCAGTTTCTTCCGCAGCCGGCGAATGTGCACGTCCAGGGTGCGCGTGCGGATCTGGCTGTTGTAACCCCAGACGCGCAGGAGCAATGCTTCGCGGGTGACCACTTCGCCGGAGTTCTGCACGAGCATGGCCAGCAGGTCGTATTCCTTGCGCGTGAGCCCCAGCGGCTTGGAGTCGAGCATTACGGTCTTGCGCTCGAAGTCCACATCCAGGTGCTGATCGTGATAGTGCTGTGCGTGTGCGGCGGTCTGTAACAGTTCCATTTCCATCCTCCTGTGTCCTACAACGATTCTAGGAACGGAGCGGATGGGGGTCGTTCGGGTCTTGTAAAAGTTTTGTAAAACGTGTAAACCGTGCGGTCAGCGGCTCAGTTTCAGGACCCACGCGGGCTGTTTCATGAGGTCTTCGGGCATGTCGGGCAAGGTGATGACTACCGCGCCATTACTGTTTCGCCAATGTAACTGTGCGGGTCCGCCCAGCAGAGCCACGGATTTTACGGGACCGTCGAAGTCCCGGACGGTGAAGCTGTGCCCCGGCCAGCGCGGCAGGATGGCATACACCTGGTTGCCTTTGGCGGTGAAGAAGGCTTCAATGGATGCCTTTCCCGGAGCCGGCTTTTCGGTGAGTTTCGACACATCGTAGTGCGCGTTGAATTCCTGGTTGTAATCTGTCTTGGGAGTTTCGCCGGCGCTCCATTGGCGGGTGCGCGTCCAGGGCCGAGTGCCGTAGATCGCTTCGCCGTTGACCTTGAGCCATTGCCCAATCTGGAGCAGGCGCTCTTCCATGATGACGGGAATGTCACCATCGGCGCGCGGGCCGATATCGAGCAGCAGGTTGCCGCCGCGGCTGACAAGGTCCACGAGGATCATGATCAGTTCGCGGGCCGTGTGATAATCTTCCAGGCGCTCGGCGCGGTTGTAGCCGTAAGAGACTCCCATGCCGCGGCTTTCTTCCCAGGGATGCTGGGCGCCGCTCATACCGGATGTGTATTCCGTGGTCCAGTAGCCGCCGTGCTTGTGGCGCGTGTCTTTGCCCCAGCGGTCATTCACGACCACGTCATCCTTCACCGGTGAGTCGTTGAAGAGCCAGGCCAGCAGCTCGGGGCTGCGCCACTCGGAGGAAGGCAGCTCCCATTCGCCGTCGGCGAAGATGATGGCCGGCTTGTAGCGGGTGACCATATCTTTGAACTGCGGCATCATGTGCTGGCGAACGTAGCGCGGCTTATCGGTAAGCCAGAGCGGGTTGTACCACTCGTAGAGCGAATAGTAGAAGCCCATCTTCAGGCCCTTGGCGCGCACCGCGGCGGCGAGGTCGCCGCACAGATCGCGGTGTGGCCCGATCTCAACGGAGTTCCAGGGCCGGCCCCAGGTGGCGGAAGCTTCGCGGCTCGGCCAGAGCGCGAAGCCTTCGTGATGCTTGGAGGTGAGCACCACGTATTTGGCGCCGGAACGCTCGAAGACGTCCGCCCAGTGCGCGGGATCGAAGAGCTGCGCGCGGAACATAGTGGCGAAGTTCTGGTATGGGAAATCCGCTCCCCAGACCCGCTTGTGATAGGCCCACGAACCGGCATCCACAGGATTAGCGCCCGGTTTCCGGCCTTCGGTGATGGCGTGCCAATACCATTCGGCGTAGGCCAGCTTGCCGGGTAGGACCGGCGCGTAGGCCGGAACCGAGTACACGCCCCAATGAATAAAGATGCCGAACTTGGCGTTGGTGAACCAGGATGGCGTGGGCCGGCGGTCGAGAGACTGCCAGTTGGGCTGATACGTCTGGGCGGCCAGCGTCGCGGCGGCGATCAGCGACAGTGGGATGAGTTTGCGCAACAGGTGAAGATATCACCCGCGGAGGGTGGGAGGCAACTGGGGCAAACACCGCCTAATGTCCTTCTTTTCCCGGTTTCGCTAGTGGGATCACGCCGGACCAGATTCGCAAACTCGATTCTCAAAGGCTTTGAGCGCCGTGAGGGCGTCTGGTGCGCGCTGTTGCATTTCTAGCGACATGGCGACACCCTTAAGGCACGGAGACGGCTTGTATATGACGGAGTGTTCAATCTCCCAGAAGAGCGCGGTCAGCATCGGCACGATCTGGAATTCGGCCCGAATCCTGTTGCTCGCCTTAGAAGCGTCACTTTAGTCTGTCGGTGTCCTCTCGAATGCCTGTTCGAATCCGGTCCTCGTTGTGATCTTGGACGAATTCGACGCTGAACGCCTTCCTGGTCTTTCGGTCTATGTACATCTGCCGATCGAAGCTGTAGGCAAAACCCGCCGCATACAGAATCTCCGTCTTTGATTCTGCCAGTCCGGGCATTAAGAACGACCTCTCTTTCTCGGATTATACCGGATCGGTCGCCCCCTCTCACCCCCGCGCCGCCACTCCGCTGGTTCGATGCTACAGTGTCACTGTGATTGTCGCGGGTGTTGACTTCGGGACGCTGAGCGTCCGGGTATCGATTTTCGACAGCGCCAAGGGACGGCTTGGCTCGGCGACCGGCGAGTATCCGCTGCTGCGCAAGAAGGACGATCCGGACTTCGCCACGCAAGCGCACGCCGATCACATGGTGGCGCTGGCCGCGGCCATGCGGCGGGCGCTGGAAGTGGCGGGTGTAGATGGCGCCGCCGTCGCCGCGCTGGCGCTCGACACGACCGGTTCGAGCGTCATTCCGGTGGGCGAAGGTCTCGCGCCGCTGGACGATTACTATCTCTGGTGCGACCATCGGGCGAAGGGCGAAGCCGCCGAGATAACGGCCGCGTGCCGGCGCGAAAAGCTGGAGGCGCTCGAGTGGTGCGGCGGTGTGTACTCGTCCGAGTGGGGATTTTCGAAGCTGCTGCACTGGCTGCGGAACAATCCCGCCAGGCGCGGCGGGATGGTGACCGCGCTGGAACACTGCGACATGGTGGCGGCGGTGCTCTGCGGCATCACCGACGCCCGCGAGGCGCCGCGGAGCATCTGTGCGATGGGCCACAAGTGGATGTGGAACCGGGAACTCGGCGGGCTGCCGCCCGAGAAATTCCTGGTGAAGGTGGACCCGCTGCTGGCGGGCGTGCGCGCGAAGCTCGACGGGCGCTACGCCACCTCCGACCAGATTGCCGGGCAGCTCTCGCCGGAGTGGGCGGCGCAACTCGGGCTGCGCGCCGGCATTCCGATACCCGTGGGCGCGTTCGATGCGCATTGGGACGCGCTCGGCGCGGGCGTGCGCGAGGGCGACGTGGTGAACGTGGTGGGCACGTCCACGTGCATCATGGCGATTGCCAGACAGGTGGACTTGATCCCCGGCGTGTGCGGCGTGGTGAAGGGATCCATTCATCCGCAATATTACGGCATCGAGGCCGGCTTATCGGCGACGGGCGACATCTTCGATGCCATCGCGCGGCGGGCGGGATCGACCGTAGCGGCGCTCTCACAGGGGCTGGAGCCGTATCGCGGCGGGCAGACCGGGTTACTGCGGCTCACCTGGGACAACGGCGATCGCACGGTGCTGGTGAACGCGGAGCTGGGCGGTGTGACTCTCGGCTGGAACCTGACGCACAGCGCGCAGGACGAGTTGTTCGCTGCCATTGAGGGGACGGCGTTCCACACGCGGGTGATTCTCGAGCGCATGGCCGGGCACGGCGTGGAGATCCGGCGCGTGATCAATGGGGGGGGTATCCCACAAAAGAACGAAACCCTGAACCGCGTGTACGCGAACGTGCTGAACAAACCCGTGCTGGTGCCCCAGGGCGACGTGACCAGCCTGGGATCGGCCATCATGGCGTTTATGGCGGCCGGAGCATTCGAGAACATCGAGTCGGCGCAAGAAGCGCTGTGCCCGCCGTATCGCACCATCGAGCCGGATACCGGCGAGGCCAGCACGTATTCGCAGCTCTATCCGCTGTATCGCAAGCTGTATTTCGGTTTCGGAAAGCCCGATGCGGAGGCCGTCGCGATGGGCGACGTTTTGCCTCTGCTGCGCAAGGTGGCCGCGCAGGTGCGGCAGGGAGGCACGGCATGAAAAGCAGCCGGCGGGAGTTCCTTTGTGCCGCGGGCGCGGGACTGGCGCTGGCGCCGGCACTGCGATCAGCCGCCAGCGAGTGCCTCATCGAGGCATTGATCGATGAACCCATCGCCACCATTGCGCCGCAGATCTACGGGCATTTCGCGGAGAACCTGGGCGGCGTGGTTTACGACGGCATCTGGGTGGGCGAGGATTCCCGGGTGGCCAACATCGGCGGGCTGCGGAAGGAGCTGATCGAGGCGCTGCGGCGCATCAAAGCTCCGGTGATCCGCTGGCCGGGGGGGTGCTTCGCCGACAGTTATGACTGGCGCGACGGAACCGGGCCGCGCGACAAACGGCCGCGGCGGACGAATTTCTGGGCAGGCTCGGAGTGGCCCAAAGGCGCCAATCCCACTGGACCGCAGCACTACGATCCGAACCAGTTCGGCACGGTGGAGTTCGCGCGGTTCTGCAGGCTGAGCGGCGCGCAACCGTACATCGCCGCAAACCTGCGCGGGATGACGGCCGAGGAGTTCGACCATTGGGTGGAGTATTGCAACTCGCCCGCGGGGACTACAACGCTTGCGGATCAGCGCGCGGCAGATGGGGAGCGCGACCCGCTGAAGGTGCGTTATTGGGGGGTGGGCAACGAAGCCTGGGGCTGCGGCGGCAGCTTCACGCCGGAAGACTACGCCACCGAATTTCTGCGCTACACCGCGTGGGTGCCGGGCTTCGGTGTGCCGCTCTCGTTTGTCGGGTCGGGGCCGTCGGACGGCGATGTGTCCTGGACGCGCGGGTTCTTCGAAAAAGTCGGCCGGAAGCACGAACTCGGGCGCATGTGGGGCTGGTCGATGCATCACTACGCGTGGAACGCGAGCGGCGGACGCACCACGGATTGGGTGGCAGGCAAGGGCGATGCGCTGCGGTTTGGCGCCCAGCAGTATTACGCCATCCTGCGCGACGCGGCGCAGATGGATGCGTTCATCAGCAACCAATGGGAGGTGATGGGCGAGTCGGACCCGCACCATCATGTCAAGCTGGTTGTCGACGAATGGGGCGCATGGTACCGGCCCGGGACAGAACCGTTCGCCGACGCGCTGTTGGGGCAGCAAAGCACCATGCGCGACGCGGTGCTGGCGGGGATGACGCTCGACACGTTCAACCACCACGCGGACAAAGTCGGCATGGCGGCCATAGCGCAGCTTGTGAATTGTCTGCAATCGCTATTCTTCGCCCATGAAGATAAGTTCTGCGTCACGCCGACTTACCACGTGTTTGATATGTTCGCCGCCCACCAGGGGGCGCAATCGGTGCGGACCATGCTCGCGGCGCCGCAAGCTTCCAAAGGGCTGGCGGGACTTTCGTGCTCGGCTTCCGTGCGGGAGAAACGGCTGACCTTGACGGTAACGAATCCCAGCCTGGACCAGGCGCGCGAAGTGGAGATCGCGGTGCGAGGCGCGCGTGTGGCGTCTGCCAAAGCGGTGGTGCTGGAGGCCGCGGATGTGCACGCGCACAACAGCTTCGAGAACCCTCACGCTGTGGAACCGCGGACGGAGCCCGCGATGCCGCACCGGTTCGCGCCGGCTTCAGTAACCAAGCTGGAAATTGAGTTGGTGTGACATGCTGACCGAACTGCGCGAGCAAGTGCTGGAGGCCAACCTGGAACTGGTGCGCCGGGGCTTGGTGCTGTACACGTTCGGCAATGCGAGCGGCATCTCGCGGGCCGAGGGACTGGTGGCCATCAAGCCGAGCGGCGTGCCGTACGAAAGTATGCGGCCGGAGCACCTGGTGATCACGGACCTGGACGGCCGGATTGTGGAAGGAAAACTGCGGCCGTCGTCGGACCTGCCCACGCACCTCGTGCTCTACCGCTCGTTTTCCGCCATCGGGGGGGTGGTGCATACGCATTCGCGTTATGCGACCTCGTGGGCGCAGGCACGCCGCCCGATTCCATGCCTGGGTACGACGCATGCTGATTACTTTCGCGGGCCGGTGCCGGTGACGGAAGCGATGGACCCGCGTGCGATCGAGACCGCCTACGAGGCAAATACCGGCGAAGTGATCGCACGTTGTTTTGCGGGCAGGGATCCTTTGGAGGCACCGGCTGTGCTGGTGGCCGGGCACGGTCCGTTCTGCTGGGGGGCTTCGGCAGCTGAAGCGGCACACAATGCCGTAATTTTGGAGTATGTCGCGGAGATGGCTTATTACAGCGTTACCCTGGCAGAGAACGCCGTAGAGTTAGATCCGGCGCATTTGGATAAACACTTTCTACGTAAGCACGGGGCGACGGCTTACTACGGGCAGAAGTGACCCGGCTAAGTTGTTGAGAAGCGGTAGACCGTTGTCTCGTGATAGGTCTCACCCGGCTTCAGCTCAGTGCTCGGAAAGCTGGGCTGATTCGGCGAGTCCGGATAGTGCTGGGTCTCCATGCAGAAGGCGGAGCGCCTCCCGTAGACTTTGCCGCCCTTGCCGTGGATGGTGCCATCCAGGAAATTGCCGGTGTAAAACTGCAGGGCCGGCTGGGTGGTGAGCACTTCCATCACGCGTCCGGTGCTCGGCTCGGTCACCCGCGCGGCTAGCGACAGGCCCGGTCCCGTGCGGTTCAGGATGAAGTTGTCGTCGTACCCGTGGGCCAGCACGAGTTGCTCGTTATTCTCATTGATGCGCTCACCGATTGTGTGCGGCTGTCGAAAGTCGAACGGAGTGCCCGCCACGCTGCGCAGCTCGCCGGTCGGAATCAGTCCTTTATCGATGGGCGTGAACTTATCGGCGTTGATCATGACCTCGTGCCCGAGAATGTTGCCATTACCCTCGCCTTTGAGGTTGAAGTACGAGTGATTGGTCAGGTTAAGCACGGTGTCTTTGTCGGTAGTGGCCGTGTAATCGATCTTCAGCTCGTTGTTATCGGTCACCGTGTAGACGACCTTCACGGACAGGTTGCCGGGATAACCCTCCTCGCCATCCTTGCTCAGGTAAGTCAGTTCGAGAGAGTTGCCGGGGCCCTGCTGAGCCTTCCATAGCACCTTATCGAAGCCGCGAGTGCCGCCGTGCAGGGAGTTATCGCCGTCATTCTTGGCCAGCTTGTACTCCACGCCATCCAGCGTGAACCGGGCGTGCGCGATGCGGTTTCCGTACCGCCCGATGATGGCGCCGAAATAGGGCGGCGGAATCAGGTAGCCTTTGAAATCGTCGAAGCCCAGCACGACATCGCCGAGCTTTCCGGAGCGGTCCGGAACTTTCAGCGCCACGACCACGCCGCCATACGTGGAGATGTCCGCTTCCATGCCCTTGGCGTTCTTCAGCGTGTAGAGTTCGACCGTCTCGCCGGACGGCGTGGTGCCAAACACGCGGCTCGTTACGGAGCCGGCGGTTTCCTTGTTTGACGAACAGTTCGTGGTCATTAGAGTAAAGACAAACAACAACGGAATCAGGTTACGCACCTTCACACAAGCCTCACCTTCAACATGGTATAGGAATGCGGCGGAAAGCTGTAGTCCAGCCGGTTTTCGCGGGCGGATGCGGAACGCGCGACCGCCCGCACGCGGGTGACGCCGAAATCGTTCTCCGCCTTGATATCCGGGCCATTGACTTCCTGGACTTCGATTTCTCCCGAGAACTGCTTATCCTCCGCAAGGACCTCCGCCGGGACGGCCTGGTCCGGATGGCGGTTCACTACGTTCAGCACCAGCGTGCCGTTATCGTAAGCCGCCGAGGCATCCAGGTATGGCACCTCGCCGAAGCGTTTGCTTGCGTAACGCGGGCAATCGACAAAAAGCTCGAGCGACTTACCTTTGCTATGGTTGGCAAACAGTTGCAGCGGGTAATAGATAGTCTGTAGGAACAGGCCTTTCTCATTCGTAAAGATAGGCGCGATCACGTTCACCAGTTGCGCCATGTTCGCGATCTTGACCACGTGGGCGTGGTTGACAAACGTGTTCAGAAACGTGGCCACCACCAGCGCATCCTCCAGGTCGTAGCGCTCCTCGAGTATGTGGCGGCCGTGCTCCTTATCGCCCCGCGCGCGGTACCAGACGTTCCACTCATCCCAGGCGATGTAGATGCGGTGGCCCGACGGCTGTCCGGAAAGCGCTGCATCGATAAGTCCAGCGGCGGTATGGATGCGATCGCCGAGCTCGACGGAACTGGCCAGGAACTCGCCGAAGTTGTTTTCGGGATTGCCGACGTAGAGATGCAGCGAGAGGTAATCGACGTGATGCTTGAGATAGTCGAGGACGGTGCGGTTCCAGCCGATCCAGTCGGCGTTCGGGCCGTAGTTCGACGAGCCGGCCGCCACCAGCTTGATGCGCGGATCGGTCCACTTCATCAGCTTGGCGGCTTCCAGCGCGAACTTGCCGTAATCTTCCGCCGTCCGGTGACCCATCTGCCAGGGGCCGTCCATCTCGTTGCCCAGGCCCCAGTAAGTGACCTTCCACGGTTCGGCGCGGCCGTTCTTTTTGCGCAAGCGAGTGATGGCGGTGTCTTCGGACGAGTTACAGTACTCGACCCAGCGCTGCGCTTCAGTCCACGTTCCAGTTCCCAGGTTCGCGCAGATATAGGGTTCCGCGCCCAGCTTTTGGACGTACGTCAGAAATTCGTGCGTGCCGAAGCGATTGTCTTCCACCGTGCCCCAAGCCATTTCGATGCGGCGGGGACGCTGGTCGCGCGGGCCGATACCATCCATCCAGTGGTAGTTCGAAGAGAAGTTGCCGCCCGGCCACCGCAGGAGGGTCACGTCCAGGTTCCGGGCGGCTTCCAGGACATCGCGACGGAAGCCGTCGGAATCGGAGAGTTGCGAACCTTCCTCGAAGATGCCGCCTTCGATGCAGCGGCCGAGGTGTTCGGTGAAGTTTCCGTAGATTTTGGGATCGATATCGCCGATGACCCGCTCGGTGTCGATCTTGATGCGCGCGCGGAGGGTCGCAGGCTGGGCGCGCAGGATCCAAGGCGCCGCAGCGAGTGCTTTGGAGAAGCTACGCCGGGAAAGCTTCGGGGCTTTCGACATAGGTGGTCACCAGACTCGCAGTATTTCACACGGCGCGAGAGGCCGCAAGGGTAGGGGGACGAAGGCCTCAATCCTCGCCGGTGATGACCAGCTTGCCGACCCCGTCCGCGCGCCGCTCAACCAGGTCGAAGGCTTCCGCGATGCGCTCGAGCGGCCGCGTGTGCGTGATCATGGCGGCGAAGCGCGGCAGATGCGCAGCGAGCATCCCTCGCGCAGCTTCCGATTCGTGATTCGAGCGGCGAACGTTGAAGACGGCCAGCTCCTTGCGGCGCATGGAAGAGAATTCGACCCGCACTTCGCGCTCCACCGGGATGCCGGTAATCACCACGCGGCCGGCGTTGCGCGCCGCGCGCAGGCAGTGATTCAGCGAGCCGCCCATGGCCGCGCAGTCGATGGCTACGTCCACGCCGCGCCCGCCCGTATCGCGCAGGATCTCGCGCGAGGGGTCTACGGCGGTGGGGTCGATGACCGCGTCCGCGCCCGCCTGGCGCGCCAACTCACGGCGCGCAGCCACAGGCTCGACCGCCCAAACTCGCCCGGCGCCGGCCAGCTTCAGGCAAATGACCGTCATCAGACCGATGGGACCGGCGCCAAACACCGCCGCGGTATCGGCCAGCTCAACGGCCGCGAACTTCATGGAGTGCAGCACCACGGCCAGCGGCTCGATCATGGTTGCTTCGCGCACCGCCAAGCCCGGCGGAATGGCAACCAGATTCTGCGCGGGGATGTTGGCGTACTGGCGGAAGAATCCGGGATCGCCGGGCATGCTCATGAAGCGCAGCGCGGCGCACACGTTGTGGTGCCCTGTGCGGCAGAATTCGCAGTGATAGCAGTAGATGGCCGGCTCGAAAGCCGCACGCCCGCCGGCGCTCCAGCCGCTCACGCCGGGGCCGGTTTTGAGCACCGTTCCGGCAGGTTCGTGGCCCAGCACCATGGGATACTGGCAGGGCGTATCGCCGACGCCGCCCTCAGAATAGGAATGCAGATCCGAGCCGCAGATGCCCACGGCTTCGATGCGGACTTGCACCTCGCCCGGACCGGGATCGGGCAGCACCGCATCGGCGAGGCGGAACTGGCGCAATCCGCAAAGCTCGGCGACGCGCGTGTTCACCGGCTGCCTGCCTCGGGCGGATGGCGCAAGGTGAGCGCGGCGATGTGGTCGAGCACAGCGTGGAAGTAGGCCATGTCGCGCTCTCTTTCGGGCATGTCATCGCGCACTTCGGCGATTGTGCCAGGCAGGTAGCGGAAGGGGAACTGCTGGCCCTGAATCCACGGCAGGTATCCCCAGCCGGCGGCGTCGTGGAAGAAGATGTCGCAGCTTGCCAGTTCGGCCGCCAGGTGCTCGAGCGTGGTGCCGCGGCCATTATCGTCTTCGGTCATCAGGACGGGACGCTCCACCTCCTTGAGTTCGGCCACCCGGCGGGCTTTCTCGCGCGTGTCGCGGCCATTGCCGTGGATCAGCACCACGTCCACCTGCCCCTGCAACGATTTCGGATATCGCATGCGCCCATCGCTCGAAGCGCCGATCGGCGCCGCATAGCCGGTATGCTTGAAGCACTCGCGCACCTCGTCGATGAGCGGGATGATGTTCTGCGGGATGTAACCCTTGAAGTGCCACTCCGGGCGGGGCGAATCGTACTCGTTGGCCACGTCTACGATGACATTACGGAAGTTGTGGGCCACTAGCCAGTTGGTAACATTGGCGGCGGCGCGATGGATGGCGTCCGTGCTCTCGAACTGGTCGTCTAGGCCGGGATAGAAGTACATGAGGTTAACGAACATGCCCCGCTGATCGGCGGCCCGCAGCAGGCGTTCCAGCCGTCCGAGCCAGTCCGGTTTCAAAGAGCCATCCGGGCGAAAAGCGCTCAGGGACGCGCCCCGGACCGCGCCGAAGCGAAAGGCATTCGCCTGCGCAAGCGTATAGCTGTCCTGGCTGGGTATGGTTTGCGCGCCTTGCAGGCTGACATCGATCATCAGCACGCCGTGAGCCTTGTAGAAATCGAGCGCATCGATGACCGCGTCGGTGTTGAACTCGGCGTCGAAGGGTCGCTCCCGCCGCGGCTCATCGACGAACAGCGCGTTGGGCAGGCGAATGTTCATCAGTCTGCCGCGCGCCTCCCGGCGATAAGCTGGCCCGCTGTACGTCTTCTGCCAATCGGCGGAAGGCGAGTTTCGGAAGTAAAAGGCGTGCGGGTCGTATCCCTTCCCGATCATGGGTCCGGTGCTGATCTCTGCCGCGCACAGGACAGTAGCCAGCAACGGCACGAGGACGAGCCGATTCACGACCACATTATCTCATTGCTGCGTCCTTGCCTGCCGCCGCTCATTCGGCCAGCTTCAGAATCATTCCCGTGTCGGTGGCCACCCACAGCGCGCCACCGGGAGCGGCGCGGAGCATAGCGCGCACGGCCACCGCGCGGTAATCGACAGCCATCTCGTGCCAGGAGGTCAGGTCCGTACTCTGCAGCACGACCAGCTTGTTGGGAATCGGAGAATGTTGCAAGCGCCCCTCAACCGCGACCCCCGCCAGGTAAGCGGTCCCGGACCGCAGCAGCAGCACGTCAGTGATCGCGCGATCCGGCGCGTTGTAGACGATCTTGCTCTTTCCCGCGGCCTCGTCGATGAGTTGCACTTCGGAGGGCCACTTGAAGGTGTGAGTAAACTCGACCAGCCCGAGTCCCCGGCCACTGGGGAGAAAGACGGCGCGGGTGATGTGCCCGAACATGGAAGCGGTGGAAGAGGTCCAGGTGCGGCCGCCATCATCAGTGGACAGGGCTATGGAAAGGTGCGGGCGCTCCTGCCGGGTAAATGCCTCACGGGGATCGAGCCAGTCGGGCCTATCCGAGTCGCGGCCGTGCGGCGCCGCGGCGAAGCCGTCAATCAAGCCGGTATGAGAGTTGATGAAGGAGATATTGTTGTAGACCGTATCTTCCGGATTGGTGTGCGGCGAATCCGCCGCAGGGATTGGCTGCCATGTCTTGCCCCCGTCATCAGTGCGATATGCCAGCTTGTGCGCGCCCACCGCGAAGCCGTGGGAAGCGTCCAGAAAATAGACCTTCATAAGCAGCTTGGGCGACTTGTGCAGCTCTCGCCAGGTGCGCCCGGCGTCAGCCGTCTCCCAGATATGTTGGGGGGTTACCATCCAGCCTGTGTTTGCGTCCAGGAAAAAGAGCGAAATCGGGACGTCCTTCAACTTACTAACTGTCCAATGCAAGCCCCCGTCGTCAGTACTCACACTAACCGGTTTGGAGCGGCCTTTCTCTTCCAGATACCCGACGGCAACTCCGCGGGTGGCGGACGGAAATCGCAGGTCGTTAATGACCAGGGAGGAATCTTCTTTGTCGTAGAAGTACGCGATCTTCCACTGCGCGGCCTGAGGCGGAGCGGGCCGCAACGCGGCGGCCACGCCGAGCGCGGCGGCCAACGATAGCGCCAGACTTCTCATCACACTACTCAGACTATCTCATCGCGGCCGTATGGGGCCGGAAGACAACACCAGCTCGACATGATTGGCCGATTCGACCGCCGTGGGCGCCATCCGCGCCAGCACCAGCACGCAGCCCACCTGTTCGCCCAGCGTAGTCAGCACCTCCATCTCGCCGCCGGTATGCTGGTGCGGAAGACGATGCTGCACGTTGATGACTCCCACCACGCGGTTGCGGGCGATCACCGGAGCCGAGAGGAAAGCCTCGTAAGTATCCTCCGGTAATTCCCCGAAGGTTTTGAAGCGCGGGTCCTTGTAAGCTTCGCGCGAGATGGCGAGCAGGCGGCGCTCCCGGGCGACCCAGCCCGTGAGACCTTCGTTCAACTTGAGCTTGATTTTGCCAATGGTCGAAGGGTGCGGGGTATTGGAGGCGCACAGCACGAGCTCGTCGTTATCCAGCAGATACACCAGGCAGGAATCGCACTGCGTGAATTCCACGGTGAGGGAGACGATGCCTTGCAGCACGTCCTGCAGGCTCAGTTCCCGCACCATGAAGCGGCTCACCTTTTGGAAGAGCCGCAACTGCTCTTCAGTACGTTCCAAGCGCGCTTCGAGTTCCTTGGCCTTCGGCACGCTCCTATTATAGCCACAGAGTCAACCGGCCTTCATGAAGCGGTAGTACAATACCTGCAACTGTTTGATCAAATCCATTCAGAGGAGAAACCAACCATGCCCCTTACCACGGACCAGAAACTCCTGGCCCTTAGCCATGACGTCATCGAAGCCTTCGACAAAGCAAACGGTGGTATTCATCACGGTTTCCGGCCCGCGCACGCGAAAGGCGTCCTGCTCACAGGCGCGTTTCGGCCTTCACCGGAAGCCCGTTCGCTCACCCGCGCGCCGCATGTGCTGCGGGATTCCGTTCCGGTAACGCTGCGTTTTTCGGACTTCGCCGGAATTCCCACGGTTCCCGATAACAACGAGCATGCCAGCCCTCGCGGCTGCGCCATCCGTTTCCACCTCGCCGAGCATGCCCACACGGACATCGTGGCGCATTCCGTGGATGCGTTCCCGGTGCGCACGGCGGAAGAATTCCTGGCGTTCCTCAACGCGCTGCTCGCGACCGATCCGGC
>Ga0335078_10003678_pt1 | contig 22805 bp, 29 predicted proteins | sample Lox_Sample_32_FD_206711 | JGI IMG/M metagenome (GOLD analysis project Ga0335078, IMG submission 206711) | Soil microbial communities from Loxahatchee National Wildlife Refuge, Florida, United States - Lox_Sample_3.2 | ecosystem: Environmental > Terrestrial > Soil > Wetlands | place: USA... | reverse complement strand
CATAGCATTAGCTCGTTCCACATTCATGGTCTCGCGAGCGAAGTCGACCCACTCTTGCGCCGAACAATGTGCCATTTTAAGACCTACCGTCGAACCATGGAATCAATCGTGACTCTGGGGAATAAGTGTGGACTTCCAGGCAAAAAATACACCTGGCACAAAAATAACGCGTACCCGAAAACCTTAGTTACCATTGGTTACTTCTCGCCAATGCTACTGTCCAAAATCTAGAATCCCAGACCTTCGAGGGACTGTCTCAATTTTTCAAGGCAACGTCTCCGCATCAGGCCGATCGAGCCACTTGCGAGGCCTAGTTGAGCGGCGACCTCGCTGTAGGGCCGCGCAGGCAATTCGAAGAACAGCATGTTCACCATTTTTTGACAGCGCGGGGAGAGATTGCCAACCGCTTGCCGAACCAGATGCTCTTCCTGGACCTGCCGAATGACTGATTCGAGTACCTTCTCCTGCTGGTCGGCGAGGTTTTCGTCAAGTTCGGTGACAGAGTCCTTCAACTGCCCCTTGCGAGCATGAAAACACTTATTCCGGGTCACTTGGATCAGCCAGGCCGGCAGAGCCTTCGGCTCCCGGATCTGGGGAAGCTCTACCAGAAGATCCATGCAAACCGATTGAAAAATGTCAGCGGAGTCTTCCTGAGAGAATCCGTACCGCACTGGAATGGAGAAAATGAGGTTCTTGTACCGGTCAATCAGCACCGACCAGGCAGTTTCGTTGCCTTCAACGCACTCTTTTACCAGGCGGGTGTCCGACCAGTCGAGTTCACGCGGGTTTGGGGCCATTCGGGGGCCCGCGCTCACTCGCCCCCCTTTCCAACAATGCCAAGACTGTATGGTGAAGTACAAAAGCTCGCAGAAGAAGGAGGTGAAAGGGCGGTTGTTGGAGGAGAAGCGGCGCCCGCTAAGGTTGGTCCGATCGCCCGGGCATTCGGTCTGACCATTTTCTCCCCACCAAGACCGCGACCGCAATTGCAGGGAACCCCGTACGCACGATCATTCTTGCATGGAGGAGAACGTGACGAGGAATAGTAACTCCGTTGTTACGAATTCAGAACAGGAATGATTGTTGTCAATGTTGGTGACTATCAGAATTGCCCTCGTCCGGGTTTTAGAACCGAATCACCGGAATCTGGACAAGAAACCATCTGCATCGCCGTAAATCCTTGCGAATGAGCGCTTGACCCTCTCGATGAACCTTGGCGTTCGGATTGCACCATACTGGCCATGCCGATCTGGACCCGTTTCCGTGGAAGTTGCATCGAGAAACTAAAAGCCAGTCGTTCTTTTTCCTCTAACCTCTTCCTCCCCCCAAGCACCTATGCTGACGGAAGATCAGAAGCGCAAGACCTGCTGCATCGTTTCAATCCAAACTTGATTGGCTTCGGAATCATTGGCCCAAACGAAATTTCAAATACATCCTTAAATCCTTCAAATTGCCGTCCCCGAACAATGTCTTTGTCATGGAGGGAGAAATGAATACACCTAATATGAGTCTGGTTCCACTCCAACTCGCAAGTCTGTGCCTCGACTGTGAAATGATCACCCCAGCCCAGGCGAAGTGTATGGCCTGCGGGTCGGTCGCCGTCCTCAATATTGCGCGAACCCTGAATTCTCGCCGTGCTATATCGTCGAAGATTGAGGCCGCTCCCATAACCCACGTCGGCGCCATGCGCTCGGCACACTACGGGGACTTCTTGCACAGCACATAAGAATTCTGTAGACGGTTCCTGCAGACGAACGGATCAGAAGAATCGAAGAGGCACTGGGGGATGTGAAATGCTGATCGGGAATCCAACTCAATTGATCGTGGCCGATCCTGGAGAGGAGTGCCCCGACATCTCCTTCACCTATCAGAGGAGCATTACGGTGTCATGTTCAATCGCGCACCGAGTGAGCAGACGAGGCGTGCACTCAATGTCCAGAGAGCATCCCAAACAGATTCCCGCTGTGATTGTTGGCGAATTCTCCTCCACAAACGCGGGTGAACTCTTGCAAGCCAGTATGAGACAGCTCGTAAAAAGAACCTATGAAGCTGTGCAGTGGCTTTAAGTGAACAGGACGTAAGTTTAGTAGATCGAGCTTAGCGCGCAAGGAGGAGACATCAATGCTCTCGACGCCACTTGCAAGAAGAGGTCTTGGGGTTGAAGTTGCGCCCGTGCCCACCTCTCCCTCGATCGCTCGATCCCTGCTCGTTTCGCGGGATGCAAGAACTATCGACTGCATCACCTCTACCTTAAGCGGCCTCGCAGTCGCGACCGACGTGTGTGTGGACCCCTGCAGAGCCGCCAAGATGCTGCACACTCGGAAGTTCGACGCGGTCATTGTGGACTTCAATCTCGGAGAGCATGCGCCTGGGCTACTCGGTGAGATGCGACTTTCCACTTCAAATCGAACCGCCCCTGCTATCGCAATCGTACGCGACAAGTTCGATCTCGCTTTGGCGCACGTCGCAAGCTCGAACTTGATCCTGCAGCGACCGCTGGTCAAGGAATCTTTACTGCGTACTCTTAACGCCGGCTACGGTTTGATCATGCGGGAACGCCGCCGTTATTTTCGTTGCCACATCAAAACCCCAATTCTCGTTCGGCGCATAGACATGCGAGAGAAGCGCTGCCATATCGTGAACATCAGCGAAGGAGGCGTAGAGATCTCATCTGCTCCTCCGAAGTTGGTTCCTGGAGCACGGCTGTACGCGGAATTCGGCCTCCCTCAAGGAACGGTGAGAATCAAAACTGTCTGTGAAACCCGCTGGCGGAACGGAGGCCACGCCGGTCTTCAATTCCTGCTGATGCCTCTCGAGCAAAGATGTGACCTTCAAGAGTGGCTCGCGGCACGGCTCGAAGACAATTTGCCCGAATCCGTTGCCGAAATGTTCCGAATGGCAACTGCGCGCTTCCATTTCGCGGACGAGCATGCCGAAGCAGCGTCTTTAAGTACTCAGTAGCAGCAATGACAATTCGTGAACTTTGACAACGCACGCTTCAAAACCATTTGATCTTTTTCAGATGACGTGCACGACTCACGTCCGGAAATCATGGGAGATTCATCCAACACGGCTGCGACTAAAACTGGTCCACGGGATCCTCTCGCGTCGGGCTTGACCAAGATCGAGCACCGGGAATGGTGGTTGTGGTCCTCCGCATTCTTCATCATCCTCCTTCTCACCCTTGGATTGATTTCCTACGTCGTGCCCACGCTCCAGCAACAGGACCTCGATTCTCTTCTGCTGAGCCATCCTCTCCGTGGACTTGTCGGATTGGTATTTCTGTTTGATGTCTACGTGATTTATCAGCAGCTTCAGATTTACAGGATGAGGCGGGAACTGGTAAGCCATGAAGAGCTGTTCCGGCTCATTACGGAAAATGCCGCGGACATGATTGCTGTCGTGGACGAACATGGCAAGCGCCTCTATAACAGCCCCTCCTACAAGCGAATTCTTGGTTATACGCAGCAGGAACTGCAGAACACTTCCGCTTTTGAGTGGATTCATCCGGAAGACAGACAGCGCGTCGAAAGTGCAGCGCTAAAACTTCGCCAATCCGGTACGGGCCAGAGGATTGAGTACCGAATGCAGCACCGTGACGGCAGTTGGCGGACTCTCGAGTCCACCTCCAGTGTAATCACCGACCATCAGGCACATTCCCCGAAGCTCGTGATCGTCAATCGTGATATCACGGATCGCCGAAAATTGGAGGAACAGTTCCGCCAGATCCAGAAGATGGAAGCTGTCGGATGACTTTCCGGAGGAATCGCCCATGACTTCAACAACATTCTGGGGGTCATTATCGGTTACGGCGAGTTCCTGCAAGAGAGCCTCGATCCGAAGGACTCCCTGGCCGCATGTGTAGAAGAAATACTTTCCGCAGGACGACGAGCTGCATCACTGACACGACAATTGCTTGCTTTCAGCCGTCAGCAGGTCCTCGAGCCCAGGGTGCTCGATCTGAATGCGGTTGTTTCGGACACAGAGAAAATGCTTCGCCGAGTCATTGGGGAAGATATCGAGCTTCAGACTTCACTCGATTCAGGCCTGGGAGCCATCCGTGCTGACCAAACCCAAATCGAGCAGGTGCTTCTGAATCTTTGTGTAAATGCGCGGGATGCCATGCCGGATGGTGGCAAGCTGATAATCAGCACACAAAGTGTCGAACTGACCCAGTCCGATGTGCTGCGCTATCCCTATCCGGTAAAACCGGGCCCGTATGTGCTGTTAAACGTGACCGACAACGGGATCGGAATGAATAGCGAGGTCCGAGCTCATATCTTTGAACCGTTCTTTACAACGAAGGAAAAGGGCAAAGGAACAGGTATGGGACTGGCTACCGTTTATGGAATCGTCAAGCAAAGTGACGGCTACATTGAGGTACACAGCGAGTTGGGGACGGGTGCAGTATTCAAAATCCTTTTGCCGCAAGTCAACGCAGAGCCTCAGCTCGACCGGGATAACCGGAAAGCAATTCCCGCAGTAAGCCCCGAGAAGGGTCATGAAACGATTCTGGTCGTTGAGGATGAGCGCGCGATCCGTCAATTGACCGTAAATATGCTGAGGCGACTCGGATACTCGGTGCTGGAGGCAAGTGATAGCAAGGAAGCTTTGGAAACATGCCAACGCTACATCGGGGTTGTTGATCTGCTTCTCACCGATGTGATCATGCCCGGCATGAACGGCCGAGCACTGGCAGAACAATTGACCGTAAAAAGGCCACAAATCCAGATCCTTTATATGTCAGGACACACTGGCCAGGGGGTTGGACAAGGAGTGTTGCCGCTGGGCTGCAACTTTATTGCGAAGCCCTTCACCCGAGATAATCTGGCTCAAAAAATCCGGGCTGTATTGCACTCACAAGCCGCAGCACCATGCCAATAACCGGGGGAAAGAGCAAAATGAAAAAACTACTGATCGTTGATGATGATTCATCGCTCCGCGGTCTGGTGCGCCTGCGCCTTTCGGACACCTACGAAGTGTTCGATACCGAAGATCCGGAACAAGCGCTTGCGCTTGCTCTCGAGAAGAAGCCGGACGCCATTCTTCTTGATCTGATGATGCCAACGTTCTCTGGATTCGACCTGTGTCAGAGTTTTCGTTCCTTGAGCTACACCTCCAATCTACCTATTTTCTTTATTACCGGGCAGGCGGGAAGTAAATGCAAGGAGTATTGTGCGACGCTCGGCGCGGCTGATTATTTCGGAAAACCCATCGACTTCAAGCGGCTCAAAGAGCGGTTGGCGACTGAGTTGGAAGGTCCTCGCCCCGAACGGCGCTCGGAAGTTCGACTCCGCACAAAGATTCGGCTGAAGCTTAAAGGAATCGATATCGATGGCAATTCCTTCGAGGAGATCGGCGAGACTGAGAATGTCAGTCCGATGGGTTTCCTCTGTACCTGTGCCAAGGCCTGGCGCTAGACTCTGTCATTGAAATCTATCTTCCCGGTGCCAAAGAGCGCTTTGCCGGGAAAGCACGAGTGGTACGGAAAGCCTCTTCCGGACTTCCCTGGCACCGTTATGGATTTCAATTCAACGATAAGCCGAAAGAATGGGTGTTGAATGGATGATCGCAGCCGGCATTTTGTGGGTTGCTGCGGAACATTGGCATGAGCTTTGCCACTTGTTTAGGTTCAGAGAACAATAAACCGAGCCGAGTGGATGCAAAGGACTGATTTATGACTTCAATACTTTTGGTTGAGGACCGCAAGCTTCTGCGCATCGCGAGCGAGAGAATACTCGCTAAAGCCGGATATTGCGTAACCACCGCCGCAGACGGAGAGGCTGCTCTGCAAGCTGCGATCGATCAGAGCCCAGACCTCATTCTGCTGGATATGCTGCTGCCGAAGTTGAGCGGCCCGGAAGTCCTCCACGCCTTGAAAAAGCATTCAAAAACCGCGGATGTGCCGGTTATCGTGCTCAGCAGTCTTTCTCAGAAAAACGAAGACCGATTGAAGGAAGACGGAGCAACCGCCTACTTCGAGAAATCGCGGATGGATCCAGGACAGGACTGCCAACCCCTTCTGGATCTGATCAGATCGACACTTCAACGTTCAGCCAAACGCACCGGCGGTGAATCGTAGAGTCTCCGTGTTCGTGGTAGGCATGCTAGGAGCAATTAAATCCTATGTTTCTCGCGCACATCCCGAATTTACAGAATCAGAACGATTCTCTCGCGCACTCCGGTCGGAGCTCGCTGAAAGTTAAACTCGAGGCTGAGGCTATGCAGGAACACATTCAGTTCACTTCACATCGCAACAAGCAAGTCCTCCTGGTTGATCTGTCGGACTGTTCGTCCACCGAAGTCGAACGTGTTGTGCGAACGCTTCCTGGAATTGTTGCGCTTAGGCCACGCAATTCTGTTCTGATTCTTTCCGATTTTACGAGAGCTTCGATTGATCAAGAAGCGTTTCGAGTTATGAAAGAGACTGCGGTCTTCAACAAGCCATACACCAGAAAATCGGCCTGGGTAGGAGCAGATAGCGTACCGCAGGTATTCAAGGAAAATTTGATGGCCTTTTCACGGCGTGAATTTCCCGCATTCAAGAGCCGCGCAGACGCCTTGGAATGGCTCGTGTCGGATTGATTGTGGGGAAGGGCCCATACTTTAGTTCACCTTCGCAATTCAAATCGCCGCACCATCGACCTGATCGACTCGCTTCACCGAACACTTCAAAACTGCCACATCACCGGCCGTGCGGTTCTTCTGTCGCTTGTAGCGCTCTCGTTCCGACAATGTGACCTGCCCTTTGTGGAATCCATTGTTCCCGAGCGCATGATGGAAAATAAGTTTGAAGATATGCCGAAACAGCCGACGAAATCGGAAGCCGAGTCGGCAGGCAGGCTGCTCAAACCAGCGTAAAAGCGGTCAAAGACGAGGTACTCCATCGCGATCGGGAGCGCTGCGCCTAAGCCCAGGGAAACTGTATTTTCGCAAGGAGGATCAGTCCGAAACACTTCCCGCTTCTCAGTCCAAACCGCTGACCTTCACTAACTCCGGGTCACACCAAGCTCTTCGTTGTGCTCGAAAATCTTGTGCAGCTTCTGCACAAAGCGCTGCCCCCATGAGAGTGCTTTCGTGACTGGGTTTTGCTCGTTTGCGGTGTTGTCGGATGGTTGGGTTTCGCGCGCGGGCGCAGTTCCAGTGCTAGCCATGTTTCTCTCCTAAAGGATTTCGTCGGTCGGAGCTCAGGTATCCCTGCGCTCATGTGTGGGGAGGAGCGGACACGCGGCATTTCCAGAATACAAAGGATTCATGCTTCTTCGGCAGATCACCGACGATACTGCACATCGGGTGCGCGGCACGAATTCACGAGACTTCCGTTCTTTCGCCATGCATCAACTGCAGCACGCCTTCGGACATTCTCTCCAGCGGCAAAACGAAATCAGCAGCGCCACGCGCAATAGCCTCTTTCGGCATGCCAAACACAACAGAGGACGCTTCATCTTGGGCGACGGTGACTGCTCCTGCTTCCTTCATTTCGAGTAATCCCTGCGCTCCGTCGTCGCCCATTCCAGTCATGAGGACGCCCACTGCCTGCCTGCCCACGGAAACGGCGACGGAACGAAAGAGCACGTCAACGCTGGGCCGGTGTCGCGAAACGAGTGGTCCGTCCATCACGTTCACCACGAGGTTGGAGCTGTTTGTGTTCACCACCAAATGAAAGTTGCCGGGCGCAATCAGGGCCAGCCCCTGGCGTAATTGGGTTTCGTTGCTGGCTTCCTGAATCTCGATGGCGCACTCGCGATTTAGGCGCTCAGCGAAGGCACGGGTGAAGTTCTCGGGCATGTGCTGTACGACTACGATCGGCGGACAATCGGGCGGCATCGCGCCGAGAAAAACGCGCAGAGCTTCGGTTCCTCCAGTGGATGCACCCACAGCAATCAGTCCATCGCCGCGACTACCGTGTTTGCCTTTCGGCCCCAGTGGTAGAACGGCGTCCGCCGTCAATCGGTGAGATGCAATTATCTTTTCGCGTTTGACCACGCGCGCTTCGGCGGCGCTCCACACAGCATCGATCAGCAGCACCGCGGATTCGTGTAGGAAATCCCGAACTCCAAGCTTGGGCTTGGTAATGATCTCGACGGCGCCTTCTTCCAGAGCGCGCAACGCCAGTTCGGTTCCCTTTGCAGCAAATCCAGAGCAGATGACGACCGGAGTCGGGCAGTCCGACATGATCTTGCGCAAGAATGTCAGGCCATCCATCCGCGGCATTTCAAGATCCGTGACAATGACGTCGGGCCGCTCCTTCTGCATCTTGGTAACAGCTATGAGAGGGTCAGCAGCCACGCTGACGACAATGCGGCGATCCGTTTGCAGAATACCTTGCATCACTTGCCGTACTAGCGCGGAATCGTCCACGACCAGCACATGCAGCCTGTCCTTCGCTATCGCGGTGGCTTTCGTGGCGCCGCCGCCAGGCCGGTGGATGGTCTCGTGAAGATCAGAAGCCATGTTCTTCTCCCGGCCGAATGTACACGGAGGGTGCAAGCGACTTCAGTTCGGAGTTCATCCCATTCAAATTCTCTGCCTGGCCCAGAAACAGCAGGCCCCGAGGACGAAGACATCGTGTGAGGCGTTCCACCACCTTGTTCTTCGAAGCGAGATCAAAATAAATAAGGACGTTGCGGCAAAAGATTGCGTCGAATGAACCGTCCGCCGGGTACGAATCCTGCATGAGATTGAACTTGCGAAAATCCACACACGCCCCGATCTCAGGCATCACCTTCATATTTCCTTCCTGCTCGCCAAGCCCTTTCAGCATGTACGCTCTCAGAAACGGGTCAGGAATATTGCCCGATTTGTCCATCGAATAAATCCCGGTTCGTGCACGCTCCAGCATCCGCGTAGAGATATCTGTCGCGAGAATGCTGGTATCCCAACCTTGCTCAGCCGTCAGGCCGGTGGCGAGCAACATGGCCACCGAATAAGGCTCCTCCCCGGAAGAACAGGCCGCACTCCAAATTCGGATGGTCTTGTTCCGCAGATTTTGTTGCGCCTCAGACTGCCAGCAGGGAATCGCTCTCCGCTCTACAAATTCAAACTGCTTGGCATCCCGAAAGAAGCGGGTTTCGTTAGTCGTGATTGCATCGATCATCAAGACTCGCTCTTCCCCCTGCTCCGGCTGAATCACCAGCTTGTAGTACTTGTCTAATGTTGTGATGTCGAGAGCACGAAGGCGGCGAGACAGACGCCCACAGAGCAAAGCGACTTTTGCATCGCCAAGCCATATGCCGGTCTCTTCATGAATGAGCTGCTGGAATTTCCTGAAGAGCTCGGGAGTGATGGAAAGGCCAGACGATTCCCACCCCGGAGTGGGCTGAGCAGAACGCGCGCGTTTGGCTCCTTGCGAGGCTGTCATCAACGGAACCAGGCTCCGGCAGATCTGCTCTGCTTCTTGGGTGTTGCGGGAGTCGAAACATTAACGGCCGGGCGCGTGCTGTCGCTTGCGGCCACAAGTTCCTCGGCCGATAAAACCTTGTCGATGTCGAGGATCAGGCAAAACTTCTTCCCCATCGCGCCCATTCCGAGCAGGTACTCAATCCTAACGCGCGTGCCAAAAGGCGGCGGGGTCTCGATGTCTTTCGCGGTAAAGTCCACAACCTGATTCACCGAATCTGCCATGATTCCCAGCGTGATCCCCTCGCCTTGAAAACTGACCTCAGTGATGACGATGCACGAGAATTTCGTGGCTTGGCTTCGGGTCAACCCGAATTTCACCGCCAAATCGATCACCGGAACAACGTTGCCACGCAGATTAATGACACCGCGTATCCACGGCGCGTTATTGGGAACAGTCGTGACCGTTTCGTACTGCACGATTTCCTTGACCTTGAGAATGTTGACGGCATACTCTTCGCCCGCCACAAAGAAGGTTAGGTACTGGCCACTCCCCGCCAAGGCCGTTGATGCTTCTTTGACCGATTCCATTCTTCGCTCCTCTATCCTTGATGCCCGCGAGTTCGGTCGGCACGTCTCTTCGCGCCGGACCGGGTTCTCGTATCAGAAGCGTGAAAAGTTTGCATCCTCAACCGTTTTGCTCGCCGGGGTGCGCGGCTTAAGTTCGCCCAAACGAACCTTCATGGTCTTGGCTTGGGGAGCCATCCCATGCTGCTTGTTCTCGACGTCCTGATCGTGTGCTTTCTCGTCGATGATGCGGAAGAACGTCATCAGGTGCTGCAGTTGCTCGGACTGCGCCGCCAATTCCTCGGCAGTGATGGAAAGTTCTTCAGCCGACGCGGCGTTGCGCTGCGTCACTGTATCTACCTGCGACATCGCACGGTTGATCTGCGTGACTCCGGAAGACTGTTCATTGGACGCCGCGGAAACTTCTTGAACCAATTCCGCGGTCTGGCGGATCGCTGGCACAAGTTCTGATAACAGTTTGCCCGAGCGCTCGGCCACGTTCACACTCTTTGAGGCCAGATCGCTGATTTCTTTGGCGGCAAGTTGGCTGCGCTCGGCAAGCTTGCGGACTTCCACAGCAACCACCGCAAAACCGCGCCCTTGATCTCCGGCGCGAGCTGCTTCGATAGCGGCATTGAGCGCCAGCAGGTTGGTTTGGTAAGCGATATCTTCGATTACCGAAATCTTGTCGGCAATCTGCTTCATCGCATCAACCGTCTCGCGGACGGCCGTACCACTCTCTTCAGCAGAAACCGCTCCCTTTTCTGCGACTTTCTCAACTCGACGGCTGTTCTCCGCGTTTTGCGTGATGGACGCGTTCATCTGCTCTAAGCTGGCGCTAGTCTCCTCGACCGATGCGGCTTGCTCGCTGGTGCCTTGCGACAAGCTTTGCGAAGAGGCAGAAACTTGCGATGCGGCCGAAGCTACAGCCGAAGAGCCTTCCCGAACGTCACGAATGATCCCGGATAGCTTGGTTACCATATCGTGCATGGCCTGGAGCAACTTGCCAGTCTCGGCGCGATCAGTAATGTGAATGGTGCGGTTCAAGTCGCCGCCGGCGATCGCTTCTGCATGTCCGACGGCTTGCTGAATGGGATTAGTGATGCTTTTCGTGACCGCGACAGAAGCTATTCCGGCGAGCGGCAGGGTCATCAGAAGAACGATCAAGGCGAGTCGACGGCTTTTGGCGTAAGTGTCTGCGCTTTCCTTAATGCTCGCGCGCACGGCGTCCGACTGCAGGTCAACGAACTTGATCCATGTTGCGCGATAAACCGCGAGCGCCGGCAAGACTTCGTTGCTGAGCGCGGCCATCGCCTGATCATGCTTCTTGTCGAGCAGCAGCTTCTTGGCTCTCATCCTTGCGTCCACATACGCGGTCCGACGCTGCGACACCTCTTCAAAGAGCTGTTTTTCCTGCGGAGTGCTCAGGCTCTTTTCGATTTCGGCAACCGCAGTCCCGATCTGATGGCTGATGGCATCGTTCTGCTCATTCAGCTTCTTCTCTTGCTCCGGATCGGTAGTTTCAAAAATCTGCATGGTCAGCCGGGCGTTGTCCGTAGAATTCGCGATCGTATCGTTGCTCAACTCTGCGATGTTGAACCGCGACTGGATTTCCGCCGTGGTGCGAGCGTTTAGACGCCCGAGCCAGCTAAGGCCGATGCCTCCCAACGCGATCAACGCGACGAGAAAGAATCCGAACAACATCCCCAAGCGGCTTCCGATTTTCCAATTCCCCCAAGTCTTCATACCGTGCCTTTCATTTCTGAATGTCTTTAGCCGGCTTGCGGCTGCAAACCTGACTGCATCATGCCCTGCAACAACCCCGGCACATCGATTATCAATCCGACACGACCATCGCCTAGGATGGTTGAGCCGGCAATTCCGGTAATCCCGCGAAAGATTTTTCCCAGAGGCTTGATGACGGCCTGCATTCCGCCGAGCAATTGGTCGACGGCGATCCCAGCGCGGAACTCGCCCACCTTCACAACCACGACGTTTTCCCGGCTCGGAGCCTCAGAAGAATTCCCGAAAATCTCGCGCAAGCGAATATAAGGAAGCGCATTGCCGCGCAGATTCAAGATGCCGCTGCTTCCTGAGTAGCGATCGGCGCCAGTCAGCTCGGTGCACTCAATCACGTATTCCTGCGGCACGACAAATGTATCGTTGCCGGCCAAAACTGAGAAGCCATCGATGATCGCAAGCGTCAGCGGGAGACGAATCGTTAAAGTAGTGCCCTTGCCCTCTTCGCTCGCGATATCCACGGTTCCGTGCAAGGCTTCGATATTGCGCCGCACGACGTCCAATCCGACGCCCCGCCCCGACAGATCGGTGACCGCTTCCGCTGTCGAAAAACCGGGCTGAAAAAGGACCTGAAAAAGCTCGCTATCCGGAACATTGTTTGCGTTCCGGAGCAATCCCATTTGCCTGGCTTTCTGCAGAATCTTTGTCCGGCTCAACCCCGCACCATCATCTCGCAGCGTCACCACTACATTCCCGCCAATATGGGCGGCCGAGACTTTGATCAGTCCGCAGGGGTTCTTCCCCTGCTTCTTGCGCACCGGCGGCATTTCGATGCCGTGGTCGACGGCGTTGCGGATCATGTGCAGCAAAGCATCTTTCAAATGTTCGAGGACGGTTGTGTCGACCTCTACCTCGGCCCCGGAGACTTCCACCCGCGCGAGTTTGCTATGACTGTTGGCCAGATCTCGCACCGATCGCACCGCCTGCCGAAGCACCGCGCCGACAGGAACCATCCGCACGCTCATGATTTCGTCTTGCAGATCGCGGAACAGCCGCTCGGAGTCAGCGTGTACTTCCAGAACTTCCCGGCCCAAACCGCTGTCGATCTTTTCGATCAGCCGATGCATTCGTCCCTGCACGATTACGATTTCGCTGGTCAGGTTCAACATGCGGTCGAGCTTGTCGATGCTCGCTCGCAAAGTCCGAACCGGAGCGGCCAAGGATGTCTCGGACTTCGCACCTGCCAAAATGCTTTCGGAATTCTCGCTACGGGATTCAATCACTCGTTCGGAACGGCCAGCGACTTCACTGGCGATGCGTTTTCGAAGCTGCTGCTGCACTGGCGTGAGTTTCGGTGTTCCGGTCGCGCTCTCATTGACCAGCGCCCGCAGCGCATCCACCGCCTTCAGAAGAAGCGAGATAAGATCGCCACTGACTTCGCTATTGCGCTCACGCAGGATGTCGAGCAGATCCTCCGTCGCGTGGGCAAAACTGGTTAAGTCTTCAAACTCAAGGGCAGTCGCGTTTCCCTTAATCGTGTGCGCAACCCGGAAAATCTCATGCAGCATTTCCGGGCCGCCGGAGTTCGATTCCATGGCGAGCAGCGATTGCTCCATCCGGTCCAGTCCTTCGTGGCTTTCCGCCACAAAGGACGCCAGAATTGCGTCGCGATCGAAATCCATCTTCCTGCTCCCCTTACGCGGCACCGCCGAATCTCAAGCTCAGCTACTGCGGACCTTCAAAGTCGCGGATCTGCGTGACTCCGTCATCCGTGTGAAATGCCAGCCTTCGCCCGTGCTTTCCCGAAACATCTTTGCTGACCAGCGGAATGTTTGATTTGCGCAGGAATTCTTCCGCAAGCTGCACGTTCCGGCTTCCGACCGATTGCAGGGGATTAGCCGCAAATGCGCTCGACCCTCCAAAAACTTTCGCCTGCAGATTCTTCAGCTCACAGCCCAGCGCCAAAAGTTCGTTGAGCAACGCAGGATTGGCAACATTGCCATAGCGCAAGCGGTTCGGGCCGCCATCGCTCCCTTCGGGCAGCAGGTAGTGATTCATTCCCCCGACTTTGTTCTTCGAATCCCAAAGACACAAAGCTGCGCACGATCCGAGAATCGTGGTGATCACCAGCGGTTCCCGCGAGACTACCATCTGTCCTGGATAGAGAAATCGCTTCGACGAAGCTGCCGTTTCTTCGGTCTTGAAATTCTTCATCGCTTCCGCCGGAAGCACGGCCGGATTGAACTTTTCCACTTTCGCGCTCATCCGTTTCTCCTGGCCGCTGAAGCCCGCGCCTTCGCTATGAATAAGTACTGCGCGCTCTCTTGCGCGAGAAGCTCGACCACGCGCATATCGGATTCGTCCAGCCCGAGTTTCTGCGGCAACATCTTCAGCATCACCAGAACCGCGACCGTCGACTCATTCACGCGAATCGGAACAAACACGCGGAGAGACTGGTTTCGACCCGGCTCGCTCGCCGCATTCCCGATGTGAAGCTCACCTGCCATTACTTTCTTCACGCCAGACGCGTCAAATTGCTGCAGATTCTGATAACGGCCCGGATCAATGCCAAACGACCAGAACAGTCTGCTGTCTCCGGCGTTCACGCGGTACAGCCCGATTTCCTCGCAGCCAAGAAGGCCGGTCACAATTTCGCGGACGGCTTCCAGAGCATCGTCAGGACCGGTGCTTTCATGCAAGCGGCGCTGCGCCGCGCTGAATCGCAGGTCTTCGGAATCTTTTACTCGGGGCGTGCCAACGTTCATGGGATTTTCTATTCGCCGAGATAACTCTGCAGCAGCTTCACGAGTTCTTCGCCATTCACCGGCTTCGTGAGGTAGTCGTTGCAGCCGCTCTGAAAGCCGGCTTCCATGTAGGATTCTTCGCCGCGAGTGGTGAGCAGCACGATCGGGGTTTCGCGCGTGGAGTCTTGCAGCCGCATCTTCTTGCATGCCTCAAAACCGTTCATGTTGGGCATGACCACGTCCATGAGCACCAGATCGGGCCGCTCCTGGTTGGCTTTGGTGACGGCTTCGATGCCGTCCATGGCCGTGACGCACTGATAGTTGGTGTGCTTTTCGACGATGATGCGTTCCATCATCAAAGCTGTCTTGGAATCGTCTACGAGAAGAATCTTCTTCGATGCCATCTTGCCCTCGAATCGGACTACTACACGCAATAGTTCAAAAAGGCACAGCAATCCCACTGTGCCAGGCGCGAGGAAGGACCCATGTGGGGAGGACGGTTCGGGTGCGCTTACGGAGCAAAGACTACGATCTAGATGACGAAAAGGGCAGTATTAATTACGGATTAGACATTACCTTGGTACTGGCAAAAGCCGATTTTTACTCAAGTTCCGGCCGGGCAAGAAGTTATACGCCAGCGGATCGGCCGCCATCATTTTTTATTACTGGTTCTGGCTCGAGCACCGGCAGGCTTTTTCTTTGGTTTGAGCTGATTCAGTTCAATCGCCGCCCGGACCAGGTTCTTCAGAGCTCGGTCATTAATCTTGTCGCCTTCGAAAACATCGATGGCCCGCCACTGATTCCCTCCGAGGCCGGCGTTGAAAATCTTGTCCGGATCCCGCAGGCTCGCCCCGTGAGCAAACGTCAGCTTCACCTTATCTTTCAGGACAGTCGCGACCGCGATGATTCCATCGCGCGACCAGACCGGGCTTCCCATCCATTTCCATTCCTCGACGATCTCCGGGTCGGCCGCGAGCACGCTCTTGCGGATGCTGGCCAATGTTTTGCCGCGAAAGTCTCCGAGCTTCGCGATCAGCTGATCGATTCGTTCCGATGCATTCATCGGATCATTTTATGCTTGGGCCACAAATCTAAAACAGCTCCTGCCGCAATTTCTATGTTCGGGGGATCTGGGGGAGAGAGTCGAAATGGGTATCGCGGGCGAAGAGGACCAGCGAATGTTGCAGGATCAGTGCCGCGATCCACATATCATTCGTTGGGATGGGAGTGCCTTGCTTTCGTAGTTGCCGGTAAACCGCGCCGTAATGATGCGTGGTCTGTTCGTTCGCGTAGAGCACGCCAACGCCGGGCTTCAGAAGGAAGCGCCGCAGGACCGCTTCATTGCGCGATCCCTGACTGCCCATGGCAAATCCGGCGCGCAATTCTCCGAGCACGATGAAAGGAACCCAGACTTCGTCGGCATGCTCGACGATTTCGACGACCGACAGATCGCCTCGGCACAAATCGGTATACCGATTTGAATCCAGCGCCAGCCTCACCGCCACATCTCGTCGTCAATCACATCCTGCACGGCCAAAGCGCTGTCGAAAGCCGGATCTTCGCGCCAGGTGCCTGCGATCTCGCCGAGATCGCGTTGCCGCCTGCGTTCCCGAGTAATGCCAGCACCCCGGACCAGGGCTTCAATCGCTACCTCATTCAAGCTCTTGCCCTGCTCGCGCGCAGCCTGGCGAAGCGCTTCGTCCAAGCTCCCGGGCACATTGCGGATGGTGTATTGCATGCACTTATTATAGGCAATGCAGGCATGATATGCAATCAACCCGGGATGCCATCATAAGCCCGCGCTTGAGGAGGCTTTCATTAATAAATCATTTATAGTCATATAGTTAGGAGACTTCTTTTTGCCAACAATCTTGACTCCTCGGGATTGACGCTAGAAAAACGAGAAAACAGAGGGCGCAGACTGACGGACAGTTACGCCCGTTTTTGCAGAGAATTAGGACTGAGCGTGGCGCATCTTAGCGCATGGCGGGAGCAGTCTCTCATCGCATAATCGTCGCCTCGATAATCCCGATCCGAAAAAGGATAGACGCCATGAAACGGAAGCTTGGTCGTGCCAGCCTGGTTTTGATCCTGTCATTTATAACAACAGTTGCGGCGACGTCCGCCGCAGCCCAAACCTTCAAACTCATTCACGTCTTCAAGGGCGGGAAGGACGGGATCGAGCCCAACGCCGGCTTGCTCCTGGCGCCCGACGGCATTTACGGCAACACGTTTGAGGGCGGCGGCACGGATTCCGACATCGGCACGATCTTTAAAGTCGCGAAGACCGGGAAGTACTCCGTGCTGTACAGATTCCCCGGATGCTGTGACGTTTATCCGAGCGGAGCGGATCCGGAAGCCACGTTGATCCGCGACGCAGCTGGAAACCTTTACGGCACCACATTCCTCGGCGGCGCTAACAAATACGGCGCGATCTTCAAGCTGGATCCGACCGGCCAGGAGACGGTGCTGCATAATTTCGTCGATGCGGACGGCAACGGTCCTCGCGGGCCTATGGTGATGGACGCTGCCGGCAATCTCTATGGCACCGCGGAATCCGGTGGCGACCTTCCCGATTGCAGCGAGATCGGTTGCGGAACAATTTTCAAGCTGGATCCCGCCGGGAACCTGACAGTGCTCTACTCTTTCTCGGGAGGTTCGGACGGAGCGTTGCCGGTCGGCAACATAGTGCTGGATTCGCAGGGGAATCTTTATGGCATCGCGAGCCAGGGTGGCAGTACCGATTGCGTAGGAGGTGGTTGCGGGACGCTCTATAAATTGGATACGAGCGGAACGCTCACGATCTTGCACGTTTTCCATTCTGAGGATTTGATCGGGTGTTTCCCCTTTGGCGGCCTGATCAGCGACCGGACTGGCAACCTGTATGGGACCACCAACGCTTGCGGTCCGGGAAACAATGGAACGGTTTTCAAGCTCGCCCCGAATGGACAAATCAAGGCGCTCTATACCTTCAAGGGAGGCACGGACGGAAGCGGGTCGGCTGCGCCATTGCTCCAGGACGCGGCCGGCAACTTGTACGGAACCACCGAATTTGGTGGCGATCTCTCGTGCACGTTGTTGGGTTTTCAGATCGGCTGCGGAACCGTGTTCAAGCTGGACAGGACGGGCAATGAAACCGTGCTGTACAGGTTTGAGGGAATGCAGGACGGCGGCTTCCCGCAAGCGGGCTTGGTCATGGATGCGGCGGGGCGGCTTTACGGGACCGCGTCGGAGGCCGGCGATTTCACCTGTGAAGAGTTTGTGGGTTGCGGCGTGGTGTTTGAGGTCACACCATAGGGCTGGCCGAACTCACACCTTCAGGCAGCACCGGAAGCCGCGAGCGGCGTAGTAGGATTCGGCGCCGTTGTGATAGACGAAGACCGTGTCGAAGCGGCGATCACAGAAGAGAGCGCCGCCGAGTTTTCGGATATTGGCAGGAGTTTTCACCCAGCTCGAAGTTTTCGCGTCGAACTCGCCGAGTTTCTGAAGCTCACGATATTGGTCTTCGCTTAAGATTTCGACGCCGAACGCCGCGGCCATCTCGAGGGCGCTGCCCTTTGGCTTGTTTTCCTTCCGCGAGTCGAGCGCTTCGCGGTCATAGCAAAGACTTCGGCGGTCTTTCGGGCTCTCGGCCGAACAGTCATAGAAGATGTATTCGCCCGTCTTGGGATCGTGGCCGACGACATCTGGTTCGCCGCCGGTACTCTCCATTTCCTGGAGCGACCAGAGTTTTTCGGGCTTCGCTTCGAGCCTGGCCTGGACCTTTGGCCATTCCAGGTTTTTGTGGCGGTTCTTGTTCTTCTCGAAACGAGTTTGCAAGGTTTTGAGCAGGTCGTCGGATTGTTTCTTGGAAAGAGTTTTGGCAGCCATAGTTTTCACCGCTTAGGGTCATCGCACGCTGTTCATGGAATACGAAACCGTCCCTGGTTCAGCCCGTCGGCGATGCGGCGGGCCAGAGATTCCGGATCGGCTCTGTCGTCGCAAATCGGTTCGACAGTTCCCTCTTCAAAGCGCGCGTAAAAGGTTTTCAACATCTCAAGGTCGGTAATCGCACCCTCTTTTCGGGATCCCGCGCGATGGGCACAGACTTCGAAGCTGGGCCGCAAGAGAACAAAATCGAACGGAATCTCTTTCAGGATCTTGCGCGCCGTGTCCACGAAGGTGGGCGGAATCGAAAAGTCGATGAGGACTCGGAAGCCGGAACGCGCCAACGGGATCGCTGCCGCGGTCATGGAGCGAACCAGCACGGGAAAGGTGTCCCGCAACTCGCGTTCGCCCTCTTTATGAATGAACGACCAAAATGTGTCGCCCTCGATATAAGAAAGTGGGGCAGGAAGCAGCGGCAACAACGCCTTCGAAACTGCGGTTTTGCCCGCTCCGATTGGGCCGGATAAGAAGATAACGCTCATATCTCGAGTATTTCACAACGATGAATGGCCGGCTTCCGGCGCAACACCGCGAATCACTGCGCCGCTCTTCGGGAAAGAAGCCGCCGAACCACGTGGCCCTTCCACATCCACAATCCTGAAAGGACCATGATTGGAACGAAGATGAACCGGGTCCGGAATGCGTAGTCCGGAATTTTGTCGAACGGACTATAGATGTAGCCGAGGATCGGAATGGCGAGGACTAGGTGAACCCAGCGACAGATTGTACGTGTGATGCCTTGACTCATAGGTTTGCTCCATTGATTCCACTCAAGTAAAAACCGGGCTTGGGTGGGCCACTCGAAAAATTAGCTACTCGGCGGCGAACTGCTTGGCGTATTCGGCGACCAGTCGCTGCCAGCCGGCGGACTTCATCGCGTCGGGACCGCCGATGGACCCGATGGGATTTCCGACAAGCAGGCGGTCCAGAACGTCGAACGAAATGTGCCAGCCCGCGGCGCCCCACGAAACGAAGCGGCGATCGATGCTGTGCCACAACGTCAGGCGCGTGCCGCTGCCGACCGCTTCGAGTTCCCATCGGATGTCGCCGAACTCAAGCACCTTGGGAGCGTCGGCTCGGGTAATTGTTGTATCGATCGGCGTGGGATTTCCCACCCAAGTGAGCTTTACGGTGTTGCCAACCGTGTCGAGGTTTCCGTTGACGACGAAGGGCGCCCACTCGCGGAGTTGCGCCGGGTCGGTCAGCGCTTGCCACAGTTTTTCCGGAGAGTGGCGCAGTTCGCGGACGAGAATAAGCGTCCACTGGTTTCCCTCTCGCTTTTGCACCTGTGCTCCAGTGGCCGGGCCCGGCGTGTACTGCTCGCGATCGATCATTGTTTTCTCCGTTTGCTACCAGCGCATCAGTTGCGTGACCTGAACGAGATTACCGCAGGTGTCCTTGAGCATCGCGATCTTCGATGCGGTCACGTCGGTGGGGGGCATGGTGAACTCGGCACCGTGCGCTTTCATGCGCTCGTAATCGGCCTGCACGTCGTCGGTGAAGAACATCGCCGCGGGCTGGTTCTGTTGAAACATGGCCTGCTGGTAGGTCTTTGCCGCAGGATTGTTGTTCAGCGCGAGCTGCAACTGGGTGCCGTTCGGATCGTCGGGCGAGGCCACGGTGAGCCAGCGATATGGGCCGTTGCTGAAATCGGATTTCTTCGCAAAACCCATCACCTCGGTATAAAAGCGCAGGGCTTTCTCCTGGTCGTCGACGTATAGGCTGGTCAATTTGATTTTCATTTCTTTTCTCCTTTATCAGGCCGCGGGTTGCGCCGCGGTGTTTTCTGTTTGTCTGGTGTTGATGGATACATGCGGTCGAGGTGGCGTTCGAGAGCATCGACGTGAGCTGACCAGAACCGGCGGAACTGGGCCAGCCAGTTATCGATCTCGCGAAGCGGGCCGGGTTTAAGCCGGTAAAGGCGACGTTGTGCATCGACGGTGGATTCCACGAAACCAGCATCGCGCAAAACGCGCAGGTGCTTGGACACAGTCGGCTGCGACATCCGAAGCTGACGCTCGATATCACCCACGGACTGTTCGGACGAGACCAGCAGGGTCAAGATCGCGCGGCGGTTCGGCTCCGCAATGACTTCGAAGGCAGATTCCATGCTTCTTATATACTCAAATACGTATATACTTGTCAAGGAATATTATGCTGAAATTTTAGAACAGACTTAGGCGGGCCAGAGTCCCAGGGCGGTTTTAGTCAGGATCTGCTGCTTGAGGTCTTCAGTAAGCGGCAAGGCGCGAAAATCCTCGAGGTTCTTCTTGATGTCGGGCACGCCGGGACCGGGCCAGTCGGTGCCGAACAGAGTTTTGTGGGCGATTTCCTCGAGGCGCGGGAAATACTTTAGCAGCGTTTTCGGCGGGATGCCGCTGATGTCGAGAAAGACGTTGCGATGCCGGCGGAGCAGGAAAAATGCGGTCTGCATCCAGAGCGGACGGCCGCCGTGGGCCATGAGGATTTTCATCTTGGGGAAGTCGACGGCGACGTCGTCGAGAAACATCGGGTCTCCGTAGCGATTACGCGCGCCGGTAAAGATCGAGGTTCCGGTGTGGAACATGACCGGAATTCCGTTTGCCTCGGCAGCGCGGTAGATGATCTCAAGTTCCTTCACCCCGTTCTGATAATCATTGGGAAACAGTAACTGGTGAGGAGGGTGAATCTTGATCATCTGAATCTTGAGCCGGAGGATCTGCTCGACGTCGGCCAGGATGTTGGTGGAGTGGCGGGGATGCAGGCCGCCGCAGGAAATCAAGCGCTTGGGATCTTCTTTTACGTAGTCGGCAATGAATTGATTCACACCGGAGGTAAAGCCGATGACTTCGGGCGCCACGTAATTAATAAGGACGGCCCGATCGACGCCGCAGGCGTCGAGATACTTCAAGAATGCTTTCGGCGAATGGCAATACTCGACGATCTGGTTGTAATTCGGACGCCCTTTTTTCATCAGTTCCAAGGCGGAGGCGTGGAACATTTCAATGGGCTGAATATGAACGTGGCAGTCAGTAATCAAGGTGTGTGGTCTGGCCCGGGGCAGGTCTTTAATAGAACCTGCCCCGAGCGAAGACTCATTGTAAAGGATTCAAGAACCAGGGAGCGGTAGCATCGTTCGAGCGGAAGAAGTTCAACAACTGGTTGGTGTCCTTCTCGCGTCCCGGCGGATTAGAATTGTGAATTCCGTTGGGCTGGAAGTCCTGGCAACTCCATCCGAAACCATCTTGCCGCGCGACCAGGCCGTTGGCCCAGTCGTAATCGGTCCATGCCACCCAAGGCGCCATCACTGGACCGTTCGCCGGATTGTAGTTCATGGAAGGAACGCCGTTGAGCTGATCGGCGATCACGCCTTGTACGGCGAAACCGGACTCGTATGCGTATGGTTCGGGACTACTCGGACTGGAAAGACCGTTCGAGTAACCGCCATAGAAACGGCTGTTGTAAAACGCGATCGTCAGGTTCGGAAAGAAGGTATGCAGGTTCTGAGCGATCTCTTCCAACTCAGCCTGAATCGGGACCATGTCACTGGGGAAGGTTCCGGTCAGTTGGGAATCGGTGTCGGAGACCCAGGCAGCGACGACTTGATTGGCAGTCACGCCGCGCTGCGGAAGGAAGAAATCCATGATGTCGGTCCAGCCACCGAAGTTCGGATCGGCCCAGTCGGCAGCTTCTGCGTTAGGCATCGCGCCGGGAATGAAGACCAGGTGCGGGTTGATCGTCGGCTCAGCTTGCGAATCCTGCATGAATTGCAGAAATGTGTCGAACGTGGTGGACATTCCGATCGACAGCAGCGCGTATTTGCCGTTGGGATCGGGATTGCCGTTCGCGTCGAGAGGCTGAATGGCGTCGGCGAAGGTCACGCCGTCGGCGTCGTGGGATGCCGGGATGATGTTCGTACCGCCTGGGTACAAGCCGCCTTCAGCTCCGAGGTACGTTCCAGTGCCGAGATCCGTCAGCGCGATCAGCGGAGTTTTTGTGCCCGCCACATTCCACTCGATGTTCTTGCAAGTCGCCCCGTTTGGAGCGCCGACGTAGATCGTCAGTAACGCGGAGGTTGTTTGCGGCGGTTTGCTCGAGTCCTGGACATTGATGGTGAAGCTGTAGTTGCCAACCGCAACCGAAGAGTTGAGGGTTCCCGTGATCACACCTTTCGCCGTCAGCGACAAACCTGTCGGCAACGTCGAACCAGAGGCCAGCGACCATTTGAGGGCACCCGTGCCTGCGACGGTGGTCAGTTGCGAGGCGTAGGGAACGCCCTGGGTCGCACTTTCGAGGGTCGGATAATTTGAAATGACCAGGCCGGTAGCGGCAGTCGCCGTACCTGCGAGAGTCACTCCCAACGGCGGCAGTTGATTGCTGGTCATGACGAGCGTCCCACCGTAGGTCCCGGCGAAAGACGGCGTGAATGTGACCTGCAGGTTCAGCGATCCGTGCGGCTTTAGCTGCGTGGTGCCGGGAAATCCGGTGACAGTAAACGGCGCGTCGGCATAA
>Ga0335078_10003677_pt1 | contig 22812 bp, 27 predicted proteins | sample Lox_Sample_32_FD_206711 | JGI IMG/M metagenome (GOLD analysis project Ga0335078, IMG submission 206711) | Soil microbial communities from Loxahatchee National Wildlife Refuge, Florida, United States - Lox_Sample_3.2 | ecosystem: Environmental > Terrestrial > Soil > Wetlands | place: USA... | reverse complement strand
CGCCGGAAAGGTCCAGGATGCTTGCCGATACCCACGCTCCGGCTGGTGCCTGGATGAGCATCGGGTGCAGCGGGTGCCCGAGCCAGACCACGTGCAGCAGATCGCGCAGCCTCCCCGGCCGGATCAGCCGGGCTGCCCGCTGGCCCGCGTACATCAGGCGGTCAAGGCGGGACTCTTGCTCTAGCCGGGAAACGAGCCGCATGGCGCACCGAGCTGCCCTCAGCTCACCTGGCTAAACCGCGCCGCCAGTTCCCGCGCCCGATGTTTGCCCGGTCCGGCGGCGGGCAGCAATGAGCACTCTCAACAGGGGTGAAGATGATCAATCAACAGGGGTGAAGATGATCAATTCCGGTCAGGTGCTCACCGCGGCAGATCCGTCGCGTGGTGATGAACGCGCCGGTTCGTGGTCCGGCGCCGTCGCGGCGGAGTTCGCCGACGCGGTCCGGTCGGGCCGGCTGACTTTGCCGCTGCCGGGCTGCGGCTGGACCCGTGCGCGCTGGGCAGCCCTGGCGGATCTAGGGGAAGAGGATCTCTCCCTGGCCAGGCTCGCCGAGGGGCATACCGACGCCCTGGCCATCCTGGCCGAACTCGGCGCGAGCCCGCCGCAGGCCGGAAGCCGCTGGGGGGTGTGGGCCGCGCAGCCTCCCGGCCCCGGCCTGATCGCGACCAGGACCGGCCATGGCTGGCGGCTGGACGGCACCAAGCAGTACTGCTCCGGCGCGCATTCCTGCACGCACGCGCTGGTGACCGCGGCGGCGCCAGACGGCAGCCGGCTGTTCACGGTCAGCACCCGCGACCTGGCTCCCGTCGCCGGCTCGTGGCCGGCGACGGGCATGGCCGCCAGCGACACGCTGGACGTCGAGTTCACGAACATCTCGGCCCAGCCGGTCGGCGAGCCCGGCTCCTACACCGGCCGGCCCGGCTTCACGCACGGCGGGGCCGGAGTGGCCGCCTGCTGGTACGGCGGAGCCCGCGGGGTCGGGCGGACGCTCCTGGCTGCCGCGGCCGAGCGCGACGTCGGGCCGCATGCCCAGGCTCATCTCGGCGCCGTCGACATTGCCCTGCACACCGCCCGGGCGGCGCTCGACGCGGCGGCCGACGAGATCGACGCGGACCCGGCTGACCGCCAGAACGGCGGCCGGCTGCGTGCCTTGCGGGTACGTGCGCTGGTCGAGGCCGCTGCCACTGAGGTCATGCAGCGGGTGGGCCGGGCGCTCGGGGCCGCCCCGCTGAGCCACGACGAGGCGCATTCGCGTCGTGTCGCGGACCTCACCGTGTACCTGCGGCAGCATCACGCCGAGCGCGACCTGGCCGCGCTCGGCGCGCTCGTGGCCGGCAGCGGTCCCGCGTGGTAGGCCAGGACGCAGCCCCGGCCGCGCCGAACCGCATCGACCTGCCCGGGACCGCCGAGGAAGCCTGGCAGGCGTGGGCCGGGCTGAGGCATCTTCCGGCCGCTGATCCGCTGGGCTGGCCGAGCGCCGTGATCGTCGCCGCTCATCCCGATGACGAGATCCTGGGCGTGGGCGGCACCATGGCCGTGCTGGCTGCGGCGGGGGCCAGGTTGCGCCTGATCGCGGTCACCGACGGCGAGGCATCGCATCCCGGGGCCGATCCGCAGGCCATGGCCCGGACCAGGACGGCGGAGTCAGCCGCCGCCCGGCGCGTGCTGGGGGCCGGTGACATCGAAGTGATCCGGCTGCGCCTCCCGGACACCGGGCTCAGCGACCGTGAGGACGAGCTAGCCGCCCGCCTGCGCGACTTGTGCGCCGGATTCGCGGTCTGCCTGACCCCCTGGGAGGGGGACGTCCACGCCGATCACGAGGCGGCGGGCCGCGCGGCCCGCCGGGCCGCCCCGCACGTGCTGAGCTACCCGATCTGGATGTGGCACTGGGCCGAACCCGCCGACCGCCGGGTCCCCTGGCCGCGCGCCCGCCGGATACCGCTCACCGCGCAGGTCGCGGCACTGAAGGCAGATGCGATCCAGGCGTTCGCCAGCCAGCTGACCGACCGTGCGGGTGCCGCGGGCCCGGTGCTTCCGCCGGGAATCGTGGCGCACTTCACCCGACCTCAGGAGGTGCTGCTGCGATGACGACCCCGGTGACCCTGCCCCCGGCCTACTTCGACGCCATGTACCAGGCGGCGGCCGACCCGTGGGGCTTCGAGGACCGCTGGTACGAGCAGCGTAAATACGCGATCAGTCTCGCGCTGCTCCCGGCCGTCCGGTACCGCAGCGCCTTCGAACCCGGTTGCTCCATCGGGGTGCTCACCCGGCTGCTCGCCGGGCGCTGCGACGCGCTGCTGTCCTGCGACGTCGCCGCGGCCGCCGTCCGCGCCGCCGCCCTGCGCACCAGGGACCTGCCCCACGTCCGGGTCGAGCAGCGGGAGATTCCCGGGGCATGGCCACCCGGCCGCTTTGACCTCATCGTGCTCTCCGAAATCTTGTACTACTTCGGGGATCACGACCTGGAGCAGGTCCTGAAGAACGCGGTCTCCGCCCTTGAGCCGGAGGGCACCTTGCTCGCCGTGCACTGGCGCCATCCGGTCGCGGACTACCCACGATCCGGCAATGACGTCCACCAGGCGCTCGCGGACTGTCCCGGGCTGGGGCGTCTCGTCCGTTACACCGAGCCCGACTTCCTGGCTGAGGTCTACATCCGCACCGATAGGACGCCGGTATCGGTGGCTCAGGCGATGGGCCTGGTGTGAGCGGCAGGCCCGCGGCGATCACCGCGGCCGGCATCGTCGTGCCGGCCCATGACGAGGAAGCGTCGCTGCCCGCCTGCCTGGCCGCCCTGCGGCGCGCCGCCGACGCAGCGGGAGTGCCAGCCCGCCTGCTGGTCGTCGCGGACATGTGCACCGACCGGACGGCCGGGGCGGCCCGCGCGGGCGGAGCCCGGGTGATCAGCATCCGCGCCCACCGGGTGGGTGCCGCGCGGGCGGCCGGGATGACCGAACTGATGCGGCTGGCCTCTGCTTCCGATCCGGCCAGGGTCTGGCTGGCTACCACCGACGCCGACACCGTGGTGCCGCCGGGATGGCTACGGCGCCAGCTCGAATACGCCAATGCGGGCTTCGATGTCGTCCTGGGTACCGTCACCGTCACCGACTGGGACGGTCACCCGCCGCACGCGCCGATCGCGTTCGCCGAACGCTACGCCTTCGGCGCCGGACCGCACCCGCATGTCCACGGCGCCAATCTCGGCATCCGGGCGTCCGCCTACCTGGCCTCCGGCGGGTTCCGGCCACTGCGCACGGCCGAAGACCACGCGCTGCTCGCTGCCGCGACGCAGGCCGGCTGCCCGGTCGTGCAGGCCAGCGACATCACGGTGGACACGTCCGGCCGCCGGCTGGCGCGCGCCCCCCGCGGATTCAGCGCCCTGCTGCGGACCATGGCTGACCAGCCCGATTCCCGCGCCCAGCCGAATGCGAAATGCTCCTGATCCGATCAACCGTCTGGGTTTACTCCTTCACCGGCTGCGATCGGATCGCCGAAAGCGGATCCAGGCTGCGGCGGAACGCTACGACGTCGAGGTTTTCCCTCTCTGACCGGCGTGACCTGCGACTCGCCGAGCCGGTGCGTGACACCCGGTCCGTTCTGGGATTAGGCCGTTGATGATCCGAACGGTCTGGGATGACGGCTACCGGGCGTTAGAACCGCGGGCGGCGGGGTAGTGCGGCACCCGGCTCAGGGCACTGCTGGCAGTCGCAGTCCTGATCCGCGACGGCAGGGCGATCCTGATGTGGAGGAACCGATGATCAAGGTGCTGTATAAGCCGGTAAGCCTGCTGGTCAGCGTGCTGGGCGGAGTGCTTTCCGGAGCCATCTTTAAGGGGGTCTGGAAGGTCACCGCCGGGGAAGACGACGTACCCAAGACCACTTCCAAACGGTCCATCGCGCACATGTCCGAGCAGACCCGCACCGCGCTGGGCCAGCAGGGGGCCGCCGTCGCGCAGCGCAAGCGGACCGGCGGTGATTCTCCCAAGACCCGGGCCGAGCTCTACCAGATCGCCAAGCAGCGAGACCTGCCGGGCCGCTCCAAGATGGGCCGCGACGAGCTGGCCAGGAAGCTAGGCTGCAAATAGCCAGCTCGCAGGCGCTGTCCCGCCAGCGCGCATGGCAACCAGATCTGCACAGCTTGCCGACGCCTTCTCGTAAGCTGGGCGGTCACGCTCACGAACAGTAAAGCCGGCTCACGGTTCAGCCGCGAAGCTGACGCCAGGCACCGGCCAGGGCGCCTCGCTGGTCAGCCGCACGCCGTGGCTGTCCCGGGCCGGCCGGGTCACGAGACGCTGGCGGCCGTGGTAGCGGCGGCGTACGTTGTGCTCATGGTTCCGAAGGTGCGGTCGATGGTCGCCTCGGCCGGCCCGTCCCTGGGCATCCCGCCGCTGCCGCTGTTGTTCTACTTCCATTACGAAGACCTCGATGCCGTGGTCGGCGTGCTGGAAAGGGCGGGCGTGCCGGTGACGCGGACCGGGCATCCGCCGCACGCGCTCGGCGGCGAGGTGAAGGTGCTCGATCCGGACGGTAACACCGTGCTGCTGGGCCAGCGGAAGCGGTCGGCCTCCCGCGCGCCGGCCGAGGACGAAGGACTCATCCGGTTCTCCATCTTGCGGGAGGCCGCGGCGCTGGTGTCCGCGCGGGGCGGCGCCCCGCAGGCCTGCCAGGTCACCGGCCCGGACGGGCCGCGCTGCCCGGACGAGGCCGAGGTGAAGCTGGCCGATTCGCTGGGAGACAGCGTGTGGGCCTGCCTGGGGCACGCCGAGCAGATCCTGGTGACCGTCCCGGCGGCCTTCATTGCCAGCCACGACGACCGGGGCATCGCGGCCTTCCTGGGCCGCCGTTAGGCCAGCGGTCCGCCTTCAAGCCAGCCTCGAAGCTGGCATAGGCGCTATCGCGTCCCTGCCAGAACGGCGAGTCGGCGCTGAGCGTGAGCAAGATCGCCAGCCACAAATACGTACCGGACCTAATGCATCCAGCGCCGGTAGCGGGGCCGGGATGCGCGCTTCCATGTCTGCCATGCCTGAGCCTTGAGCTGTTCGCCCGCGCAAGCATCGCGCCCGTACAGCAGGCCATAGCTGAAGGCGTTCTCACGGGAGAGGTAGGCGCTTATGCCCAGCTCCCGATCCACCTGACAAGCGATGACCGTGTCGTGATGATCGCCGAGGACCGACTGGACCTTCTTCATCTGCCTGGCGAACCGGCGGGCCTTCTTGCCGATCGCGGGAGTCATTGCCTCACTGGCGTAGCGGGCGCGCTTAGCAGCCTTGCGCGCCTGATGCAGGGCGACATCCGCGGACTGGCCGCCACGGGCACTGTGCGCACGGTGCATGCGTCGGGTTGCCTGCCGGTAAGTCCGCCGGGCCGCGGCTGGGAGAACCTTAGCGGCCGGTTTGGCCGCCTTCGAGGTCAACGGGGGCTCGGTCAGCAGCTTGTCGAGCTCATCGAGCAGCGAGAAGTATCGCCGGGAGTCCAGCGCAGCCAGCAGCCTGGTGCGGGCTTCGGCGCGCACTGGCGCGAAATGGCGCTGCACATCCGCCTGGACGGGGCCGATGACAAGTTCCCCCGGAGTCTGGTCCAGATCGCCGCCGGTCAGCTCCACTTCGATCTCACGCCAGCTAGACAGGGCGGTAGTGTCACCCAGTGTCCGGGCGGAGACGTCATCCGCCACCACCTTGGCGAGCGAGTTGCCGGCCTGATCGAGCAGGATCACGCGCTGTCTCCTGGTCGTCAGCTGGGCTGTCGGCCCGAGCGGTTTGCCGCGCGTGTGCACGCGGACTAGTCGGGCCAGCTCACCAGGCACGCGTCGCCCGGTCCGGCCGAGCGGTAGCCGGATCTCACGGCGCGTCTGGGCACCCAGCGGCAGTTTCAGGTGCCATCCGGCGTCATCGCCGCCGCGGCGGCGCCGCAACGTGATTCCCGCGCGGATCAGCCGCAGCTCGCCGGTGTCGTAATACTCGGCCTCAAGCCTCTCCTCATCAGGCCCGGAGGTTCCGGCGACCTTCGGCAGGTCATCCAGGCGAGGCAAGGACGCCCCCGCGGGCGCGTCGTACTTGATCTCAGTCTCGTTCACGCTCACTGCCATGCTGGCCAGCTACCCCCGGCGGGTTGGCTAATCCAGCTTTCACGCCCACACCGGCCGAAGGTTCGAGCGGGCGATGCTCGGAGAGCAGCGAGCCTGTTATCAGGCTGGCCTGGTCAGAGCAGCGCTGAGCGCGCTGCCTGGCGGAAGATATCGATCTCAGCCGGGTCCCAGGACTGGCGCACCACCGCGTCGAACTCCTGGCGTAGCTGGGCCAGGTGGCTGCGGCACACCGCGCACCGGCCGGAAGGACAATGCCGCGCGGTAGCCGGGACGACGTGCCGGTAGTTGCCGAAGGGACTCATGGGTATCCTGTGCTCTCTCTCGGCTCACAAACAATCCGTTCTCACAGCAACTGATTGCCGTGGGCGCCAGCTCACTACCCGCGTGAGCAGGGATAATCCCACGATCCCTCAGAAACAGGCTGGTCTTCCCCGCCGAACCTATGCAGGGTGGGTAAGCCCGCTTATCTGTCAGTAAGCGCCGGCGGCGTCGGCGGTGAGGTGGCCGGCTGCGCGAGCAGCCACGGCCATAATGGTCAGGGCAGGGTTGGCGCTGCCCTGGGTAGGGAGCACGCTGCCGTCGGTGATGTACAGGTTGGGGACCGCGAAACTCCGGCAGTTCCTGTCGACGACGCCGTTGTGCTCGTCTTGCGCCATCCGGGCCCCGCCGACGAGGTGGGCGTAGCGCTGGATGGTGATGACCTCGTCCGCGCCCGCCGCGTGCAGGATGTCCTCCATGACGTTCTGCGCCGCGCGGACCAGTGCCCGGTCGTTGTCGCACTGGGAGTAGGAGAAGCGGGCCACCGGCAGGCCGTAGGAGTCCCGCTCCTCGGCCAGCGTCACCCGGTTCTCCGGCAACGGCAGGAATTCGCACAGCCCGCCCAGGCACGACCAGTGCACGTAGTCGCTCATATACTCGCGCAGGCCGCGGCCCCAGTGCCCCTGGGCCGCGACATGCTCGGCCCAGGTGATCGGCAGCGGCGAGACGGTCTGGATCGAGAACCCGCGCTTGTAGCCTTTGGCGGGGTCGGTCTCGTAGAACTCCTCGGTACTAACCTCGGGCGGAGGCGCCTTGTACATCCGCACCTCGGCGTCGAAGCGGCCCGCGGTTTGCGGCGCACCCTGCACCATGAGGTAGCGGCCCACCTGGTCGAACTCATTGCACAGCCCGCCCGGGAAACGCCTGGACGTCGAGTTGGGCATCAGTCTCCCTTCCTGACCGGATCGATGGCCGGCCGCACGTCCCGGACCTCATACGGTTCGAGCTTGTCCACGCCGATGTTCTTGTAGCCGCGCGGGTAAGCCGGCCCAGGGAAGCCGATCTCGGCCCAGGCCGGCGGGTGAGAGTAGAAGGCCGTGCAGGCATACCTGGTCCACAGGCTCCAGACGTGCCCGGCCGGCAGCCCATGCCAGGTACCGCCGGACGCCTGGTCCTGGACCGCCTGGACCAGATCCGCCCGGTCAGCATTCCTGCACTGCAGCACTGCGAGCCCGGTCGGCCCCAAGCGTCCGCTTCGACTCGCTATACGCATAGCTCGGTTAGCGGCGCAGCATCAAAATGACCAGGACGATGATCACAATGACCACGACGGTTCCGATGCCGATATACATTTACTTTCCCTCTCTCTCTCTCTCTTGGTCACGGTCGCCCGTGCAGTCGTTCTCGACCCGACTGCCCAGCCTGGTCCGGATAACACCTCGCCAGCCCGGTCAATCCAGCTCGGCAGGTCGGCGGGCTGCTCTGCACGCTCGCGATCCCCGCGCTGTCATGCCTGGCGATCGCGAGGCTCGGCGGCCGGGATGACCGGAACAAGAAGGTGCGAGGCGTGCTTCGGCCCGTATGGATGGCGGCGCCGGCCGCGGAGCGCCGGTCCCGGGGTCGTTGTGCTGCATAAGCGCCGCTCAGCCGCGCCGGTGCCTCGGCGTGGATGCGTACCGCCAACGGCGGGCACCCGTAATCAGCGAAGTTACTTTCACTCTTGGCTGGGAAGGAGATGCGACCTTGAAGGTGGAGCCTGGTGAAGGAGGCGCACAAATGACCGGCTGGGTATGGGCAGGGATTATGATAGGCCTGGTGATCGTGGTCCTGGCGGTGGGCATTCCGTATTTCCTGACCCACAGGACCATGCATGAGCCGTACGACCGGTCCGAGGGAAGGGCATACCTCGAGGGCAAGCGCAAGTGGTGGCAGCGCCGTGCCCTGGCCGGTCTGTCCGAGCAGGCAGCCGGGGAACGTCGGCCCAGGTGGCACACAGGACGCAGCTAAGATATCCCGAGCCGTAGCTTCCGGACTGCCATTCACCACGGTGCGTCACCACGGTGCGGCGCCGTCCGAAAGGGCCGGTCAGCTGACGATGTCGGAGTAGTCCACATCGTCCGCGATCCGTTCGTTGACTCGCTGGTGCTCAAACCCCTGGCAGGCGCGGGGTTTGAGCCGTCGCCTGGTCGGCAGGCAACCTGCGAGAAGAAGGTGCGCATGACGTCAGCAAGCCATGCATCGTCTGCACCAGGAACGGCCGTTTGCATGCGCTCTTTTTCGCGGCTGGGCTGATAGTCGGGGAAGGAGAACACGTCAGAACGGATGCCTGGGACCACCGCGACGGGGACGGTTAATCCCGACCCGGAGGGGCAGGGGAAGCCGTTATCTTGCCAGTGATCGAGGAGGACCAATGGCAGACGTGTTCACCGTGCTGGCCCAAGACCACGAGGAAGTCAAGGGCATGCTGGCCGACCTGGAACAGGGCCCGGCCCAGGCCGCGGAGGCGAGCCGGGACCAGCTGACGCGGCGCAAGAAGCTGGCTGAGCAACTGATCATCGAGGAGTCCAGGCACGAGGCGCTGGAAGAGATGTATTTCTGGCCGGCCGTGCGCGCGCACCACCCGGCTGGGGACACGCTGGCCGACGAGGCGACCGGGCAAGAGCAGGAGGCCAAGAAGGTCTTGGCCAAGCTGGACAAGCTCGAGGCCGGTGACCCTGAGTTCGACAAGCTGCTGGCGAAGTTCACCGGGGCGGCCCGGAAGCACATCGAGTTCGAGGAGACCCAGGTGTGGCCCGGGTTGCGGTCGCTGCTGCCCGCCGATGAGGCCACCGAACTGGGTCGCAAGATCACCGAGGGCAAGAAGACCGCGCCCACCCGGCCGCACCCGCACACGCCTGCCTCGCCTGGCGTGCTCAAGGCCGCTGGGCCGGCGGCGGCCGCGGCAGACAAGGCGCGCGACACCGTGACCGGACGGGGGACCGGCTGACCGCCACGGCCGGCCCGGGCATGACCTGTCAACTGGCATCAGACCGCCCGGCTCGTGCGGCGCTGCTGCCCCCCGCGGCTGGCTCTGCGCATCGTCGGCTGATGCCCGCCGACGCGTAACCAGGAAGATCACGATGGCGATAGTTACCAGCGAGCAGAGCACTGCGAATAAGGAATACCTGCGTCGGCTGCTCAGGCAAAGGCAGCCGCAGTTCTCCGCGGATCTGGAACTAGCCGTGGACCTGCTGGCGCAGGAGCTTTACCCGGCTGAGACGCCGCGCGACAGCGCCGCACCGACGGCAGCGCCGTGCCGGAAACCGGGCAGGCATTCGCGGACCGGAGAGAGGAGACCCTGAGCATGTGGATATTTCTTACTAAGCGGTTGCGGCGCTGGGTGCTGCTGTAGCCGCCCGCTATGTTCCCGGCAGCGGGGTGGTCGGCGGTGACTGGTACGACGTGTTCACCCTGCCAGCGGGGGAACTGTGCGTGGTGATGGGCGATGTGGCCGGGTCGGGCCTGCCCGCTGCGGTGATCATGGGGCGGATGCGCAGCGCCCTACGGGCCTACGCCCTGGAGACCCCGGATCCGGCCGAGGTCCTGGCCCGGCTCGACCGCAAGATGCAGCATTTCGAACCCGATGCCCTGGCCACGGTGCTGTACGCGGTCATCGACCCGGCGCTGGACCGGATGCATGTCGCGCTGGCCGGGCATTTCCCGCCGGTGATCGCCCTCCCGGGCCAGTCGGCGGAACTGGGCCGTATCGCTAAAGGCGTGATGATCGGCGTAGACACCGCAATTCCGCGGCAGGTGACCACGGTGCCGATCCCGCCGGGCGCCCTGCTGTGCTTTTACACCGACGGCCTGATCGAGCGCCCGGGCGAACCGATCGATGACGGGCTGGAACGGCTGCGCCGGGTGGTCGCGGCGCAGTCCCCGGAGGTTGCCTGTGCCGCGGTGATGGGGGCGCTGGTCGGCAACGAGCCGGCCCGGGACGACATAGCCCTGCTGATGATCCGGCGCCATCCTGACCAGCCGGACGGCGCGGCCGACCCGTACCCCACGCGATGAAGAGGACTGTACCGATGCCTGCTGCTAGGCCTCTGGTCGAAATGGTCAATGGCGTGCCTGTAGTGGCTGCTCCCAAAGAGATCGACATCACCAACGCGGACAGGCTCCAGGTGGCTCTGCTCGAATCGGCCGCGCACGGCCCCGGGACGCTGGTAGTGGACATGACCCGGACCCGGTTCTGCGACTCGGCCGGGCTGCACGCCCTGGTGAGCGCGCGCAAGCAAGCCCTGGCCGGAGGAGGGGACCTGCTGCTGGTCAGAGTCGACGCCCCGGTCTGGCGCATCTTCGCCATCACCGGCCTCGACCGGGTGTTCTCCAGTTTCACCACCCTGGATGAAGCGCTCGCGCACATCCCGGACCGGCGGCGGTTAGCGCCAGCGCCACGCCCGTCGGACCACGCGCCGTACATTAGGCCGCCCAATCGTGTGTCGTGCCCATGGCGAGGGGTAGTGCAGCGGCTTCCGGCGGGCAGCCACCCGCTGTGCCGCGGCACCGACAGCCCCGAGGAGGGTCCATGGCTACTAGTGAAGAAACCGGCCGCCGGGCGGTGGGATACGGCAATCAGCGGGTGGAGCGCGGCCACGGCGGCGAGACCCACCAGGTGGCGTCCGGTGACTCACCCCGGCTGACCACCCAGCAAGGCATCGTGGTCTCCGACGACCAGAACACCCTGCGGGCCGGGGAGCGCGGCCTCAGCGCGCTCGAGGATTTCCACTTCCGGGAGAAGATCTTCCACTTCGACCACGAGCGGATCCCCGAGCGAGTGGTGCACGCCCGCGGCTACGGGGCGCACGGATACTTCGAGAACTACGAGCATCGCGCAGCGCGCTGGCGCGGTGCAGGCATAGGCACACGCGGACAGTGAGATCACCGGCCAGCCTGGAGGAAACATGACAAGACCAGACACCGCCCGTGACATCGGGCCATCCGAGGCCAGCATGCTCGGCATCTACCTCAATGATCATCTCGCGGGGGCCACAGCAGGCACTGAGCTGGCGCACCGGATGGCGCGATCCCACGGCGGCGACCAGGACGGCGGCACGCTCCGGCGCCTGGCCGCCGAGGTCGCGCAGGACCGCGCCACCTTGCTGGACATCATGGCCGCCCTCGGCATCAGGGTCCGCCGCTACAAGATGGGCGCCGCCTGGATCGGGGAGAAGGCCGGGCGGCTGAAGTTCAACGGCCGTCTCCTGGCCCGGTCACCCCTGAGCAACCTGGAGGAACTGGAACTGCTGCGGCTCGGCGTGGAGGGCAAGGCCGCGGGCTGGCGCACCCTGCGAACCCTGGCGGACACCGATACGCGCCTCGACCTCGCGCGCCTGGACGGGCTCATCTCCCGGGCCAGGCGGCAGGCGGACCTTCTCGAGGACCTCCGGATAGCCGCCGCCGACCAGGTGATCAGGGCACGCTCGGCCCGCGGCGGGCAGGAAGGGGAAAGCAGCAGTGTCAGTTGACGTTCTCAGGCAGCTATCCGAGGCCGGGGTGTCGGTGTGGCTGGATGACATCAGCCGGGACCGGCTGCGCACCGGCAACCTGCAGGAGCTGGCCGACGGCTATCACGTGGTCGGCGTGACCTCCAACCCCACGATCTTCGCGCACGCGGTGGATCATGGCGACGCTTACGACGGCCAGCTCGCCGACCTGAAGACCCGCGGCGCGCCAACGCCCGGCTGGCGTACGAGCTGTTCGAGCGGCGGTTCGCCGGGGCACGCCGGCAGGCGCTGCGGGCTGGCGGGGCGCAGGTCCAGCGGCCGCTGTGGGCCTCGACGTCCACGAAGGACCCGGCGTTCCCCGACACCATGTACGTGACCGAGCTGGTAGTCGCCGACACGGTGAACACCATGCCCGAGGCCACCATCAAGGCCACCGCGGACCATGGCGAGCTGCGCGGCGACACCGTGCACGGCACCTACGACGCGTCCCGGCAGGTCTTCGCCGACCTGCAGAACCTCGGCATCAGCTACGACGACGTGGTCCAGGTCCTCGAGGACGAGGGCGTGGCGAAATTCGAGGCGTCGTGGAACGAACTGCTCGGCACGATCAAGAAGAACATGGGCCGTCGCTTGTTATCTGACAGCCGCTGTCCTGATCCGGGACGGCCGGGCGATCCGGATGTGGAGGAACCGATGATCAAGATGCTGTACAAGCCGGTAAGCCTGCTGGTCAGCGTGCTGGGCGGGGTACTTGCCGGAGCCATCTTCAAGAGGGTCTGGAAGGTCAGTGCCGGGGAAGACGACGCACCCAAGGCCACGGAGGCCGGACGGGGCTGGCGGGAAGTGCTGCTGGCCGCCGCCCTGCAGGGGGCGATCTTCGCCCTGGTCAAGGCGGCCGTGGACCGTGCCGCCGCCAAGGGTACGTATAAGCTGACCGGAACCTGGCCTGGCCCCGAGGACCAGCGCTCGGATGGCGATGCCTGGCCGCGGCCAGCCCGGTGACCGCTGTCCGTGACACCGGGCGCGCGTCGGCCGCTGGCGCGCAGGTCAGCGGCCAAGCGCCCGCGCGAGCTGGGCCTTGTTCATCGATGAACGACCCTTGACGTTGCGGCGGCGGGCCTCAGCATAGAGCTGCTCATAGGTCGGACCGCCAGCGCCGCTGTGCGAGCGCAGCCCGCCGCGCCGCGACGAGGATATGTCCTGCTTTGACGTGCGGCTCGCCGTTTTGGCCTCCCCTGACCGGGCGCGTTCCTTGTTCACCGTGCGCGCCGCGATCTCCTCGGCCCGCCCTGTGCTCTCGCCGCGCTGCTTGGCGCTGTCCTTGATGTGCTCGTATTGCCGTTCCCGCTTCGGGCTAGATCCCCTGGGCATGTCAGCCGCCTTCCGTCACCGGCGCTCACTTGACCGTGCTCGCACACGCCGTGGCTGGCGTCTCTACCCAGCTCACCCCGGTCCATTCTCGTGCCCGGCGAAGTCTGACCGGGTCAGGACTCGGACCGGTCCAGGTCGATCAGCGCGATCCCCAGCTCGGGCTTCATCACCTTGCGCAGCTCCGCCGGGGTCTCGGTCACGACGACCTCCAGGGTCGGGAACATCCATCCCTCCAGGAGATGGCCGCCGCGCGTGGTCCCATCCGCCAGCCCGAGCACCACGTGCGCGTGCAGGCTGGGACCGTCAGCGCCCTCGGCGACATCGCCGATGAGCGACAGCACCTCGCACTGTTCGTCAACCGGGATGCGGAGGTATTGCGTAGCCGCCCGGTCGAACCAGCCGACGGTGGCGCGCTCGAATGCGCCGACGGCCGTGACCTGCGAGGCCTCAAGGCGTTCAGCGCGGGCGAACCCCTCTAGCGCGGCGACCGTCTCATCGCCCGGGTCGTACACCACTACGTAGGTGACGACGTCCGCGTCCTGGACAACCTTCACTTTCATCGCTAGCTCCCTCAAACTAGGGTCCCTGGCCCGCCAAGTTACGTCCGGGGGTGAAAGGCGCTAAGAGCAACGCTGAACGTGATGCCTTGCCGAGGATGTCGATTTCCGCTGTGCTCCAGGAACGGTGCACTATCACGAAGAACTCCTGGAGCAGTTGAGCCGGCTGCCTGGAGCACACCGCGCAAGGGCGGAATGGGAAGCACCGCCGGCCGGAATGGGCGGGCTTGGGATGGTCGCGGGAGGGGCCCATGTGTATCTTTGCCTTTCGGCTGGCTCGTTGGTGATCTTGTCTCACCACGGCTGGAGTGGGACCGCTTCTCTACCCGCGCGAGCAGGGATAATCCTCACAAATCACGCCCGGCGTCTTATGACCGTAGTGATCTGGTCCAGCCCGGCGATCTTGAGCATGGTGGTGATCGGCCCGGTCTCGGGGACTATGAGGGTGAGACGGCTGTCCCTGGCCGCGGTGAACAGGGCGTTGATAGCGGCGCTGTCACAGTAGGTGACCGCGGTCATGTCGGCGGTGACCTGGCTGGAGGTGGCGGCCGCCTCGGTGAGCGCGGCCTGGAACCGGGCGGCGCTGGCCAGGTCGATATCGCCGCAGGCGCGCACGGTCGCGGGCTGCTGCCCGGTGCCGGGCACGATGTCGAAACGTGCCTGCAGGTCGTCGTCTGCGGTGCTGTGGCCGGCGCCGTCGCTGGCGGCGGTGTGTTCGGCCATGGCTACAGCTCCTTAGTCATCGTCACGGTCGTCCCGCGCTCGGCGGTGCTGATGTCGACGTCATCCATCAGGGCGCGCATGAAGGCGATCCCGTGGCCGCGGGTGCCGGGCTGTTCTCGCGGATGCCGCCAGCTGCCGGTGTCGGTGACCGTCGCCTCCACGGTGGCGTGTGCTACCCGGACGGTGACGGTGATCTGCACGGCGTCTTGCCCGTCACCGCGCCCGGCCGTCGCGTGCTCGAAGGCGTTCGCAGTCGCCTCGCCGGTGGCGATCAGGATGTCGGTGCCGTCCTGGTCGCCGATGCCGGCCTGGGGCAGCCACTGCCGCAGCCGCGCGCGGATGACGGCCAGGCATGACGGGTCGGCCGCGGTCACGTGCATGTTCAGCGGATCCGGCGGGTGCCGGTAGATCAGGACCGCCACGTCGTCCTCGAAGCCCGCTGCGGGCATCATGCCCGACATGACCTGATCGGCGAGCGTATCGGGGTGCTGCGTGCCGTGCCCGGTGAGCAGGGCCGCGGCGGCGCTGATCCCGTCGTCCAGGGGCACATGCCGCCGTTCGACCAGCCCGTCGGTGTACAGCATGAGCGTCCCGCCGGGAGGGACCGTGACCGATGCCTGCTTGCGCTGCGCGGGGGCCGGGCTTACCGCAAGCGGCAGGGATTGCGCCTGGTCGAGCAGGGAATGCCCGCCGTCGGGGCGGACCAGGATGGGCGGGGGGTGGCCGGCGCTGCTGTAGGTCACGGTCGCGGCGGCTAGGTCGATGACGGCGCAGAAGACCGAGGTGCACTCGGCTGCGGGAATCCGGCCGGCGAAGGTGTCGAGGTCGGCCAGGGCCTCGGCGGGGCCGGAGGCACGCAGCAGCACCGCCTGGCTGGCCGAGCGGAGCTGGCCCATGACCGCCGCGGCGGGCAGGCCGCGGCCGACGCAGTCGCCGACGACGACGCCGATCCGCTGGCCGGGCATCGGGACCACGTCGTACCAGTCCCCGCCGACCTCCAGCGGTGCTACCGCCGGGGCGTACCGCGCGGCGAAGCCGTGCGGCAGCTTGGTCGGGCCGAGGATGGCCTGCTGCAGGGTCAGCGCGACCGCGCGGGCCTGCGCGTAGTCACGGGCCCTGGCCAGCACCTGGGCCAGGTGGCTGGTCAGGGCGGCGAACAGCTCCCGTTCCTCGGCCCGCACGGCGCGTGCCGCCGGGAACCCGGTCACGACCGCCGAGGTGCCCGCCCCGTCCAGCGGGGCAGCCAGCAGGCGGGCCCCGTCGTCGCCGGGCAGCACGGCGACTGACGCGGCCATCTGGTGCCGGGCGGCGCCCAGCGCACCGGTCACCGCCGGGGACGCGGGCGGCCGCGGCCAGCCGGTGATGGCCGGGCTGCCGCTGCTGGACCACAAGGCGATGGTGACGTGGCTGGCATGCAGAGCGGCGGCGATCTCGCGGGCCGCGGTGGTCAGCATGTCGGATATCTCGCCCGCGGCGGCCAGCGCGGCGGCGAAGCCGGCCAGCGTCGCTTCCCGCTGCGCGGCCAGCCGCTCGGATGTCACGTCCCGCGCGGTGCCGACGAACATCCGGGCCCGGCCATCGCGGTCGGGCAGGCTGGCCGAACTGCACGCGAGCCAGACGGTGTGCCCGTCCCGGTGCCGGGCCGGCACCGTGTAGCGGCCGCCGCCGTGCCGCTGGTAGCCGGTGAAGGCCTGATCCATCAGCGCGCGCGCCTCGGGGTCGGTCGCAGGATCCGGCACCCACGGGTGCGGCCACCGGTACGGCAGGCCGCCGGGGTCGTAGCCGACCAGGGCCAGGAACGCCTGGTTGGCCTCGATGAGCGTGCCCTGGTCGTCGGTGAGGAAGAAGCCCTCCTGGAGGGAATCGATCAGGGCGCGCCGGAACCGGGACTCGCGGTTGCGGAACCGGGCCATCTCCAGGTTCGAGCGCACCCGCGCCAGCAGTTCCACCGCGGAGAACGGCTTGGGCAGGTAATCGTCCGCGCCGGCCTCCAGGCCCGCGGCCGCCGCCTCTTCCCCGGCCCGGGCGGACAGGAACACCACCGGGACCGGGGCGGTGCGCGGATCGGCGCGCAAGGCGCCCACCAGGCCCAGGCCGTCCAGGCCGGGCATCATCACGTCGGCCAGTACCAGGTCCGGCAGGCCGGCGCGGACCGCGCCCAGGGCGGCCCGCCCGTCGCTGACCGCCGTGACCCGGTAGCCGGCGGTTCGCAAGAGCCGGGCCAGGTACTCGCGCATATCGGCGTTGTCGTCCGCGACCAGCACCCGCGAGGGCAGGGCGCGGCCCGTTCGTGCCGAGGGGCCTGCGGCACTTCCAGGCAGAATCTCCTCGTGCCCGGGCCCCGCCCCGGCGCCGTCGTCGCCGTCTTGCCTGACCCCGGGCAGCCAGCGCAGGGCTTCCTCGACGAAGGGATCGGCGGTGGCCGAGACCGTCGCCGCGTGGCCGGCCGGGACCAGGGCGCCGGCAGGCAGGTGGGCGTGCCCGAAGGGCAGGCGGATGGTGAACGTGGCGCCCTCGCCCTCGATGCTGGACGCGGTGATCGTGCCGCCGTGCAGCGCGATGAGTTCGGAGACCAGGGCCAGGCCGATGCCGCTGCCCTCGTTCGAGCGGGCGCGGGCGTTCTCGATGCGGTGGAACCGCTCGAACAACCGGGGTATCTCATGCTCAGGGACGCCGATGCCGGTGTCGGCGACCGTGACGACCGCCTGGCCGGCCTCGGCGCGCGCGGCGACGCGGAGGGAGCCGTCGAAGGTGAACTTCAGCGCGTTGCTGAGCAGGTTCAGCACCACCTTCTCCCACATGCCCCGGTCCAGGTAGACTGGCTCGGGCAGCGGCGGGCAGTCCACCTCGAAGGCCAGGCCGGCGCGGTCGACGGCGGAGCGGAACACGCTGGCCAGCTCGGCGGTCACCTGCGCGAGGTCGGCCGGTTCGTAGCTCGCCTGCATCCGCCCGGCCTCGATGCGGGAGAAGTCCAGCAGCGTGTTGACCAGCCTGCCCAGGCGCAGCCCGTTGCGGCTGATGACCTCCAGCTCCTCGCGCACCTGCGGGCCGGCGTCGGCCAGCCGGCGCTGCAGTTCCTGCACCGGTCCCATGATCAAGGTCAGCGGGGTGCGGAACTCGTGGCTGATGTTGGCGAAGAACGCGGTCTTGGCCCGGTCAAGCTCGGCGAGTTCCTCCGCGCGGCGCTGCTGGTCCTGGTAGCTGCGGGCGCTCGCGATCCCCGCCGCGAGGTGCCTGGCCACCAGGTCGACGAACCCGCGGTAGCCGTCGTCCAGGGGCCGGTACCGGTTCAGGCCGGCGACCAGGAACCCGTGCGGGGCGCCGCCCTGCCGGGCCAGCGGTACGGTCAGCGCCTGGGCGGGCGGCTCGCTCCAGGCGCCGGTCGGCAGTCCGGTGAACGGGACGCCATCCAGGTCCACCAGCGCGGGGTGACCCCGCAGCAGCGTCGCGACAGGCCACGCCGAGTCCGGATCCCCGGCCGCGAGTACGGCCGGGGCGGCCCGGTGCCCGGCTGCGATACCGGTGCTCCCCGCCAGCCGGGCCGCGGCGCCATCGTCGCCAAACAGGTAGGTCAACGTGAAGGGCAGGTCCTGCCGGTTGCGGTCCAGCTGCCGTCCGGCGAAGTCGAGCGTCTCCTGATCGGTGCGCACCACGCTCGGGTCCGAGCCCAGATCGCGCAGGGTCGCCATCCGGCGTTCGCCTATGACGCGTTCGGTGTCCTCGCTGACCACGCACAGCATGCCGACGACGGCGCCGGCGTCGTCACGCAGCGGACTGTAGGAGAAGGTGTGGTAGGTCTCCTCCGGGTACCCGGACCGCTCCAGGAAGAGCAGCAGGGCCTCGTCCCAGGTCGCCTTCCCCGTGGCCAGCACAGTGCCGATGCGCGGGCCGATGTCGTCCCAGATCTCCGCCCACACCTCGCTGGCAGGCCGGCCCAGCGCCCACGGGTACTTGCGGCCCAGGGTGTCGCGCCGGTAGGCGGCGTTGCAGAAGAACGTCAGCTGCGGCCCCCAGGCCATCCACATCGAGAAGCGGGACGACAGCAGGATGTCCACCGCCGTCTGCAGGCTCTGCGGCCAGCACCCGGGGGACCCGAGCGGAGTGGCTGCCCAGTCCACTGCGGCCAGGTCACGGCCGATCTCGTCGTCGGCAGCAAAAATCCCTGCCGCCGCTGACTCGGGCTCGGTGCCTGCCGCACGCGCCACTGACTGCCCTTTCCTCCGCCCCGGGACACTCCGCTTACCCAGACTGCCGCCCGCCGGGGCCAGTGAGGCGTATTCGGATCATCCACACTTTCCGAGCATACAATCCGCGAGAAGTTCATCGCGAGATAAAACACGCGAAACTATTCTCACGTTTTATATTGACACATGACAGCGGAGGACTGATCCTGGTGGTGCCCCGACAGGGTCGCGCCCGCGGCACGGCAGGGCAGCCACGGCCAGCACGTCCGGCGGGGATTCCTGTCCCGGACCCGGAGATGCAAGCTGTCCCTGCCAGCCATGCGCGGCAAACGCAGCGGCGCCCGCAGCCACGGGAGGTGCGCAGATGTCCGACGACATGTTCCCGGTTGAGATGGTCGATGGCGTGGCAGTGGTAGCCGCGCCCGAGGAGATCGACATCACCAACGCAGGGGCGATGCGATCAGCCCTGCTCGAAGCAGCGGCAAACGGGAACCGCAAGCTCGTGGTCGACATGACCCAGACCCAGTTCTGCGATTCGTCCGGGCTTCACACCCTGCTCGCCGCCCACAAGAGGGCCCAAGCCGAAGACCGTCAGGTAGTGCTGGTCATTCCCAGCACCACCGTCCTGCGGGTTTTCGTACTCACCGGCATGGACCGCGTGCTCCCCAACTTCACCACCCTCAGCGAGGCCCTTGCGCAATCGGCCTGGGAATCCGAGCGCGGCGTATGCCGCAGCAACCCTATCCAGACTGTGTGACCCGGCGTAAACTGCCGCCCAGGTATGCGCCGCCGGGCAAAGGGCTCGCCAGAAGCCCTCAAGCTGGTCGATGCCAGCTCCAGGATGCTTCACCCGGGCCGGGCGCAGCGGGAAGGCGGCGAACCGGCACGGCCGCACCCGGGGGAGGTACCACGATGGACGACATCAAGACCCTGGTCACCCGTCTCTACGACACCTGGAACGAGCATGACCGTGACGGCTGGCTCGCCTGCTTCAACGACGACGTCGAGTTCAAAGGCCCCGGAGGGCTGGCCGGGCAGGGGCCCGGCACGGGCCGCATGTTCTGGTCCATCTGGCAGGACGCATTCCCCGACTGCCAGGCCACGTGAGCGTCGCGGTCACCGAAGGAAACAATGCCATCCAGGACGCAATTTTCCGCGGCACGCACACGGAGGTCATGCACACCCCCAACAGCGGAGACATCCCGCCGACGGGGAAAAGCGTGGCACTTCCCTACATGCTCGACCTCACTTATCGTGACGGCAGGTGGTCCAGCTTCCACCTCATCTTCGATCAAGTGGAGATGATGACCCAGCTAGGCCTCACGCCAGGCTAGATAACCGCTGGACCTTCAGGCACGCCATTAGCCATGCCCGTGGCCTGGCAAGCCTGTTTACCGGCGCGTGCTGCTGGTAGAGAGGTGAGGGTCGACGGCGCAGTCCGGGTGGAGTCGATTGCGTAGCCCGAGGTGATGGGCTGCGTTTCGTAACCGATCCCGGTTATGACCAGCGCCGCGGCGCTGGGAGGCGAAAAATGGCATCAGCACCTCGAGCGCTTGAACAGCCATTTATGCCGCCCGCCTTGATCCGCCTGACGTATACGAACCTTTGCGATGCACATGGCCGGTGACCATCGTGCGGGTGAGCCAGCTGACAACGTCCCGCCGGTTCTTGACCTGGCCTTCGATTCCGGCGCGCTGTCCGTTCTGCGCGACGGGATCCAGGTTTGCGCCGGTCAGGCGGGATTGCCCGAGGACCGGGTCGCGGATGTGGTCCTGGCCGTGCACGAACTGGCGGCCAACGCGGTTTGCCATGGCGGGGGAAAAGGCCGGCTGCGGGTGCGGAACCTGGCGGGAGCATTGCACTGCCAGGTTGACGACGGCGACCTGATCGCATCGGGACATCCCGCGCCCCAGCCGGACTCGCTGCCCGAGCTGCCTGAGCTACCCGATCACGGCCTGTGGGTGGCGCGGAGGGTAGCCGACCAGATGCAGACGCTGCCCGGCCCCAGCGGTACCCGGGTCACGATAACTTTCGCCCTGCCGCTTCAGAGTGAATGAGGGCCTTACGGGGTTCCGAGCCGGATCTGGAAACCACCGGGCTGGAACGTGGCCAGGGACTGTTCCCAGGACTGCTCCGGCCAGTGATAGTTCACGCTGCGCTCGGCCGGGCGGTACTCGGCGGTATACAGGGTCCCGAAGCCTTCGTGGAAGCGGGTGGCGTAGAGCGGCGGACCCAGGCAGGCGGCGATGACGCCGGAGACGTCCGTGCCGGCGGCCAGTAGCTTTTCGAGGTGCTCCTGGCGCTCCACGCTGCGGATCGCCGCGGCGTATGGCGCCCATTCCACCTCGCCCTGATGGTTGGTGACCACCGCCCGGCCGGTGACACGGGCCGGCCGGTCGGGGGCCAGGTACGCCGTGGCCCACCGGCCCGAGCCGTCCAGCACGGTGACGTTGTAGGACATGTGGACCGGGACCCGGCGCAGCACCCGCACGGCCTCTTCGACAGTGCCGCAGACCTCCAGCACGTACCGGATCACCAGCGGGATCCCGAAGCCCTCGCCCACCTGCGGCCGTCCCCCGAACGTCAGCGACACGGCCAGCCCGGCGTCGTTGACCCCGTCAAGCAGTCCCCAGAGGCAGTCGAGCGTGCCGAGCACCCCGCGGCCGGTGTACGCCGTCCTGGCCACGACCGCGTCGAACAGCCGGTAGTCCCAGTCGTAGTTGCGGATCAGGGCCGGTCCGCCCGGCAGGACCGCCGCCTGCGAGCAGCCGGTCAGGAACGGCGGCGGGTTCCACAACGCCAGCGCGGGGCCGGCGTCGGCGTCATCGGGAAGCATGGCGGTCAGCCGCTCCCAGGCGGGGACGAGTTCCGGCATATGCTCCTCGAGCGCCGCCCTGGCCTCCCCCGCGCCCGGACGGGCGTTGGCGCCTTCCCGCCACCACCGCCGGAAGGCCGGCCAGACCTGCGCCAGATGCCGGCCGACCTGGTCACCGGGCTCGTCTTCCTCCCACGCCTGCAGGAGGAGGGGAATCTCCCCGGCCTGGGGCGACTGCTCCCACCCGGTACGCGGCCACGATCCCGAGGCCCAGTCCGTCGAAGCGATCTGCTTGAGCCAGGAGCGCCAGTCCGGCCAGTCCACGCCCTGCACCCACCGCTGCCAGTCCTGCCAGTCAGCAGGCGGAGTCCTGCGGTCCCCGCCCGCGCGGTTCTCGGCCACGCAGCCCCCTCACACTAGATCTTCCAGGCCTCGCCGCTAGCCGACGTCAATCACCCGGCTGTGCTGCGTTACCGCCCCGATGACTACGACTATTCCTGCCTCGGTGGCGAACATGGTGGTTTCTTCGCCCGCCTCCACGCGTGCCGACTCCACAGCTTCGACTGCCCCGTCTGGCTTCACTCTGTAGATGCCGGCGATTCTGGCCGGCGGCCCATGCTCGTTGTCCTCGTTTTCCAACGCTTGCGCCCTCCGTCCCGATCCGGCCGACCTGAACTGCTGCCCTGTCGCCGTACCACTGTCCATTCAAGACCTTTTCAATCCTTCGCCGAACGAACGTGGCGCGTGCCCCGGCCAGGTGCGAGTCCACGGGATCGACCGTCCTGGCGAGCATCTTTCGCCGGCTGCGGTTGGGGCCGCCGCTGAGGGGTATCCGGACCGGTGAACTGGCCAGAACTGGCTGAAGGGAAGCGTGATGGCCACCGACCGGCAAAAGGAAGCTGCCCGGGAGAACATTTCCCACGCCCGCGAGGCGCAAAGCGCCCGGGCGCACGGCGAGAACGTCCCGCGAAGCGACGAGGGCATGAGCACCGCTGAAAAGGACAGGCTGCCCGACCGGGAGTTCGCCTTCCCCAGGGAACGCAAGGAGCCGCTGACCGACGCCCTGCACGTGCGCAACGCGATCGCCCGTTTCGATCAGGTGGAAGGCGTCAGCGACGCCGAGCGCGATCAGGCGTGGCAGCGGACCCAGGCCGCGGCGAAACGCCACGACATCGAGATCTCCGAATCTGACTGGCGTGACCTGGCCAAGGGCGCCAAGGACCGCACACGCTAGCCGGCCGTCACCGCGATGCCGGGCAGCCTCACCGAGGCGCTCCTGCGTTACCACTCAGGAGGCCGGAAATAGCACGCTGCCGGATCCCTCGAGCCGGGCTGA